>ERZ1643251.3342-NODE-3342-length-14922-cov-14.681645_pt1 | contig 14922 bp, 23 predicted proteins | sample MGYA00579261_ERZ1643251 | MGnify/ENA primary metagenome ERZ1643251 (study PRJEB29033, sample SAMEA4952267) | chicken gut metagenome | biome: Broiler Chicken; feature: Gastrointestinal Tract; material: Caecum | place: Ireland | collected 2018 | study: Broiler...
TAAAATTTTACTTGCAATTAATACCTACATATATTAATATTGAATTATCAAGCAATAAGTATTGGCTTGTAGAAAGGAGGCTATCATTATGCAAGTGATCAATGTTACTAAAGAGGGCAAGATCAGTCCTATCATGATATTTAGAAACGAAAAAGACGGTAGAGTATTCTTTAGTACTACTGTATCTCATAAAGATATGGACGGTAACTATCAAAATGCTTTTATGTCAGTGCGTTTTAAGAAAAATGTTGAGGTTGCTAACAAACAACTTATTATATTAAAAGACGCATGGCTTGACTTTTTTCAAACAAAAGACGGTCGTGATGTAATAATGTTATTTGTTAATGACTTTGATAAAGTAGAGAGTCGTTAAGACTCTCTTTATTAGTTAGGAGGTATAATATGAAAACAATTGTCTTAACTGCAATAATTAAAAAGCCTTATAAAGGTAATGAGAAAAAGGTTGAGGCTTTAAATGAGGCACTCGCTTACTACAATAGTGAGTGGTGTAACAAAGGTGAAAAAATTTATTACGAAATATTTGAAAGTGAATATCAGGGAAATGAGGTTATAGAGGTTGATTTAAAGATAGTTATGAATAAGTCTATATCTTGCGAATTAATGCTAAAAGAGATACGTAACAAAGTACTTACACTATTTAAGAAACGTCTTGTTACTTTGGTAAAAGCAAATGGCACTACGATTAACTAAGAAAGATAAAGAGAAGTTACAAAGAATTAATAATAGTGTACGTGCAAAAAAGAATAGACTAAAGAATAACTATAATGTTAACAGTAATATTGAGCCACTTAAAATTAGTGATGTCACATCTAGGACACAACTTAATAATTACTATGAAGAAGCTAGAGAGTTTATTAGAGGTTATGGTAATAAATATCGCAAAAATAAATATGGCTTTGTTGCAAGACAAGTTGATATTAACAAGGCAAAGTATCAGGTAGAACGTGCTAATAAAGAACGTGCTAGACGGTTGCAAGCTCTTAAAGATGAAGAATTTAAAACAAGAGGTAAATCAACAGGCTTTACTGCCCTAGATAGGTTTTTAATGGGTGACTCTAGATACTCAAGCTATGAGCCTATAAAGTTTGACTTTAATACAATTAGAAATCAAAAACACTTTGATAAGCGGCTTGCTAACATTGTTTATAGTAGTAGTCCAGAATATTTTAATAAGAAAAACGAAACTCTTAAAGATAATATCTTGTCGGCTATTGCAAGTAACTGGGGAAATCTAGGACTTGAAGCATTTAAGTTTATATCAAGTTTAACACCTGATGAAGTCGCTAGATATTATGAAACAGAAGATGTTTTCAACTTTGACATATTTGGAAGCCCTGAGGGTTTAGGTGATGTAAACAAGAACATAGAATACTTTTATCAAACTTTTGGGTTAGGTGACTATCGTGAGGCTTGAAGATTTAGGTATCTACTGTGATGATGAGGTTAATTTATCTATGAAATGCTATACTGCCGACTTTGAAACTACAACAGATAAAGATGATTTAAGAGTATGGGCTTGGGCTGTTTGTGATATTAATAATGTTAATAACTTTGTTTATGGAACAAGTATCGAAGAATTTATTGATTGGTGTTATAAGAATAACGGTTGTAAGATTTACTTTCACAACTTAAAATTTGACGGTGAGTTTATCTTATCATATTTATTACTTAATGGGTTTGAATATTCGAAAGAAAAGAACACCAAGACATTTAATACAGTAATATCAGCAACAGGTCAGTTTTATAAAATTGAAATAATCTTTAAAAGATATAACTCTAAGTGTATCAAAGTTGATATTTATGACAGTTTGAAAAAGTTACCTTTTTCAGTTAAGAAAATAGCAGAAGACTTTGATTTACCAATTAAAAAAGGAGAAATTGATTATACGGCTAAACGTGAAGTGGGACATAAGCTTACAGATGAAGAACTATCTTACCTTAAAAACGATGTTGAAATAATGGCTTTAGCTTTAAACTTACAGATAAAAGAGGGGCTATCTCGTATGACGATTGGAGCTGACGCCTTAGCAACATTTAAAGGTATGTTACCAAAAGGCTACTTTGAAAGCTTATTCCCAGTTTTACCAATTGAAATTGATGATGATATTAGGCGTGCCTATCGTGGAGGCTATACATATTGTAACAAGTTATACAAAGGTAAAGATGTTAATGAGGGACTTGTGTATGATGTCAATTCGATGTATCCAGCGGTAATGTATTATGAGCTTATGCCATATGGTATGCCTGTTCCTTTTGAGGGTAAGTATGAGCCTGACGCAATGTATCCTTTATACATTGCTAAAGTTAAAGTTGACTTTGTAATAAAAGATAAGCATATTCCAACTATACAAGTTAAAAAGAGCTACTTCTATAATGATACAGAGTACCTTGAAGCTTCCTCTGGTGATGTTATTCTTTATTTAACTAATATTGATTTAGAAGTGTTACTTGAACAATATGATATTTTAAATATTGAATATTTGGGAGGTTGGAAATTTAAAGGTATTAATGGAATATTTAAAGACTATATTGATAAGTTTATGGCTATTAAAAAGACTACAAAAGGAGCTAAAAGATTACTTGCTAAGTTATTACTTAATAATTTATCTGGTAAATTTGCAACTAACCCGGATGTAACTGGTAAAATTCCTTATCTTGATGAAGATGATGTTGTTAGATATAAACTTGATGAAAAAGAATTGAGAGATCCAGTATATACTGCTTTAGGTGTCTTTATTACAAGTTATGCTAGAGCAAAGTGCCAAAGAACAGCGCAAGCTTTATATGATAGGTTTTGTTACTGCGATACAGATAGCATACATATCATAGGTAGTGATGAGCCTACTAATATAGATGTTGATGATGTTGAATTAGGCAAATGGGCTTTAGAAAGTAGATTTAAAAGAGCTAGATTTATAAGAGCTAAAACCTATATCGAAGAATATGAAGACGGGACGTTAAATGTTAAGTGTGCAGGTATGCCTAACAGTTTAAAAGAGTTAGTTACTTATGACAATTTCTTAACAGGGTTACGACTTGAGGGTAAGCTACTTCCTAAAAAATACAAAGGTGGGGTTATATTAGAAAGTAGTGACTTTACGATAAAATAATGGTATAATGTTTATGAGGTTTAACTTTTGTTAATTGTAGCAACCTGGGGACAACAGACAGAAACCTGCCAGGCTATGTATATCGGTTTGTCACCGTGCAATTATAAAGTTAGTAATCTCAAAACTTTAAAAGACTTGTCCATGATGCATATAGCTAGACAAGTCTTTTATAATGTGTAAAATTGTGTAAATTTGAAATATTTTTTCAAGTTTTGCTTCCAATTTATTTCATTATTTGCTATATTATTAGTGAAAGGAGAGAAAAATAATGGAAAAATATCTAATATTTGAAAAAACTAGTGAAACAAATAGAAAGTATGTCTATCAAATAGGTAAGAATAGTATTTTTACTACCGAAGACATTGGCAATGGTATAGAGTTTTATGATAAGGAAACCGCAATGCTTATTGCCAAATATTTAACAAAAAGAAACGAGACTAATAAAAGATTTTATGTGTTATCAATGATAACAGAAGTTAAAGTTATAGAAAATGAGGAAAATAATGAAACGAATTACAATATTAGAGAGAAAGTACTCTAAACGTAGTGACCAAGGTGGTTGGTTTAGTACAGCCACAGATCAAGTTATACTATATGATAAGACAGATTTAAAGATAAAGAACTACCTTGATAGTGAAAATAAAAAGTATAGAACTAACTTTTATAGTGTTACAGAGGACTTTAACTTAAAGACCAAGCAAGATGTAAATAAATTTATCAAATATGTTGCAGATAATTATAAAAACATCAACATGTATGATAGAGATAATTTAAAAAATCTTGCAAGTGTATTAATATTGAATTTAGGGAGGTAGAAGATAAGTAATGGAGTTAAAAGAAGGTAGGCATATAAGGACAAAAGATGGTTTTATAGATAAAGTTATAAATGACTATAAAGGTTGTTGTAATAGTCCAAATTGCAATTGTAAACACGTTAGCTGTGAGCATAATTATTATGATGAAGAAAATATTATTAAAGTAAGTGATAATCTTATCGGCTTAATAGAAGCAGGAGATTATGTTAATGGATATAAGGTAATTTATGTATATCCAATTTTAATAAAAGTAGATAGTACTGATATATGGGTAATACATTCACGTGATATTAAATCAATAGTAACAAAAGAGATGTTTAATTCTGTAAAGTATGAGGTGAAATGATGAAAATAATATTCGAAAAATGGTATAAAGGAAATGTTTTAGAAAATTGGACTACTATTTTTAACAATGAAGAAAATCAGCAACTAAAATCACAACTAGAAGCAAGCGAAAAAGCAAGAAAAGAAGCTATTGAATATATAAAAAGTAATGCAAATATATATTTAAATATTTGTGGCGATAAAATTGGGTTTTTAAAAGAAAATGATGGTAAAGCTCCGATAGAACTTTTAGATATTTTAGATATAGATAAAGGAGGTGAAAATGAAAAATGATATATTTCAAAGTCTTTTAGAATTAACGGCTACATTTAATGATATGTTTAGATGTGAAATTGAATTTAGATTATTAGATGATGAGATATCGCTATCTATTCATTCTATAATGACACACAACACCTACTTCATTAAGGTTGCCTATGATTTTAAAATTGATGATGTTATTAATAAATTTAAAGAAATGGTAATAAGTGAGGCACTTAATATATGAAAAAGTATAAATTAAAGAAAAATGTTAAGATTACAATTTTAGAGATATTATGTTTAATATCTATCATAACACTTTATATACTATCTACTATTGTTGATAGTATGTCAGTACGTGCTATACTTTGGATATGTATCGTATTTGTATTACCAAGCATAGCACTAGTATTTGAACTTTATAAGGAGGGTTAATATGAGTAAAATAAATGTAAAAGTTTGTGACGTTTGCAATAATATTGTTGATGATGTAATAGGTGTATATGCAAATGGTTATATGTGTGATTTATGTAGTAATTGTTATAATAAAATTGAAAATTTAGAAGATATGAAGCATATTCATAGTGCAGCAATTAGTGAAATAAACGAAATGATAAATAAGAAAGTGAAGGAAATGATAAATGAAAGAAAAGAAGATATTATTTAAGTATGAAAATGGAAATCAAATTTGCAAGATTGACAATGTTAATAAACAAGAACTACTTGTCTTTATTTGTGAAATGTTAGAGGGTTTAATTCAAAAGAATATTGTTACTCGTGATGTAATGCTAACAGCTATTAATATATGCTTAACAATTGGAGCTACCACAGATTTAGATGATATTAAAAACAAACAATTAAGAAAGTTAATTGATGAACTAAGTGAAAGTATGCTTGAGTTATTTAGAGGTTTTAAAAGTGATTAAGTATATAAGTTTTGATGAATTTAATAAAAGCATTAATAAAATAAAAAACGATAAGTTACACAATAATACTATTCAAGTGATAATTGAAGAGCTAAGTAATGCATTAAAGCCATATGTTAAAAATGCAGGCTTTTATATAAGTAGAGATGAATTTCAAAAAATTACTGGAAGACTACTTGATAAATATGAAAAAGATAATCAATTCTTTATTATTTGTACAATGCTTGCAATGTTAGACCATGAGCTATTTATAAAATAGCTCTTTTAGTTTACAAAACTTTACAGATATGATATTATTTAATAAAGGAGGTAAAATATGACATATGATGAAATTAACACTTTACTAGAAGATGTTGCAAATAATAAAGAAGATGACGCATTAATGCTTGAGAGCTTTGGTAAAATAAGAGAAGCTATTAAGGGTGTTTATGATAAAGTAGACAGCCTTGATGATGAGCTTAAAAAGGCTAAAGATGATTATGAAAAATTACGTCAAGCACGTGTAAAAGATTTCTTTAATGCAACTGATGAGGTAGAAGATGTTACAGAAGAAATTGAAGAAACAACAGAAGATACACCTATAACAGTTAGTGACTTATTTGAGGACGATGTTGAGGTTGTAGAAGATGTTAAAAAGGAGGTAGAAGATGAGTAATTTAAAGACAACAGGTACTGGACTTAAGGCAAAAACTACTGGTGTTGATGTGTTAAATGCAATTAGAAGTAGTATGCCTGCAACATATCAAGATAGAATACCTGAAGCTACTAAAAATAATATCAAAGAATATGGTAATAGCTTAAAGAACTTTCCTGTTATTATGAATGCCTTTGTTGACATTTTAGTTAATAAAATTGGTTTAACTGTTATTAAAAATAAAAGTTATACCAACCCACTTAAAATGTTTCAACGTGGTGATTTAGAGGTTGGAGAGGTTATCGAGGAAATATTTGTTGATGTTGTTAAAGCAAAAGTTTATACACCTGAAGCACCAGCTAATAATTTAGGTGACGTGTTCGCTATTAATAAACCTAATGTTTTAGCAAGATACCATGTAGTAAATTCACAACTTGTTTATCCTATAACAATAAACAAAGCTGAATTATTAAGAGCTTTTAGAAGTGTTGCTTACTTTGAAGAATTTGTGTCTAAAATCTTTGAAAGTGTTTATGCAAGTGAAGAATTAGATGAGTTTTTACAAACTAAAGAGCTTATTCAAAATTATAGAACTGCACCTGAGGAGGGTGGAGAAGATCCTGTAAATAGGTTCTATGACGTACAAGTAACTGCTATCACTGATGAAGCTTCTGCTAAAGCATTCGCAAGAATTGTAAGAGAATATTCAAACAACTTAATGTTTATGAATAACAAGTATAACTATGCGGGTGTTACCACCCATACACCTAAAGAGGATCAAGTGCTAATAGTTAATACTAGTATTGACGCATGGCTAGATGTTGAGGTTTTAGCTTATGCATTTAATATGGCTAAGGCTAACCCTGAAGATGTGTTAGGTAAAAAGGTTGTACTTGATGACTTTGGTGATGATAGTGATACAACTACACTTGCATTATTAGTTGACCGTGATTGGTTTATGATTTATAACCAATTATACGAAGTACAAGAACAAGACAATGCCCTACATTTATATTACAATCGGTTCTTACACGTGTGGAAAGCATACTCAACAAGTCAATTTGCAAATGCTATTAGATTTACAACTACTACACCTGTTCAAAGTGTTGTAAGTGTTACTGTTAACCCACAAACTGCAACTATTCCAAAAGGTACAAGCTTAAGTTGTACCGCAGATGTTCAAGTTACTAACGGAGCCAATACATCTGTTACCTGGACTATAGTAGGTAGCCCAGCAAGTACTGATACTAAAATTTCAACTGATGGTGTATTAAGTGTTGGTATTGATGAAACATTATCAAGTATAGGTGTTAAAGCGACAAGTGTTAAAGATAGTTCTAAGACAGGTCAAGCTACATACACTTTAGTAAGTGGTGTAATTGAGCCTACTAGTGAGTAATGAACTATACACCCCAAACAGAGGTACATCTACTTAAAGATGTACCTTTTAACTTAACATATAATAATGTCCGTGACTTTAACACTTTAGCTGAACAAACAAATTATTTTATTGATAAAACAAAATATAAATTTGATAAATTAACTTATCAAAGAGTAAATGCCGAAAGTATCAAACTTGATATAACTTATGACGATATGCTTGATGTTAATTATATGATGTTTAAGAATGATAGTGTTCCAGGAAAGTGGTTTTATGCCTTTATAACAGATTATGAATTTATATCTCAAAATGTAACAAGAATTACTTATCAATTAGATGTATTCCAAACTTATTTATTTGACTTTAGTTTTCAAACAACCTATGTTGAGCGAGAACATACAAAAAGGTTTGATGAAGACGGGCTACCTGTTGTTAACACTCTTGATGAGGGACTTAACTATGGTAGTGATTACAAGATACTTAATGCTTACCATGTGGAGCAAGCAACTAATATTGTTTGGGCTATCATTGTATCAAAGGTTGCACTTGAAAATATCCCTAATTTTCAATATGGAGGTAGTGTTCTATCAGGTGTGTCAACCCCATTATATTTTTATGGAGTGCCTTTAAACTTAAACGGGACACAACCAACAGTAAATGGACAATCAGTTGATAGTATAAGTGCCTTATTTAGTTTATTTACTACAAACAGTGACTTTGTTGGTAGTATAGTATCAATGTATTACACGGCATATATACCTTTTCCTGTAACATATTCAGGTAATAATTTAAGTGTTCCAAGAGGTATTAACATTGTAAACATTGCTTCTTTTAAAGCATGCAAATTTAATGCTAGTGGTTGGGGGACAATTAATAAGACTATATTAAATAATGTTTATTTAGATTTTCCTAATTATGAAGAAAGTAAACTTTACATGTACCCTTACTCGATAATTGAAATTACAAATCAAAAGGGCGAGGTCTTTACTTTAAAAATGGAAAATTTAGATGTTCCAAACGGTATAGGTGATAAACGTAGCTTAACATTAAAAATACTTTCAAGTATAGGTGTTAGTCCTAAAACGGCAATTATACCAATGTATTATCTTAACAACACTAATATCTATGGGTATACAGATCTATCTTATGGTATTATTGACAATGATGTAAGTGATATACCTATTGTAGATGACTATACGGCTAGTTATATACAAGGAAATAGGAATACTATTAATACTACAAATAAGTATGCATTAGATAATGCTAAACGTGGGGTATCACAAAATAATGCTAACAACAGACTACAAAATGCCATAACAACAAGACAACAAGATTGGAATAATGTTGAGGGTTTAGGTAATATGCTATCTAGTGCCTTTGGACTTAATTTAGGTGGTATTGTAAGTAGTGGCTTATCAATGACTAAGGCTTATGACTTAATGGAAGCCAGGAGGGCTAGTATGAACTTAAACAATGCTTTTGCAAATCAAAACTTAATGATTAATGCCGAGCAACAAATAGGACTTACTCAGGCTAAGTTAGAAGATATTAATAATGTACCACCAACAATTTCAAATCTAGGTAACAACTCTTTATTTAACTTAGGTAATGGTATATCTGGTTGCTTTGTTGTACTAAAAACGATACGTGAAGAATATGTTACGCAACTTACAAATTACTTTAAGATGTTTGGGTATAAAGTTAATAAAATGGAAATTCCAAATCTTAAAAGTAGACGTAGTTATAACTACATTAAAACAGTTGATGCAAATATCATAGGCGATGTACCAAATAATTACCTTAACACTTTAAAGGGTATATTTGATAAAGGTATTACTATTTGGCACACTAACGATATCGGCAACTATTCATTAAATAATGAGGAGGTTTAAAATGGGAAAATTAAATCAAAAATTTAGAGTGGAAATAAATGAAGAAGAATTCCTTAACAGTTACACCACAATTGATTATCTGTATAGACTTAAAGAATATGCAATAAACACTTTTGAGTGGCTTAACTTACCCTCGACTGTAGATGCAAGATATATAGAGTTACAATTATTCGAGCAAGGTAGAATATGTTTCTTCAAAGACAAACTTATAGGCTATCTTGCTCTACCAGTAAATGAAGACGGCACACAAAATGTTTATGATGAGTTTAGGAATAAAAGAATATATGCAAACAATGGGTTTAGCAGAAGCAGAAACTTAACAAATAGTGTAGTGATTTATAATAACTTTTTACGTATTCCAACATATACGACAGTTAATCTTTATGCTATTAGACTTGCTAGAGTAATGAGAACAATTGATCTCAACGTTGAAGCACAAAAGACACCTATTTTAATAACTTGTCCTGAAAATCAAAAATTAGCACTTGAAAATGTTTACAAAAAGTATAAAGGTAATAGTCCCGTGATCTACACAGACAGTGAATTTAATCTTGATAGCATTAAGGTATTAAAGACAGATGCACCTTTTGTTGCCGATAAACTTACAGACTATAAGCATGACTTATGGAATGAAGTGATGACGTTCTTGGGAGTAAACAACGCAAATCAAGACAAGAGGGAGCGACTTGTTGCAGATGAAGTTGGAGCTAATGATGAGCAGATAGAGCAAGCAAGATATAACATGCTTGATGCACGTAAAGAAGCTTGTCGTAAGATAAATGAAATGTTTGGACTTAATATTGATGTTAAATTTAGGAATGACAAAGTCCAGAAGGCTTATGAACAGTATAAAGTTTATGAGATGTTCCCTGAGCTAAAACCTGAGGCAGGGGAAGATATAGAGGAGGCTATTAATAATGAGTAAATATTCAATAAGTTTTTATGATTTAGATAAAGAATTAAACGGGACTGACTATACAACTTCTATTGATGATAGACTTGATAAATTAAGAGCAAAAATCTTTGACTTTAACTACACAAAATTAGATGATACAACAAAGAAACGTCTTGAAATTGCTATACTTAAACACTACTATTTACGTGAGTTTGCTTTTGAGTCAGTTGGTATTATGAAGCTAAAGTTAAATGATAGGCTTAACTTAATCATGCCTAGATATGAGCGACTTTATAAGTATCAAGATGAAGTGATAGAACCTTTTATTAATAGTTACCTTGAAGAAACTGGAACAAATGAGGGAACTAATACCAATACTACAAATGCTACAAGTAATGTTAGTAACTCAAACGATGTAGTTAATACACAAAGTGATACACCTCAAGGGATACTACAAGATTTAAAAGAGGGTAATTATGCTAGTTATTGTACCGTTGAAAATAATACAGGGACAACTTCTAGCAGCGATAATTCAAGTGTTAATGGTACATCAAATAGTAATTACAATAGAAAAGAGCAAGGTTTATCAGGTATGACGCAAGCCGAAGCCTTTAGAAACTACTTTGATAATCTTATTTCAATTGATGAACAATTAATCTATGAAATGAGTGACTTATTCCTGATAATATGGTAAAATTAATATAAGGAGGTACAATATGAATTTTAGAGAGATACTTATTAGAATTATAGGTATGACTACACCTTATGTATATGATAATAATATATCATTATTAGAGCTTGTAAGACGTCTTTATAAGTTTGTAAACGAACTTGCTACTTGTGTGCAAGAGCTAGATGAAGAATTTACAGACTTAAAAGAATATGTAGATAATTACTTTGTTAATCTTGATATCTCAACAGAAATTAAAAATGTATTACAAGAGATGATAGATGACGGCACTCTTGCAGAGATAATTAATCAAGAACTATTAGGGAATATTAATAATGAGATTAAATCTATCAATGAAGCACTAGCAACAGTTAATAGTACACTGGAAGCACAGAGGGCAGAATTAACTTACTTAACATACCGTGATCGTTTTCAAGTAGCAAATTGTAGTGCTAATTCTAACTATGCTATAACAAATAACAACTTTACTATACAAAATGATGATGTTATCTTTATTCACTTTAACGAAGCCCTTGACGGTACAAAAGACGCAACTCTTACTATTAATGGTATAGCTAAATCTGTTATTACAAAAGAGGGTACACTTTATAAAGGTAGTGATATAGAAAATCAAGATATTATCTTACGTGTAACAGACGCAGGTCTTATACAGGTTGTAGATATACTTTACTTTCAAGAACAGATTAATGATAATAAAGAAGATATAGCCGACTTGCAAAGAGATGTAACAAATATGTTTAAAACTTTGAAGCCACAGTTAATTGATTTCTTCTTACCTGTTGGAACAATTATACAAAGTGAAGATGATACATTTAACCCTAATACCAAATATACAGGTACTACATGGGTACAAATAGAAGGTAAAATGATAGTAGGTCGTGACGCAGATGACTCTGACTTTAAAACATCAGGACTTACAGGTGGTAGTAAGACTCATACACAAACACCTGAGGAAGTAGCAAATCATGTACATACAACAGATGGTTGGGTAATAAACTGGGGACAAGGGCATAGTGGTACATATATAAATGCTGAAATGGCAGGCGGTGTAACCCCTGGCAACAATCCTTATGCCTCAACTACTAAGACTGAAGAAAACAGTGGTGGACAACCTATGAATATTATGAACCCTTATGAGGTTGCTAATATATGGAAAAGAACAGCATAAATATAGACTGTGTAAAGAAACTAGTTGAGATTGAAGCTAGAAGTAAGTCTAATACACATAGAATTGATAAACTTGAAGAATTAACAAACACAATACAAAGTTTAGCAATCACTATGAATAATACAGTTAATGAGATAAAGTACATGAGGGAAGATGTTACAAGTCTTGATGATAGAATTGGTAAAATTGAAAATGAACCTATAAAAAGATTTAATAAATATAAAGATGTGATTATAACGTCCATGCTAACAAGTCTAGTCGGCTTGTTAGTAGGACTTGTTTTAGGAGGTTGATAACATGGACGAAAAGACTAAAAAAGCAATAAGAACCTTTGTGCAATGTGTAGTAGCTTACTTAATAGTAATACTACTAGGCTATACAACTATTAAATTGTTTGATATACCTGAAATAAACGCACTTGTTACTGGTTTAATTGGTAGTATCTTGTCGTTAGTAATGTCTTTCATTGATGAAAAATTAGATAAATGAGAGCAGGACAAACATTAAAGAGAAATGATGGCACCGAGGTATTGCTATTCCCTTTAGAGTACCTTTATATGTCGCAAGATGAAGGTGGGGACTATTCACATGCAGGAACACTTGCAATTGACTTCTTAGGTTGGGGTGATAATGGTAGAATTTATCAGTGTCCATACTATGCCCCTTGTTCTTGTACTTGTATTGGTAGCACAGAAAGTGCTAATAGAATATGGCAGAGCAATAGTCCTGTTCTACTTGCAGATGGAACTATTGACTATGTTTGTTGGGTACAAGCCCATGACAATAACCCTTTACCTATTGGGACTGTTTTAAAACAGGGGGACTTGTTGGGACATACTGGTACAGCTGGCAATGTTACAGGAGACCACTTGCACCTTAACGTAGCAAGAGGTAAATATGCTAACTGGGAACGTGTCCCACCAAACAACAACTGGCAATTACGTAACAGTATGCACATTTATAATGCATGTTACGTAAATGATACTGAGATTATACGAGGTTTTGGGCATGACTGGAAGACGTACGATGTACCTATTCCGCCACAACCACCAACACCTAGCGATAAAAATTTGATAGGGGTATTAAATTCAAATTATATATTAAAAAGAAAGGAAGTTGAAAGATATGTTTAATGAATTTAAAAACAAATATTTAGGTAAAAAAGTAGATATAGACGGGCTTTATGGAGGACAATGCGTTGACCTATTCAACGCATGGAATAAGGACTATAATAATGGTATTTACATTAATTGCAAGCCTAGTGGCTATGCAAGGAGCCTAGCGGAGAATAAAGCTAACAATGGAATTTTAAAGTATTTCAAAGAAACAGCTATTAATAATATGATAGAGGGTACTGTTGTCGTGTATGGTAAATGTAAGTTTGCACCTGAAGGACACGTATGTTTCTTTATCAAAGATAACGGTAATGGTACTTATCAAGCATTACAACAAAACTACCTAAACCGTCAATATGTTACTATTGATAACAACCCTTACGAGGGTATCATTGGTGCGTTTATTCCAAATCAATTAGTAAGAACATCTACTAATATAGATGAACTAGCAAAAGCCGTTATTCGTGGCGATTACGGTAATGGTGAAGAACGTAAACAAAAACTGGGTAATCTTTATAATCAAGTACAAGCTAGAGTAAATGAAATGTTAGGTAATAGCTCTACTAGTGCTAATATTGATGAACTAGCAAAAGCCGTTATTCGTGGCGATTACGGTGATGGTGAAGAACGTAAACAAAAACTAGGTAGCCTTTATAATCAAGTGCAAGCTAGAGTAAATGAGATGTTAAGAAATGGCTAGTATCTACTATGATATTAGCCGTTTACTCTCTTATAACTCATTATTTAGTTTTGTTGTTGGTGAACGTGGTTGTGGTAAGACGTTCCAGTTTAAAGACTGGGCTATACGTGACTTCCTTAAAAATGGTAAGCAGTTTATTTATGTTAGAAGATATAAGACAGAATTAAAAGACATTAGCCAATTCTTTGATGATATAATGTTTAAATATGAAAATGTTGAATTCTCTGTTAAAAATGGCAAATTTTACATCAATAAACAAGTAGCAGGATATTACATAGCTTTATCTACATCTGTTACTAAAAAGAGTGTACCATATCCTAAAGTAAATAAAATTGGTTATGATGAATTTATACTTGAGAGAAGTAACATACATTACTTACCTAATGAGGTTGAGATGTTCTTAGGTTTATATAAGACAGTTGACCGTGATAGAGATAATGTTAGATGTGTTTTTATGGCCAATGCCGTAACAATAATGAACCCTTACTTTTTATACTTTGGAATTAAACCTAATAAAACAAAAAGATTTTACAAATATTGTGATGGCGAAGTTATTGTTGAACTAACTGATTTAGAGGAGTTTAGAGCAAGAGCAAAACAAAGCCGACTTTCAAAAATAATCGGAGGGACTGACTATGAAAAGTATTCAGTTGATAATGAGTTTATAAACGATAACTATGAGTTTATTGAAAATAAGACTAAAAACAGTTATTATCTTGCAACTTTTTATTATAAAAATGCTAAGGTTGGTTTATGGTGTGATAATAAAAAAGGTTTAATCTATGCTACAAGTAACATTGATGAAACATTCCCTTTAAGGTATTCACTTACAACAGAAGACCACAAGCCTAATCAAATCATGCTATCAAATGCTAATAAAAGTGATAGAGTAAAGTCTATTCGTAAGTGCTATGACAATGGTTTAATGAGATTTGAAAGCCTAGCAATTAAAAACACTATGTATGAAATATTTAGAGTGCTAGCAATAG
>ERZ1643251.3343-NODE-3343-length-14919-cov-87.984123_pt1 | contig 14919 bp, 29 predicted proteins | sample MGYA00579261_ERZ1643251 | MGnify/ENA primary metagenome ERZ1643251 (study PRJEB29033, sample SAMEA4952267) | chicken gut metagenome | biome: Broiler Chicken; feature: Gastrointestinal Tract; material: Caecum | place: Ireland | collected 2018 | study: Broiler...
AAAAATTATAAAGTTTTGTATAGAAAATACTTGACTTTATTATGAGAGGAATTTTATATGATAAAAAAATTTAATATAGTAACTACTAAAAGTGACTTAACAAAAATAGTAGAAAATGGTTGTATTATATGTAAAGGAAATTATTTTAAATATTTAAGTGTTAAGGATACTTATGTATGTGAAAAATGTAAGAGTAGTTATGCTATAGATAATAAAGGTATAATTAATATGTTATTAGAAAGTGGTGAAATTAGAATATATAAAGGAAGAACAGGATTAATTGATGATGTTAAAGTAGATAGAATAATAGATACAAAAGTTATTAAAGATAATAGACCTAAAGTAAAGAAAAGAGTTTCTAATAGGTAAAATATCCAGCAATGGATATTTTTTTGATACGTTTGACATATTAATATTTTTATGTATAATATATAGCGTAAACAAAGGGGGAAGTTTATGGAATTAATTAATAAGAATATTGTTAATAATAGACACTTTAAAATAGTAGAAAAGGTAATAAGAGATATACTTCATAAAAGAAAAAAAGATACTGTATATGAAGCATTTAAATCTCACTTAATTTTTTTAGGTGAATCTATAATGAAAAATTATTTAGAAGAAACAGGACTTGTTAAAGATGAAAAATTCAAAAAAACTAAATTTAGTTCTGGTAAGTTACCTTCTAAAAGGTTAGGTTGTCATTATGAAGGTAATATAGTTATAGACGATAAAGTAATAGAAGGTCTATATAATGGAAAACTTGATATGCTAGAGATATTTTTTCATGAATTAAATCATTTTAAAATATATTGTGATATAAATATGGGTATTCCTAATATATGTTTATATAAAATATTAAAAGAAAAATTAGTAAGAGAAAGCATTGATAAGCATAATAGAAATTATTATGATACTAATTATTCATTATATTCTGAAGAAACGTATGTAGAGCTTCTTACGTTAATAGATTTTTTAAAGTTTATAAAACTAGTTGATTCTAAAAGATTTGATTCAGTTTTTGATGAGTTAAGAGAAGCAACAAGTATTAGATTAAAAAGTATAATAGAAAAATGGAACAATGAAAACAGGGACTTATCTAGAGTAATTAATTTTAATGATAATTATATGAATATTAATGATATTTTTGATTTTCAATTAAGATATAATAAAAAATGGTTAGAAGAATATCAATTATTAAAAATAGAATATTATGTAGATGAACATGGTAATATAATTAAAAGAAATATTGAAGAATTAAGAGAGTTATTAAAAATAGAAAAAGATAATAAAAGGAAAAAATTTATTTGTATGTTAATATTAGATAAAATGAATGTGGAAGATTATTATTCTATAATTGAACAAGTTGGTAATGATAATTTAAAAATACTACAAAAAAGAGTTAAAAAAGTTGTATAAACATTTACTAAATTAAGTAGATGTTTATTTTTTATTTTGTGCAAATTTTACTTACAAATTAATAATAATATAATTGTAAAAAAAGTCAAAGAAAATACTAAAAAAAGCTTGATTTTCATATAATTATTTGGTATGATATTGAACGTATAACTGGCTTAGATGTGCAAAGTTGCTGATACACCCGGTTAAGTTGTTAAATACTTTTAAGGAAAAATCAGGTAATTTGCTCGGAGCAAGTCTATACTAGATATAGGCGAAGGGAGGACAATAGAAATGTCAAAAGTGAGTATTAAACTTAAAGCTTATGAACACAGCATCATTGATAAAGCAGCTGCTAAGATCGTTGATACTGTTAAAAGAACAGGCGGAGAAGTTAGTGGACCAATCCCACTTCCAACTGAAATTCAAAAATATACAATATTAAGAGCAGTTCATAAGGACAAAGATTCAAGAGAACAATTTGAAAGACGTACACACAAAAGATTAATTGTCATCAATAACCCAAGTAAGGAAACTGTTGAAGCACTTCAACATTTAGATTTACCAAGTGGTGTTGATATACAAATCAAATTATAGGAGGAAAGAGAAATGAAAGGAATCTTAGGTCGTAAGATCGGGATGACTCAGGTATTTGCTAAAAATGGTAAATTAACTCCAGTTACTGTAATTGAAGTTGAACCAAACGTAGTAAGTCAAATCAAAACAGTAGAAACTGATGGATACAATGCTATTCAACTTGCTACTGTAGATAAGAAAGAAAAAAGAGCAAACAAACCTGAAACAGGTCATCTAAAAAAAGCTAATGCAACACCTAAGCGCTTCTTAAAAGAAATTAGAGGTGTTGATGTTAGTAATTATACTTTAGGTAGTGAACTTAAAGCTGACATCTTTACAGAAGGAGAAATGGTTGATGTAACCGGCACTTCTAAGGGTAAAGGATTTCAAGGTGTTATTAAACGCCATAATCAATCACGTGGGCCAATGGGTCATGGTAGCCAATACCATCGTGGTGTAGGTTCAATGGGTACATTGTTACCAATGCGTGTTTTACCAGGTAAGAAATTACCAGGACATATGGGAAATGAACAAGTAACTGTTCAAAACCTAGAAGTAATCAGCATTGATTTAGAAAATAACGTTATCTTAATTAAAGGAAATGTTCCTGGACCTAAAAAATCTATGGTACTTATTAAGTCAGCAATTAAAAACGAAGGTAAAGTAAATGAAAAAGTTGAACTTATCACTTATGAAGTTGAAACACCTGCAGAAGAAGTTCAAGCTGAAGTAGAAGAAACTGTAGAAGAATCATCACAAGACGAAGTTAAAACTGAAGAGTAATAACTATATATATAATATAGAAAGCAATTTGTGATGAATAAAGGAGGATTTAAATATGTCTAAAATAGAGATGTTAAACCTAAATGGTGAAAAGGTAAAGGATATTAAATTAAATGATAACGTATTTGGAATAGAACCTAATGATGCTGTACTTCATAATGCTATTGTACTTTCAATGGCAGGAAGAAGACAAGGAACACACGCAACTAAAACAAGAGATATGGTTTCTGGTGGTGGAAGAAAACCATGGAGACAAAAAGGAACAGGTAATGCTCGTCAAGGAAGTATTCGTGCTCCACAATGGCGTGGCGGTGGTATAGTATTTGGACCACAACCAAGAGATTATTCAAAGAAAATGAATAAGAAAGAAAGAAGATTAGCATTAAAATCTGCTTTATCATATAAAGCTATTGATAGTGAATTAGTAGTAGTAGAAAATATTACTATGGAAACTAACAAAACAAAAGATATGCTAAGCTTACTAACTAAATTAAACTTAGTTAATAAAAAAGTATTAATGGTAGTAGAAGAACTTAATGATAACATTTGCTTATCTACAAGAAACTTAGGAAATGTTAAAGTTGTATTACCTGAAGAAGTTAATACTTATGATGTAATTAATGCTGATAATATGTTAATAACAGAAAAAGCATTAGAAAAATTAGAGGAGGTGCTTTCTCGTGAATAATTATCGTGATATTATTTTTGCACCTGTAATAACAGAAAAAGCTGCTAACTGTGCAGAAGAAAATAAAGTAGTGTTTAAAGTAGACCCAAGAGCTAATAAAACACAAATTAAACAAGCAGTTGAAAAAATCTTCAATGTAAAAGTTGAAAGTGTTAATACTGTAAATGTACATCCGAAAAAAAGAAGAGTAGGAAAATATACAGGTATGACTAATAAATACAAGAAAGCTATCGTTAAATTAGCTAAAGGAAGTACTATTAGTTTCGACTAATAAAAGGAGGAAATCAGAATGGCAATAAGAATATTTAAACCAATTACTAATGGTTCAAGACAAAGAAGTGTCTTAACTAGTGAAGAAATTACCAAGACTACTCCTGAGAAAAGCCTTGTGGTAACTAAGAAAAAAACTAATGGTCGTAACAACCAAGGTAAAATTACTGTAAGACATCGTGGTGGCGGTGTAAAAAGAAAATATCGTTTGGTTGATTTTAAGAGAGTTAAAGATGGAATTACTGCAGTAGTTGCAAGTATTGAATATGATCCAAATAGAAGTGCTAATATAGCATTAATTAACTACAAAGATGGTACTAAAGCTTATATTATAGCTCCAAAAGAATTAAAAGTTGGAGATGTAGTAGAAAGTGGAGAAAAAGTAGATGTTAAAGTTGGTAATGCAATGCCAATTGCTAACATTCCAGTTGGTACTGTAATTCATAATATTGAACTTAGACCTGGTAAAGGTGGTCAACTTGCTCGTTCAGCAGGAGGATCTGCTCAAATCTTAGGACGTGAAGATAAATACGTATTAATAAGATTAGCAAGTGGAGAGACTAGAAAAATCTTAGGAACATGTCGTGCAACAATTGGTGTTGTAGGTAATGAAGATTACGGACTTGTAAAAGTAGGAAAAGCAGGACGTACTCGTCATATGGGTATTAGACCAACAGTTCGTGGTAGTGTTATGAACCCTAACGATCACCCACATGGTGGTGGTGAAGGACGTGCACCAATCGGTAGAAGTGGTCCAATGACTCCATGGGGCAAACCAGCACTTGGATATAAAACTAGAAAAAATAAAAAAGAATCAAATAAATATATCGTTACACGTCGTAATAAATAATAAAGAAAGGATGAGTATAAATGGCAAGAAGTTTGAAAAAAGGACCTTATGTATTTGATAGATTACTTAAAAAGGTTCAAATGTTAAACGAAACTGGTAAAAAAGAAGTTATTAAAACTTGGTCTCGTCGTTCAACAATTTATCCTGAATTTATTGGACACACATTTGCTGTACATAATGGTAAAGAATTTATTCCAGTTTATGTAACTGAAGATATGGTTGGACATAAATTAGGAGAGTTCTCATTAACTCGTAAATTTGGTGGCCACGGCGCTGATAAGAAATAATTTCTATAAGGAGGACTATAATGGAAACAAGAACAGAAGCTAAAGCAATAGCTAAAACTGTTAGAATTGCTCCTCGTAAAACTCGTTTAGTAATCGATTTAATTAGAGGAAAAGAAGTTGGGGAAGCAAGAGCAATATTGTTTAACCAACCTCAAAAAGCAGCTAGAGTAATTGAAAAAGTATTAAACTCAGCTGTAGCAAACGCAGTTAATAATTATAATTTAAAAGAAGAAAATTTATATGTTAAAACTTGTTATGTTGATGAAGCTTTAGTTATTAAAAGACCTAAAATGGATTCACGTGGACACGTTGGAAGAAACGATCATAAAACAAGTCATATAACAATAATTGTAAGTGAAAAAAATAAGTAAAGGAGGAGTTATTGATGGGACAAAAAGTTAATCCAAATGGACTTAGAATTGGCATCAATAAAGACTGGGAAGCAAAATGGTATGCAAATAAAAGTGACTTTTCTAAATACTTAAATAATGATGTTGAAATTCGTAAATACCTAAGCACTAACTTTAAAACTGCTGGTATCTCTAAAATTGTTATTGAAAGAAATAAGAAAAGATGCGAAGTATTTATATATGCTTCTAAACCAGGAATCATTATTGGACAAAGCGGAGTTGAAATTGAAAAAGTTAAAAAAGCTGTTTCAAAATTAGTTAACGAAGATGTTCAAATTTCAATTGTTGAAGTTAAAAATCCTGATTTAGATGCTAAACTAGTTGCTGAAAATATTGCACACAATATTGAAAATCGTGTATCATTTAGAGTTGCACAAAAGAAAGCAATTAGAAACACAATGAAAGCTGGAGCTAAAGGAATTAAAACTTTAGTATCAGGACGTTTAGGAGGAGCAGACATTGCTCGTGGTGAAGGTTATTCTGAAGGAACAACTCCACTACATACTTTAAGAGCAGATATTGATTATGCAACTGCAGAAGCTGATACTACATATGGAAAAATCGGTGTTAAAGTATGGATTTACAAAGGTGAAATCTTAAACGATAAAAAGGGAGGTAATTCTAATGTTAATGCCAAAAAGAACTAAACATAGAAAAACTTTCCGTTTAAAATACGAAGGAAAAGCTAAAGGAAATACAGAACTTCATTTCGGTGAATATGGTTTAATGGCTAAAGAAGGAGCTTGGATTACTTCACAACAAATCGAAGCTGCTCGTATAGCTATGACTAGATATATGAAACGTGGTGGTAAAGTATGGATTAATATATTCCCTAACTTATCATTAACTAAAAAACCTTTAGAAACTCGTCAAGGAAAAGGTAAAGGAAATCCAGAAGTTTGGGTTGCCGTTGTTAAAGAAGGAAAAATTATGTTTGAAATAGGAGATGTTACAGAAGATGTAGCAAGAGAAGCTTTAAGACTTGCATCTCATAAATTACCTATCAAATGTAAATTTGTAAAAAAAGAAAGTGGTGAGAATAGTGAAAGCTAATGATATAAGAAAAATGACCACTGAAGAGATAAACAAAAAAATTAGTGAAAATAAAGAAGAACTATTTAACTTAAGAATGAAACAAGCAACAGGATCTTTAGAAAATCCAGGAAGAATAAATACACTTAGAAAAGATGTTGCTAGAATGAAAACTATTCTTAACGAAAGAGAAAATCAAGGTTAAAAGGAGGAAATGTCCTTATGAATGAAAAACAAAAACGTGAGTTAATTGGAATCGTTGTAAGTGATAAAGCAGATAAAACAATTACAGTAAAAGTAGAAACTTATAAAAAAGATCCAAAATATGGAAAAAGAGTTAAATATACTAAAAAATATACAGCTCATGACGAAAACAATACTGCTGGTATTGGTGATAAAGTTCGTTTAGTTGCGACTAGACCATTATCTAAAACTAAAAGATATGAATTAGTAGAAGTTATTGAAAAGGCTGTAATTCTATAATCTCTTTAGTTGGAAGGAGGAAATTATAATGGTACAACAAGAAACCCTTTTAAAAGTAGCCGATAATTCTGGTGCTAGAGAACTATTAGTAATCAGAGTTCTTGGTGGAAGTAAAGTAAAAACTGGTAATATTGGAGATATAGTCGTTGGTACTGTAAAAAAAGCTACTCCTAACGGAAATGTTAAAAAAGGTAAAGTAGTTAAAGCCGTAATCGTTAGAAGTAAGTTTGGAGTTAGAAGAGAGGACGGAAGTTATATTAAATTTGATGATAATGCATGCGTTATTATTAAAGATGATAAGAGTCCTGTTGGAACTCGTGTTTTAGGACCAGTAGCTCGTGAACTTAGGGATAAAGATTTTACAAAGATCATAAGTTTAGCTAAAGATGTACTATAATCCATTAGTTTAAGGAGGAAAACATATGAAACTAAAAACTGGTGATAAAGTCGTTGTTATTGCAGGAGCAAACAAAGGCAAAGAAGGAAAAATCACTCATGTGTTAGAAAATAGAGTTGTAATTGAAGGAGTTAATATTGTTAAAAAACATATTAAACCAAAAAACAACAATGGAACTGGTGAAATCAGAGAAGTTGAAGCACCAATTCACGTATCTAATGTTATGTTGATTGATCCAAAAACTAAAAAAGCAACAAAAATAAAATATGATTTTGATAAAAATGGTAAAAAAATTAGAATTGCAAAAAAATCTAATGAAAAGATTGACTAATTTGGAAGGAGGGTGGCAGTAAATGAACCGCCTAGAAGAAAAATATAGAAATGAAGTTGTTCCAAGTTTAATTGAAAAACACAACTATAGTAATAAAATGTTAGTACCAAAACTAGAAAAAATAGTTGTTAATATGGGTGTAGGAGATGCTGTAGCTAATTCTAAAATGTTAGAAGCTGCTGTATCTGATTTAGAAAAAATTACTGGACAAAAACCAGTAGAAACAAGAGCCAAAAAATCAATCGCATCATTTAAAGTAAGAGAAGGACACAAAATTGGATGTAAAGTAACTTTACGTGGAGAAAGAATGTATACATTTATGGATAAATTAATATCTATTGCACTTCCACGTGTAAGAGATTTCCATGGTGTTTCACCTAAGAGTTTTGATGGAAGAGGAAATTATACTTTAGGTATTAAAGAACAATTAATTTTCCCTGAAATTAATTTTGATGAAGTAGTTAAAGTAAGAGGAATGGATATTGTATTCGTTACTACTGCGAAAACTGACGAAGAAGCGTTTGATTTATTAAATGAACTTGGAGTTCCTTTTAGGAAATAAGGAGGAATAAGATGGCAAAGAAATCAATGATTATTAAATCACAAAGAAAACCTAAATTTAAGGTTAGAGAATACACTCGTTGCTCTAGATGTGGAAGACCACATGCTGTTATGAGCGAATTTGGTGTTTGCCGTATTTGTTTTAGAGAACTTGCTTATAAAGGACAAATACCTGGTGTTAAAAAATCAAGTTGGTAATCAACTATAAATAAAAGAAGGAGGGATTTTAATGACAGATCCAATCGCAGATATGCTTACAAGAATTCGTAATGCTAATCAAAATAGAAGCAAAGAAGTCATAATACCATCTTCAAAAATGAAATTAGAAATAGCTAAGATATTAAAAGAAGAAGGTTTTATTGAAGAATTCAAAGTAAATAATGAAAGCGTTCAATCTACATTAACATTAACTTTAAAATATGGTCACAATAAAGAAAGAGTAATTACTGGACTTAAGAGAATTTCTAAACCAGGACTTAGAGTATATGCTAAGGCTGAAGATATTCCTAGAGTATTAAATGGATTAGGAATTGCTATTATATCTACACCAAAAGGAATTATGACTGATAAACTTGCTCGTAAGAACAATGTTGGTGGAGAAGTAATTGCTTATGTATGGTAATTAGGAGGTACTTATAATGAGTCGTATCGGAAAAAGAGTATTAACTATACCTGAAAATGTTAATGTTGAAGTTAATGGACAAAAAGTTACAGTTAAAGGACCAAAAGGAGAATTATCATTAGATTTAATTAAAACAATTGAAGTAAAAGTTAATGATAAACAATTAACTGTTGAAAAATTAAAAGAAGATAAATTTACAAACCAAATGCATGGAACTACTAATGCTAATATTGCTAATATGATTAAAGGTGTTAGTGAAGGATATAAAAAAGCATTAGAAATAGTTGGTGTAGGTTACCGTTTTAATGTACAAGGTAACACTTTAACAATTAATGCTGGTTATTCACATCCAGTTAAAATGGAAGTGCCTACTGGTATTACTGTAAAAGCAAGTAGCAATACAGAAATAGAAATTGAAGGTACTGATAAATGTGCAGTTGGAGAATTTGCTGCTAATATAAGAAAGGTTAGAGCACCAGAACCATATAAAGGTAAAGGTATTAAATATGTTGGTGAACAAATTCGTCGTAAAGTAGGAAAGAAAGCTTCTAAATAATTAGTAAAGGAGATATACTTATGATAAAAAAAGTTTCAAGAAATGAAATGCGTTTAGAAAGACATAAGAGAATTAGAGAAAATTTGCATGGTACAGCAGATAGACCAAGACTTAATGTTTTTAGATCAAACGCTAATATTACAGCCCAAATTATTGATGATGATAAGGGAATAACTTTAGTAAGTGCATCTACATTAGAGAAAGAATTAAAAATTACTAATGGTGGAAATGTAGAAGCTGCTAAAAAAATTGGTGAAGAAATTGCTAAAAGAGCAAAGAAAGCAAAAATTACTAAAGTAGTATTTGATAGAGGTGGATACCTATATCATGGACGTGTAAAAGCTTTAGCAGAAGCAGCACGTGAAAATGGATTAGAATTCTAAATAAGGAGGATTACTTATGAACGAAAATGTTAAAGAACAACCACGTAAATTTAACAAAGAACGTAAACCACGTAATAACAATACAAGACCTGTTAAAACATTAGAAGAAAAAGTTATTACTATTAATCGTGTTACTAAAGTTGTTAAAGGTGGACGTATATTTCGTTTTGCTGCTATTGTTGTAGTAGGAGATAGAAAAGGTAGAGTTGGCATTGGAACAGGTAAAGCTAAAGAAATGCCAGACGCAGTTAAAAAAGCAACACTTGCTGCTTCAAAAAATCTAATAAAAGTTGAATTAATTGATAATCGTACTATTTCACATGAAATTACAGTAAAAGAAGGAGCTGTTAAAGTTATGTTAAAACCAGCTGCTGAAGGTACTGGAGTTAAAGCTGGAGGTCCTGTACGTGATGTACTAGAACTTGCTGGTGTTAAAGATGTCCTTTCAAAGAGTTTAGGAGCTAGCACAAAAGTTAATATGGCAAGAGCTACATTAAATGCATTAAAAGCTCAAAAGTCACCTAGTCATGTTGCTGCTTTAAGAGGAAAAACTGTAGAGGAGATTTTAAACTAATGAAATTACATGAGTTACAACCTAATTATGGTTCTGTTAAAGTTAGTAAAAGAGTAGGACGTGGACCAGGAAGCGGAAACGGAAAAACTGCTGGTAAAGGACATAAAGGACAAAATGCTAGAAGTGGTGGAGGAGTTAGACCAGGATTTGAAGGAGGTCAATTACCACTATTTAGAAGATTATCAAAAAGAGGATTCAACAACTATAATTTTAGAACAGTTTATGCTACAGTTAATGTAGGAGATTTAGAAAGATTTGAAGAAGGTACTGTTGTTACACCAGAACTTTTAAGAGAAACTGGTTTAGTTAAGAAAGAGTTAGACGGGGTTAAAGTTTTAGGTAATGGAGAATTAACTAAAAAACTTACTGTTAAAGCTGCTAAATTCTCAGATACCGCTAAAACAAAAATTGAAAATATTGGTGGAAAAACTGAGGTGATTTAGATGTTTAAAACACTTAAGTTGTTGTTTAGTTCTAAAAATAAAGATATAAGAAAGAGAATTGGTTTTACATTACTTGGATTATTAATATTTGCAGTAGGTACAACTATTCCAACTCCTGGTACTGAAGGAGCTATATCTAATTTAGGATTATGGCAATTATATGATGTTATTGGAGGAGGAGCCCTAAAGAATTTTTCAATATTTGCTCTTGGTGTTATGCCATATATTTCAGCATCTATTATAACAGGGATTCTTCAAATGGATATTATTCCATATTTTACAGAACTTAAAGAACAAGGACAAACAGGAAGACAAAAGATTAATCAAATAAATAGATATTTAGGTCTAGCAATAGCATTTTTACAAGGATTTGCAATGGCATTTGCTTTTGTAAAAGGTGGAAGTACTATTGACTATTTAAGGGTTGCAGTTATATTAACTGCAGGTACTGCTTTCTTATTATGGCTAGGAGATCAAATGACTTCTAAAGGTATTGGTAATGGTATATCATTAATCATTATGGGTGGTATTATATCATCTATACCAAAGATGTTTATAGATACTTTTAATGCTTTGATAATTGATACATCATCATCATTATTTATAGGTATTATTAGTTTTATAGTATTTGTTCTATTCTATTTAGCAATTATAGTTGGAGTTGTATTTATAGAAAAATCTGAAAGAAGAATTCCTATACAATACTCTAATCAAACAACTAGTGCTTATGGAGCAAAACAAAATTATATACCATTTAAATTAAATTCAGCCAATGTTATGCCAGTAATATTTGCATCAGTAATATTTTCTGTACCAGCATTTATTGCCGGATTATTAGATAGTAGTAATGGATTTGTAGTATTTGTAAATAAATATTTAAATTATACTACACCAGTTGGATTTGTAATATATATTGTTGTAATATTCTTCTTTAGTTTCTTCTATGCATTCTTACAAATTAATCCAGAAGAACTTGCAAAGAACTTAAATAGAAATGGTGGATATATTCCAGGTATTAGACCAGGAAAGGAAACAACAACATATATTAAAACAGTGTTATCAAGAATTACATTATTAGGTTCTATATTTATTGCAGTAATTGCAGGACTTCCAATTATATTTAGTAGTTTCTTATCTACTAACTTACCATCAAGTGTAAGTATTGGAGGAACAGGAATCTTAATTGTAGTTGGAGTAGCACTAGAAACATATAGACAAATAGAAAGTAGTTTAATAAACAGAAATTATAAAGGAGTTAGATAATGATGAATATTATATTAATTGCACCACCTGCTGCAGGTAAGGGTACACAAGCTAAATTACTTAGTGAAAAATATAATATTCCTCATATATCAACTGGAGACTTACTAAGAGATGAAATAAGTAAGGGAACAGAATTAGGTTTAAAATTAAAAGAAACAATGGATAAAGGAGACTTAATCGATGATGCTACCATATTAAATCTTCTTAAAGAAAGATTAAGTTTATCTGATTGTAATGATGGTTATATATTAGATGGTTATCCAAGAAATGTTAGTCAAGCAGAAGAGTATGAAAAATTACTTAATAGTTTGGGTAAAGAAATTGGTAAAGTAATATTTTTTGATATAGAAGAAAAATTAGCTTTACAAAGAACTGTTAGTAGAATTATTTGTCCTAATTGTGGAACTAGTTATAATCTTTTAGTAAATGATTTAAAACCAAAAAATGATGGAATATGTGATAGATGTGGAAGTTCTTTAAAGGTACGTAGTGATGATACTGAAGAAGTATTTATAAAGAGATTTGAAACATTTATTACTAAAACTCAAGCATTAAAAGATTTTTACCAAGAAAAAGGTAATTTATATATTATAAATATTGATGAAAATAAAAGTGTTAATGATATATTTAATGAAGTACTTAAGGTATTAGAAAGTTAATATGATAAGTATTAAAAGTGAATATGAATTGTCTTTGTTAAAAGAAGCAGGACACATTGTTTATTTAACTCATCAATATTTAAAACCATATATAAAACCAGGAGTAACTACTAAAGAGTTAGATAAGTTAGCAGAAGACTTTATTAGAAGTAAAGATGCTACACCATCATTTTTAAACTATAATGGATTTCCAGGAAGTATATGTACTTCAATAAATAACGAAGTAGTTCATGGAATACCATCTAAAAGAAAGCTTAAAAATGGTGATATAATAAGTATTGATATTGGTGCTTGTTATAAAGGATATCATGGTGATTCGGCTTGGTCTTATGGTGTAGGAACTATATCTAAAGAAAAAGAATATTTACTTAAGCATACAGAAGAATCTTTATATGTAGGACTTAAGGAGGTTAAACCGGGAGCAAGAATTGGTGATATAGGTGCAGCAATAGAAGAGTATGCTAAACATCATCATTTAGGAGTTGTTAAGGAATTAGTGGGACATGGTGTAGGTAGTCACTTACATGAAGATCCAGAAGTTCCTAATTATGGTAAAAGAAATACAGGTCCAGTTTTAAAAGAAGGTATGGTTATTGCTGTTGAACCTATGTTAAACTTAGGTACAGCAGTAGTATTTATCTTAGATGATGATTGGACAATAATAACAGGTGATGATAAACCATCAGCGCACTTTGAACACACAGTTGCAGTAACAAAAGATGGTTATAAAATTTTAACGGGAGATGATAATTGTGGCTAAAAGCGATGTAATTGAAGCTGAAGGTAAAGTAACAGATTTGCTTCCAGGAGGTAAATTTAAAGTAGAGCTTCCAGGAGGACATATAGTAGAAGCCCATGTTTCTGGTAAAATGCGCGTAAACAATATACGTATCTTACCAGGTGATACTGTGGTTATGGAATTGTCACCTTATGACCCAACACATGGGCGCATAATCTACAATAAAAAGTAAAAATAGGAGGAATTAAGATGAAAGTAAGAGCGTCAGTTAAACCTATGTGCGAAAAATGTAAAGTAATTAAACGTAAAGGCAAAGTTATGGTAATTTGTGAAAATCCAAAACACAAACAAAAACAAGGTTAGTATTAGGAGGGAAATAATATATGGCACGTATTAAAGGTATAGATATACCTAATGATAAAAGAATTGAAATTTCACTTACTTATATCTATGGTATAGGAAGAAATTTATCTAGAACTATTCTTAAAAATGCTAATGTTAATTTAGATACAAAAGCAAAAGATCTTACTGAAGAAGAATTAGGAAGAATAAGAGCAGAAGTAGATAAATATTTAGTTGAAGGTGAACTTCGTCGTGAAGTTAACATGAATATTAAAAATAAAATGGAAATAGGTTCTTATCAAGGAACTAGACATAAGAAAAACTTACCTGTTAGAGGACAAAGAACTAATAGAAATGCTCGTACTCGTAAAGGTAAAGGAAAAGTAGTTGCTAATAAGAAGAAATAATAGGAGGATAGTTGTATGGCAAAATATAATGCAAGAAAACGTAAAGTTAAAAAGAATGTTCCACATGGTCAAGTACATATTAGCACAACATTTAACAATACAATTGTAACTATTACTGATAATGATGGAAATGTTATTAGTTGGGCTTCATCTGGAACTCAAGGAATTAAAGGTAGTAAAAAATCTACACCATTTGCTGCAGGTATGTCAGCAGAAGCAGCAGGAAAAGAAGCAGCTGCAATGGGAATGAAAACAGTTGATGTATTCGTTAAAGGATTAGGTCCAGGACGTGATACAGCAGTTCGTTCATTACAAAATGCTGGACTTGAAGTTAAGACAATTCAAGATGTAACACCAATTCCACATAATGGATGTCGTCCACCAAAAAGAAGACGTGGATAATAAGAAAGGGAGTGTGTTAAATTGTTAAAGTTTGAAAAACCAAATTATAAGGTAAAGGAATATATTGAAAATGATCATTATGGAAAATTTGAAATTGAACCATTAGAAAGAGGATTCGGAACTACTTTAGGTAATGCACTTAGAAGAGTTATGTTATCTTCATTACCAGGTGATGCTATTACTAGTGTTAAAATTGATGGGATAGCTCATGAATTTCAAAAAATAGATGGAGTTATTGAAGATGTAACAGCAATAGTTTTAAATTTAAAGAGTGTAGTTATTAAAAATCATTCTAAAGATGAAAATAAAGTAATTAGATTAAAAGCAAATACTCCAGGTGTAGTAACAGCAGGTAATATTGAACCTGATGCTGATATTGAGATATTAAATCCTGAACAAGTTATTGCTACATTAGTAGAAGGTGGTTCTATTAATATGGAAATGACTTTAGGTAGTGGTCGTGGAT
>ERZ1643251.3351-NODE-3351-length-14895-cov-6.149191_pt1 | contig 14895 bp, 10 predicted proteins | sample MGYA00579261_ERZ1643251 | MGnify/ENA primary metagenome ERZ1643251 (study PRJEB29033, sample SAMEA4952267) | chicken gut metagenome | biome: Broiler Chicken; feature: Gastrointestinal Tract; material: Caecum | place: Ireland | collected 2018 | study: Broiler...
GCCATGTTGATGGCCTCCTTGCTCAGGGCGTTGGTGATGGTAGCGTCAATCTCCTCGGCCATAGCCAGTTCGATGACCTTCTTCACATACTGGAAGGAGGCCTCGCCCCCCAAGGCGCAGGCACCGATGCCGAAGGGCTTGGGCTCATCCTGGTCGGCAGTATCTGGAATCTTGTCTGCGGGCACAAGCCCCATGTCCAGCACCTCAATGGTTCCGTAGGTAAACTTGGCATCTTTGACCTCCTGAACAGGATTCAAGGTCAGATCAATGCCTGACACCTTCTTGGCCACCTTTAGAGCGTACTCCATGCTGGTCATATCCCCTACCACCAAGGGACGGCACCGGTCATAGATGGTCTTGTCATTCAGCGCCCGGACGGTAATCTCCGGGCCATTGCCAAAGGGATCGCCCATAGTGATCCCCAGAATGGGTTTTTTCATCAAAATAACCTCCTTATGCAACGCGGTATCCGAACTGCCTTAGCAGAGGCCCTTCTCTTCATTCTCCTTCAGTACTGCCTTCAGCTCGGCAATCCCCTCGTCACACAGATAGTTGAACGGCTTGCGGCAATCGCCCACAGGGTAACCCAACAAGTTGACGGCTTTCTTGATAATGGTGTTGGGGTTACCAAATTTGAACACCCGCTGGAGAGTCGCTACGGCGTCCTGGTACTCCTGAGCCTTCTCTACATCGCCGGCCATGAAGCAGTTGTAGATAGAGGCCAGCGCCTTGGGGTACAGATTGGCCCGGCCGGCGATGCCGCCGGCGCCGCCCTCTTTCAGACAGGTGAGAATGCTGCCGTCGTTGCCGGCCAGCACGGCAAATTTCTTGTCCAGATCCCGGGTCTCCCGAATATAGGCTTTCAGATTGTCAAGGTCGCCGCTGGAGTCCTTGGTACCCAGGATGATGTCTACGTCCTTGGCCAGCTTGGCCACCGTCTCGGGCACCAGCTTGTTGCCAGTGCGGGGCGGAATATTGTAGAGGACGATGGGGATGTTTACATGCTTGGCCACCTCTACATAGTGGTCGTACAGTTCTTTCTGACTGGCGGCGGCAAAACTGGGGGTAATGATGGACAACACGTCAGCGCCCATTTCCTCGGCCCGCTTGCTCATGTAAATGGTGTCCCGGGTGGAGATGCAGCCAGTTCCGGCATAGACTGGGACCCGGCCTTTAACCTGGTCGATGGCGGCCTCCAGCACTTCCTCCTTCTCCTTCATACTCAGGATATAGCCCTCACCATTGGTGCCGAAGGTAAAGATACCGTGAACACCGCCGTCAATCTGGCGCTCAATTTGGTTGCGCAGTTCCGGGATATTCACATCCTCGGTTTCGGGGTACATGGGAGTAACAATGGGTACGATGATGCCTTTCAGTTCCACATTCTTCATGACAGTTCCTCTTTTCCTGAAAATTCGAGTTGCACCCGGGTTACAGAATTTCCTGATACAGGGCCCGGGCGTCCGCGGGAGTGACCTCGCGCATGTTGTTGACCAGAAGGCGGGTGACCTGCATGCCAGCCTCCACCAGGCCGTCCAGATCCTCCTCAGGCACGCCGAATTCCTTTAAGCTGGTGGGAATATCCAGATCCTTTACAATTTTCTCCATCCAGGCCACCATATAAGCGCTCTTTTCTCCCACCGTGGTACAGGTCTTCTCCCCGTGGACGCACCGGTCATAGGCGGCGGCGAACTTCTCTCGGCACACGGGCTCGTTAAAGCGCATGACCGGAGCCAGCAGGATGGCGTTGGACACGCCGTGGGCGATGTGGTACTTACCTCCCAGGGGATAGCTCAGGGCGTGGACAGCGGTGGTGCCGGAGGCGGTGATGGCCACGCCGGCAAAAAAGCTGGCAATCTGCATCTTGTTCTTGGCATCCATGGCGTCGGGGTTGTCGCAGGCGTCCATGATGTGGTTCAGGATCAGATCCAGAGCCTGCATGGCAAACATATCACTGAAAGGATTGGATTTATTGCTGGTCCAGCATTCGATTGCGTGGCATAGGGCGTCCACACCGGTAGAAGCGGCGATCTTGCGGGGGAGATTTTTAATCATCACCGCATCCAGAATCACGTAGTCGGCGATCATGGTGTCGTTGACGATGCCTACCTTCAGCTCCTGTTCCGGAACCGCCACAATGGCGTTGGGAGTGGCCTCTGCGCCAGTGCCGGCGGTGGTAGGAATCATCAGGGATTTAATGTATTTCCGGCCCCGGCTGGGATCGTCCAGCAGGTCCTTGACGCCGTACTCGTCCGTTGCCAGAATGGAGGCCAGCTTAGCGGTATCCATAACGCTGCCTCCGCCCACGGCCACAATAAAGTCGGCGCCGGAAGCCTTAAATGCGTCCACCAGTATCTGAGCCTGATTGTAAGTGGGCTCGGGAGGCAGATCGTTGAGGATGATCGTCTCCACACCGGCCGCCTGAATCTGCTCCATGGGGTAATCCAGCAGGCCGGCCCCCTGAATTCCCTTGTCGGTAAAGACGGCCGCCTTCTTCACCTGATTCTTTATCAGAATGTTTTTCAAGTTCTTCATTGCGTTTTCCCCACTATAGATTTCGTGGGGCATCTTTAGGTTATATTGCGTCAGCATACCAATTCCTCCTTCGATGTTTTTTGGTCAATGATCTTTTTTAAATCGAGCAGTAAGTCAGCGGACCCAAATCCGCCGGATTTTGAAATGATATTATACCGTTTCTCTCTGTATTCAATCTGGAACAGCACTACACCAGGAGCCAGTTCCCCAATGGGGATCAGAGCGCTTTGCCCGATGTGCTCCATAAAAGCCAGCAGTGTGTCTCCGCCGGTCACTAAAATGGTAGCCTCCAGCCCCAATCGCAGCAGCTGCTCCAAAATGCCGCCCAGAGTCATGGAGATTTGACGGCGTATAGCCTCCAGATCCATCCCATGCGCTTGGGCATACCGTTTAGTGGCATCTCCCTCTCCGGTTTGATTGCCCTCAATGACAGCAAAATCAGTCTTCTGGATCTGACGAAACCAGAGATCTACGGCCTGTTCCCCATCCGCGCTGTGCAGCCAGCCTGGATTCAGCTTTTGCTCGGGGGTAAGCTGGAGCCGCAGCGCTCCCTGTTTCTCCGCCGTATCCAGCTGCTGCAGGGTAATAGGATTGATGCTTCCGCAGATGGTGAGAAACCGCCGGTGCAGCGACGGCATCTGGCTACTGCCGGAAATCAACCCGAGCGCACTGGGAAGCACAGAGGCAAATCCTGCGCATCCAGCCACCAGTTTCAATTCTCCTCGGGCCTTTAATACCTGTGCAATTCCCTCTAGAGTCCGGTCTGTGGAGGCATCATAGATCAGAATTCCCTCCGGCAAATCCCTCTCAACGCCATGCTCCATCACAGTGGTTGGTGTATTGCTCTGTTCCGCAATAATTGCCCGGATGTCTGAATGGAGGACAGGTTCAAAGGGATCATGACCAAACACACTCTCCGCCACAGGACAGCCGTCAATGTAATGGATTCCGCCCGATGTGGTGCGTTTGAGCAGAGGAAAGGCGGGGATAAAATGGAGCCTATGCTGACCGGAGGCAGAGAGCATAGCGCTCAGCTCGCTTCCGATATTTCCCCGCAGGCCGGAGTCTGTTTTTTTATAGATGCAGGGGATGCCCAACTCCACCGCCCGGGAAACAATCCGGTAAATTGTCAGATAAGCCTCATCCGCCCCCATGTGCCGGGTCTCTGCGTCAAGGATCAGCACCTGGGCCTGGCGATTTGTCCCCGGAAGAAGCGCCTGTTCCTCCCCAACTCGGATCAGGACATCTTTCGCCTTGAACTGTGCGCCGGTATCTACGGCTCCGGTAAAGTCGTCTGCAATGACCAGCAGCTTCATGAAAACACCTCTTTTGAGTGTTTTAAAATGAAACACGAAAATTTTCTCTGCCGATTGAAATGGTTGTTTTAACCAATCATATGGATCGGTGAACACTTTTTTTGTATATTATTATGGTAATGTCTCACGTTTTCTAGGGCAATCCTGATTTCATGGAAAAGATGTTTATATTTGAAACATTTTGTTTTAGACTGAGTGACCTTTGAACAGAACCCAGGGCGAAAGTCGGCGTATAGCACAAAAATGAAGCTACGTATTGTGCTTTCTGACGAAACATGAAAAATCTTTTTCCGCCTCACCTATGATATTGGAGGCGACCCACGCCTATTGCATATTGCTCAATGGATTATCTGTGGGTGTCCCCACTCGCGACATGGAGCGCAATATGTTACAATCATGATGGACCCAGCAAAAGTCCTTAGCCGGAAGCCCAGGACGAAGTTCTCCAGGGCCAAGGTGCTGTCGATTTCGTTATCCGCATTGAGAAGTCGGAGCAGCAGATCTTTCTCCTCTCCCTTCAATAGGGCAGTGAGCTTCTCCACGCACTGTTCTGCTGATGTCCCGTTCGTTGAGTGTAATTTCCCTGAAGTACAGATCTTCCAGGGGGTTTCGTATGTATGCTGCCTCCTTTTCAACGACACAACATACCGCAGAAAAAAGTCAGGGGCTCGGCGCAGAATTATCAAACAATTCATATTTCCTTGCGACCACTTTTTTTGTTAAGCGTCACCTTTTCCGGTCCTGCGAAAAGCTTCTATCTTTAGTTTACAGCCCTGCAATTCCTGAGTCATGAAAAAGAGAAAATGCCTTATGTGAGGAAGGAACTACCGCTGTACGGGGATACAAAACACCTCTCTTTTTGTGTATGGCAGGCATAGACATAAAAACAGCGGGAGCTGCTTTTGCTATATTTGTGAAAACAGTCAAATTGCGAAAATTACACCCCCAAACAGTTTGACCACACAACCAGCCACAGAGAACGGCGGAGTAGGCGGAAACCCTGTGTTCAAAGAGTGACGGAAAGCAAGTGGCTTGGAGCGGAAATAGCCATAAAGCACAAAAAATAGTTAGAAAAAAGTTCCAAGGGCGCTTGGTAAGGATGAGGTCCCCAGTTCGAATCTGGGTAGCAGCTCCACAAAAAGACCGCTTTTCTTTTGAAAAGTGGTCTTTTCTTTTGCAATTTACAACAATTTCTGGCATATTGAATTTCGCCATTTGTCTTTGTCCACAGAACAAGCCACAGACAGAAAAATCACGGGCCTCCGGGACATTTTGCCTCCGGAGGCCCGTTTGTGCAATCAGCCGAATGGCTTGGTCAACCTGCCAGATTATCCGGTTTCCTGTGTTCTTTCGCTGCGGCGATCTCCTCTTTTATCTCCCGGATCAGCTCCGCCAGCTTCATTTCGCACTCGGCCTCGGTCTTTGCGTACACATTCCGGGCCATGCGCTGGCCGTTGATGATGGGGGAGTAGCGGCCCTCCCACAGGTGGTCATTGATCCGGCTGACGCAACCAGTGCCCGGTTTGCGCCGCTGCCTCTTGCGGGCCTGGAAGGTGCTGGGGGCCGGTTTCCGGGATGCGGATTCCCGCATAGGCTTCGGTTCGGCTCTCCCGATCCCCCGGTCGATCTTGTCCGCTGCGTTCTGCCGCATGGCGTCAGTGATGTGAGCGTATGTGTTCAGGGTGGTGGTGCTGGACACGTGGCCAATGATGGTGCTCAGGGGCTTGATATCCATCCCATGCTCCAGAGAGGCTGTGGCGAAGGTATGCCTTAAATCGTGGAAGCGGAGTCTCTTGCACTCCGCCCGATCCAACACGGTCTGGAGCCTTTTTCTTACCGCGGCGGGGTCCATGGGGGCGTCCTCCTTAACTGACGAGGGGAACATCCAACGGGAGCGGACAGTTTGCTTGTAGCTTTGGAGCACATTCAGAACCGGGGCGGGGAGAAGCACGGTCCGGTTGCCCGCCTTGGTTTTGGGCGGAGACACTACCAGTTCGCCCTTTACCCGGTGTACCTGCCGTTCTACCCGCAGCGCCCCGGTGCGGAAGTTCAGGTCATCCCAATGGAGCGCCAGGATCTCGCCCCGGCGCAGGCCGGTGGCCAACTCCAGCAGCAGAAGCTCGTAGCAGCCGTCTTCCTTGGCCTGAATCAGCAGGCGCTGGATCTCCTCGGGAGTAAGTACCTTCATTTCTCTGGATTTTGCGGGCGGGAGTTTACAGCTGTCCGCAGGGTTGCGGAAGATCAGTTTTTCTTCTACCGCCTTGTCCAGGGCTGCGTGGAGAGTGGTGTGGATGCCCCGGACGGTCTGGTCGGACAGGCCCTCGCCATAGAGCTCGGTGCGAAGCAGCCTGCCGTTTTTCTTGAGATCGGTGTAGAATCCCTGAATGTCCCCGGTGGTCAGCTTGTCTAACTGGAACTGTCCCAGATCGGGGATGATATGCCTCACCGGGCACCGTTGACCACGCCATTATGTGGACATGGGGGTGATCCCCCTCGTCGTGGTAGGCGGCGTACCAGCGGAAATGATTCGGCGGGATATTCATGGCGGCGGCGATGTCGTTGCAATTTGCCCGGAGCAAGTTCCTCCACGCCCTGGCGTTGTCATAGCCAAGACGGGCCGCGTCCTCCCGTTTCAGGGAGATGATGTGCGTCCACACGTTGCCGGTGTACTGATCCAACTCCCGCATGGCCTGTTCCAAATCCACAGCATCTTCATCATCAAATAGCCCGTGATCTCCCAGCCGCTCTGCTCTGGGGCGGGTGGCAATGTACTTCATGTAGCCCTCTGACTGTTGGATCTCCGGCCAGTTTTCCTCCAATGCTCGGGCGATAAAAGCCGAGGCATGAGCCTTGGTGGGTTTGGTTTCGTAGTCAAAATACTCGTCCAACTTTTTGGAGGAAGGGAAATCCTTCACCAGTTTTCTAATCAACTGCTCCTGTTTTCTGGTGGGAGGACGATTATCCGGGAGCAGTTCCACTCGCTCTCTGATTCCGATGTGCCGCATGTAGCCACTGACAGAGTTTCCTTCTCCGCACTTGAGATAAGGGCTTTTCAGGATCACCACATCCCGGCACACTTTGTAAAAGGTCCGCGCAAACAAGTGGCGCAGGTTGTGAGGAAACACCTTTGAGGGCGCTACCCCCGCCGCCTTGCACAGCCGCTTCATCTCGCCCCAAATCTGCCTTCTGGACAGGCCCTTTCCGCTTCTGGTTCGAAAAATTTCGCCGGAGGCGGTTTTTTGCGCTTTGGCGTACTTTTTCAGCTTCCGGCACAGCCTGCCGGGCAGCAGAATCGTCCGCAGCTTCCCCTTCAGGGAAATCTCCGCCTTCCCGGAGTTCGCCGCCTCCACGGTGATATACTTCACCTCGCTCACCCGGACGCCGGTGGAGCAGATGGTCTCCAGCAACAGGGCCAGCCGCTCCCGCCCCAGCCCGTGGGCGGCGTCCAGAAGCCGCTGGTACTCCTCCCGGGTGAGCTCCCGCCGGTCGTCCCGGAACAGCCTGCGCTGAATTTTCAGGGACTTGATTTTACAGTCCTCCCAGCCCAGAAAGGTGAAAAACTGATTTACCGCCGCCACCATGGAATTGACGGTGACGGGGGCGTATCCCCGCTCCAGCAGACTGTCCCGCCAGGCCGCCGCCCCGTCCCGGGTGACCTCCGCTCCGCGCAGCCAGGCGGACGCCGCGGACACGTCCCGAATGTATTTTTCAATGGTGCCGGGGGCGCGCTCCTGCTCCCGCAGCTGCCGGGCAAAGGCGGCCAGCTCCGTGCTCGTGATGCTCCGTTTGTCCATGTGATTTCCCTCCAACGGTCAAAGTGATTCTTATTTTGCCCATGTAGAGAAAAAATACTGAAAGCGAAACACATAATTTTTCCGGCCTGCGCCTCGGACGCGGCGGCTCTGATGTACGGGCGCGGTCCTCCTGGAACCGTTGGAAGCCGCGGAAACTGCGGCGCGAGCCGGTCCTTCCGCCGGATTTGGATTTGTATTCTTGCGGATATTATGGTAAAATCGGAAGGCAAAAATTTGACATGGAGTGCTCCGGCTTCCAAGGGGCGCGCCCGCCCGGAGTGTCCGGGGGAATGCCCCCTGAATGACCAAAATTGAGAAAATCCTCATAATTGAGTGCTTTGCTTGTCTCAATTATGGGCAGTTCCCGGCCGCCTGGGAGAATTCCGGGCCTGCAATGGGCCTGGGACTCCTCTGGGGCGGGCAAGACGGCTGGCCTGAAGTTGGTATGAAATTTGCACGCTATGGAAAGCAGAACGCCAAGGCGGCCACACGGTAAACGCTGCTTGCGGCAGGCCGCGGCAAAGAAAAATGGAGGGATTCCCTATGAAATTTGGACTGTTGAAGGATATTAAGCCGGGCGAGTACCGCACCATCGTGACTCCCGCGGAAGTGGAGGCCATTGTGCGCGACGGCCACGAGGTCTATGTGCAGCGGGGCGCGGGCGCGGGCGCCGGCTTCGCGGACGAGCAGTACGCCCAGGAGGGCGCCAAGCTGGTGGACACCATGGAGGAGATCTATGGGACCTGCGACTTTGTCACCAAGGTGAAGGAGCTGGAGCCCTGTGAATTCCCCCTGCTGCGGGAGAATCAGATTGTGCTCACCTGCATCCACCCCGCCGCCCACCCCCAGGAGGTGCAGGCGCTGCTGGACAGCAAGTGCATCGCGTTTACCGCCGAGGACGCCCACCGGTACGGCTCCCCCAACTGTGAGGCGGCCGGCAAGCTGGGGGCGCTGATGGGGCTGGACTCCCTGCTGTCCATCCACGGGGGAAAGGGAAAATTCGTCAACGGCCTGGGCGGAGCCCCCGGCGTCAAGGCCCTGGTCATCGGCGGCGGCACCGTGGGCCGGGCCTGTGTGTCCGTGCTCCACGCCCTGGGGGCCTGGGTGACGGTCATGGATATCAACATCGGCACGCTGCGGGACATCGGCAAGCAGTTCAACGAGGAGGTCAACACCCAGATCTCCAACCGCTACAACCTGAAAAAGCTGCTGCCGGAGATCGACGTGGTCTATAACTGCGTGCGCTGGCCCAAGGACGCCACCGAGTTTATGATCGACCGGGAGATGGTCCGCTCCATGGAGAAGGGCTCCGTCATTGTGGACATCAGCAACGATGTGGGGGCCATTGAGACCTTCCATGAGACCACCCATGACGACCCCCGCTACATCGAGGAGGGCGTGGTCCACTACTGCGTCAGCAACATCCCCGGCGCCATCGCCCAGTCCACCTCCATCGCCTACGCGGCCTCCATGCTGCCCCATTTCCGCTCCATCCTCAACAACGGGGTGGCCGCCGCCTGCGCCAAGGACGGCTTCCTCCGCCGCAGCCTCACCGCCTACCGGGGCTATCTGACCCACGAGGAGACCAGCGCCATCCAGAACCGGCCCTGGATTCGTCCGGAGGACATTCTGGGAATCGCCGGAGAGAAGCTGGACCCGGCTCCCGCCGCCACCGGCACCAAGTCCAGCAACTTTATCCAACTCTGATCCTGTGCCCCTCCGGCGGGTCCTCCGCCGGAGGGGACGGGGGAACTTTAGGAGGAACTCAAGTGACTGTCAACGATTTTCTGCTCGATTTTGCCATTGCCTCTCTCTTTATTATGGTGGGACAGCTGATCCGGGCCAAGGTGGGCCTGGTTCAGAAGTTCTTTGTCCCCGCCAGCATGATTGCCGGCTTTATCGCCCTGGCCCTGGGCAACCAGGGTCTGAATATCCTGCCCTTTTCCGGTTCCATCGGGGACTACCCCGGCGCGCTGATCATCCTGATCTTTGCCGCCGTGGGCATGAACGGCTTCTCCTTCTCCAAGAAGGAGTTCAAGTCGGAGCTGGACCGGGTGGGCTCCTACTTCTCCTATAAAGTGCTGGCCCAGGCGATCCAGTTCGCCTTTGCCCCCCTGTTCGGGGTGCTGGTGATCTCCCGGCTGTTCCCGGAGATCAACTACGGCTTCGGCTTCCTGCTGGCCTCCGGCTTCTCCGGCGGCCACGGCACCGCCGCCGCGGTGGGCTCTAAAATGGCGGAGCTGGGCTTCACCGACGCCACCGACATCGGCATGACCTGCGCCACGGTGGGAATCCTCTCGGGGATCTTCGGCGGGCTGTTCTTCATCAAGATCGGTACAAAGCGGGGCTGGACCAAGTATATCGAGAGCTTCCAGTACATCTCCGGCGACCTGAAGACCGGCCTGATCCGGGATGAGGACAAGCGCGGCTCCATGGGCAGGGAGACGGTGGCATCCGTGGTGCTGGACCCCCTGGCCTGGCACCTGGCCCTGCTGCTGGTGGCCTCCGGCGCCGGATTTTTGGCCAACGGCTGGATCAAAAACGCCACGGGGCTGGATCTGCCCAGTTATCTGCTGGCCTTTATCATCGCCATTGTCATGTTCCTGTGTTTTCAAAAGACGGGAGTGGGGCATTATATCGACAATACGGTGATCAGCCGTATTTCCGGCACAGCCACCGACTACCTGGTGTTTTTCGGCATCGCCTCCATCAAGATCTCCGTGATTGTGGAGTACGCCGTCCCTCTGCTGATGCTGCTGGTATTCGGCATGGTGCTGGTGGTGCTCACCCTCATGTACTTCGGCCCGGCCATGAACAAGGGCAGCTGGTTTGAGCGCTCCCTCTTTGTGTGGGGCTACTCCACCGGCGTGTTTGCCATCGGTTTTATCCTGCTGCGCATTGTGGACCCGGAGAACAAGTCCAAGACCCTCAACGACACGGCCCTGACCGGCCCTCTCACCACCCCCTTCGAGATGTTCGCCTGGTCCATGGCCCCCGGCATGCTGCTCCACGGGCAGCACTGGCAGTTCATCGGGCTGTACCTGGTAATTTTCGCGGCCTGTATCGTCGTCAATCTGATCTTCAAGTGGTGGTGGATCAAGCTGCCCCTGAACCGCCCGGCGGAGGGGGAGCTGAAGTGATCTTGTGGTTCCGCGCCCCGTCTGATATGATAGGAGAAAACAGGTCCATCAGAAAGGCGGCGGGCGGCAATGAAGTTTTTGCAGGAGCTGTTTCACGGAAAGGGCTATATTGACGGAATCACCATCATCAACCTGGAGGGGGAGATTCTGTTCACCGCCAAGTTCAACAACAAGCTGGGCCAGGACCAGGGCTCAGAGGAGCTGGTGGGGAAGAATTTCCTGGACGTCTATGAGAATCTGACCCCTCAGACCAGCACCACCATCAAGGCGATGGAGCGGGGAACCCCGGCCTACGTGGAAAACCAGTTTTTAAAGACCAGGGGGCGGGACGGAATCACCATCACCTCCCTGTCCATCCCCATCAAATGCGGGGGGCGGATTGTGGGGGCCATCGACCTGTCCACCCAGGAGCCGGGCGTCCGTCCGGAGGCCACGGAGGGGCTGCTCCAGGTGGACGTCTCCGGCTATTTTCACGGGGACGCCCGAAAAATGGCCATGCGGGACGCCGCCGTATTCACACTGGACGACCTGATTGCGGAGGACGCGGCCATGAAGCGGGTGCGGGACTATATTCCGGTGGCGGCGTCCTGCGACCTTCCGGTTATGATTTACGGGGAGACCGGCACCGGAAAGGAAGTGGTGGCGCAGGCCATTCACAACGCCAGCCGGCGCAGCGCCAAGCCGTTCATTGCCCAGAACTGCGCCGCTCTGCCGGAGACCCTGCTGGAGAGCATCCTCTTCGGCACGGCCAAGGGGGCGTTCACCGGCGCGGAGGAAAACAAAGGGCTCTTTGAGCTGGCGGACGGCGGGACTCTCTTTTTGGACGAGATCAACGCCATGCCGGTCCAGCTTCAGTCCAAGCTGCTCCGGGTCCTTCAGGACGGACGCTTCCGCAGTCTGGGCGGGCGGCGGACCAAGTGCGTGGACGTGAAGGTCATCGCCGCCATCAATGTGGACCCCCTCCAGGCCATCCGCAGCGGCCAGCTGCGCCAGGACATCTACTACCGCCTGAGCATGATGTCCATCCGCATTCCGCCCCTGCGGGAGCGCAGGGCGGATATTCGTCCCTTCATCAATCTATATGTCAACAAGCATAACGCAACCTTCCACAAGCACATTCGGTATATCTCCAGGGAGCTGGCGGAGTGGATGGAGGCATACGACTGGCCCGGAAACGTGCGGGAGCTGGAGCACCGGATCGTATCGGCCATGAGCCGGGTGGAGCCCTCCTCCCAGGTTCTGGGCCTGGAGGATCTGGAGGAGCTTCCCGCGTCCAGCGCCCAGCCGCCCCTTCCCCTGGCGGAGGAGGGGGCGCGGCCGGAGTCTCCGCCTCCCCTCCGCCCCCTGCGCCAGGCGGTGCGGGAATATGAGCGCGGGCTGATCCAAAGGGCGCTGGAGGCTGCGGGCGGGAACGTCTCCCGGGCCGCCCAGCTCCTGGAAATCCCGAGACAGACGCTCTGCCGGAGGATTCAGGAGTACGGCCTGCGGTCCGGAGGCCGCCGGAGCTCCTAGGCCTTGTTTAAAAATTGGAAATGTGCTCGGCAGCAAAGATTTCTTCGCCAGACCAGGCGGATTTGACGCAGCGATACTTTGTGTATCGCGGGGGAAATCAACGCAGTATGACGGGAAAAGATTCGCTGCTGGGGCTCGTTGACATTTTTTTAACATGGCATGGCGCGCGAGGCTCGCCGGAGGGTTGCGCCGGTTAGGAGAGCTGCCATGAAACAAGAATCGGTCAAAAATGTGCTGCTGCTGTTGGCGGGCGCATTTGTGTACAGCGTTGGAACCCAGTATTTTATCGTCCCCGCGCAGATTGCCCCCGGCGGAGCCGTGGGCATCGCCCTGATGATCAATCACCTGACCAGCCTGCCCATCGGTACGCTGACCCTGCTGATCAACCTGCCCCTGCTGGTGCTGGCCTGGTTTTACCTCAGCCACCGGTTCACGGTCCGCACGGCGGTCGCCACGGTGCTGGTGAGCGTGGTCCTGGACTTTTTGGTCACCCCCATCTGTCCCATGTACGGCGGGGACCGGCTGCTGAGCAGCGTGTACGGCGGCATCGTGGTGGGCGTCGGCATGGCCCTGATCTTTCAGGCCGGCTTCACCACCGGCGGCACCGACATCGCCGGGTATCTGCTCCAGAAGAAATTCCCCCACTACTCCATTGGACACGCCCTGATGATCATTGAGGGGATCATCCTCCTGATGTCTATTTTTGTCTTTCAGGACGTGGACGCCGGCCTGTTTGGCCTGATCAGCGTTTACGTGCAGACCAAGGTCATCGACATGATCCTCTACGGCAGCGACGCGGGCAGCCAGGCGGTCATTATCACCCAGTATCCCCAGGAGATCTCCCAGCGGGTGATCCAGGAGCTGGAGCGGACGACCACCGTGCTCCCGGCCAGAGGGGCGTACAGCGGGAGCCCCACCAATGTGGTGCTGTGCACGGTGCGCAAGTCGGAATTTGTCCGGCTGAAGCGCATCATCGGCCAGTGCGATCCCAACGCCTTTGTCATGGTCAATGAGACGACGGAGGTGCTGGGACTGGGCTTCAAGGGCTTTGCGGAGGCCATTTAATCCGGCCCGGGCCTGCGGAGAAAGATATATTTGAGGACTCCCTCTGGGGAGGACCGGAACGGACTGAGCGCCGGACGGGAAGATTGATCTTTCCGTCCGGCGCTCAGTTTGTGGAAAAACCTGCGCAGAATCAGATCCGCCTGAGACAGGGCGGGGGGCTCGGGGGACAGCGGCCCATGCCGACATCCATTTTTACATACATTTTACAAAAATTTGACAGGGAGCGGAGCGCGGGCCGGTCCCCGCTCTGCTATACTGTCATAATAGGTTGTTGCGCCCCTGAGAAAAATTTCAGGGCGCCACCCCGAATATCCGGCGGAGGCTCCGTATTCTTCTGCTGGAGGGGGATGGAGGGATAGGGTATGGTAGGCACGGAACACAGCATCGTGGGACAGGTGTACGCGGCGAAGACGGACCCGGAGGCGGCGGACGCCCTGATCGGGCAATACATGGGGTTCATCCGCAGCGAGACGGTAAAATTCATCCACGCCGCCCCGGAGGACGGCCACGAGGACGAGCTGAGCATCGCCATGCTGGCTTTTTACGAGGCGGTCCTGAGCTATGAGAAACACCGGGGGGCCTTTCTCCCCTACGCGGCCCGGGCCATCAAAAACCGGCTCATCGACCACTACCGGACCGAGCGCCGCCACGGGAATGTGATCTCCCTCCACGCGCCCGCCGGGGGCGACGAGGAGAGCGGGCATCTGCTGGACGCCCTGCCGGACCACCGGGACGAGATCGGCGCCTATGAGCAGCGCACCGCCAGCCAGGCGGAGATCCAGGAGTTCGGCGCCCAGCTGGCCCGGTTCGGGCTCTCCTTCTCCGATGTGGCGGACAACTGCCCCCGCCAGGACCGGACGCTGGCCGCCTGCCGCCGGGTGCTGGACTACGCCCGGGCGAACCCGGAGCTGCTGAACAAGGTGGCGGAGACCGGAAAGCTGCCCATGAACGAACTGGCCCTTGGCTCGGGTACGGAGCGGAAGACCCTGGAGCGGCACCGGAAGTACCTGGTGGCCATTTTGCTGGCCTTCACCAACGGATATGAAATCATTCGGGGGCACCTGTGTCAAATCGGCCCCGGGAGAGGAGGGGAACGGAAATGAAGTATCTGGTCATGGAGACCCACCCCGCCTACGCGGTGGTGCTGGACGAGGAGGGCCGGTTCCTCAAGGCGGCCAACCTGCAATACCGGGTGGGCGACACCGTCCAGCACATCGTGGAGCTCCGGCAGGCGAGGCCCAGGGCCCCCGCCCTGTGGAAGCCCCTGTCCGGGCTGGCCGCCGCGGCCGCCTGCCTCTGCCTGGTGTTCTTTGGGTACTACCAGCCCAACTACACCGCCTACGGCACCCTGCGCATCCAGATCAACCCGGATGTGGAGATGACGGTGAGCCGCACCGACCGGGTGCTGGACCTGGAGGGGCTCAACGCCGACGGCGAGGATCTGATCGAGGGGTACGACTATCGGGGCAAGGACCGGGAGACCGCCGCCGGCGAGCTGGTGGAGCGGGCCATCGACATGGGCTATCTCTCCGA
>ERZ1643251.3353-NODE-3353-length-14889-cov-5.533100_pt1 | contig 14889 bp, 13 predicted proteins | sample MGYA00579261_ERZ1643251 | MGnify/ENA primary metagenome ERZ1643251 (study PRJEB29033, sample SAMEA4952267) | chicken gut metagenome | biome: Broiler Chicken; feature: Gastrointestinal Tract; material: Caecum | place: Ireland | collected 2018 | study: Broiler...
GAATTTTTTGCGGATTTTTTACAAAACATAATCTCAAATACAGGTTAACGTTGCGATATTCGTCTTTTTTATTATATGTCAACGCAGATTTTGAAAAATTTTGTCATTTAAGGAAAGATCGAACGGCGGGGCAAAAAAGCACCCGCCGTCCTTTCATGTATCTTCGCGTATATTTTTTCCGAAACGAAAAAGTCCTCTTTTGTCCCTGCCGAGAGGCAGAGGGCTGTCGGCTTCCACATCCTTTTCCCAAAGCAGAAGCGATGCGGAATAAACAAGCGCCGGGAAGACATGGAAGATATGATTATCCAGGAAAGAAGTCCCCGTGATCATAAGAAAGATTGACAGATACAATATGCGTTCGGCCGTCGGCTTTCGGACGGAGAGATTGAGGACTTGAGCAAGATGATACAGATACGCGAGCATACCCGCCGTGCCGCAGCTTGCCAGCAGCTGGATCACAATGTTGTGATACATATCCGGGAATATCCAGTTTTCTATATTTATATCTACGCCGAACGATTCATAAAAGCCGACGCCGAAGAACGGTGCTTTCAGAAAATTCAGCAGCCCGTTCAGCCAAATGCGGAACCTGTTCGAGTCGCTGAACCCCCGCTCGAAAATCACTGCAAATACTTCTTTTATCTTTTCCGAAAAAACAATGCAGAACAGCAGCGCGCAGACGATCACAGCGATGTTGAATACGCGGAAAAAGCTCCTCCGCGGACTCCTGACACAGGAAAGCAGTACAGCACCGGCGAACAGCATGACGCCGCCTACCAGAAGCGAGCTGCGGCTGAGCGTAAAGGCGATCGCCCCCGTCTGCATAAAAGCAAGGATATAGAATATCCACCCGTGCCGCATCCTGTAAGCGAAATACAGCCAGACCGGCATGAACATTGCAAGCATTCCGCCGATGTTGTTGCTCATGCCCCATCCGGCGATCATCAGGTCTTTGTTGATGGAGCCGTCTTCCGTAAAAACGCTCATATCGCCTTGCGGCGTACCGAGATGTCCTATCAGGAGAAGTTTCGCGACCTGCAACAAAATGACTGCGGAAGTAAGGCCGACGACATATGCAAAATAGCAGCCCGTTTGCCTGTTCCAACTGCAGGTATTATACAAAAACAGGTAGACAGCGACAAAGGAAAGTGCGATCAGGATGCCGAGAAACAGGTCCTTTCCCGTATAGTTTGCAAAAAAACAGCCGTTGAGAATGAGCGCGACGGCGAGAGCGATCAGTCCTCCCTTCAATCTGGTCGGGGCAGTCAGAAAATTTCTTTTCCGGCGGAATACGATAAGGCGGAACAACATGGCGGCGACCGCAACGGCTCCGAGCGCCATGATCGCAGCAAGAACCGCCGGATCGTTCAGAAAGGCTGAACGGTAAGGCGGCTGCGGCGTATGTTCCCAGCTCGTCGAATATACGATCATTACAACGGGTACGATCAGCGGCTTCGTATCCTCGGCAAACAGACAGACAAAAAGAACGACCGCGACGGTGAAACCGTACACGAGGAATTCGAGCCCGGTCAGTGAACTTAAGAGCACCAACGCAGCATAAAGCGGCGGAAATGCTTTGCCGTTCAGGAAATTCAGGATGCCCCCGATAACAGGTACCGAAGATGCGGCACGCAGGCGTTTTACGATATTTTCCATAAGGTCTCCGCAAAAGTGTCAGATTGGTCGCGAACACATACCCGCAGACGGCGGGAATTCCCCGTCATTTGACGTGCATGAATGTCCCGATCGTTTCATTGACCGTTTCGACGAAAGCAAACGTTTCCGGGAATTTTTTCAGGATATCCCGAAATTCAACGAGCTGTCTTTTATTGACGACGCAGACGATCACGTCACGTTGCGCGTTGCTGTATGCCCCCGTCGCTTGCAGACGGGTTGCGCTGTGATGCAGTTTTTCAAAAATTATTTTTTCTATTTCGTCGACATGGGAAGTAATAATGAAGAACTTATAAGCAGATTTTGCGCCTTTGATGATCACATTTCCCACAAAACTGGAAAGGAAACAATACAACATGCAGAGGCAAACCGGTTTATAATTGTAAATGAGCACGCCGTTTTCGCCCGGTACCGCATAAACAAAATACGAGGCTACGGCGATCGCCGCGTTAATTGTGAAATTTACCCAGAAAAAATTGAGCTCCGGGGCTTTTTTGCTTACATATTTTGCGATAATGTCTGCTCCGCCCGTAGATGAATTGCGGCGGAAACTTACGCCGTAAACAAAACCGCTGAGCGCTCCCGCGATCAATGCCGGGAAAATCGTATCCACTCCCTGCGCGTCGTACTGAAAGGCGGAAAGGTCAACTGCGCGAAACAACAGGAGCGCCCCGGAATAGACGAGCGAAAAAACAGAAGTTTTTATCGCAAAATCTTTGGAAATAAAAAAGAACGCGAATATACAGAGAGGGACGTTTACGATCAGAGAAAAGTATCCGACACTGAACCCCGTCGCGTACTCCACCATCGTGGCAACGCCGCTGATACCGGCGGGAGCAAATTGGTTCCTGGCAATAAAAAGTTCGTATGTAAGGGCAAACAGCGTCGCTAAAGCCACCATCAACAGGCAATCGAGCAGGACGCGGCGTACCGAACTTGCTTTCATATTCTACCTCCTTATCCATTATAACACGGCGGACGGCGCAATGCAAGAGCGCGACACAAGTTTTTTGCCGGCCGCTAAAATTTGCAGGGTCTCCGACAAAAAAAGGACACCGATCGCAAAGCAGTGTCCTTTTTTGGTAGAGACAGTAGGACTCGAACCTACGACCTCTCGCATGTGAAGCGAGCGCTCTAACCAACTGAGCTATGCCTCCGTCTGAACATCCCGGACATCAACGCAAACGCCCGAAAACATTACTATATAAGTATATCATGTCCGTAAAAATTTTACAAGCGATTTGGAGGCATATTTTAACTTTTTACGCGGTAAAATGCAGAAGAACGGCAGCACTACTTCATGATTTTTTTGATCTTCCGCAGCTTTTCGTCCGTAAATGGCGGATAAGAAAGGCGGATACAGATACGCGAAGACCTTTTCAATACGCTCCGCTCGTGCGAAAACTCCGAAAAACCGTATTTCCCGTGATATCTTCCCATGCCGGAACGACCGATGCCGCCGAAAGGAAGGTTCGGGTTGATGATATGGCTGATCGTATCGTTGATAGAAACGCCGCCGGATGACGTACCGGCAAGGATCTTGTTTACCGTGCAGGCATCTTCACTGAAGATATACAGAGCAAGAGGTTTTTCATGCCCGTTGATATATGAAAGAACCGCCTCTATATCGTCATACGGGAATACAGGCAGCAAAGGACCGAACAATTCTTCGCGCATACAGGCGGCCTGCCGCGCGTTCTTCGGACACAGGACGGTCGGGGCGATATACCGCGCGGAAAGGTCAACTTTCCCGCCATATACGATAAATTCTCTGTCCCGTTCCAGAACAGACATCAACCGCTTCATATGCCGCTCGTTGACGATCCTTCCGTAATCGGGGCTGTTCAGCGGTTCATCCCCGTAAAAGCGGCGTATTGCATCCGTCAGGCCTTCGATAAGCTGCGGGAATATGCTGCGATGGGCAAAAATGTAATCCGGCGCCACACAGGTCTGACCCGCATTCATGAATTTTCCCCAGACGATCCGCTCGCACGCGATCTTCAGTCTTGCACTTTTATCGACGATCACGGGGCTTTTTCCGCCAAGTTCGAGCGTCACGGGGATAAGATTTTCCGCTGCGGCGCGCATCACGATCTTACCGACGTTTTCGCTTCCGGTGAAAAAAATTTTATCGAAGGAACCGCGCAGAAGGACTTCGTTATTCCCGATACCCCCTTCCGAACAGAAGACATAATCCTTTTCAAACGTTTCTCCGAGCATGCGGCGGACGACGCGCGAAACATTGGGCGTCTGTTCGGACGGGCTGAGCACGGCGCAGTTCCCCGCGGAAATCGCAGCAGTGAGAGGCTCGATCAGCAGCTGAAAGGGATAGTTGTACGGCCCCATTATAAGTACGCTTCCGTAAGGCTGCGCGATCACCTTACTCACCGAAGGAAAGACCGTAAGGCCCGATCTTACACGGACGGGTCTCATCCATTTTTTCAGGTGACGCAGCGTGTGCGTGATGCCCGCGAGAACAAAGCCGATTTCCGTAAGGTAGCTTTCCTGCCTGCTTTTTCCGAGATCGGCCGCCAGAGCTTTCTCCAGTTCGCCTTCATAGGATATGATCGCCCTTTTCAGTTTTTTCAGCTGTTCGGCGCGATATGCGTAAGGCAAGGTCGTCCCCTTTTCGAAAAATGTTTGCTGGCCTGCAAGCAGCTCCCCTACAAACCGATCGGTAAGTGTTTCCATCAATTGATCTCCCTGCTTTATAGAATGTGCTGTTTCAGGATATTTAGAGCCGGCTTTTTGAAAAAGCCGGCTCCTGTCTTACGCTTTTGGAACGATAAGCTCCATATCCGAATCCGGATAAGAACAGCACGGATGTATATAGCCGAATTTTGCATCGGCGAGCCTGCGCTTATCCTGCCCGGCAATGGAGAAACTGCCGGAAACCAGCTTGCTGTGGCAAAAGCCGCATCCGCCGGCACGGCATTTGGACGGGACTTTCAGGCCCGCCCTTTCAAGAGCTGTCAGGATCGTTTCCCTTGCATCTGCCGGCACCGTATAGGTATCAAAGCCGATATGCACGGTGAGCGTATAGCTCTTTGCTTCGGCGTCGCGCAATCCGACGCAGTTTGCCTCTTTTTTGATGCGGCGGAGGGGCAGGCCGAGAGAGGCGAGCTCCTTATCCGCAAAGGCGTACATTGCCTGCGGGCCGCACATCATGACCGTATAATCCCCGGAAACATATTTCTGAAGCAGTTCCGCGCCGATAAAACCGCTCTCGTATCCCTCCTTCTTTTCGTCGCTGAGGACGTAAACGACTTTGACCTTATCCGAAACGAGCGTATCGAGTTCTTTTTTGAAGATCAGGTCGCTTTCCGTCCTTGCTCCGTAAAAGATGGTAAGTTTGTGTCTGTTCGTTCCGTCGGCGACTGCCTGCGCCATGCTGTAAAACGGGGTGATACCGCTCCCTCCGGCGATGGCGACCACATGATCCGCGTCCTTGACCGGCTCATAACAGAACTCCCCGGAAGGATCTCCCAGAACAAAGGAATCCCCCACCGCCGCACTGTCAAACAGATAGCCGCTGAAGAACCCGCATTTTTTGACGGTGAGCGAAACGCGGCAGGAGAGCGCCTCTTTAGGAGAGGATGAGATCGCATACGGTCGGGAAACCTCGCTTTTCCCGATCCTGCAGCCGAGCGTAAGGTACTGCCCCGCCCTGAAATACAGAGGGCGCTCCGTCTCAAAGGTATACGTTTTTGTATCGGCCGTATTCTGTGCGATCGCCACCAGTTTTGCACCCTGATAACCGGGATGCAGGATCTTGGCCGTATCGTTGACGCGGTAACTCTTCGGCAGGGATGCCGGAGAGCCGTTTTCAAGCATCTTACGGCGATTGGGGACGAGCTTTTTGAATCGGAGAAGATCCATGAAACCGAATATTTGTTTTTTGAATGTGAACGGCATGATTTAACCCTCCCTCTTGATATCGCCGACGGTCTGCCGGCCCGAAATGTCGCCCGAAAAATAGGCACTCGAATAGCCGGAAAGGCGCATGGCATAGCCGCCCGCAAACCGCAGGCCGCGCACTTTGTGATCTTCCGCCATCATCTGGAGGCGGGGCATCAGCCCGTCCCAGTACTGCGATTCGTATCCGTAAATCACCCCTTCCGGGTGCCCGCAATACCGTGCATACGTCATCGGTGTTGCGACGGAGATCTCCTCGATATGCCCCCGCAGCTTTGCCCCCGTATCCTGTTCAAAACGATCTATCATCTTGTTCGTAACGAAGTCTTTCGTCCTGCCGTAATCCTCCGCCCCGACATTGCCCCAATCGTCGGACATATACAGTGTGGTAAAATACATCATGCAGGTCCCTTTCGGAGAACATTCGGGATACGCGCGGTTGAGGCAGACGGTAGCCTGCACTTCGTTATCCCGTATCGTGCGCATCTTCTCATACTGGGCAACGCTGTCCATCGTGTCGTACAGGAAATAATTGTGATTCTCGATGCCGAGTTCGTCCGCGTCGGCATCCAACCCGAGAAACATGGTAAATCCCCTGCCCGCAAATTTGCGCGCGTTGGTGGCGCGGATCTCCGTTTCGGGGACATTGTCCATCATTCTGCCGAACACGATATGCGGCGCACAGTTGGCGACCGCGTGCCTCGTTTCGATCCGCGTTCCGTCGTCGAGGAGGATGCCTGAAACGCCCCCGTCCTTTTCATCCGTCAGTATGCTGACTGCTTCGGTATTGAAAAGGATATCGCCGCCGAGTTCGCGGATACGTTCGGTAAGTGCGAGGGATATTTCGTGGGAGCGCATCTTCGGCATGCTGGCGCCGCGCATGATGTAGCGGTTGACCATGCTCGCATAATGGACGAAGCTCAGATCGTCGCAGTGCGCCCCGAGATAGCACCAATAAGCGTTGAGGATATCTCTCGCCTTTTTCGGCATTTTCAAAGCAGCAAGCACTTCGTTGACGGAGTACGACCCTGCACGGACGAAGTTGCCGTATTTGCTTACCATGATCTTTGAATCGGTGTTCCCGTTGACGGAAGAGCTGTATGCCTGCGCGAGGCGCACCTCCTCTGCAAGCTCAAAGAATTTTGTGACGGAGGCACGGCTTCCCGGAACATAGCCCTCCATTTTTTCGATGAATTCCTTTACGCCGAAAGGCATGGTCACGTCGAGTTTCTCCGCACGGGAGATCACGCGGTAGGCCTCGGGTATCTGCATCCAGTCGATCTTGTCGGTCACTCCGAGTTCGTCGAACAGTACCCGCACATCTCCGGCATTGTCCGCCGTGCCGAAGTCGTTCAGTTCGTGCAGCGACGCTTCAAACTCGAACCTTCCGCGGCGAAAGCTCGTGGCAAAGCCGCCCGGCAGGTTGTGCTTTTCTACGAGAAGGGTCTTTGCCCCGCCCTGCAGCAGCCTGATCGCCGCGACGAGTCCGCCGTTTCCGGCGCCGATCACGACGGCATCATACTTTTTCATGGTATACTCCTTTTATTTATTTTTTTCAAGAGATGAAATGAGCGCACGGCAAACGCCGCTGAGCATCCCTCGCAGTTCATCCTCCGAAAATTCGGCTGTACCGGCCGCGATCATCGCGGCGATACCGTGGGAAAACAGCCACATATCGTGGTAAATGATCCGGGCATTATCTCCTGTGATGTGCTCGGTCTCTTCGATGACGCGAAGCACATATTCCATTTCCACATTCGCCCCGATCAGATCGGTCTTCCCGAAATCGCTCATGAACAGCAGACGGAACAATTCCCGCTCTTCCGCGGCAAAGTGTATGTAATTCAGTCCCAGTGCGAGATAACGGGATTCGCAGACGACTTCACGTCGGAGAGCCTGACCGAATATCTTCAGCGCCGCAGCAAAGACCTCTTTCTTCAGTTCTTCCATGTTTTCAAAGTGCCAGAAAACAGGTTGGGTAGAACAGGAGAGAGCCTGGGCGAGCGCCTTTGCCGTGAGCGCAGATGCCCCCTTATCGCGGACGACGGAAAGCGCCTTTTCTATGATTTGTTCCTTTGATATCTTCGGTTTCGGCGGCATCGGCTTATATCCTATATATATTTCTCGTTATATATTATACACTATATATAAAGTTTGTCAAGATACTTGCGCAAAATTTTTTCCTTATTTTTGAACTGCACCCGCAGACGCGGCCTTTCAGAATTTTGTTCCTGAAGCGTGCCTGTTTTTTGGGAATAACGATATACGGTAGATTTTACAAAAAATAAAAGGAAAACACCACAATATCTTGCGGTGTTTTCCTTTGGTGTGAAGAATGGGACTTGAACCCACACGGATTTCTCCATACGCCCCTCAAACGTACGCGTCTGCCAATTCCGCCATCCTCACAAGCGAAATTTATTTTACTATATTTTTGAAAAAAAGTCAAGTTAAGAATAGAAGATTTTATAACAATTATAAAAAAATTTTACTTTTCTGACATAGTCTTGCGTTTCTTTGTAAGGGATACATAGTAATCTGTTGCTCTCGTCGGTATACGCGGGATTATTCAACCACTGCCGGACTCTTCCCTCTCCCGCATTATACGCGGCGATCGCCTCGTCGGTTTTGCCGAATCTTACGGTCAAATATGCCAGATACCATGTACCCATGCGTATATTGTCTGCCGGTTCCGTCAGTTCGCCTCCCTGCCCCGTTCTGTTTTCAATAAACAGGGCTGTTTCCGGCATGAGCTGCATCAGCCCGACCGCCCCCGCACTGCTCACCGCCTGGACTTGAAAATTGCTTTCTGTCCGTATGACCGCATAGATCAGGGCGGTTTCCACCCCGTATCTTTCCGCATTCTCTTCCACATATTCCTCAAATTTTTGAGGGATCAAAAACAAATAGAGGGTCAGCAGCAGTATTGCGCACAGAAAAAATATCCCCGCAAGAATGCCGATTTTATATATGGTACTTTTCCGCAAACGTCTGCACGACACGGGCCACCTGCCTGTCGAGGGAGCCGATATCTCCCTCGTTATATATTACAGTATGCCCCGCGGGAAGATTTTTTTCATAGTCCCACTGATTTTTTATCCGCGAAGAGACGTCTTCGCGCGAAATGCCGTCGCGCGCGGCGACCGCGCCTATCCGTTCCTCTGCGGCGCGGACTAAAACGATGACTTCGTCAAAAAGCGATTCATACCCCTCTTCAAAGAGAAGAGGAACCTCGGCAAAGACGAGGCGTCCCTCCGCACGCTCCATCTCCGCGAACATTTTTTTCATGATGGCGGGATGCGTAATCGCATTGAGGTTTTTCAGCTTTTCCAGGTCGGAAAAAACAGTTTCCGCAAGCATTTTGCGGTCGACCTCCCCCGCTTTTATACAGTGCGGGAAGGCACGCGCCGTTTCCTCGAATACAGTTTTTTCTTTATAAATGCCGCGCCCGAATTCGTCGGCGGAAAAGCACGGATACCCCATCGACTTTATACACGCCAACGCAGACGATTTTCCGCTTCCTATCCCGCCCGTGATCGCGACGAATACCTTATTTTGCTTCATACCAGCTCCTTCCGCTGTGCACTTCCGCGACGAGGGGAACTTTGAGCGAAGCGGCGTGTTCCATCTCATATTTCAGAATGGCGGAAACTTCTTCCTGTTCATCGAGGAAGGCATCGATCACAAGTTCGTCATGCACCTGTAAAATAAGTTTGGAGCGGAAGCCGCCTTCTTTCAGCCTGTGCGCGATGCGCACCATCGCAACCTTGATGATATCGGCGCTGCTCCCCTGCAGCGGCATATTCATCGCCGCGCGCTCTCCGAAGGAGCGGATATTATAGTTGGAAGACCGTATCTCCGCGATAACGCGCTTTCTCCCCAGCAGCGTCGTGACATATCCGTGCTCGCGCGCAAAGGCGACGTTCGAATCCATATATTTTTTTACGTCGGAATACCTCTCAAAATATTTGCGGATATACTCTCCCGCCTCTTTTGTTCCGATGTCGAGATTGTTTGCAAGCCCGAATTCGCTGATCCCGTAGATGATGCCGAAATTTACCGCCTTCGCCGCCCTGCGCTGCGCGGGCGTAACCTCGCCGAGAGGGACGCCGAACACCTGCGATGCGGTCAGCGCATGGATGTCCATCCCTTCGTTATAGGCTTCGATCAGTTCTTTGCAGCCGGAAAAATGCGCGAGCAGGCGCAGCTCTATCTGCGAATAATCCGCGTCGATGAGTACGCGGTCTTCGCCTCGGGCGATAAACAGCTTGCGCAGTTCCCTGCCGTCATCGTCGCGCACGGGAATGTTCTGAAGGTTCGGGTTTACACTCGAAAGTCTTCCCGTCGTCGTGAGCACCTGGTTATAAGTCGTATGCACCAGATCGGTACCCGGCTCTATGAGCGGCCTGAACCCGTCAATATATGTGGAGAGCAGCTTCTGAAAATGGCGGCACCTCAATACATCGCGCACGATTTTATATTGCCCCGCCAATTTTTCGAGCACTTCCGCATTCGTGGTATAGGCACCCTTCTTGCCTTTTTTCGGTGCGGGCAGCCCGAGTTTTTCAAAGAGGATCTTCCCCAGCTGCATCGGAGAACTTATATTGAACTTTTCTCCCGCGGCCTCATAAATATCGGACGTGGCCTGCTCTATTTCCGCACGGTATCTCTTCTCAAACTGAACGGACGCCGTCCGATCTACCTTCACCCCTTCTGTTTCCATATCGTAAAGGACGTCGGCGAGCGGCAGCTCGACGTCGCGATAGAGCGAGAGCATCCCTTCGTCTGTAAGTTTTCCGTAAAGCGTATCGTAAAGGCAGCTTATGCCGTAGGCGGGCAGATCTTCGGGAAACCCGTACTCCTGCAACGCCGCCGTCAGTTTGTCGTCCTTGCCTGTGTAATCGACCAGATATTTGATAAGGGAAACGTCTTCCGCGGTGCAGGCGAACGTGACGCCCAACCGGCGAAGGATATGGCAGAAATCTTTTTTTCCGTACAGCAAAACGGTGGCCCCCGTCCTGCCGAATACCTCTTTCAGAACAAAAACAGCGTCTGCGACGGAAACGCCTTCATTGATCAGCGTCCGCGAAACAGACAGAACATACTCTCTGTTTTCAGCACAGAAAAAAAACTTATCGTCCGTATAAGCGGCGGAAAAACGCGCGGGGGTGCCGAAGGCCTTCAGAAATTCTTCCGCGGAACGTACTTCCGTCCGTTCGGGGGCAGCTTCCTGTTTTATCGCGGCGGAACCGGGGACTTTTTCCTCGAATATCTTCTCTTTCAGCAGCGACGTGAACTCAAGCTGCAAAAACTGGGTGCGTACCTCTTCGGAAAACGGCATGGATAATTTGCCCATATCCTCTGCTATTTCAAGCGGCACGTTCCTGTCTATCGTCGCCAATGTGCGGGACAGATAAGCCGACTCTCTGCCGCCTTCCAGCTTTTTTTGCAGCCCCGGTTCAAGTTCGCTTATGTGTGCATAGACGGAATCGAGATCCCCGTAACTTGTGACAAGTCTGAACGCGGTCTTTTCCCCGACGCCGGGAACACCGGGGATATTGTCCGAACTGTCCCCCATCAGCGCCTTCATGTCGATGACGCGACAGGGGTCGTAGCCCACCGTTGCCTTAAAGTTTGCAGCGGTCAGTTTCAGGAGGTCGCTCACGCCCGTCTTGGTGATATATACGTCCGTGCGGTCATCGACGAGCTGATAAGAGTCCTTATCCCCCGTAATGATCACGCTGTGCATATCGGCAAAGGCATGGGAAAGCGTTCCGACGAGGTCGTCCGCCTCAAAGCCCTCCTTTTCGCACATGGAGATATTCATGGAACGCAGCAGCGATTTCAGCATCCCCACCTGCACGGCGAGATCGTCCGGCATCGGCTTGCGGGTCGCCTTGTATCCGTCATACATTTTATGGCGGAAGGTGGGAGCTTTGAGATCAAAAGCGACGATCAGCCTGTCCGGCTTCAGATCGCTTATGAGTTTCAGCAGCAATTTAGTAAAACCGAAAACCGCATTCGTAGGCGTGCCGTCCTTCGTCGTAAGTAATTTCGTGGCGTAAAAAGCGCGGTTGAGCAGGCTGTTTCCGTCAATGAGTACGAGTTTATCCATCGGAATCTCCCTTTTGCATACGGCCCGTATGTGACCGCTTTTATTATAACAGATTGAATTGCGTTTTGCAAGAAGATAAAAGGAAAGGGCCCGCATAAGCGGCCCCTTGCTTTTTCATGCAATTTTTATTTGAGTATTCTGATCTTTTCGATAAGAGGAATATTCCACTTTTCGCCTTTCGCCGCGCCGACGACGGCATATATGCAGGCAATAAACATCACGAGCCCGAAAACGCCGCACAGAATCCCGAGGATCGGAAGGAACGCGCATAAAATGCCGAACACCACTTCTCCCACAACGGTCACGATAAGCACGGCGAGCGCCTGGTTCGCATGAAAACGCGCAAAATCATCCTGCGGATACAACACGAGAGGCAAAAAGAACAGAATGCCGAACAGATACCCGAGCGCACAAATGATCTTCTTTGTGCTTTCGTCAGTCTCCTGCGTATTTTGCGCAGGGTTCTTATTTTCTTCCGTTTCTTCGGCAGGGGCAGCGTTTTTTTCTGCCGTCTCTTCTTCCGGCGTCTTTTTTTCTTCGTCCATAACCAAACACCTCAAATGAAGATATTTTTATTTTATTTCGCTCTTGCCCGAATTATTCTCCGCGAGTCTGGAGAACGGCGGGAAAGGCAGCCGTCCCTTTTTCCGCAGAATAAAAGCTGCGAGGAATAAGGCTGCTGCGATCGCAATTAAAAGCACTGCCGTCGTCTGGGAAGGCGAAAGAAAGGGAATAAAGGATGCGCCGCGGTCGTCCGTCCTGAAAAATTCGATGATAAACCGCCACACACCGTACCCTGCAAGGTAAGCGGGAAGTTCAAACCCCTTCCCTTTCCAGACAAGGACGATCAGCACCGCCGCGAGCGCAAAGAGAAATATCGCTTCAAAAAGCTGGATCGGCACGACCTTTTCCCACCCGTATTTGCCGGGTTCGGTTTCGATATACTGCGTAATGCCGTACCACGCATCCGTTATGCCCCCGTGACAGCAGCCGGCCGTCAGGCAGCCGATGCGCCCGAATGCGTGCGCAAAAGGGATACAGGCAGCCGCAATATTTGCAAAGACATGAAACCACCCGATATGTTCGCCCTTTTGGCCGAAAAGAATACGCCCTCCCACAAAATATATGAGAAGCATACAGACGGCGCCGCCGATAAATCCGCCGTAAAAGGTAGACCCCGTTCCGCTGCCGAGAGAAAACTCTCCCGTGGCGATCGCATTATAGACGGCCTGAAAAAGCACGGCACAGAGGTATCCGACGATAAACGAAACGACGGCACCGATCAGGACGAGATTCTGCAATTTTGCCGGCATTTTCCTCCTGTCCGCAAGGATACGAAACAACACGATCGCCGCGATCACGCCGATCAGTATAAATATTTCGTACAGCGTGATGCCCGACCCGTCTGGAAAGCGTATCAGCTTATAGGGATACATACTCCGTCTCCTAATCTCCGATCATGTCGAGATATTCGTCATAGGTGACATTCTTATCGAAGGTCTTCGTTCCGTTGATCTCTATGATGCGGTTGGCGACGGTGTTCATCAGCTCCTGATCGTGCGAAGTCAACAGCATACAGCCCTTGAAGTTTTTCATCCCGTTATTGAGAGCCGTGATGGATTCGAGATCGAGGTGGTTGGTAGGTTCGTCAAAAATAAGGAAATTGCTGCCTTCCAGCATCATCTTTGCAAGCATACAGCGGACTTTCTCTCCGCCCGAAAGGACCTTTGCCTTTTTGAGCGCTTCCTCTCCCGAAAAGAGCATTCTGCCCAGCCATCCGCGCAAAAATTCTTCATAATGATCGTCCGAAAATTGGCTCAGCCATTCGACGAGCGTCAGGTCGCACCCCTCAAAAAATTCATTATTGTTTTGAGGAAGAACGGACAGCGTGATCGTTTTTCCCCATTTCACCGTACCGGAATCAGGCTGTGTTTTCCCCGTGAGGATATCAAAAAGCATGGTGATCGTCGTGCTTTTATCGCCGACGAAGCCGATCTTATCGTTCTTCTGTACGATAAAATCGAGATTTTCAAAATAACCCTTTTTCGTCAGCCCTTCCACGATGAGGATGTCGTTGCCGCTCTCGCGTTCAAATTTGCAATCTATATAGGTATATTTTCGCAGGTACGGCTTGATATCGTTCAGCGTCAGGCGCTCGAGTTCCTTCTTTCTCGAAGTCGCCTGCCGCGATTTCGACGCATTTGCGGCGAAGCGCGCAATAAATTCCTGCAATTCCTTTGCGCGCTGCTCCATCTTTTTGTTCTGGTCGCGCATCTGCCGCGCTATGAGCTGGCTCGTCTGGTACCAGAAATCATAGTTCCCGAGATAGAGCTGTATTTTCCCGAAGTCGACGTCGCAGATATATGTGCACACTTTATTGAGAAAGTGGCGGTTGTGCGACACGATGATGATCGTGTTTTCGAAATCGAGCAGATAATTTTCCAGCCAGCGCACCGTTTTGATGTCGAGGTTGTTGGTCGGCTCGTCGAGCAGAAGGACGTCAGGATTTCCGAACAGGGCCTGCGCAAGCAGGACCTTGACCTTCATCTTCGCGTCGAGTTCTCCCATGAGTATCTGATGGTATTCGGAAGGGATATCCAGCTCGTTGAGCAAGGTCTCCGCCTCCGATTCAGCCTCCCAGCCGTTCAGTTCGGCAAATTCGCTTTCCAGTTCGGAGGCGCGGATACCGTCCGCTTCCGAAAAATCCGGTTTTGCATACAGCGCGTCTTTTTCATCCATGATCTCGACAAGGCGTTTATGCCCGAGCATGACGGTACGCACTACGGTCTGATCGTCATAGGCATTCTGGTTCTGCATCAGCACGGACATGCGTTCGTTCTTGTCAAGGGACACCTCGCCCTTGTTCGGCTCGATCTCTCCCGAAAGAACTTTCAGAAAGGTAGACTTACCCGCGCCGTTCGCGCCTATGATGCCGTAGCAGTTCCCTTTCGTGAACTTCAGGTTCACGTCTTCAAACAATTTTTTGCTGCCGTATTGCAGGCTTACGTTTGTTACCTGTAACATGGTTGACCTCTTTACAAATATATCGTGCCTATTATACCATATTTGTGTGCAAAGCACAACAAAAAGAGAGCAAAACCCCGAAGCCTTCGGGGTTTTGCCCGTTATTTTTTATGGCTATGTCACAACAAACAGTTGATAAATAGCCATTTTTATAGGGGAGT
>ERZ1643251.3356-NODE-3356-length-14880-cov-5.219764_pt1 | contig 14880 bp, 15 predicted proteins | sample MGYA00579261_ERZ1643251 | MGnify/ENA primary metagenome ERZ1643251 (study PRJEB29033, sample SAMEA4952267) | chicken gut metagenome | biome: Broiler Chicken; feature: Gastrointestinal Tract; material: Caecum | place: Ireland | collected 2018 | study: Broiler...
TGCTTAATGCAGATAAAATATTATACACTTGTATAGAAGATGGAAAATATAAAATATATACTGGTAAAATGTCTTCTAAAAAGTTCAAATGTGCTGATGGTGGAGAAAAAAATACAACAGATATTATAATGGAAACAATGGAAGCTGGCAAAGATTCATATTACGAAAGGAGACAAATATATGAAAATTTTGAAAATTGATAGTAAAAAAGCTAAATATTCATTAGATGGTGTAACATATAACCCAATCGTTAATATTAGTAAAGAGGATTTAAAAAAGATAATAGACTATATAATGGAAAACGATGATGCTGAACTTGATCCTATAGATGATGTTGAAAACAAAATTGAAAATAAGGCTGAAAATATTATTTATTCGGATTTATATACAAAATTAAATGATTTAATTCAAAAAAAAGAGGATATAATTGAAAAAATAGATTCTAAATTTTCAAATTTAATTGAAAAATATGAATTATATTAAAAATATTTCCAGATACTAAATCTAGATACTAATTGTAAAAAATAAAGTTATTTTAATAAACTTTAATAAATTTAAGAAAATGAAAAAGCCTTATTTTATAAGACTTTGGTCTATTATTAAATTGTTACGAACTGGTATTTATATTTCCCCCTGAAGACGGAACGATTTAAATGTTCCGTCGTTTTTTTGTATACTCATGTCAAATTTTATAAATAAATAATGACTTAAAGTTTACTTTATGTTGTATTTTTATCATAGGAGTAATTTATGAATATATATCAGTTAAATAATCAAGAAATAAAAAGAGAAATGAAAGCATTTCATAAGACTGTATATGGAAAAACGACTTTGCTTTTATCTGTTTGTGTACCAGTGATTACATTGATAATATTACTTGTTATATTATGTTCTAGTGTTTGTGCACCTTGTGTTTTATGGTTCTTATTTTTGCCAATGATGCTTTTGTTTTTGCTTTTATTAATTTCTTTTGTAATGGGATCTATTCATTATTACAATAAATTAGAAACATATATTCAATTACAAGGAAAAAAGAAATAGGAAGCTACTAATTTTTGATTAGTGGCTTTTTCTGTAAAACAATTGTTTAATAGATTGTTTTATAAAGAAAGTTGTGTTATAATTGGATAATAAGGAATGAACAAGGAGGTTGCTTATGGATAAAGAGTTAAATCAACAAGCAGTTACTGATACGGAAGCGTATGAAAAAATTATGATCAAAGGAGAAGATGGAAGTGAGAGACTTGCTGACATTCTTTTATATTTCACATTGAAAGAGAATGGAAAAGATTATATTATTTATACTTTTAATGAGAAAGATCAAAATGGAATGGTAGTAGTATATTCATCAAGAATTGAGATAAGTCCAAATAATCCAGATGATATTCGTATTACAGGAATTGAAACAGATGATGAATGGGCTAAAATTAAAGATGTAATGCGTAAAGTAATTAAAGCAAATGGGGAGTGATTAAAATGCCAGAAAACACGATAAATGGGCAAACTTTTGAAAGTGAGACAGAAGCAAGATTATATCAAGAAGTGCTTAATATGGTAAATGGGGATGCCAATGCAGTTCATGAAGAGACGTTAAGAACTGTTATTAATCGTCATGCGAACGAAGATATTTTACGTGAAGCATCTGATTTGGCGCACCGTTTTGGATTTACGGATTATGAAAGAGAGCTTTCTGAACAATATGCTTTGGTACGTGATCTTGAGGCAAATGCAAATAAATTCAATGATGTGTTGAATGTGTTGTTGAACGATCGTGATAAAACGCCAAATTTAACAAATGAAGAACATATAGCTCGTTATGAAAATGCATTACTAAGAGCTGGTTTTTCTCATGATGATATTCGTCAATTATTAAATGATTATCAACTTGCAAATCCTGTAATTGAGATAGAACCAACGGAACCTGAAGAAGAAAAACCACTTGAAGTTGAAGATCAAGATACAACGAAAAAAGCGGTAGTAGTTCCAGAAGAAGCTGTAAAAAAAATGAGTATCAATGCTTCTTTAGATGCGGTGGAAATGGCAGAACAATTAAGAGATACGATTGAATTTTCGAATAAGCGTTTAGGCAAAAAATATTTCGGTAAAATAAAATGGAAGAGTCTTTCTCAAGTACAAAAAAGTAAAGATATACAAAAGAAATGGGCGGCTCAATTAGCTGTTTTAGAAAGATCTATGTCTTCAATCAATCCTAATCAAAAGGAAGCCTATGAAAGTACGATTGCATCTATTAAAGCAAATATGAGAACAAATGAGGAACTTTTAGAAACGATTGAAGTTCGTGAATTTGGAAAGCAAGCGGACGGTAGTTATAAAGGTGGACGTGTTCAATTTGATAAAGATAATAAACTAAGTATCAGACGAATTAAAACAAATATTTTGCGTTTTCCAAAGAGATTATGGAGTAAAATCATGTATAAGTTGGAAACTTTAGGATTAGAAGATGCGGAAAATATGGTAAATGGAATGACTCCAGAACAAAATGAATTAAAAGAACTAGATAACAAATTAGGAACGTTAAGTAGATGTTGTTTAAAAATCACAAATTCTGGGATTGCACTTGGACACGAAACTTTGGAAGCAATGCAAGGTTATTACGAAAAGGCAAAGGAAATTGTGGCTTCTATTGAAAGTTATAGTCCGGGGGTAAGAGAGCTTTTAAAATCACGTATTGATGAGACTATGACGGTATATCATGACATGGAAGAAAAATACCAAAATTTTGTAAGTACAAAAATTGATGAAGTAGAAAAAGTAGTGAATGAACTTCATGATAGTATTGCCGATGATGTAGAACACGATATTGAGAATGAAAATAAGAAATTAGCATTCGTACAAGGAGTTTATTCAGTTTGTGCGAAATATATGGATGATACTGCAAAACAAAATATGGAGACAAAAATACAACAGGCAGAAAATGAGTTACACAATAAGGCTATTTACTTAAAATATAAAGAGCGTTTTGAAAGATCAGAATCTCTTATAAAACTAGATCCTACAAAAGGTGCTGAAAAGTTAAATAGTATTTTACAAGAGTTAAAAGCAGAGCAATTTCAAGAAGCAGTAAAATACAATAAAAATGATTTAATTCAAGCATTTGAAAATGAGAGAATTCGTCTTCTAGGACAAGAAACAAAGAAAGAAGAAAGACAGCCAGAACCAGTTGAAGTAATTGAAGAAATACCAGTTGTATCTCCGGTAGAGGAACCTAGTAAAGAGAAAGAACCTGTGGTGCAATCTCAACCAGAGGTAAGTCCTTCACCAGAAGCGATAGTAAATCAACAAATGAAGGAAATTTTTAAACGTCAAAAACAAACGATTGATGAAAAGGATAAATTGATTCAAGAATTACAAAATCAAATTGCGGCACAAACAAAAGAAAATCAAGCATTAAAAGAAATCAATAGAAATTATCAAAAAAATTTAGCAGAAATGCAGGCTAAAGAAACATTACAAACTGAGAAACTTGCTGCTGAAAATAAAATGTATGATGCAATAGCAGGAATAAAAAGAGAAGCAAGAGTATTAGGAGAGCAAAAGACTCATTTAGAATGGGACATTAAATCTTTAAAAGATGGAGTTCAGTATTTAGATGCAATTAGAAATATGCCAATGGTACAGGCAGAACTAAGTAGAATTGCTTCTGAACAGGAGAGAATAGAACGCCTTCATCAACTTGCAGAAGGGTATGCTAATAGAAAGAATGCAATGGAAATTGCACAGAAACAACAAGAATTATCTAAAGTTGCTGAACAATTACAGGCTTTAGATAGTCAAATAACAACATTAAAACAAAATTATAAGAATGTAGTAACGCAACACGATGAGATGAAACGAAAAGCAGAAGAAACTACAAAACAAAATTTATCTATTTTTGAAAATAAAGCAAGTGGATTAACACAACAAAGAGAAGAACTTCAAAAACAAGCGTTAGAAGCTGCTCGTGTGAATGAAGATGATTTATTTGCACAAATGGAAGCAATGGAACAAGGAAAAACACGTTAATGATTTCTGTTTTGTATAAAAATAAATAAATTACACAATTTAAAAATAATGAGGTGATCATATGAAACATGCTCCTTCATTATTTTTTTTGTTATGTCTTAGTATGTTATTATATGTAAGTATGATATGGAAACCATTAGAGATAGAAGCAGTTGTAAATAGTGCTAAGTTAGAACATTATGAACGCAGTTATCAAATTGATTTATCACGAGGAAATTGGACAATTGGAGATTTAGATCTTTATTTTCCAAGTAATCGTTTTCAAATTCTAGATATTTCCGATGGAACTTATCAGTATCGTGTTTTAGATAGAAGTACTTTAAAGCAGCAAATCATTCGTATTTATCAAGAAAATGGATTAGAAAAAGAAGCATGGTATGGAAATTTACATGATATTAAAATAAAATACATTACAGTAGTAACAGAAGAAGAAAATATCAAGAAGTTGATGAAACAATATGCATGGATAGAGTATATTTAAATGGAAAGCAAGAATCTTCTTGCTTTTTGTTGTATCAAAAAACTTTTGTAGTATAATGTTAGTAGGGTGATATGTTATGTTTTATGTATGGTTAGGCGTTGTGATTGTACTTGCTGTGATTGAGGCTTTGACAGTGAATTTAACAACGATTTGGTTTGTAATGAGTGGAATTGTTTCTCTAGTGATTTCTTTTATTACTGATAGTATTTTGATCCAGTTTGCAGTGTTTGTTATTCTTGGTTTTATCTTACTTATTTTTACAAAACCACTTTTTGTGAAAAAGTTTGGTCCGAAAAAAGAGAAAACAAATTTGGATCGTATTATTGGTATGAAAGGATACGTGACGGAAGAGATTGATGAAGATCATTTGGGAGCTGTTAAGGTGGATGGAAAAGTTTGGACTGCTATGAGTCATACGTCTATTCCGAAAGGTAGTTCTGTTATCATCCAGAAAATAGAAGGAGTAAAACTCGTTGTAGAAAAACGATAAGAAATGTGAGGGAAAAATATGGATGTTTTGATTGTTATTTTAATTTTGTTAGTGGTAATTATTTTTTCTTGTATTAAGGTAGTACCACAAGCAAGTACTTATGTAATTGAAAGAATTGGTTCTTATTATGTGACTTGGGGAAATGGATTGCATTTTAAGTTACCATTTATTGATCGAATTGCAAATCGTGTGTCATTAAAAGAAATTGTAAAAGATTTCGCACCACAACCAGTGATTACAAAAGATAATGTGACAATGCAAATTGACACAGTTGTTTATTTTCAGATTACAGATGCCAAGTTATATACTTATGGAGTAGAAAATCCAATATCAGCAATTGAAACGCTGACTGCAACTACATTGCGTAATTTAATTGGGGATTTAGAATTAGATCAGACGTTGACAAGTCGTGATTTGATTAATTCTAAAATGCGTTCTATCTTAGATGAAGCAACAGATCCTTGGGGAATTAAAGTAAATCGTGTCGAAGTTAAAAACATTATTCCACCACGTGATATTCAAGAAGCAATGGAAAAACAAATGCGTGCAGAACGTGAGAGACGTGAGAAAATTTTACAGGCAGAAGGTGAGAAAAAGTCTAGTATTTTAATTGCTGAAGGAGAGAAGGAAAGTGCTATTTTAAGAGCTGAAGCAAAGAAAGAAAGTGAGATTCGAATTGCTGAAGGAGAAGCCGAAGCATTGTTAAAGTTAAAAGAAGCAGAGGCCAAAGGAATTGAACTTTTGAAGAATGCAAAAGCTGACTCTTCTGTTTTAACTTTGAAAAGCTTAGAAGCTTTAGAGAAGATGGCAGATGGTCAATCAACAAAGATTATTGTTCCATCTGACTTACAAAATGTTGCAACCCTTGGTACTACGATTCAGGAGATGTTAGATACAAATGGGAAAAAGAAGTAAGAGAAGAAATATTATAAAATTAATCGGATGGCCAATTCTATTTGGAATTGGCCAAGTTCTGATGATAGGATTCTTATTTCTAATCATGCAATGGTTGAAACCGATTTCTTATACTGATTTTGAATTACAAGATCGTTTAAGAACGATTTTATTTCCAGCTACACTTTGTAATTTTGTGTTATTTTTTCCAATATTTTTACGTAAATATCATAAACAGGAGATTCATGGTTTTTATTTGAGGAAAAACAAAATACTTTATTATATACTGTTTGGAATTGTAACATCGTTTATTATAAATATATTCTTTTTAAAGTTAGAGAGAATTATTCCTATAAAAGCGACATTGAATCAGATGGAAGTGACTTATGATTGGTATTATGTTGGAAGAGTAATAAGTACTGCTTTCATTGGACCAGTACTAGAAGAATTGTTATTTCGTGGTTTTTTATATCAAGAAGCAAAAAAATGGATGAAACCAATGAGTGCGATACTTTTTATCACTGTTATTTTTGCTTTATGTCATTCTACTATTTATAGTATCTGTACCGCCATTGTAACAAGTTTTTTAGTATTAGATGCATTGGAAAAAGAAAAATCACTAACTGGTCCAATTCTATTTCATGTTTTTTTGAATCTTACATCTATTCTTCTTGTTCCATTGATTGTAAGGTATCAGACGATTTATTTAGATGTATTATTTATTATATTACTGATTTGTTTTGCAGTATTATATCATTCTGCAAAATGGAATGTCGAAAAGAAGTGAAATTTCTGTTTGAAATCACTTTTTTTGTGGAATAATTGCCTCTAGTTCTTTTCGTCTTTTGTAAATCATGGTATAATTAAATTGGTGAATAATAGTATGAACAAGATAAAAGGAGTTCATGTCAATAGTATTACGTATGGAAATCCTCAAGGCCAAGATGTAGTATTGTTACATGGATGGGGACAGAATATTGATATGATGAAACCAGTAGGGGATGCACTACAAAAAGATTATTTAATCACTATCATCGATTTACCTGGTCATGGTTTATCTGAAGAACCAGAAACAGCGTGGCAATTAGATGATTTTGTAGAAATGTTAAAACAGTTATTAGATGAATTGAAAATCAAGAAACCAATTTTAATTGGACATTCATTTGGAGGAAAGATTAGCTTGTTATATGCCAGTCGTTATCCAGTTGAAAAATTGGTATTATTTGGAAGTCCATTTAAAAAGGCAATCAAAAAAGAAACGGCTAAAATGAAATTATTGAAATCATTGAAAAAGGTACCGATTTTAAACCAATTTGAAGAATATGCGAAAAAGCATATTGGTAGTACTGATTATCGAAATGCCAGTCCTGTTATGAGAAAAATAATGGTGAATCATGTAAATTTAGATATTACGGAAAATGTCAAGAAAATTACATGTCCGACGATTATTATTTGGGGAACAAGAGATGAAGCAGTTCCATTATCAGATGCCTATGAATTAGCGTCTTTATTAGATGATGCAGCTGTGATTGAGTATGAGGGGTGTACCCATTATGCTTATTTAGAAGATTTAGGTAGAACAGTACGTATTATTAAGAATTTTATAGGAAGTGAGTAATCATATGAGCACATTATTTTTATTATCGTTTATTCCATTTTTTATGTATATGTATTTTGTATCATTAAAGAGTATTCATATGTTACAATTGAATTTTTATGATGAAAATCATCGTTATTTAAAATGGCTGATTAAGAATCCGACTAAAGTATTTTTAACAGTAGATATGTTCTTTGTTATTTTTGCTGTTTTTGTAGGAATGCCAGCATCGATTTGTATGTCTTTATTTGCTCTTTTTTATCTAGTTGTTTTATATCAAAATTATCGTGCTACTAAAAAAGAACAGGTAAAGATTAAACTGGCGATTACTTCTCGTGTGAAACGTTTATTAGTGACACTTACGATTATTTATTTTATACCATTTATTGGATTTTATTTAGGTTATATGGAAGAGTATATTGGAATTTATTATTTCATTATGGGAGCTCTTGTCTATATTAATTATTTTGTTGTTATGGTTGCGAATATTATCAATATTCCAGTGGAACATCAAGTATTTTTATACTATAAAAGAAAAGCTAAAAAGAAGTTAAAAGAGATGCCAAATTTAAAGAAAATTGGTATTACTGGAAGTTATGGAAAGACAAGTTGTAAAAATATTTTAAATGATATTTTAAATGTAGAATTTATTTCTAGTACAACACCAAAGAATTACAATACAACATATGGAATGATTTTGACTGTGAATAATTATTTGGATAAATTTAATGATATTTTCATTGCCGAAATGGGAGCGTTTCAACGTGGTGATATTAAAAAAATATGTGATTTTGTAAAACCACAATATGGTATTTTAACCAAAATTGGAACAGCTCATTTAGAATCATTTGGTAGTCAAGAAAATATTCAAAAAGGAAAATTTGAATTAATCGAATCACTTCCTGAAGATGGGATTGCTGTTTTAAATCGAGATGACGAATTACAAGTTTCATATCATTTAAAAAATAAGTGTCGTGTGATTTGGATCGGAATTGATGCAAAAGATGCTGATGTACGTGCTACAAATTTAAAATTTGATTATCGTGGAACAAGTTTTGATTGCATATTTAAGGGTGATAAAAATATTTATCATTTTGAAACTTGTTTACTTGGTAAAAATAATGTGTATAATATTTTAGGTGCTTTAGCACTTGGAAATGCTTTTGGAATTTCAAAGGAAAAATTGATTGTTGGAGTGAAAAAAGTAAAACCAATTCCACATCGTCTAGAGTTAAAGAAAATGGGAAATATCCATGTAATTCACGACGATTATAATTCAAATCCTGTTGGTGCCAAAGCGGCTCTTGATGTGTTAAAGTTAATGCCTGGAAAACGTGTGATTGTTACTCCAGGAATGATAGAATTAGGTAATCGTGAATATGAACTGAATTTAGAACTTGGACGTCAAATCGCACAAGTTTGTGATGAAGTAATTTTAGTAGGAGAACAAAAGACAAAGCCAATTCAAGAAGGACTACAATTAGAAGATTATCCTGAGAAGAAAGTTCATATTATTAATAATGTTGTGATCGCATATCAGTTATTACAAAAAATGCAAGAAAAAGGAAAAGATCTATATGCATTATTTGAAAATGATTTACCAGATCAATATAATGAGAAATAGAAAGAAGTGTTAAAATGAGAATAAAAGTTGGAGTTATTTTTGGGGGAGCTACGGTAGAACATGAAGTTAGTATTATTTCTGCAATTCAAGCAATTGAAAATATCAATCAGGAAAAATACGAAGTAATACCAATTTATATCGATAAAGATAGACAATGGTATACAGGAAAATTGTTAACGGATATTTCTTTATATCAAGATTTTAATGATTTAAAACGATATGCAAAACCTGTTGTTTTATACAATAAAAAGGGAAAATTTTATCTACAATCATTAGGTTTCTTTAAAAGAAATGTAGCAGAAATTGATATTGCATTTCCAATTGTACATGGAAATAATGCCGAAGATGGAACATTAGCTGGATATTTAGATACCATTGGGATTCCATATGTAGGAAGTCATGTATTAGGAGCAGCAATGGGACAAGATAAAGTTGTTATGAAACAAGTGTTAGATGCTGCGGATTTACCAATTGTAAAATATACTTGGTTTTATGATACAGAGTATCAGGAAAATGCAGAACGTATTACCAAAAATATTAAGAAATTAGGATTTCCAGTCATTGTAAAACCAGCTACGTTAGGAAGTAGTGTTGGAATTGTTTACGTGAAAGAAGAAGAGAAACTAGAGGCTGCAATTCGTGAAGCAATGGAATATGATACGAAAATTGTAGTAGAAAAAGCAGTAGAAAATTTAGTAGAAGTCAATGAAAGCGTACTTGGTGATTATGAATATCAATCATTAAGTGCAATTGAAGAAGTTATGAGTACTGATGAATTCCTAACATATAAAGATAAGTATTTAGGAAATGGAAAAGGAACGAAAAAAACAGCTGGAAGTAAGGGAATGGCAAGTGCAGATCGCATTATTCCAGCTCGTATTAGTGAAAAACTACAAGAAGAAGTAAAAAGAATTTCTATTGAAACATTCCGTGCTTTAAATTTAAGTGGTTTATGCCGTATTGACTTCTTGATTGATAAGAAAAATGAAAAAGTGTATGTCAATGAACCAAATACAATTCCAGGAAGTTTATCTTTCTATTTATGGGAACCAACTGGAAAATCATATACAGAATTATTAGATGATATGATTACACTTGCGATTAAAGATTATCGTAAGAAAATGAAAAAAGTGACTTCTTTTGATACAAATATTTTAACAAATTTCGAAGGTGTGAAAGGTATCAAAGGAGTTAAGGGAATGAAGTCAAAATTAAAATAAGTATTTCTGAAATGAAATACTTTTTTTGTTTTATCTATTTTTTTTGGTGTAATTTATGTAGTAAAATGCATAAAATATTGTTATAATAAAATTGGTTAGGTGATATCTATGGAAGTTGTACAAATCATCATTCAATTTCTTGTTTTTTTTGTTCTAGTAGATCTTGTGAGTAAAAGATATACAACATTATTTTTATTATTCTTTATTGATGCATATTTTTTCAATTTGTGGAGTCGTTTACTTCGTCAACCATATACGCAAGCCGATATTTCTTATGTGTCACAATCTTTAGCACAACCTTTTATAAAAATATATGAAACTTTTATCGGTCACGAAATAACATTAACGGATCAACAAGTGATGATTGTTTTTTGTGTAGTTTGGGGCATAATTCTTATATTTTCAATTTTAGGACATGAAATTGATCATCATTATTTAAAACGTTATCATGTGAAAGAAACAATAAAAAAGATGAGAGAAGAGAGTAAACAGGCAGAAATTCGTTTTGATTTTGTAAATGCACTGACGAAAAATTATCAATTTATTTATTTAGATAATATTTATTATCTTCATATTTTCTCTTATCAATACCATAATTCAAAAAATAAATGTATTCATCAAAGAATCAAGATTGATACGATTCAAGATATTACATTTAAAAAAGTAAAAGGAGGATATCAATTATTGATTTTGAATGATCAACAACTTGTTTTAGATGGAGGTATTTATAATGAGAGTCACTATCATTCTTTATATGATCTAAAAGGATTGATATGGAAAGAAAAAGAAAGATTGAAAAATCGTTCTACGATTGTTTTTGGAAAACAATCACAAGAGTATATGACAAAATTGTAAGTTTTATTTTATAGGATTTGTGTTATACTACCAATAGAAAGTTGGGAGAACATGAAGAAAGAGTGGATACAAAAAGGAAAGATTATGCTGTATTGTATGACTCTTTCTTTTTTCTTTTTAATGATTTGTTCAAAATCATCTTTTCTTTATCCAATGAATGATTGGGTAGATGCAAATTGTTTTTTTACTATGGGAAAAAGTATGTTTCGTGGAAAGGTACTATATGTTGACTTATTTGATCAAAAAGGTCCATTGTTATTCTTATACTATGGAATTGCAAGTCTCATATCTTATCGTTCCTTTTTAGGTGTCTTTTTGATTGAAGTGATTTCATTTTCCATTTTTTTATACTATGCATATCGTTTATTAAGAATTTATTTAAAAAAAGAGACATGTTTATTATCATTACCGGTAATTAGTTTTTTGATTTTAACATTACCAGCGTTTACTCATGGGGGAAGTGTGGAGGAATTCTGCTTACCAATGTTAATGTATAGTATTTATTCTATGGTGTTGTTTTTGAAACAAGGAAATAAAATTCCAAAAAGAAGTATGATTTTTGTCAATGGAATTATGGCTGGACTTGTTGCTACTATGAAATTTACTTTACTTGGTTTTTGGTTTGCTTGGATGGCATCTATTTTCTTTTATCTATGTTTTCAAAAGAAATGGAAAGAAAGTATTTTAGATTGTATTATTTTCTTGTGCGGAATGTGTTTACCGATTTTACCTTGGATTTTATATTTTGGAATTCATCATGGTATTAAAACTTGGATCGAATCTTATCTTTTATTTAATATAAAGTATTATCCATCCACTTCGCATTGGATAATAAAATTATTGGATGTAATTACAAAACCAATCTATTTTATGGCACAGAATTTAGGGTTTGGAATTCCATTTATGATAGGTATATGTGTGTTATTATTTGATCAATTGTTATTTACAAAGAAATCTCATAAATGGATGATTGCTTCATTATATATTTTTCTCTGTTGTGGTGTCTTTTGTGGGGGTGTCTCTTTTCGTTATTACTATTTGATTCTTGCACCTTTTCTTATTTTTGGAGTCATTGCAATTGCTAAGTGGATAGAAATGATATATCACATAGAGTGGAATACATCTCGTTTTGCTCGTTATATGATTTATATTACTTTGTTTGTAACACTTTGTTATTATGGATCTAAAAATACGATGAACTTTCGTATTTATCAAGAAAAAAAGGACATGGTTCAGTATCAGTTTGCAGAGATTATCAATCAGAAAACGAATCACACTTTATTAAATTATGGATTTCTTGATGGAGGATTTTATACAACGACTGGAATTGTTCCAAATATTCGTTATTTTCAGAAACAAAATATTTCCGATACCGTTTTTCCAGATAACATAAAAGAACAAGAACAGGCAATTAAAAATAAAAAGATTGATTTTGTTGTAACCAGAACGCCATTAGATAAAGGTATGTCGTACCATTATATTCCCGAATTAAGACAAAATTATAAAAAAGTTTCTGAAAAAAAACAGAAGTATGAAGAACATCGATATCTTTATACATTATGGCAAAAAAAATAATATCTAAGATATTATTTTTTTAATAGAATCCCAATTGGGCAATGATCACTACCGTAAACATCAGTATAAATCATCGCATCTTGTAAGTGAGATATATAACTCTTTGACATAATGAAATAATCGATTCTCCAACCGGCATTATTTGCTCTAGCATTTCTCATATAGCTCCACCAAGAATACATTCCTTCTTTTGTAGGATATAAATAACGATAGGTATCGATAAAACCAGCATTTAAAAGTTGTGTAAATTTTTCTCTTTCTTCATAAGTAAAACCAGCATTTCCGATATTTGCTTTTGCATTTTTAATATCGATTTCTTCATGAGCAACGTTAAAATCACCACAACAGATAACTGGTTTTGATGTCTCTAAACTTTTTAAATACTTTCTAAAATCATCTTCCCATTCCATTCGATAGTCTAATCTTTCTAATCCTGCTTTTGCATTTGGTGTATATAGTGTAACAAGATAAAAATCAGGATATTCTAAAGTAATGACACGTCCTTCATGATCGTGTTTTTCAATATCTATTCCATAGAAAACATCAAGTGGTTTTTCTTTTGTTAGTATCATAGTACCAGAATATCCCTTTCTTTCAGCAGGGTTTAAATACATATGATATTCTTCAATATGAAAGGGGAGTTGTTCTTCTAGTACTTTTGTTTCTTGTAAACAGACAATATCTGCTTTTTCTTTTTCAAAGAAATCCATAAATCCTTTTTTATAACAGGCTCTTAACCCGGCAACATTCCAAGATATTAGTTTCATACATTCACCTCATTGGCATTATATCATGTTTTATATACGAAAAAAAGATTGTAGCACTACAATCTTTAGAAATCACAGTGGTGGGCTGTTAGGGATTCGAACCCTAGACCCACTGATTAAGAGTCAGTTGCTCTACCAACTGAGCTAACAGCCCATAAAAAGATTACTTATTAAGTATAACACAAAATATTAAAAAAAGAAACACGAAATTTATTTTTTATAAAATTCTCTTTGTAGTGTTACAATTGATGTGAGACATTTATATATAGTAAAAAAGCAATAAGTCTAGTAAAATGTAATTATCAATAAAACATTTTTATTAGAAAGGACTTATTGCTATGACAAGTATATCACATTATCCACACAATTTAAAGACTAAATATTATGCTGTTTTATTATATAGAAATGGCAATCCTATTTCTTTTGTATGTAGAAGATATAAATGTTCTAAAGCTTCTCTTATGCGTTGGAACAAAAAATATGATGGTACCAAAGAATCTTTAATGGATAAATCTCATAGACCTCTTACTCCTCATCCTAACTCTCATACTCAAGAAGAGCTTACTTGGATTAAAAATTATATTAGAAGAAATCCTCATATTTCTCTTTGTGAATTATATGGTAAATTAAGAACTGAAAAAGGTTATTCTAGACATGCTTGTTCGTTATTTAGAATTGTTAGAAAATTAAAATATAAAGTAAATACTCAACACCATTGTAAATATGTTCCAAAAAAGTATGATACTCCTACTAATATTGGTATAAAATGGCAAATGGATGTTAAAGTGATTCCAAAACAATGTTATGTTGGTGAAATGCCTGATAAGTTTTATCAATATACAGTGATTGATGAAGCATCACGTGAAAGATTTATCTATCCATATAAAGAACAGTCTTCTTATTCTACAATTGATTTTGTTAAAAGAGCTATTGTTTATTTTGGTTATAAACCAGAAATCATACAAACTGACAACGGTCAAGAATTTACCTACACCATGAAAACAGATAAAATTCACCCTCTAGATAATCTTTTAAACGATTTGAATATCTCTCATAAGCTGATTAAACCTAGAACACCTAGACACAATGGTAAGGTGGAAAGAAGCCATAGAAATGATCAACAAAGATTTTATTCATATCTTAAATTTTATTCTTACGATGATTTACAAAAACAAATGAAGACCTATTTAAAGCGTTCTAATAATATTCCTATGCAAGTTCTTAATTGGCTTACTCCTTTAGAAATGAGACAACAAATTATAGAAAAAAACAATATTCAATAATTACAAAATAACTATATCATATTGCTTTTTTATTTTTATAAATTTTGTCTCACATCATTTACAATTATACA
>ERZ1643251.3357-NODE-3357-length-14875-cov-62.801889_pt1 | contig 14875 bp, 27 predicted proteins | sample MGYA00579261_ERZ1643251 | MGnify/ENA primary metagenome ERZ1643251 (study PRJEB29033, sample SAMEA4952267) | chicken gut metagenome | biome: Broiler Chicken; feature: Gastrointestinal Tract; material: Caecum | place: Ireland | collected 2018 | study: Broiler...
ACTTAATTTATAAAATTTATTTTCTTTTTTAAAATGTTCTTTAATTTTAAGTTTCATTAATTCTTCAATTGCATTTTCATTTACGTTCATATTTTACCATTCTTTCTCATTTTTAAACCTTTCTTCTAGTTGTTCAATTGTTGTATTTGGTCTAAAAGTATTAAAACTATCTTTTTCCATTTTTTTTAATATATCCCATAAATCTCTATGTTCAGTATATAACTGCCTTAATTGAGATAATCTTTGTTTAGGGCAAAACCAACACCCGCCTCTCAAAGAAGTTTCATAAATTGGACTTAATAAATCATATTTTTTACATATATCTAAAGCTTCTTTTTCCGTTATTTTTAAATCATAAAGAGGAGCAATATGTGTTTCATGATTAAGCCTTTCATATCTTTTTGGTTCATCATAAGCAATTCCTACATATTGAATAATTTTTTCACCTTTAAATTGTTTTAAATATTCTCTGATAGGTTCAATTTTTAACCTAGAATTGCACCAAGCTCCAATGGTATATGGAAATCCATAATTATCACCTATATGTTTTCCTCTTTTTTTTATTGTGTAAAATTGTTCTTTAAAACTTTTTTTAGATGTTATTCTTTTTACTTCAATGTTAAATGTTTCTTTTAATATTTTTTCTGCTTTAGGAATAAATTCTCTCATTTCAGGTGTTTCACCACTTAAAGATTCATCATCAAATCTAATGTCGCAATATATTACTTCATCAAGAGGCATTCCTAATTCTTTTATTTTTATTATCATAGCAAGACTATCTTTTCCAAAACTACAACTTGCAATATATTTTGTCATTTTATCTCCTTTAATAAATCTAATAATTCTTCAAAATATTCTCTTCCAAATAATTCATATTTGTGATAGCTATAATCTCTAAAATTTAAGTGTTTTTTTATTTTTTCTTCTATTTTTTTAACTATTCTAACTAATGTATCATTTTTATCTTTTTCATTTTCATATAAACTTTTATATTTAACTATATCTTTCTCTTGTTGTTCATTTTCTGTTATTAAAGCATATATTTTGTCAAATATAGCATCATACATACTTCTTCCTAACATACTACCTTCACAATTAGTCATATAATTAAATATTTCATCTTCCGTGTACATTCCTATTTTCATTATTTATCACTCTCCAATTCTTCTAAAATCAATTTCTTTCCACATCTAGGACAATAATTAAAAACTTCTATATTATTACGTGTTTTGCCACTAAAATAATCTTCTAAACTGTATTCTTCGGTCATCATTATTTCAAAGCCATTATCTTTTTTATATTTATTTAAGTTTTTAACTTTTTCTATTTCTTCTTTTAAATCTTCAAAAGTTAATGTATTACTATTATCATAATCATACATCCAACCTACTATATGTCTGCATTTCATTTATTTATCATCTCCTTAATATTTATTTAAAATACTTTTCATTTCTTCTTCTTCTTCTTGGCTTAATTCTTCTTTTTCTATTTTTTTATCAAACCATTCATTTTTTATAGGTTTATTTTCTGTTTTTTTACCTTTTGACCATGTTATTATTTTTTGTTTCCAATTTTTAACTTTATTTCCTTTACTGTCAACCCAATTTCCTTCTGTAAAATATTCATAAAAAAATTGTGTGTCGATATTGTAGTTTTTTTCTTTGCAATAATTTTCTATTTCTTCTAATGTTGGTGGAACAAATTTTTTATTTGCTTTTTTATTTGTTTTTTTTGTAGGTTTATTATCATTATCATTATCATTATCATTATCATTATCATTAAGGTTTTGTTTAGGTTTTTGTTCGGTTTCTTCTAGGTTATCGTTAGGTTTTTGTTCGGTTTCTTCTAGGTTATCTTCATCTTGTTTTTTTCTTGGTCTTCCACCTCTTCTGCCATTTTCTACTCTAGCTTTATATCTAGCATTTGCGCTATCAATAATTGGTTGCATAATTATAAACATAGCTTTTGCAATTCCATCTGATAAGTCAGGAGCGGTTCCAAACAATGAATACTCGCAAATTGCGTTATATAATTCTAATTGTGATTCTTTAGGTATATTCCTTATAGCTTCATAAAAACTTTTGTAAAAAACAAAACTATCTCTATTCATTTTTTAAACCTCACTCCATTTTTCTATTAATTTCTTTTGTGCGTTTTTGAAATTCTAATTTCACTTTATACAATTTCCATTGTTCTAATTCTTCCAACATATCTACATATTCTTTTAATATTTTAATTGTGTAACTACTAGAATATTTATAATCAATTTTTTCTCCTAATTTTATTTCAGACACACTATTAATTAAAAAATGATATTTTTGGTGCAACATTTTAGGCAATAAAATCAAATTATCAATTTCGTTATTTGTTCTATCAAAATCAATATGATGTATGTCATAATCACTGCTAAAATCAATATCATAATATCTTTTGTACTTTGTTCTGTAATTTTTAAGTTTTAAACAATCTTTCATTTTTTTCCTCCTTCTAGGTATACAAAAAGGAATTCTCAACACAAGGCACTAATCTTAATGGGTAATTAGCATTTAATGCCCTGTATTGAAAATTCCTAATTGCTAATTACCCTAATTCAATTATATTAAATTTTTTAAAAAATGTAAACATAAATTAATCTATTCTGGTAAAAACTTGACAAATTTCTAATTCGCTATTTAAAGCCTTAGTAATGCAATAAGCTGTCATTTTTGTTGTTGGCCTTTTTGCGTTTAAAATGTCATTCAAATTAGGTCTTGTAATACCTATCATTTCAGCTAATTCTGTTATAGTCCTTTTCCCTAATAATTCTTTCTTCATTTCTTTGTTAAATATATACATTTTTATCATCCTTTCTTATTACCTATTTTTTATATGTTTTTAGACGTTTTTTTACTTTCTAGTACATTTATACTATTTTTATGTTTTTGTTCGTCAGAATTAAATTAAATTATGTTCTCGTGCCTTTTAAGACTTATTATTTCTTTTTTTAATTTATCTTTAAATTCTGCCTCTTCATTTTTGTAAATTAAATGCCCGCAATGATCACAAATCGTTTTATCTACTTTATTAATGATAACCATTTTTCTTCCACAATTTTTGCATTGATACTTTATCGAAGCAATTGCCGATGAGTATTTTTCCATTTCTTTAAGAGTCATTATTTTTCATCTCCTTTTTCTCTATTTTTTATATATTTCCATATATCATTAAAATCAATATTTTCTAAAATTTCTAAAGATTTATTAAGATATTCAATATCAAACCATCCAAAATGCGTTTCTCTTAACATAAGTCCAAGTTTATTAGCTAGATATCCATAACAGTCTGTTCTTTTAAAATTGTATTTTTTCCATAAAGGATCAAATTTTGCATGACATTGCATTTTAAGTATTTTCATTTCTTTTGTTGCAAATCTTCCTAAAGGAATTTTTGATTTTGTGTTATGAACTCCGACGCTAGCACCACAATCGTCACATAAATAACAATAACCATTTCCGTATTGTTTTCCATGATAAATTTCTGCATTAGAAGTATATCTTATATTTTCACTTCCACAATTGCTGCAATTTGTCGGTATACTTCTAAAATCAAACTTTGCATTTTCCCAACAATGTTCCATTACTTTTCATCTCCTTTTATAATTTCCTTTAATAGTTTATTTTTCTTTCTTAATCTTTTATTTTCTTCTATAAGTCTTTCCATTTTTGCTGGTTCTGATAGTTTTTCCATAAATATTTTGTATAATTCATCTTTTATAATACTTTCTAGTTCTTCAACTTTATTTTCTAAAGTATTAATTTTACGATCTTTTTTAGTTATTTTTAACATTATTTAACCCCCATAATTGGCATAACAAACATTACAAGCCATAAAGCTAATGTTGCATTTGCTCCTAAAATGTTATTATAAGCTAAACTATACATAACAATTTCTAAAGCAATAATTATTAAAATTTTAACTTCCTTTCTTAATTTTAATCTTTTTTTTGTTTTCATTTCCCTCATCCTTTCTCTATCACGTATTAATTGTAACATTATATTACGAAGATGTCAATAAAAAAATAACTATTTTTCAAGTTATTTTCTAATTTTATTGAATTTTACAAAATAAAAAAATAGCAAATTCATAAAATAGTGTGCATACCCTACCATATTTTGCTTTGAAAATAAAGTTTTATCACACAAAAAAAGAGGATAACCACTAAGGCTATCCTCGATTTAGGTAAGGACATTAATGTTGGTACCAATTTTTTATAATTTTTCCAAAGAACTTGCTTTGTAGAAGCCTGTTGTACCAGCTGAATTTCCTACTTGATACGGATATTCTCTACCCTCGTAAATCTTCAAGATTTCTCTTTTCCAACCAATTCCATAAGCAGTGCTGCTACTTCCATCACTGGCACCATTTCCAGGTCCAGTAATTTTTACTTTATCGCCTACTTTTAATTCTGTAGCTATTTCAATATATGGTTGCAAGTCTTCTTCTGCTACCCAACCAAGTCCGTTTTCGATGTTGTAAGGTTTACTTCCATTTGCTCTTTTTGTAATCGTACAAACAAGATTAGTACGAGATTGTCCAGCACCATCGCCTTTTGCATTCACATAAAGAACTCCTGAAAAAATCACTTTATCGCCAACATTATACTTGAATGTTTGAGGTTTAGTAGGTTCAGTCGGTTTATCTTCATCAAAAGTCATCGGAATATAAATAAATCCTTGAAATTTGTAACTAGATCCTATGCTATATGGCTTTTTAATTTTTTGTGTCCAAAAATACGTACTTTTATAACCACTATTGCTTGTTACAATTGAGCCATCGCTATTTACTTGTTCAACAACTGCAACGTGTCCAGCAAGACTTCCTACGCCCTCCCAACAAGCAATCGCACCGACTTTTGGTTCTTGCCCTCTACTATATCCATCGCTCGTATTTTTGTACCAAACCTCAGCATTGTTGCGTGATAGCCTATGATAAGCTCCTAACAATTCACGCCATCTTCCCCAAGCATAGCCAACGCAATTTGGCATACATGAATTACCATTAACTTTAATACAATAGTTATAGCCACTAGCAGTATAATGTATCCAATTCTTGTCATTAGAACTTGGAGCACTCATTCTAGGATTAAATTTTGCCATTTATTCCACCTCTTCTTTCACTTCAATATTTTCAACATTGTCTGCCTCCTGTGAAGCATTAAAAAAATTGTTGTTTTCATCAAAAACAGTTTGCACTTCTTCTGCATTTTCAACTTCTTCAACTACCGTTTCTTCTTTTTTTTCTTCCATCTCTATTCCTCCTTTTCTCTACTTATTCTTAGCTTGAATAGCATCGTATCCGCCACCAACGCCCAAACTAATTGCTAAACAAGTTACAATAGCTACTGGTATATTTGAAAATAATCCAAAATAAATAGCTACAACTGCTGATATTAGCCCTATAACAATATTTTGAATTGGTATCCATTTGCTTGGTACTATACTATCCTTGAGAAAAATTCCAAGTACAGCCGTTATAATTGCTTGCACTAATGCGAAAATCAATTCAATTGTAATTTCCACCGATTCCACCACCTATCTAATTTTATTTTATCACAAATAAAAAAAGAGTTCAAAAACTCTATTTTAATCATTAATGGAGGGCGAAGTGAGATTCGGACTCACGCATACTAATTTTGCAGATTAGCTTCTTAAACCACTTGAATATTCGCCCATGTTAGAGAGGTTCTTCACCTCTTTTGATTATATTAATCACTTTTGTTTTTATCTAATTTTAATATTTTTCTATACTATTTTCCATATATATTCTATTTTTCTATTAGTGCAATCCCAAGTATCTACAATATAACCATCTATACAAGCAGTTATATGATTTTTAGTTGTTATTAAATATTTTCCTATAGGGTGATTTTCAGCAAATTCTCCTATATATGTTTCTTTATAAGGGATTTTTTTAAATTTTTTATCTAAAAAATCTCTTACAAAAATAACACTATCCATCATATAACCTTGTTCCATAGCACTTTTACATAATTCTTTATATGCTTCTATCCAAGTTATGTTCATTACTACAGAATATGCTCTAGGAAAACAATCATTAATAAAGTTATTGTGGCTATTAGCGTTGTAAAACTTATAACTCATTACATATCCATCATTTCACGAGCGGTTTCTTCTAGCATTTGCACTTCTTCTTGACTTGAAGCTTCTTGTTTCAAATGTTTATAATAATCTTTGAAAGCTTTTAACATATATTTGAAGCTTTTCATTGTGTCTTGGTCAGCTCCATACATTTCTTTTCCTTCAGAATAGTTTCCATATTGGTAAGCCATTTCATCAAGCATCTCTTCTCCACGATATCTACCACGACCCGTACCTGGAACGCCTCTTCTTCCATATGATCCGCCATCTCTGTAGCTTCTTCTTCCAGTTCCTGGAACACCTCTTCTTCCATATGAGCCATCATTATATTCGCCATATTCTCTATACATATTTTCTTCCTCCTTACTTTTCCAATAATCTATGTTTTCAATATTTTTAATTATATTTATTAATTTTGAAAAATAATCAACATTTGAGTCAATGCTATCAGCTTCAACTATGCTTTTTATTTTCTTTTCAATATTTTCTTTAATTTTAGAATTAATATCTAATTCTTCTGTTTTTTCATCTTTTTCTTTAATTTCTTCTTCCATTTAATCACCTACTATTTTTTAGTAATTATAAAATTAGCATTTTGAATGACAGGAACCTCAGTCACTGTTGTTGTGCCAGGTGTAACATCTCCAGTTAAAACGCTTGGAATAGAAGCAATAGTTAATGTAGCATTTCCACGGCAACATACTTTAATTAATTTATCAAAAGATATATTTACATAATCTCCAGTAGTTGTAATTTGAGCTAGCATAGTAGTTCCATGAACTAAAACCCCATCTTGAAATAAACCTAGTGCGATAGTTCCAGCAACGCTTGACGTCACATTTGCATTAAATGAAACTTTGTATAAACCACCTTCTATAATTTTGTAAATGGGAGATCCTTCGCTATGTTGTAGCCAACCTGCACATGAGGCAGAACGGGTCCTAATATCATCATTTGAAAATAATACATTTGCACTATTACTACTAAGAGTAGTAATTGCTTCTTGTACACTTTGTATCATTATCTTAAACCTCCTTTTTCTTATGACTTTTACTTAAATCAATTGGCTTTTTTAAAGCCATACTTATATCGTACCCTTTTAATAATCTTGCTCTTACTGTTGTATATGGCATATTATAAATTCTACATAATTGAGTTAATGTTCCTTTTACCCCATCAATATTATAAATAATATTTGTCCTACAATTATTATGTTGTTCTTCCATAGTTATCCATCTGCAATTTGATGGCTCATAATTACCATTATAATCAATTCTATCAATAGTTAAATTATCATTATAACCATTATTAATAGACCAATTATAAAAATTCATAAAACTATTAACCCATTCATCGCAAATTTTAATACCACGAGCTCCATAATTTTTATAGTCTTTATTGTTAGGGTTAAGACATCTTCTTTTTATGTTATACCATATATTGTAAATTCTATTATTATGGGTACTAATTTTAACTCTTTTCATTATTATCATCTCCTTATTTGTTGTACTTATTATACCACAATTTATAAGGAAATAAAAGAGATAGCTTACCTATCTCCATTAAATATATTGTAAGCCCTATTATAGGGAGTCATACGACCCTTACTAATTTAATTAATAGCAACCGCAGTTATTGTTGCAACTGTTGTTGTATCCAATAAATTGACCGCAACAATTTGTTGGGAATGTTACTGGTGTAGGCGGTTGAACAACATATGCATTTACAGGACAATCAGCTCCTAAACGTCTAATTAATTCAGCAGTTTGAGCTTCTTGATTAGCTGTAATAAATGCATTCTGAGCGGTTTGACTTGCTTGGAATTTTAACGTTTGATTTTCTGCTTGTAAAGTAGAAATCTTGTCATTAGTTAAGAAATCTAAAATTGCTCTAGTATTGTTGTTGTTATTTTCTAAAATATCTCTAGTGTTGTTACATAATGTTTGTTGAATAGCATTATTTCCCATTGCAATATTATAGTTTACATCTTTAATATTTGCATTGGTTGTGCAGCAACAATCTTGAATTTTATAACCTAAATCACAGCAACAACTAGCTAATTGTGAACTTAAGTTTTGAGTTGCTAATCTTGTTTCATAACCATTTTGCATTATATTTTGGTTAATTCCAGAAAATCCTTGGCATAATGTGTTTTGAATTCCATTAAATCCAGTTAATAAGTTAGTGTTCAAGCTATAAAAACCGTCACATAAACCATTTTCTAAACCATTTAATTTGTTCATAACAGATTGGTTATCAAATCCTCTTTGGATTGATGAGTCAATACCGCAAAATCCACTCCCGTATGGAACGAATGCTGTATGACATCCTCCATTTCCTCCATCATTATTTCCATAACCATTTCTTCCCCAACCAAAAATTGCAAAGATTAAGAATAAGATTATAAACCATGAACCATCTCCACCAAAAATATTGCTAAACCCATTATTTCTTGTGATAAGAGCAACATCACTAGCCGATAATCCACCATCATAATTCATATTTTTTCCTCCTTCTTTTAATATTTGGGACGACGTATTATATTAAAAACCAAATATTTACTTGAACATTTTCATAAATTCTTGGAAATCTTTATCAAAATCTATGCCTTTTTCTTTGCATAAATTTTTTGCAACTTTTAATAATTCTTCATTATTATTTTCATTTGCTAAATTTATCATATTTTTTAAAGTATTATTATTGTTATTAGCAACAATATTCATGACAGCATCTTTAGGATTTTTGAAATTTTTCAACATATTAAAAATATTATTTTTCATAATTATTCTCCTTTTTTCTTATTGCTTTTTTGTTCCAACAATTCTTCTTTTAACTCATTTATTTCTTTTTTTACAAAATCAATAGTTGCAAATTTATTACTTTCTTCTTCGGTAGGCTTATAAATCATGATCTTGCTTGTTCCATCATTTTGTACTTGTTTTGTGATAATCGCAGAACCATCTATTAAAGGGAAATAACTTATTGATCCATCTAAAGGAATATCCATAGCTTTAACAACTTCAATGCTATCTACTGATTTTCCTAATAAATTATTAGCTCTATTATCTTGAACGGGTTGGCTTGGTATTACTTGATTATATAATGGTTGGTAAGGTTGGTATGATTGATAAGGTTGATATCCTGTTGTTTGTTGTTGATTATTATATTTTGGCTGATAATAATTGTTATACATTATTTTTTTCCTCCAATTCTATAATTAAATTTTCTAATTCATATTTTAAATTGTATAATTCTCTTAATATTTTTTTTATTTCTTTTTCAAAGTCTTTTTCTTTCATAATATCACCTACAAAAAAAGATAACCGTAAACCATACTTGTTTTAAAAGCATTTTCAACCGATTATCTCCTTTCTAGTTATATATAACCAAAAAAAACGTCCTTTTTCTAGGACGCCTATTATTTCTTTAATGGTGGCAAATTTAATGGTTTTTCTAATTGTTCATAAATACTTTTACATTCGATTTTTATTAAATTATTTTCATCATACCCTTTTATTTCTCTTATTTCTTGATAACTTTTTCTTTCTCTATAAAATAATTTAAATATCTCATATCTTAAAGGATAATTGACTCTCCAATAATTTTCATAATCTAATACAATTGGATTATTAGGAGATAAACTAACAAAATCTATTAACGCTTCATATTTTGATTTTTTGCCACTCCACATATACATATCTTTAATATCTGCTTTTCCACTTAATATATAAGACGTAAATATAGAACACATAACACCTACTGTTATATCTACTCTTGCAACTACAAAAAGACTTGTAAATATAATCAATGTCCATATCAAACATTTCTGCCACGCTTTATAATGCTTAGGTAATTTAAAATATGCTCTTCCTATTTGAAAAGTCAAAAATATAATAAACATATCTCTATAAGATACTTTTAAAAGCAAACCAAACAATATTAATAAAATTGTTTCTCCTACGTTAAATATTATACTAGGAATATTCCAATATTTACTATTCATACCCCATCACCTTAATTATTATATCAAAAAAAGAAGAATAGTAAAAACTATTCTCCATCTTCTGAATCTACAAAGAAAAATCTTGAATTAAACATTTTATCACCTCCTAGCTATTATTTAGAGATAAATAAATTAAAAGAATATCAGAAATAACTATAATAACATTTAACAAAACCAAACTTATATTTCTTAAAGTTATACTTTTTATAGGTTGTTTAGCTTCTTTATTTTTATTCCATAATTTTGTATATATACTATATAATTTTTTTAATTTATCTTTAAATATTAACGGAACAAATAAAAATATTTTATTTAATAAATATGCTATAAAATAATTAGGTATTAAAAAATAACATATTATTGACAATAATATATAATAAATGTCAAGAAATATAGTTAAGAAAAAATCATTTATTTTGCTTTTAAACAATATTTTTAACACTAAATATATATAAATGTAAAATATTAAATATAAATATAAATTGTATTGAAAAACCATAAAATTTAATATATATCCTATAAATATCAAAAAATATAACTTTTTATTAAAATTTTTATTTTTTGCAATACTAATAAACATAGCATAATATATTGTATCTGGAATTGTACAAAATATTAAACTTAAAACAAAATTAATCATATTTCCTCGCCTCGTTAATTATATTATACTACAAAAAAGAAATAGTCAAATACCTATTTCCTTTTTTAATTCATAATAGCTATTACGGCTGTTATAATTGAGCTAACAATTGCTGTAACAATAACTGTTATTATCGTCGATTTAATCTTATCATAATTATCACTATTTTTGTTGACAGTTCGCTCGTCTATAGTATTTTCAATGCTTTCTTTGCTATTTTCAAATTTAGTATTTAGCTTATCAAAATTTTTTTCAAGAGCATTAATTCTTTCACTTATGTTTTTTCTTTCTTCTTCATTTCTTGCGTCACTTCTATTTATTGCTTCTTTAAAATTGTTAGTTATTGTTTCTAAAGATTTAGTAACGCTTTTTAATTCCAATATTATTGTAGCTAAGTTTTCATTGTGTTGGTTTATTATTTTAAAATCACTATCTCGGTAATTTTCTAATTTAGTGACTCTTCGCTCTAAATTTTCAATTTTATTTTCTATTACTTGCATTATATTCAATTATCTATTTATAGCCGACGACTTTATCGACACTAATAGATCCTCCGTTACTTTCGTCATAAATATTTATTTGTCCTGCAGTTGTTATTGTTGCATATTTGCTCCTAGTTGGCACTAATTTATTAGATTGTATTGTATATACCGCTGACCTAGTCCAAAAAAACGTATCTGTACTGTCGAAAACAAGTGCAAAAATATTAAACGATTTATTTATAAATGTTTCTTGTTTTGCTATTTTATTATAAATTTTTCTACCACCAACTTCATGCCCAAAAACTTCTAAATAATTATAATTATCAACATTGTCATTTAATGGTATTTCTCTATAATTATTACCATTATTATCATACAAAACTACGCCATTTATAGCATTTTCAATATTATTTTGAAAAGTATTCATTGTTGTAGCGCTAGCTGGAGTTTGATTGTTTATAAAATTAATTTTTTCCATAATTTCCTCCTATTTCCAACGTCCTATCGCAGTAACATATAAATAACCTGATGAAGTTCCTTCATTTGGTCTATATGCTCTTACTGTTTTATTAAACCTAGTTCCTGATATATTAACCCAATATTGCGGTGCAGAACAAGATACTTGACAAATTGGAGGATTTATAAATGTTTGAGCAAAATTCCCTACTTCAGTTTCACTATAATAAATATTATTTGCCCACAATTTACCACCTAAAGCCTCAACATATAGTGTCTTATTGCAAATCAGCGTACCATCTAAAAATTTTATATAATCACCATTTGTATTACTACCACTTTCTACTACGCCATTTATTGCATTTTCTATATTAGTTTGTAATAAATTTAAGTTTTTGCTGTCAATTGGTGTTTCTGTACTTGGTAAATCTTCAAAATTAATTTTTTCCATTTTAATCATTCCCTTCTATCAAATATTGTCTTAATAATAATAAATCAACGCTATCAACAGAACCATCTTTGTTGATATCATAAACATTGTTTGCTTTAAAAATCAAAGTTACTAATAAAATTATAGCAAGCAATAAAGCAATAAAAGTCAATACAATATTAATTTTTTCCAATATTTTCATTTTCTAAAACCTCGATTCTTTTTTCTAATTTTTTGATGATTTCTTGTTGCTCTTTTAATCCTTGCATACACATTGAAATCATGGAATATAAATCTACTTGATCATTTTCTTTGTTTGTTATTTCTTCTGAATAATTAAAATCATTTCCAATAACAAAGCCAATGTGTTTCTTATCATCATCTTGTTCATCAATTAAATTATACTTATAAATATCAATTTTTGCAATTTCTGACAAAGCATCTTGATAAAGTTTAAAATTTTTCTTTTTTTCTGCAATTGATGTTTGAGTTATTGTAGTTGCTTCTACTTTTCCAGATGCTTTTATATTTCCATCAATTCCATTAATAGTGACATATTTGTTTAAAGAAGTGTCAGTAGTTTTTGTATTTGCACAAACAATATTTTGAGTTACTACTTGATTTGAATTTATTCCACCAAGCCCTAAAGAAATAACCACATCTCCTGTGTTGTCTTTTATAACAAAGCAATTTTTAGGATTATTTGAGTTTATATAAAATGTTCCTTGAACAACTTTGTTATTAGTTCTAAGTTTTTGGATTATTTCTCTTATTGCAAGCAAATCAGCAGAGCCTAATTCTCCGTCGTTAATAACATCCAATATATTTTTAGTAGAAGCGTCATTGCTAATATTAACATATTCTAATAAGACATATCTTAAAAATTGTAAATCAAATTCAGAATAATCATATATACCATTTAAATCTTTAGAAAAAGAATTTTCGTCAGTTATAAATCCACCAATATCTGCTTTTTTAAACGTTGCCTTTCCATCTTCTGTTATTGATGAGTAATCTGATGTCATGCTAAATCTATTAGAATTTAATCTAATAACATCAGCACTTGCGTTTATCTCACTTATTAATTTTTCCGTGTCTACTTTTAGCTCTAATTTTGCTGATAATTCTTTGTCAACGCCACTAATTTCTCCGTTTAAATCTTCTTCTAATGTAGTTAATTTTCCATTAACTTCAAGTGTTATATTATTACTTAATTGGCTAATTGAACTGTTTAATTCAACTTTTGTTGCAAATTCTTCTGTATAAGCATTTTTAATCATATAAGTTGCATTATAAATTGCACTATCAAAGCATTGTAAATAGATTTTTGGATTTCCTTCTTTTAAAGGTATTGTAAAATCTCCTAATTCTTCTAAAACTTCGTTTGGTAATTCGTACTTTTGCATTGAAGAATTAATTCCAACTCTTCTAATTATCTTAGCTTTTCCATCTTCTAATACAAATTCATCAGCTACTTCTTGACTTAAATAATTTAGATAAGTAAAAGGTAATTTATAAACTTCTTTATCATCTTCTTTATATTCAATTATTAAGTTCATGTTTTTGCCAAATAAATTAGGACTAGGATATAAAGGTTCTGCTAATGGAACTCCTTCCGTAAACAATAAATCTTCGCTAAAATATAAATCCTCTCTAAAGAATTGAGGTTGTCCATATTGCTTGCCGTCATTACCAAATAACAATGATATGTCGCCTTTTATTGACAATTTATACAAACTAGTATTGCTAGTATTTTCTAAGGTAACGCTTCCGTTTCCTTCTACATCTCTAATTAATGTTATTGCTTCATTTACTTGTTGTTCTATTTTATCAACACTTTGTTCTACACTTGTGATTCTACTATCATATTGTCCTACTTCTTCAACAACATCAGTAATAACTAAATTTGCTTTATCAACTTTTCTTTCCGCTCTTTTAGCCGTTTCTATTGCACTTAAAGGTTGAATATAACTTACTGTTGATGTTATTGTGCTAGGAGCTTCAAAATTAATAACAACTTCATCAAAAGTTGGTCGTAAAACTATACTATTTACTAATTGTCCATCTTTATTTTTAATTTTTATTAAATCTCCACATTCAAGTTGTGGATATAAACAATTACTTAAAACAAAACTTGAATATCCAAATCCATTTATTTTATTAAAAATTGCTTGAATAAGCTGTGTTCGTTTTTCTTCTGTATAAGCAAAAGGATTATCATTTATAATTAAATATTTTGCTTCATCTGGTTCTACATCAGGATCTATTAATGAAACATTTTCGCCTTCAATATCACTTACTCCTAAAGTGACAGCTGTATATGGCAAGGTGTCTCTTTTATCTTCAAATTCTTCATAATCTTTAACTTCTATTTTTATATTAGTTTCAGTTTTAAATAATAATTTTAACTTGTTTTCAGAAGTTATCTTAGCAAAATTACAAGATATTTGAGCAATTGCAGTAATTACGTTTCCAAATAATGATCCTTCTGCAAATTGATTGCTGTCAACTATAAAATCGCCATTTTCAATACTTGTATTTTCTAATTCTACGCCTACTTTTTGACAAGCTTCTTTTAGAACTTGAAATAAGGTAATAGTTCCACTGGAATAATTAAGTTCAGTAACGTATGGATTAGCAAATTTAAGTCCATAATCATAAGCTGTTACTTTGATTTCTTCTTTTGTATCACTTGGATCTACATTTGTAACAACAAAAGTACCATAA
>ERZ1643251.3358-NODE-3358-length-14869-cov-8.079654_pt1 | contig 14869 bp, 8 predicted proteins | sample MGYA00579261_ERZ1643251 | MGnify/ENA primary metagenome ERZ1643251 (study PRJEB29033, sample SAMEA4952267) | chicken gut metagenome | biome: Broiler Chicken; feature: Gastrointestinal Tract; material: Caecum | place: Ireland | collected 2018 | study: Broiler...
GGCGGTAACCCCCTTCCGCATACTCGCTGCCGTTCCAGCCGACCTGCGTTTCCATCACCCAGAACGGCTTATCCTTGACGCAGCGCACGAAATCATACCCGAACGCCGTATCGGCGAGCGCGGAAGCCGGTTCGTAGTGGTTATATTGCGCAACATCCAGCTTTTCGTTGATCTTATAATAGCTCATGCTGTTGTGCTGCATCATGTTGGTGCCGACATTGCCGCACCCGAATTTGTGTAAAATATCCGCCTGTTCTTCGACATAACTTTTTACCTGCGCGTACTGAAACTCCCGCCACGCCTTGCGAAGAGACGGGTGCCGCCACTGCCGCGGGTACGGCGGCTCGACATCATCAAATCCGTCATAGGTCAGCGACCAGCGCGCCATGCCCCACGCCTTGTTGAGATTTTCGATGCTGCCGAATTTGTCTTTCAGCCAAACGCGGAACGCCGCCTTGCAGTTTTCGCAGAAACAGCCCTCGTTATAAGGGTATATTTCATTGTCGATCTGCCAGCCGACGACGGCGGGATTTTTTGCAAACGTTTCCGCCATTTTGGTGACGATGATGCGGTTCTTCTCCCGCATCACTTCGGAGGTCTTGCAGGTATGGCAGCGGGAAGAGACGTCCGCGCGGATGAGATCGTGCATCACCATGCGCGTTTCGGGGTACTTGTTCAACAACCAGCGCGGCGGCGTTGCCGAAGGCGTGCAAAGTATGGTATATATCCCGTTTTTATACAATTTTTCCACAACGGTTTTCAGCCAGCCGAGCTGAAAATCGCCCTCTTTCGGCTCCATCCTGCCCCAGGCAAATTCTGCCACGCGCACGCAGTTTAAGCCCGCTTCCTTGATACGGGCAATGTCCTTTTCGATTTCCTTTTCTTCCCATAGTTCGGGATAGTATGCTGCGCCTAAATATAGCTTGTTCATTTTTCTGCTCCCAAAATATTTCGTCGGCTCCATGAACGAAAAAGGACAGGTCAAACGCTCTGACCTATCCTTCTGCTCCGATAGGGGAAAGCCGATTTTTTCATATCATTTTGTCGTTTCCCCGAATATCACTTTTACCAAGGCGCGGGGAGGGAGTTCCCTCCCCGCTTCCGTTGTTTTACTCCTGCACGTTCGGCGTGACGGTGATGGACGAGAATTCCCATTCCACGCCGCAGCCGTAGAAGACGATCTCCGTCGCGGCGTCGGCAGAGGCACAGGTGACCGTTCCGATCTCGATCCACGCCTCTTCGGCGTTCTGCACAAGCAGCGTCACGTTTGCGCCTTCGCGGACGATGCGCATGTTCACGCCGCTTGTTTCGCGCATGAGCGTATCGATCCAATCATACGTATGGCCGTCTGCGCCGAACCGCGTTTTGCCGCTGTCAGCGATCCCGCCATCCGTCATATCGAAGATGTTTGCCTCGCCCTTGGGCAGGAAGAACAGGAACCCCTCGTTCCCCTGCACCATCTGAATGGCGATACGCTGCGACGCCCATTCGTCATTCCACATCTCCTGCGAATTCGTGACGTTTCTGACGGTAAATTCGAGGGTGACGTTCGTACTCTGCTTCACTTCATCGGAAAGAGCAAGTTCCGCAGAACCCGACCATTGATTGCTTGTATAATCGGCGACATCGCCCTTGACATTGATCGTACCGTTCTTGTCGTCCACCGTCACTTTGTCGTTGGAAGCATAGGCGATCGTGCGATAGAGGGTGAGCGTATATTCGGTCGTCCCTTCCGTTACGGTAAGGCTCGCCGTCTTATAGCCGTTCGCCGTCACGGTGTAGGTATCGGGCGAAAGCCTGAACGCATCCTCCTGCCCCACCGTATAGGTGTAAACGGATCTGGCGCTCGTGAAGATGATCACGGTGCCTTCCGCTACCGCTTCCGGCGTTTCGCCGTCCAGCGCAACGCCTTCGAGCGTGAGAGTAACTTCCACTTCGTATTTGACAACGGTCTCTTCCGGCGTCGTCACCGTGCCGTCGGGCAGCCAATAGTTCGTGCCGTCCGTGTAATATTCGATATTGCCGGGTTCGTCCGCGGAAACAGGTTCCTTTTCGGGAACGTGGGTGACTTTGGTAAAGTTGACGTTCGACCACTCGTAGGTACCAACGCCGGCATAGACCTCCATGTCGATTTTATCGCCTTCCGCGCAGGTAACGGAGCCGAGTTTGACCCACTCCTCGCCGTTCAGAGCATACAACACAAAGGTGTTGCCCGCGCGCAGGATGCGCAGCTGCAAGCCGTTTTCACTTATAAGCGCATTGGTTATAAATCCAAGACCTGCTTCGTCGCCGTTGACATCTGCATTTTCTTTTGCCGCATTGGTAAGATTTTCGCTGCTGAATTGACGGATATGCGTCTTTGCCACGCCGTCGTTCCACGACCAGAAGTAGAAGCCCGTGTTGCCTTCCGTCAGGCGGATGGCATAGCGTTGCCATGCGCCAAGGTCGTTAAAGCCCTGCGTGAAGTCGCTCATTTTGAGCGTGAATTCCATCAGAAAGTTTTCCGAAAGGTTTTCGGGTACGGGAAGTTTTGCCTGACCGTTCCATGCGTTGTTCGTAAGAACAGTAGCGCCCTTGCCGATCGTAATGACCTTCGTAAGCGTAAGTTCGATTGCGCCGCCTTCCTCGGGAATAACGACTTCTATCGTGCGGTAACCGTCCGCCGTGACCGCGTAAGTATCGGGCGAAAGTTTAAGCGAAGTATCCTGCCCGACCGTGTATGTATAAACAGTCCTGCTGCTCGTGAATGTGAGTACGGTGCCGTCTGCAACATCTTCCGCCGAGCCGTCCAGCGCAACGCCTTCGAGCGTGAGGGTAACTTCCACTTCGTATTTGACAACGGTCTCTTCCGGCGTCGTCACGGTGCCGTCGGGCAGCCAATAATTGGTGCCGTCCGTGTAATATTCGATATTGCCGGGTTCGTCCGTGGAAACGGGTTCCTTGTCGGGAACATAGGTGATCTCCTCTGCCGTGACGGACGAGAACTCCCATTCCACACCGCAGCCGTAGAAGACGATCTCCGTCGCGGCACTGCCGCACGCGACCGTTCCGATCTTCACCCACTCCGCTTCTGCGTTCTGCACGAACAGCGTCACGTTTTCGCCCGTGCGGACGAGGCGCATGTTCACGCCGCTTGCTCCGCGCATGAGCGTATCGATCCAAGAAAGGGCTGAACCGCTTTCGCCAAAGCGCGTTTTGCCGCTGTCAGCGATCCCGCCGTCCGTCATGTCGTAGACGTTCGCCTCGCCCTTGGGCAGGAAGAACAGGAATCCTTCGTACCCCTGCGCCATCTGAATGGCGATGCGCTGCGACGCCCATTCGTTTTCCGGCCACCCGGACTGCGAATTCGTAATATTTTTAACGGTGAATTCAAGGATAACCGCCGTGCTTGCTTTGAGATCATCGGAAATATCCAGCGTCACGGAACCCGACCACTGATTGCTTGTATAATCGGTGACGGCACCTTCGATTGAAATGACCTTCGTAAGCGTAAGTTCGATTGCGCCGCCTTCCTCGGGAATAACGACTTCTATCGTGCGGTAACCGTCCGCCGTGACCGCGTAAGTATCGGGCGAAAGTTTAAGCGAAGTATCCTGCCCGACCGTGTATGTATAAACAGTCCTGCTGCTCGTGAATGTGAGTACGGTGCCGTCTGCAACATCTTCCGCCGAGCCGTCCAGCGCAACGCCTTCGAGCGTGAGGGTAACTTCCACTTCGTATTTGACAACGGTCTCTTCCGGCGTCGTCACGGTGCCGTCGGGCAGCCAATAATTGGTGCCGTCCGTGTAATATTCGATATTGCCGGGTTCGTCCGTGGAAACGGGTTCCTTGTCGGGAACATAGGTGATCTCCTCTGCCGTGACGGACGAGAACTCCCATTCCACACCGCAGCCGTAGAAGACGATCTCCGTCGCGGCACTGCCGCACGCGACCGTTCCGATCTTCACCCACTCCGCTTCTGCGTTCTGCACGAACAGCGTCACGTTTTCGCCCGTGCGGACGAGGCGCATGTTCACGCCGCTTGCTCCGCGCATGAGCGTATCGATCCAGGCGTATGAGCCGCTGAACTGCGTCTTGCCCTCGTTGCGAATGCTGCTATCCGTCATATCAAAGATGTTTGCCTCGCCCTTGGGCAGGAAGAACAGGAAGCCCTCGTTCCCCTGCGCCATCTGGATAGCAATGCGCTGCGACGCCCATTCATCCGTCGGCCAGCCCGCTGCGGAATTCGTAATGTTTCTGACGTTGAATTCAAGGATGACCGCCGTGCTTTCTTTGAGTTCCTCGGAAATATCCAGCGCCACGGAATCCGACCACCTGGTGCCCGTATAATCGGCAACATCGCCTTCGATCGAAATGACCTTCGTAAGCGTAAGTTCGACCGTACCGCCGCTTACGGGAACGTTGATCTCCGTCGTGCGGTAACCGTCTGCCGTGACGGTGTAGCTACCTGCAACCATCTCGTCGATCGCTTCGCCGCCGACCGTATATGTATAGGTGGCTGCGCGGCTCGTGAAGGTGATCACGGTGCCTTCCGCAACGGTTTCCGACGTTTCGCCGTCCAGCGCGATGCCGTTTACCGTAAGCGTGACTTCAACGGGCACATAGAGCTTAACGCCGTCTTCCGTCGTCTGCTCGCCGTCTTCAAACCAATAATTCGTGCCGTCCGTATAGTAGGCATAGTTGCCCGGCGCTTCCGCCGTCGCTTCCTTTGCGGGAACATATGTAAGCTTATCCGCCTTGACGGAAGAGAATTCCCATTCCACGCCGCAACCGTAGATAATAATATCTGTAGTGGCGTCGGCGCAGGCGATCGTTCCGATCTTCACCCACTCCGCTTCGGCGTTCTGCACGAACAGCGTCACATTCGCGCCCGTGCGGACGAGGCGCATGTTCACGCCGCCTTCTCCGCGCATGAGCGTATTGATCCAATCATATGTATGGCCGTCTGCGCCGAACCGCGTTTTCCCTTCGTCGCGGATGCCGCCGTCCGTCAAATCGAAGATGTTCGCCTCATTGCTCGGCAGGAAGAACAGGAAGCCCTCGTATCCCCTTGCCATCTGAACGGCGATACGCTGCGACGCCCATTCGTCATTCCCCGACGCCTGCGAATTCGTGATATTTTTGACGTTGAATTCAAGAACAACACCCGTGCTTCCGGCAATGTCTTCGGAGAGAACAAGTTCTGCGGAGCCTGACCACGCCGTGTTCTGATAATCTGCAACGCTGCCCTTGATGGTGACGGAAGCCGTCGTGTCGTCCACCGTCACTTTGTCATTCGAGCCGTAGGCGATGGTCGCATACAGCGCAAGCGTATACTCGCCCGTACCCTGCGCGACCGTAAACGTGCTGCGCCTGTATCCGTAAAGTTCCACCGTATATTCGCCGACAATGATGGAATCAAGCTCCAGCGTTCCGTTGCTTGCTACGGCAAGCCCCGTATACTGATTTGCGGAATATGCGCCGAGGAGGCTGAGTTCCCCGCTGATGGCGGCAAAATCGGGCGATTCGACCTTGTTCCCCGCCGTATCGTATACTACGACCGTGACCGATACCTGCTGCTCGACGAGCTGTGCAAGCACGAGGTCTTCGCGGTCGATCACTTCCTTGCCGTCAATGTCTTCGTAGCAAGTACGGCACTTGCTGCATTCGTAGTGGGCGCGCATCCCTTCCGCCGAAACAGTCGGCTCGACGGCATTTACCCATTGGATGTCATGCCCCGCAGGAAGAGTGACGGACGCAACTTCTTTCGTGCCCGCCTCGTCCGAAAAGTTCAGATTGCAGCGGGAACACGACCAATATTCGATATTGCCTGCCTCCGTGCAGGTCGCTTCGACCGCCTCATGGTGGGTCATGTCATGCCCCAGCGCCGCAATGGTGACGTCCTCATCCGAAAGCTCCGTTTCGGCGTTCTCGTCCGCAAACAGCTTTCCGCAGTGCGAGCAGAGGTAATACGCCCTATGCCCCGCCTCGGTACACGTTGCCTGCACTTCTTCAACGTAGGAAAGCGAATGTTCCTCGTTGGCGCACGCGGCAAAAACGCCGAGCGACAGCGCGAGGAACGCCGCCATGAACAGCACGGCAAGTTTCTTTTTTCCCTTCATAATTTCCCTCCTGTGATTTTTAAGCCGCAAAAGCGGCTGTTTTTTAGTTTAATCCGTCTTTCAGGCGTTCCGCACGAATTCGGGGCGAACCGTAACGTCTCCCTGCGAAGTGAACGAGTAAACGCTGCCGACGACATCCTCCGCTACGTCTTCTCCGTTCACATAGAGGTGCGCAAGGCGCCACCCATCGTCGGGCGCGATGTTCAGGTTAACGATGTCGCCCGTGATCGTCCAGTCGTACCCCCACTCTTCGGTGACGGTGCCGCCCTCCGCTTCCTCGATCGTAAGGTCGTTGGAGATAAATCCGTTGCGGTCGAATACATACCCCGAATTCGGCTTGCCCCAGCCGTTGAGAGAGCTTTGTTCGCCGCCGAAGTTGTACCATGTGCGCAGATCCGCAATGGCACTGCCGTATTCGTCGAGCGTGGCAGAGATCATCGTAGGATTGAAGTACACCGTGGAGGTGCATTCGTTCCTGCCGAACAGGGCGTAGGGCATAAAGTATTCGACGTAGTACTCGTAGCATTCGCCTTTGGTGATGTCGCCCACCCGCCGAACGGCATGTACGGGCGTGACGTCCTCTGCCGTATACATGACCTGCAGACCGCCCGAAACGAACTCGGAGATCTTGAACACGTTTGCGGCGGTATTTTCGATCTCGTACACGTCGTCGCCTGTCGTTGTCGTATCGCCGAAGGCAAAATAGCCGCTGAAACAGGTCTGGTTGCCCGTGGCGACGGAAGAGCTGTACACGGCGGCGCGGCTGTCGACGATGTGCGCCGCGATGACAATACCCGTCTCCGAGAAATACGTCGTCATTTCCAGCGTGCCCGTCTCCGTCTGCCCGCTCTGCTCTAAAATCTTATTTGCTTTCAGCCAGTTTCTGCCCGAATAAAAACTTTCGTCGAACACGCCGTCAATGTTGATGCCGGGGTCGACAACAACGCTCGAACCGCTTGTATGCAGGATATACTCGTCCGTTTTGTCCGTGAGGCGGTAACTGTATTCGGGGCCGTCTACAAAGTTTTCGCTTGTTCCCGCGCAGCCTGCAAAAGCGAAGCAGGCAGCCATCGCCGCAGCGCCGAGAACGACGCTGATGCGTTTTACGATTTTTTTCATGATCTCCCCTCCTTACGCCTGCGCATTTGCAAATTTGCCGACGAGCGCCACTTCCGCGACGCCGACGCTCTCTTTGCCTTCCGGCACTTCCACGGTGAAGCGGATCGCCTTTACGTTTGCAAGGCTTGCAAATTCTGCATAGCACCCGCCGCCGAAGATGGTGTAGTACTGCCCGGTCACGATGTTATAAATGCTGTTGCATTCGCTGCTGTAGTTGAGTTCGGGGATCAGATACACCTTCTCCTGCCCGTTCTCTTCGCAGACGAAGGCGATGTTTCTGATGCTTTCAAACATCGTTTCCTCGGAATTGGAGTTGTAGAACATGATACCGCGAAGCTCGCGCGGGCTTTCCAGCGCAATCTCGAAGGTAGATGTCTGCACGATGCTTGCCGCGGCGGCGTACTTTTCCTCGAACGCCTGGCTGCAAACGGTGAAGCAGGAGAACAGACCGTCGATCATGCGCTCTGCCGAGCTGCCCTCGGCAAGTTCGCCGCGGATGAGCCGAATACTCTCCATCGCGCCCGAAATATCGCCGTATTCCCCGCCGATGCCGAAGGACGGCTGGGTGGTGACGGTCGGCCCGTTGACGTGCATAACGTCGAGCGGCTGCCCGTCTGCGCCTTCCACCGTGACCCACTTCACTTCGTCGAAACGCACCGCCCTGTCTTCATAGGTGTAGAGGTTCGTATGCGCATGATAGGCGATCATCAGTTTCTGCTGCCCGTCTACGCTCACCGTAAAGAAGGAATGATGCCCGGGGCCGCCCACCGCGTGGTTTTCGCCCAGATCGTTGCTCAGGATCATGCCGTTTTCCTCGTCGGTGAGTTTGCGGAACGGGCCGAGCGGGCTGTCGGAAACCGCCTGCATGACGCCGTAGGAGGATTCCAGATAGGAGCCGATGGAAAAGGTGAGGTAATACTTGCCGTTGTGTTTGATCATGAACGGGCCCTCGTTGCAGTAGGAAGCCATCTCTTCGTAGTACACCCCGTCAACCGTTCCGCCGTTCATATATTTCACATAGTCGTCGATCGTATAGTAACCGCAGGCGGTGAGCGTTTCGTACGTCGACCAATCGGGCGTAAGCCAATCGGTCATCTTTACCCCTGCGATCGCGCCGGGCGTCTGCGACCAATAGAGATACTTCTCGCCCGTATCGGGATCAATAAAGGGAGAAAAGTCGATGCAGCGCACCCACCCTCCGTCGCCGTCCACATAGCCGCGGTCAACGGTATAGATCGAATTGCCGGAAGTGTCCGGAACCCCCGAGGCTTCAAACGCCGCCATGTACGACGCATTGTCAAACAGAGCATATTTCGCATACGACTGCGGGTAGGAAGCGTTTCTGTCGTCAAAGACAATGGGAACGAACGGCCCCGACGCTTTTTCGGACGTCGCCACGATCGGCATATAGTAGGGAGCGGATTCCCCTTCGCCCGCCGCCTTATCTGCGGGCGGATTCACGGTGAAAAACGCATAATAAAGTTCGTCCTCTTCATCGTAAATAACTTCGGGCGCCCACAGGGCGTCGGAACCCGACAGCTCTTCCGGAAAGGATACGAAACTGCCGCCGCTCTCCCAGGTCACAAGATCTTTGGAGCGGGAATAGGTGAGCCCCGTCACATACGCGTAGTAGTATCCGTCGCGCGACGTGTTGTCCAGAACAAGCGGGTCTGCGCCGCTAAGGTCGGAGCTGTTCCGCCGCCAAAGTTCCTTGTTATAATAGGGCTTGTAGGGATCGGCAAGCTCTTCATAATGCGTGCCGTCGTAATAGGAGAGTTCGGTCGCCGCCTGATAGACGGTCTCCGTCTGCTCTCCGCACGCTGCAAACAGCGGGAAACACATGAGTGCGGAAAGCCCCGCCGCAATGATTTTTGTCAATTTCATTCAATTTTCCTCCTGATGATTCTGCCGGTTTGCGCAGCCTTACTCTTTTCCGCCGCCGATGTTGATGCCTTCGATGAAGTACTTCTGCATGCCGATATACAGAAGGATGAGCGGGAGCATGGAAATAAACGCGGCGGCGCACTTGGCGTTGTTGTAGCCGTTCCCTTCGCTGAGCATTCCCGTCAGTTCCGAGAGCGCGAGCTGCAGGTTCCAGAGCGACTTATCGTTATACAGATACATGAGCTGCGCCGAATAGCTGTTGTAGCCGCCCACGAACGCGAACAAAAACTGCGCGAGGATCGCAGGCTTGCCGAGCGGCAGCGCGATGGAAAAGAACAGCCGCACCGTGCCCGCGCCGTCGATCTTCGCCGCTTCCACGACCTCGTTGGACAGCGCGCTGTCGTAATAGGTGCGCAGAAAGAAGATGGTGCCGGCGCTGCCGAACAGCCCGGGGATGATGATCGGCAAAAGCCCGCGCGCTCCCCCGACCCAGCCGATGTTCACATAGAACAAATATCCGACGAACCCGAACGCCCCGAGCGGCAGCATCATCGTGAACACGTTCGCAAGGAAGAATATCTTTCTGCCAGGGAAACGGAATTTGGAATACACAAAGGCGACCAAAGCCGAAACAAACAGCGAAACCACCGTGGGAACGAGCGTCTGCCACATCGTATTGAAGAACCCGATAAGCAGCGACGGCACTCCGTTCACGGCGTTGGGATCGAGCGTGAAGATAAGTTCATACCCCTCCGCCGACCATTCATAGGGAAACAAATGGAATTCGCTTGCCCCTATCTCGTAATCGGACATAAACGATGTGCAGAAGATGACGAGGAAGGGAACGAACAGGATGAGCGTATAGAGTACCAGCGCAATATAAGTGACGAGTTTTGCAACGGGAAAACTCTTTTTTGCCTTCACTTGGCGAACCGTTTTTTCCATATTACAGATCCTCCAACGAAAGAATGCGCTTGCGGATGAGGTACACGGACGGGATCATCATGACGATGAACAGAAGCCAGCTCAGGATGGAGGCATACCCCATGTTGCCGAACTGCACGCCCTCTATGTAAATGTAATACATGAGCGCCAGCCCCGCATTTTCCGGGCCTGCGTACCCGTCCCAGCTCATGGGCGCCATGATCCGCGCCGCATCGAAGGTGGTAAGCCCCGCCGTGATGCCCGCGAGGACCAGAAAGAATGTGATCGTGGAAATGCCGGGGATCGTGATGTACCAGAACTTTTGGAAAGCGTTCGCGCCGTCCAGATCCGCCGCTTCGTACAGCGCGGGGTTGATGGACTTGAACGCCGAACAGTACATGACGATGCCGTAGCCGGGCGCCTGCCAGATGACGGATATAAAGATCGCCCACGTCAGCGTGTAGGGATTTTCCATGTTGTTCAGCCAGTCGATGGTCGTGCCGAGCAGCGAATTGAGCGCGCCGTTCCAACCGAAGATGACCGTCCACATGATGGACACCGCGACCGAAGAACAGACATACGGGATGAAGTAGAGCGTCTGAAAGAGGCGCGTCCCCTTCACGCTTTGGCTTAAAAACGCCGCCATGATGATCGCAATCGTCAGCGAAGTAAACTGTGCCAGCACCATGACGAGCGTCACTTTTATGGACTGCCAGATGGTGCCGATGTCCTCCCCGATACGGATAAAATTGGCAAAATTGTTCCATTTGAGCGTATCGAGCTGGTTGTATTCCATCTCCCCGAACATCGCCATGATCGAAAAAACGATGGTGAATCCGTTAAAGACGAGAAAGGCGAGCAAAGGAATGCTGACAATGATCCAGCATATCACGTTCTGCTTGGTAAAAAATTGGTTTTTGGGAATCCGTGTGCGCCCCGACCGGGCGTCCTCTTCCTCCGGAAGCGCGGCTGTTTTGGTCAGTTCCATGTCAGAACCTCCCGTTGAGGAAGATGTTGACTTCAGAGATCGCCCTGTCTGCCTCGGCGCCTTCGTTCGCAATAAACTTCGCGATCGTCGTATATCCCGCACGCAGCTGACCGTTGAAGGAACCGGACCAGTTGTTCACCCATTCGCCGTCTTCAAAGTACGCCCAGTCGCCGATCTCGGCACCCTGCGCCTGGAACGCCAGCGCCCAATAGTTCTTGCCGCCTCCGATCTCGTAATAATCGTCGGACATCGCAAGGGAGGTCTGGTTGGGAACGTCGCTCATCTGCATGACGTACCGCTGCCCTTCCTCGCTTGCCGCCCAGCGGATGAACTTCCACGCCGCGTCCTTCAAAGAAGCGTCCGAACGCGCGGGGATGACGAGCGACGTAAAGCCGGCGAAAGCCGAAGTGCGCCCGACGAGCGGCGTGCCCGTCGCCTCGTCCACGGCAAGTTCGCCCGTGTAGAGCACATCGTCATACGTTTCGCCGATGACTTTCAGATATTCGTTCTCAAACGTCTCTGCCCCGTCATAATAAACGCTGCCGCCCTCATACTCTCTCCACTGCTGCGCGGGAGCGATGTCGTACTTGCCGCGGTAGGAAGTTTCCAGCGAGGTAATCGCCGATTCGCCGCTTGCAAGAAGGGCGATGTCGCCGCTCACAAGGCTGCCGGCGGCGTTATCGTTGGAGAACAGCCCGATGCCGTAGCCGTCTTCGCCCTTGCCGCCGTTTCCGCCCACGGGAGAGGAAAGGCGAACGAACTCATAGAGCGCATCGTAAGTCGAAGGCAATTCGTGAACGCTGCCCGCGGGCGCCGCTTCCGCCGCCGCGCGATCCTGATAGGCAACGACGTCCCCTGCGCGATAAGTCTTATCGTTCAGTTCCAGCGTTTCGGAAAGGACGAGATAATTTGCGCCCTTATCCGCCACCGAAAAGTCGTAATTATCGCCGTTCCAGGCGATGCAGTCGCCGCCCACCGACCACGCGTACGCGAACCACCAGTGCGTTCCCGAACCGTACGTCGTGGGAGAGTCGGGATTATATGCGCTGCTCTTGGTGAACATTTTTGAGAGGTAGCGGAACTCTTCCCAGTTCATCGGGATGCGGTTGTTGAATACTTTATACACAGGATCCCCCGCAAGGTTCTCGGAAGAAACTGCGCCATCGAAGGGCGATTCTTTATATTCCGCGTAGCCGTGCGGCTGTACTTTGGCATAGGTACCCGTACCGTTCAAATCCTCTTCCGCAACGGAAATGATATTGATTCCCTGATCTTCAAAGGCGGGGAGGCTGTAATAATACGCCATCGGATCCGCGCCGAAAGGTACGCCCTGCAAATCGGCGCCTTCGCCCGCCATACGGATGCCGTTTTCGCCCACCTCTTTATCGATGCGGAAGGTCTGCGTATAGGCTTCGGGGATACCCTCTTCGGTATAATCGCCCGGATCGTTCGCATAATAATCGGAAAGATCGGTAAAGAGTCCCTCGATCGCCCACGATTTGAAGTTCTCGTCCGTCACCGTAAGCACGTCGGGCGTATCGACATAGAGTGCCGTGCGCTCTATGTTCTGGCGGTTATCGCCGTCGACATATACGCCGTCCTCGATGCCCTGTCCCTTGTTGTAATCGTCGATCATGTTCTGCATGATGCGGTTTTCCGAAATAGACGCCGTGTACCAGAAACGGATCGTCGTCTGTCCTTCCTGCGGGCCGCCGCCGCAGCCGACAAGCCCAAAGGTCATACCGCCTGCGAGCAACGTACCGAGTACGATCGCCGTAAGTTTGCCAAGTCTTCTCATTTTTCACCTCTTACTGATTTTTTATTTATTGTAATGCAGGTCAAAACGCTGATAGTGTCGTTGTCCGATTCGTTCGTCAAGCTCAACGATCATCTCGACGATACCGCGAACGTTCTGTTCCCTTTCTGTTCCTGCGGCTGACAGTCGTCAAACCCGACCGTGCTTGCAGTCAGTACACCCGCGGCGAAAAGCACCGCTGCTTTGAAATGTTGCATCATTTTACCTCCATTTGATTTTTCTTGCTTTATCTGCAACCGGAAGGTCATATTTTCCGGCGTATTTTTCAGCGATAGTCAATATTTCTTTCTTTGAGCCAGGCGAAAGGATCGTCCTCCCCGCCGCTCCTGCGGTATTCTCCGGCGCTGATGCCCTTGACCTTTTTGAAGACGCGCGAAAAATACTTTACGTCCGCATACCCCACTTCGGCGGCGATCTCCTCAATGCTCATAACGTTGCTCTGCATGAGTTTTTCACAGGCAGAGGACACACGGAAGCGGTTGAGATATTCGGTGAGCGACATCCCCAGAAGTTCGGAAAACAAATGTTTCAGGTAATCCGGCGATATATAGGCATCCGCCGCCACCGACCCCACATCCAATTCACGCCGGTAATTGTTATTGATATAGATGAGGATATTGCGAAGGCGCTGAAATTTTTTCGACTGCGATTCGTTCCTTCTGTTCAGCGTCCGCAGCATATCCTCGATGAGATAACTGATAAGCAGCAAAAAATACCCGGAACAGCGAAGGCTCTGAACCTCGCTTGCATCGTAAGCTTCGATCATATCACCGAGCAATGCGCGAAATCGATCAAAATGACGGCTATGAACAAACGGTCTTTCTTTGTCATATCCACATATGGAAAACAAATCCTCCGCGTTGTCGCCCGTAAAGTCGATCCAGTCATATCCCCACGACCGTGCCGGATCGGGACGGTATTCGTACTTCTCCCCCGCGAACAGCAAAAACGAATCGCCCTTCTGCAAGACGACTTCCTGCCTCTGCCCATTCACCTCATAGACGAGCGTCCCTTTTCCGCCTATAATAAAGTGCAGCGAATAATATTCCCTCGTACGCCGCTCGATCTTTTTGTCCGGGCTGCACCACTCCTCACAGCACCGCAGGACGGAGATCCGGTGCCGTTCATGGTTGAACAACGCTTTTCCGTTGACATCTACTTCGATATAACTCATTTCTCACTCTTTCCTTTTCGATTTAAATCCTTTTGTGCGTTGTCAAGGACAACGCACAAGGGATCCCTTGTGCTGACCGCATTCGTTCTTTTTTCATGTTTCATTATAATTTATATCTTTTCCCCGTCAATAGTTTTATTTCAAAAAGACACAATAATCCACCTTTTCCTTGAGGATCGAACCATCACTCTTATTCCCAACGGATAATTCAGGACAAAAGGAAGCCCTGCCGAAAGTTTGTATCTCGGCAGGGCTTCCTTTTGGTTTTGAATTTCCTTTTATTCCTCTTTCATGCCTATCACCATAGCCGGCAGTTCAAACTCTGTTTTTTTGATAATTCGCAAAAAAGCAGCCATAAAATATTATCTTTGCCCCACGTTTCATAAGCGCTCGTTTTAGCCGCATACATAGCAAAAAAGATATTTTTGCTACTTCTTTGTTCAGGCTCGAACTATTCACCGCTGCCCCTGACAGGGCTTGCGGCTGCGCCGCAAAGTTCGGCGCGCGCGGCTTTCGCCACTGCACACCTCACCGAACGTCATTTCTCCCCAATCGTCAGGGGCAGCCACAAAAAAAGAACCGCCTTCGCGGTTCCTTCTTGTGGCAAGCGTGAACAAAAAAGATATTTTTGGCACTTTTTTGTTCAGACTCGAACTATTCACCGCTGCCCCTGACAGGGCTTGCGGCTGCGCCGCAAAGTTCGGCGCGCGCGGCTTTCGCCACAGCGCACCTCACCGAACGTCATTTCTCCTCAATTATCAGGGGCAGCCAACGAAAAAAAGGAACCGCTGTTGCGATTCCTTTCCGTTGTGATTTGTGAACGAAAAGGCTACACAATCATAAGTTTTCGTCTTTAAAAGTTT
>ERZ1643251.3359-NODE-3359-length-14869-cov-6.820373_pt1 | contig 14869 bp, 18 predicted proteins | sample MGYA00579261_ERZ1643251 | MGnify/ENA primary metagenome ERZ1643251 (study PRJEB29033, sample SAMEA4952267) | chicken gut metagenome | biome: Broiler Chicken; feature: Gastrointestinal Tract; material: Caecum | place: Ireland | collected 2018 | study: Broiler...
TGTTTAAACAACTACTTGTTAATTTATTTTCATTTGTTTGCATTACTGAATATCGCCAATAAGCATAACTTATTCCTATAGATATTACTATTAATAACATTATTAATAAAATTATTGCTTTTGGATTTTCTTTTAACTTCGCTATCATTTTTTCACCCTCACATAGTCTATTTTTACTACTTTATTTTAACAAAAAAAATGATTTATAACAACATTTATTATAAATCATTTTAAACATTTTCCACATTTTGAACAACCATTACAAATCGGTTTTGAACCACAAGTTTTACATTTTTCTAAAAAAAACGGCGTATAAACTTCATCCTTATTTATTGGATTTAAAAATTCATCATATAATTTCCAATTTATTTTCTTACCTTCAAAATTCATTTTTGATTTAAAGGCCATTTTAGCTTGTAATTCCTTATTTTTCAATATAAATAATTTACCATCTTTAATAAATTTTGTACCTGTTTCAATAAAGCAAAATTTAACGTTATGTGTTACACATTCTTTTTGTAAACTTTTTACCCAATCAAAATTACAAGGCCTTGCACCGTCATAGTTTTCCCCACCAACAATAACTTGTTCTAATTGATTCTCTTTTAAATATTTTTCTATTGTTACTGGTCCAATGAAAGGTGCGCACATTATTCCTTTATGTTTAGCGGGCACAGAAAGTAAAATTGGAATTCTTTCATCAGCTCTTTTTTGATTTTCACAAGTTACATTTAAAAAAACATTTTCCCAACCATCTTTCCAGTCCTTAGGAAGATTTTCTTTAATTCTATTCGCTCTTTTAGTTAAAATAAAAAAAATAACATCTTTTCTTTTTCTAATAATATCCCAAGCTTCTTCTCGCCAAGAATCAGCTTCTTCTAAAAAGAAATCAGAAGACATACAAACCCTTATTTGCTCACCACTTTTTATTTTATATGATCCATCCCTATTTCTTGATAATGGATAACGCATATTATTAGTTTTATAAATAATATTTCCTTCTTTATTTCCATGAATTTTATCTAAAAAATACATATAGCAATGAGCGCAACCTTCACTAATTTTAGTGCAGCCATGCCAAGGACTCCAAATATCATGCATTTAAATCACCTTAAATATCATTTTATAACAATCATCCTTTTTTTCATATAATGCAATTACTTTTTGCTTATATTTTAATAAAACTTTAGGTTCCAAACAATCTAAAAATATTTTATTACCATTAGAAATCTTTTTTAATAAATCTTCATTAACATCTATAATTGGATAATTAAATAAATCTTCTAATTGTTTTAATTTGGTATTTACATTAACATTTTCTAATTCTTCACAATCTTTTAATTCATAGTTACCTTGTTTAGTACGTACTAACCCTTTCATTGTTGCAAGTTCACCAAAAGAAGCCGCTAAATCTTCAATTAAACTTCTAATATAAGTACCTTTAGAAACCGTAACTTTAAAAGTAATTTCATTTTTATTCAAATTTATAATTTCTAAATTTTTTAAAAAAACTTTTCTTTTAGGCAAATTAATTTCTTCATTATTTCTAGCATATTCATAAAGCTTTTTACCATTTACTTTTACAGCTGAATAAATTGGCACAGTTTGCATATATTCTAAAGGAAATTTATTAAACGCTTCAATAATTTGGCTATTTGTAGCAGTAACTTTTTTTTCTTTGATAATTTTGCCAGTAATATCTTTAGTATCAGTTTGAATGCCTTGACACATTGTTGCCATATATTCTTTTTCTTTACTAGTTAATTCTTCAACCAATTTTGTATATTTTCCTAAACAAACTATTAAAACGCCTGTTGCAATTGGATCCAATGTGCCTGTATGACCTACTTTTTTAGTTTGATAAACTTTAGAAATTTTATTCACAACATCGCGGCTTGTAACTCCTTTTGGTTTATTTATAAATAAAACTCCATCTTTCATTATTTAACCCTCGTTAATTCTCTTTTAATTGCGGCTTTTGTATAATTAGTTCTTGCTGCTTCTAAATGCATTTTTAATGTCTCTAATGACATTTCTTTATCTTTAAATACTTTGATAGTATCACCATCTTTAAGTTCATGATCAAATAATACTAACTCACCATTTATTGAAACTCTAGTCATGTGTGAACCAATTTCAGTATGTAAAAAATATGCAGCATCCGTAACTGTTGCTCCTAAAGGAAGTTCATATCTTCTCCCACTTAAATCAAAAAAAACCACTTTTTCACCATAAAACATTTGGGATATTGTTTGTAAAAAATCTTGATTATTTAATTCCGTTTTTTGTAAAGTTGAAATCACCTGAAATAACTTCATACCACCGATTTTTTTATATTCTTCATAAGATAATCCATTAGTAGCTTTTTGTTCCATTAAATAATCTCTAATTTTTATTAATGCATTAAAATCTTCAGAAATTACTGAATGAGAATGCAAAGATTGATAACCATTAAGTTTTGGACTACTAATAAGATCAGTAACCTTTTTTGTATGAAACAACTTATTCACAACACCTAAAGTAGAATAACAATCTTTAACATCATTTAAAATAATTTTAATAGAAATTAGATCTTCTAATCGTAATATTTTTTGTTCTTTTAAAGTTATTGCTTGATATAATCCCCAGGCACTTTTATATTGCTCTTTTATTTTTATTACATCAATATTATTTTCTTTTAACTTTCGAGAAATCTTTTTCTTAGCCGATGCAACTCTATCTCCAAAAGAATTTTGAACATAAAGAACTTTATCTTTATTTAATTGATATTCATCAGGTTTTAAATAACAAAATGAAATATCTTCCAATTCTTGCTTTACCCGCCAAGCTCCTATACTTTCTGCAACTGGAATATAAACCGCAAAATTTTCCTTAGATTTTCTAATTTGTGTTTCATGATTCCAAAACTCACTTGTCCGCATATTATGTAAGCGATCAGCTAATTTTATCTTTGCAGTTCTAACATCTCTTGTTAAAGCTATCATAAATTTTCGATCAGTTGCAAAAGTAATTTCTTCTTTCGAAATATCAAAATTTGTAACTTTAGTAACGCTGTCAACTAAGTTAGCTATATCCTTACCAAACTCTTTAGCAAGTTGTTTTTGATTAATTGGTGTATCTTCTAAAATATCATGTAATAAACCTGCTACAACTGTTTTAACATCCTCATTCCAACCAATCAAAATTTTCGCTACTGCAACAGGATGCGTTATGTATGGCTCGCCACTTCTTCTTGGCTTAGTATATTTATCATGATTTTCTTTAGCAAAACAATAAGCTTTATAAATTAATTGTTGCTCTTCATTGGTAAATCTTTCTAAACCTTTCAATTCCATATATAATCACTCCCCCATAACACAAAAAGGTTCTTCACTATTTTCAAAGTTGTTGAAGAACCTTTTAAACATTTAAATTATTTATTGTTATAAATACTACCTTAAATTTAATATTTTGTCAATTTAAAAAATAATAATTACATAATTTTTTTTACCCATAAACCATGCAAATTACAATAACTATAAACTAAAGCTGGAGTACTATAAGATAAAGCAATTACAGCTTCATCACCAGGTTTAAAAACAAATTTACGAACTTCTTTATCAGTTATAATCATAATCCATTCTATAAAATGTGTTTCTTCCATAATATGATTAACTCTAATAATCATATTATCATTTTCAATATGAACTTCAGGAATATGTTTCTCCTGACTAGCATCTACCGAATTTGGTAAAACATCTACCATTTGTTCTCCACAACAAATAAAATTATTATCATTTTTTAAAACTTCTACTAAAGCACCACATTTAAGACATTTTTTTAATTTTAACTCTTCCATTACTCCTCCATTTTATATGTTTTACAAACATTATCTAAATCTTTTAATAAATTATCAATATCTTGTCTTTCACATGTTCTAACTCCACTAGCAAATTTATGTCCACCACCATGATATTTACCAGCTATTTCATTAATAACAGGACCTTTACTTCTTATATTAACTTTATAAACATTGTTTTTAACATCATGCGTTACAAAGCACCAAACATAAACATCTTTTATATAATTAAAATCATTAATCATATTGGATGCAGTTGCTGTATCTACATGATATTTAGCTATAACTTCAGCACTTATATCAACATAGGCAAAATGATTTTCCGTAACAATTAAATTATCAGCTAAATAACCTCTAAATCTAATTTCTTCTAAAGGACGTTCATATAATTTTTCATATAGTTTAGTAAATGAAATTTTACTTCTTTTTAATAGTTCCGTTACAATTTCAAAAGTATGAACAGTTGTATAAGAAAGTAAAAAGCGATCACTATCCGAAACAATTCCAATAAATAAATTATTTGCCACTTTTGTTGATATAGGCCATTTACTTTGAATTAATAATTCTGTAATTATTTGACAAGTACTACAAGCTGTTTCATCAACTAATTCAATGCCTCCAAAATTTTCTTCAAAAGGATGATGATCAATTTTTATAATTTCTTTAAATTTTAAACCTTCAATCCCATCAATTCGATAGAAATTAGGAACGTCTGTTGTAATTAGCAATGCATTATGTAAATTAGTGACATCAATTTTATCTAATAAACCATATTTTCGAAATTTAGAAACACCAGCTCCTATAGCATAAACTTTCTTTTTTGGATATCTTTCTAAAATTGCATCTCTTAAAGCAACTTGACTACAAATTGCGTCCGGATCTGGTCCAACATGTCTTGCTATTACAATCGTTTCATATTGTTTAATTTTTCTTAAAATTTTCTTAAAGATGTCACTTTTCATTTAATACCTCTTTCTATTTTGTAATTAATTTATAAGTATCACGTGCAATCATTACTTCTTCGTCAGTTGGAATTACATAAATAGGAATTGTTGAGTTTTCTGTTGTAATTCTTCCTTCATGTATATCATGATAACTTGCAATTTTTTCATTAAATTCTCGATCTAATTTAACTCCTAAAAACTCTAACTTTTCAACAATTTTTCTTCTTTCAAATGCACCGTTTTCTCCAACACCAGCTGTAAAAATAATTGCGTCACATCCCTCTAATTCAAAGTAATATTTTGCAATGTAATCAACTATTCTTTTTACAAACATATTTAAAGCTAATATACATTTTTCTTCACCAAGTTTAACGCGATCATAAATATCACGCATATCACTAAATCCTTCAGACAAAGCATATACGCCACTTTCTTTATTTAAAATATGAGTAATTTCTTTAGTTGTTAAACCAGTTTTTTCCATAATATAAGGAATAATCGTACAATCTATATCACCTGAACGAGTTCCCATAATAAGGCCTGCATTAGGTGTAAATCCCATTGATGTATTAATACATTTACCATTTTTAACAGCTGAAATACTAGCTCCTGACCCAATATGGCAAATTATTAATTTTAAATCATCACGATTAAGCATTTTAGAAACGTATTCAGAAATATATTTATGACTAGTTCCATGAGCACCATATCGTCTTACTTGATAATCTTTATACCAATTCATAGGTACAGCATACAAATAATTTTCTTTTGGCATAGTTTGATGAAAAGCTGTGTCAAAAACTGCCACCATTTTTGCATTTTTATTAACCTCTTCAGCTGCTTTAATTCCTAATACAGCAGCAGGATTATGTAAAGGTGCTAAATTAGCAAATGATTCAATGTCATTTAAAACTTTATCATCAATAATTATACTTTCACTATAATGATCACCACCTTGAACAACTCTATGTCCAATTCCCTTAATTTCATCTATAGATTCAACAACTTTTAATTGAATTAATTCATCCATTAAAATCTTAAAAGCTGTTGTATGATCTGGCAAAGAAACTTCTTTCGTAATTTTTTCACCATTCATCTTAATTGTATAAAAACTGCCATCAATGCCAATACGTTCAAAAATACCTTTTGCTAATATCTTTTCTTCTGGCATTTCATATGCTGTAAATTTTAAAGAAGAACTTCCAGCATTTACTGATAATATTTTCATAATTTTTCAACTCCTATTACTATTATACAAAATATTTTAGTAATTTACCATGCTTTACTCTTAAATTAATTTCTTTTTATAATTGCCATAAAAAAAGTAGACTATTTTATTTTACAGTCTACATTTATCAATCTTTATTTTTTATTTCAAACAATTAGGGCCAGTAGATACTTCTGTTACAATTTTTTCTTTTAAAATATTTTTTTCAGTTAAATCATATGGGCTTAAAAATTCCTTTTTTATTTTTGTCGTTATTGATTCTTCTTTTTGATATTTAAACATTTGCATAGCTATCACCATTATTATAATGTATATTTTTCTTCTTTTTATTCAAAATATTAATGGTGATAACATGAATAGAGATTATTTTAATCAACGAATTTCTTGCTTAGTTAAAAGTTGTAAATTTTTTGATCAACAAGAACAAAGATGCAATTTAGGTTGTATTGAAATAGGCACCTGCGATAATCTAGCACGTTGTAATAATTATGAAAAAAGGAATTAGAGTAAATCTAAAAATTCCTTTTTTTCTTCTTTTATTATAGTAGTCTCATTTATAATAGCTTCTTTAATTAAATCCTCATATGGAATAAGTTTTTCATATTCTTCACATTTTTCTTTTAAAGGATTTATTACAGGATGATCTGGCACAAAAATAGTACAGCAATCTTCATATGGTAAAATACTGGTTTCATAAGTACCAATTTTTTTTGCTAAAGAAATTATTTCTAATTTATCAAAACAAGCAACAGGTCTAATAACTGGCATTTTTATAACTTCATTAATTGCAGCCATACTAGAAAGTGTTTGACTAGCAACTTGTCCAATAGATTCACCATTTACTAAAATTTTACAATTATTTCGATAAGCAATTTTAGCAGAGATTCGATACATCATTCGTCGCATTATTGTTATTAAATATTCATATGGAATATTTTTATATATCTCTTCTTGAATTTTTGTAAAATTAATAATATGAACTTTTATAGGCATTCCATAATTACTTATAATATTAGCTAAAGATAAAACTTTTTCTTTGGCTTCTACACTAGTATGTGGAGGACTCTCAAAGTAAATTGCTTCAAGTTTAACTCCTCTTTTCATTGCAAGATAGCCTGAAACTGGTGAATCAATTCCCCCAGAAAGCATTAATAATCCTTTTCCTAAAGTTCCAACAGGATAACCTCCTAAGCCTTTAATTTTTTCAAAATAAATATACGCATGATCACTTCTAATTTCAATATAAAAAGTTACTTCTGGATCATGAACATCAACTTTTACACCTTCTTTATTTTTTAAAATTATTCCTCCTAAATACCTACTTATTTCTAAACTCGTTAATGGATAATTTTTATAACTTCTTTTTGTTTCTACTTTAAAAGTACTAAAATGTTTATCTTTAATAATAGCTAATAAATTTTCTTCCACTAAAGAAATTTCATTATTTAATAACTCATACCCAATTATAATTTCATGAATTCCAAAAGTTTTTTTTAAAATATCTAATACATTAGAATAATTTTCTTCACTAGTTTCAATAAACATTCTTCCTTTATCAAAATGAATAGTTGCTACACTACCAATCTTATTATCAATATTTTGCTTTAAAGTTTTTAAAAACATCCCAATATTATCTTTTTTTGTACTTAATTCAGCATATTTAAGCATTATAATTTTTTTCATAATAAACTCGCTTTCTAAAATTTACTATAACAAAAAACTAATAAAAAGAAAAGTTTTTATTAGTTTTTAAATATTATATTTATTATTTTGTTCTTCTTTTTTTAACAAACTTAATTTTTCATAAACCAATTTAAAACAAGCCAAAAATTTATTGATTTCATCGGTTGTAGTTAAATAAGAAAGACTTATTCTTAATGTACTAGATGCTCTTTTTTTATCATTATAAACAGCCATTACTGACGTTGATATTTCACCACTTGAACAAGCTGTATTTGTACTTAAATATATTTCATATTCTTCTAAAGCATGCAAAAAAGTTTCTGCTTTAATATTATCAAGTGATATGTTTAAGATATGTGGAATACAAATTTTAGTTTGATTTATTTTAACTCCATCATATTTTTTTAATTCATTAACAATTTTCTCATTTAATCTTCTAATAAAATTTTCCCTTTTATCTAAATCAACAGTTGCAAGTCTAATTGCTTTAGAAAAAGCTACAATTAATGGAACTGCGGGCGTTCCAGGATTATACATATTAATATTGCCACTTCCATATAAAATTGGCGTAAATGGTACACGACTATTTTTATAAAAAAGTCCTATTCCTTTTGGTCCATAAATTTTATGAGCTGTAGCACTTGCCAAATCTACATCATGAAAACTAACCGGAATTTTTCCTAATGCTTGTGTCATATCACTATGTAAAAAAGTATGTGGATTTTCTTTCTTAATAATCTGCCTAATCATTTTAAGTGGTTGTCTTAGTCCCATTTCACTATTCACGGCACAAATGCTTACTAAAATTGTATCATCTCGCATCTTCTTTTTTAGATCATCAAAATCAATTAAACCTTCTTCAGTATTATCAACGTATCCTATTTCAAAGCCAATATTTTCTAAATATTTACAAATTGCATAAATAGAAGGATGTTCTAATTTGGAAACTAATATATGATTACCATATTTCATATTAGCTAAAGAAGTTCCAATCAAAGCCAAATTATTACTCATTGTTGCCCCAGCAGTAAAAGTTATCTCGCTTTCTAAAACATTAAAAATATCACTTATTTGTTTAATTGCACTATGCATTAAAGCTTTAGACTTTACTCCTAAACTATGTAAAGAATTAGGATTACCCATAAAATCTTTTGTTGCCCTCGTATAAGACTCCAAAACATCATACGAAACAGGTGTTGTTGCACTGTAATCTAAATAAATCATACTACTCACTTTCCTTTACTAAAATATCATAAATTTGTTCCCAATTATAAACTCTTTTAATTCCTAATCTATCCAACTCTTCTAAAGAAAATTTTTGATTATGTAATTGATTAACTAAAAGTTTTATTTTTCCATAACCTTTTAAATTAGATACTTTATCATCAATTTTAACATCACACATTATAATATCTTTTGAACTAGTTAAAACAATTTTTTTAGGATCAATATAAGGCATATTTTCTAAAATCCAATCATATTTATACTTAGCCATAATACTACTTTCTTTTACTCTTCTTTTATCAACAAAAGCTGTTACTATATAAATATCATAAATTTTCGATAACTTTTCAATTACTTCTAAAGCTTTAGGAATAACTTTCACTTTTTGATAAATATTAACATTTTGATAAAAATAATCTAAAAATTTTTCCTTTTCTTCTTCATCCATAACATCTTCAACATAATAACTAGGAATATCAGTGTATTTATAATCTGTTTTTAAATATTCATTAACGGTCTCTAAATAACCACCTTCACAAATTGTTTCATCTAAATCAATCATCAACTTCCTCATTGTAGTTTACTCCTTAATTTTGATATTCATCCATTAATTTTTTATATATTCCTGGTTCAATAACATTAATTGCTTGAATAGATGTTTCTAAAGATTTTTTAAACTTTCCTTGAAAAAATAACTTTTCAGCTTTTATAAGTTCAATATCAACTTCCGTATTAATAGGGCGATAACGATTGCCATATACAATTGCCGTTTCAGCCATCTTAGCCGTTTTAACAGTTTCTCTTGTTGTATTATAAACCTTTAAAACTAAATCTCTTGCTGTATCTACTCTTGTATTTAAAACTTTAATTGAAATAGGTGTTTTTTCAAGTTCATGCACCATATTAGCAATAGCTTCCGTTGCTTCTCCTAATTCTACAAAATAATTTTCTGGTATCATCGGTAATTTAAATGACTTAATAGTATTTTTTGAAGTTTCCAAAATTTGTTTCATTTCATCCAATTGTTCTCTAGCTCTTAATTCATCTTCTTTTAAACTACCTAAACTTCTTAAAGCAACTTCTAACTTTTCTTCGGTTTTTAATACTTTTATATTTAATAATTCCATCAATTTTCCTAAGTGTGAGTAGCTACTTTTTTTACTTCTTCCATCTTCAATAATACTATCGTATTCCTCGCGTTCACTAGCAAGTTCCTCTTTAATAGTAAAAACAACTTCCACATCCTCATCTGATAAATCATAACTGTATTTAATATCATCTAATCTTTTTAGCAAAGTATCATTTATTTTTACTAATTTCGTTATTTTAATTAAAATGGTTCTTAAATAATCATTATAAATTTTTCTAGAAATTTTTTCTTTATCAAATTCATTATAAATAGAGTCAAAATAATCCAACATTGTTTTTAATTCAAAAATAGAATCTTCTATATTTAAAACATTTAACCTTTGAAAAATATCCGTTATTTTTTTACTTGATTCTGTAATATTGTAAGGAATATTTAAATAATCCAAATTATACCCATCTTTTTCCATTTTTTTAGAAATATTTGTGATATCAGTTATTTTCTTAGGAATAATATTTTTACCTAACATAATAATAGATGGTGCCTCGTCAATCACCAATTTTAAATTACCAATTAAATCATCAATTGCTTTAACAATTTTACTAACTTCCTGATAAGATTTATTTTCCATTGCTATTTCAAAAGCACTAAAAAGTTTATCAACATTTTCAAATTGTAATTCTAAAGGACTAGTAACCAAAGTATAATCGTTTTTATTATCTTGATATTTCATTAAAATTTCACGATAACTTGCTTTTAATTTTGTAATAGTTTCTCTATTTCTTTCTTCACTTAAAGTAATTTCTTTTATTTCATCTAATAAAAAATTAGCTTTTGTTCTAACATAATAAATATCCATTTCAATTTCTGATAGTTTCTTTTTTAAAGTTTTAAAATCTTTATTAGCGTACATATCTTCTGCTTCTAATAATAAATCTGTAATTCTTGGCACATCTTCTTCTTTAATTTTTTGAAATCTTTTTTGCCAAAGAGCTAATGTATCTTTCATATTAGAATTGCTTATTAAAGGTTCAACTTTTTTTAATTCCGCAATTAGAGAAGCTGAAATAATTAAATTTTTATTTTTTTCTAATTCATCCATTTGCTTTCTAATTGAATTTTTATCTTTTTTATTTAAAAAATTTAAAACTAAAATAATAGAAGAAATAGTTACAATGTAATATGCAATTCCAATAATTATAATGAATTCTACACTCATGGATATCCTCCTACTCTTACATATACATATTTTATCATATTTTGACATATTTAGAAGAATTATTTTTTAAAAACAGAAAAAAAGACCATTTTATAGTCTTAAATTTTTTTATTAATCACCAAACATTTCAAAAATTTCACTTAAAAATGATTCTCTTTTTGGTTTAGCTTGCTTACTAATTGTTTTATTTTCTTCTTTTGAATTTTCATTTTTTTCATTTACCGCAATTAATTTTTCTAATTCTCCACGATCCAACCATATTCCACGGCATTCTGGACAATAATCAATTTCAACTCCTTGTTTTTCACTCATTAACAAAGTAACATCTTTACAAACTGGGCATTTCATAAAATTCCTCCTTTAATTAAAGTATATCATTTTTTAAATTTTATTATCAAATTTTTTTAATAACATCTTCTTTTAAATTATAATTATTCATAACTGCATTTATAATTTCGTCTTTCGTACTTTCTTGAAAACCAACAATTACTTCTTCTCCAACAATTAAATATGGAACACCATCTATCTTTTTATTTAATAGTAGTGAAATTTGTTCTAATAGTTCTCTATTTTCTTCATGATTCCAAACTTCAAAAGCATATAAATTAAAATAATCTTTATATTCTGGATATATTTCCTCCAAAAAAGACAATTCTTTTTCACAATAAGGACAAGTTTCACCATAAAAAAGATATATATTAGGTCTATTTTCATCAAATTTTATATCTTTTTTTAAAGCTGTTTTTAAAAATACATAATCTTCTTTTGTAGAGTTATCATCTAAATAGTTTTTATCAACACTATTTGAAACATTTTCTTGAATAACCGGTAAAGACTTATTATTCTGATATTTTTGATAATCATTCAAAATAAAAAAGCTTAATCCAATTAACAAAATTAATATCAATAATTCTATTTTTCTTTTCATCATCAACTTAATTCACTTCTTTTTTATCTAACAAATTATTTTCTATAAAAATATCTAAAATCATTCTATAAACAAGCTTTTTACCAAGTAATTCTCGAAATTTAGTTGTTTTCATTTTGCCAGCTTCTCGTAATTCTTTTAGCTCTTTACCAAGTTCATCATATTTTTCTAAAATTGTTTTTAATGTATTTTCAAATTGTTCCAATCTATCCATCATTAACTTCTAGCAGCTCCATCTACGCTTAAAATAGTTCCTGTTATATAACTTGCTTTATCACTTGCTAAAAATAAAAAAGCATTAGCAATATCAATAGGTTCCCCAATTCTTCCTAATGGAATTGTTTTAATTAACGGTTCGATTAATTCTTTAGGTAAAGAAGATACCATATCAGTATTAATTATACCTGGTGCCACAGCATTAACCCGAATTTTATTTGGGGCAAGTTCTCTAGCTAAAGACTTTGTAAGGCCATTAACAGCAAATTTACTTGTTGGATATCCTACACCACTTGATTGACCATAAATACTAACCATAGAAGAAGTATTTAAAATAACTCCTCCATTATTTTCTTTCATATAAGGAACAACAGCTTTAATAGTATTAAACATCGCTGTAACATTTAAATCCATTATTTTTTTAAAATCTTCTAATGAAGTATTTTCAATTTTTTCTTTTGCAGAAATTCCAGCATTATTGACTAAAATATCAATATGACCATATTTGTCATAAATTTCTTTGATTGTTTGAGCAACCTCTTCATAACTACTTAAATTAGGATAATAACTATCAGCCTCCATATTTAAAGATTCTAATTCTAAAAGAGCCTTTTTAACAGTTTCGCTTCTACTACCAAATAAAATAACTTTTGCATTATTTTCAATAAATAATTTTACTGTTGCTAAACCAATTCCTCTTGTTCCTCCAGTTATAATTGCTACTTTATTTTCTAACATTTTAAAAACCACCTTTCTTAATAATTTCTTTAATCCAATTTTTAGCATTTTCTAAATCTTTATCATCCGGATGCGTTAAAGCTTCATCAAAATTTTCTAAACTAACCAATAAATTAGCATCAGCAGGATTTGCCTTAATCATATTAATGTATCGTTCTCTAACACTTAAAGGCATTTTACCTTGACAATAAAAATAACCTAACAAAAGATTAGAAGATGAAATATTTTCTTTTACTCTATTAAAAAGAGTTTGATAATATTCTTCACTTCCACCATATCCTGCTGTTCCAAAAAAAGCAATTTTTTTATTTTCTAATTGTTTTAAAAAATTAATAATTTCATTAGTAGCTGTCCCTCTATTTGTCCAAGAACCAACCACAAAAAGATCAGCATCAATATTATCTTTTGTAACTGGGCCAAAATAGATAATATTTTCTCCCTTTAAACCCTCTTTTATACTTTCTGCAACCATTTTAGTATTTCCAGTAACACTTGCATAAATTATAGCTATTTTCATTAAATATCTCCTATTCTAATTCATTAATATACTCTTCATATTTATTAGCAACATTATCATCATAAAAAACTAAATTTTCATTTTCTATATCCCACGCATTTTTATTTTCACAAAGTAAATCAATTATTTTTTGAGACAATTCTAAAATACTTATTAAAGTATTAATATTATCAATAACGGCTTCATCTTTAGATGCTGAAATATCTTTAACAAATTCATTTTTATATAAATCAACATAATAATCATCTAAATTTTTAGATTTAATATAAGATAATACTTTTTCTTCATCAAATAAATTATTGTATTCATTTTTTAAATTTTCCAATTCATTTATTGTCTTTTCTAAATATTCTTTACTTTCTAAAAATTCTTTACCATCATTTTTATAATTTTCAATTGTTAAAATATTCGTTAATTGTTCATCATCTAAAACATTAATTATATCAGTTATATTACTTAATAAATCTTTTAAATAACTTTTGAATGCTTCTTCAACTTTAGCATAATCACCACTTGTTTCAATTGTATTCAATTTTTGATTAAGTTTTTCAATATCAATATTTTCTTCATTAGAAAGCAAATTAATTTCATCAAAAACTTCTAAAAGTTTCTTTTCTTCTTTTAAATCTTTTCCTACCCAAAAACCAATAAAAATAATAAAAATTAATACTACCAATCCAATAAAAATAAAAATTTTTTTCTTTTTCATACTATCCTCTTTTCTTTTTTTATAAATTATACAATTATAGAAATACTAACGAAGCAATAATCTAAAAATATCCTTAACATAAAAACATTATATCATTTATTTTTATAATAAAAAAGAAAAGAATATCAAAAGATACTCTTTAAATAAAACTATCAGTATTAATAACTATTTTAATTTTTTTGTAAATAACAAAAAACTAGTCTATTTCTAAACTAGTCATTTATTAAAACTCGAAAAGTTCGAGTAAAATTCTTTTTGGTAGCGAGAGAGGGGATCGAACCCCCGACCTATCGGGTATGAAAAAAAAGCTCTAATTAGTGATATAGTGCAAAATATCAAAAAAGCCTTTATTTTTAAGGCTTTTCATTACTTGTAAAATTCGAGTAAGTTTGAATAGATTTGATTAAATATAAGTAAATTTGAATTATTTTTTATAAAAAATAACTAAAATTTAACTACAAATTTTTTATAAATATTTAACCGATAAATTGTAATTTGAATTTATTTTTTTAATACTTTATTTAATGTTTTAATATGT
>ERZ1643251.3362-NODE-3362-length-14861-cov-6.942186_pt1 | contig 14861 bp, 16 predicted proteins | sample MGYA00579261_ERZ1643251 | MGnify/ENA primary metagenome ERZ1643251 (study PRJEB29033, sample SAMEA4952267) | chicken gut metagenome | biome: Broiler Chicken; feature: Gastrointestinal Tract; material: Caecum | place: Ireland | collected 2018 | study: Broiler...
AGAAATGGTAAAAAAAGCAGAAATTAAATTAAAATATCCAGAGGCAAGAGTGAGAGCCTTAAGGTCTGTGCTTGCCAAGAAGAATACAACACTTGAAGTACAAATGATGGAAGCACTCTATCAGCTTTATAAGAAGAATGTGAAACCAGAAGTTAGAGAATTCATTGAAGAGGCTGAAGAAGATGAAACACCAGCACTGAAAAAGGCAAGACAATATATTGAATCATCTCAGCAAAGCAGTGATTAATCATTGTTTCGCCTAGAATTGCGATGTGTGGCTCTTTTAGAAAAAAACGATAGAATAATCCCATACAATATGTTTAAGGCAGTGTAAGGAAATGTAGAAGAAATTTAAAAAAATAACATACAAAAATAATATACCCATATATTTCAATTGCATTTTCATAATAAAAAATGGGGTGTTTTGCATGTGCAGGTTAAAGAAGCGACGTCGCTTCATATCACAGCAGAGGGCAACGCCCACTGCTTTCAAGGAATTGAAGGAAATAAAACAACGTCGTCATAACAAATCGAGAGTCATGTTCGGCGTTGATGTTAAGAAAATGACTACATATTAAGAGATATTCAGGGTGGTCATAAGCGACACATCCATAAATATTGTCAAAATATGTAGTCATCATGATGATGAAATGATATAATCAAGTCTGGAACAGCAATAGCGGTAGGTGGTTATGCCCTAGTCGTGAGACGAAGGCACGTTATCCTTCGTTGACATAGATACCCATCCAATAGATGGAAATATGAAAGACGGAGGTGATGGAGATGACATCTTATGAGATGGTCATGATGGTGTTAGGAATACTCACATTTATCATGACTGTAATAAGTGTTATTGTGAAATTGCTTCTTATCATTATCGATAAGGATAATAAAGCAAAAAAATAACTACCTCTGTCTCTAGCAAAGTTGAGGTAGTTATTTCTCTTAACTGAATCTAGGGCATAACCGTTTATCGGCTGTTCCTTTTTCAATTACATTATAGTTTATGTCATTTCGGTTGTCAATATGCATTGATCGAAATGATTTTTTATTTAGAAAGGATAAATTTTTATATCAGAAGATGAAAAATAAACAGAGAACAACGATATGGCTGAGTCAGGATGTCATGAAAAGTCTAGATAAAATGGTGGAAATAGCTGACTGTAGAAGTCGAAGTGAATTCATAGAACAGGCTATTAAATTCTATGATGGATATAATCGTTCTACATTGGAAAATCAGTACCTGCCGATAGCATTGTCTTCTTCATTCAAAGGAATCGTTCAGGCAAGCGAGGATAGAATATCCAAACTTCTTTTTAAAAACGTTGTTGAGCTTTCCATGCTGATGAATATCATTTCTGCAACAGTTGATATTGATGAGGATACATTAAAAAAGCTGAGGACAAAATGCATCAATGAAGTCAGAGCAACCAATGGAAAGATAGACTTTGTAAGCATTAATAAATTTCAGAAAAGTTAAGAATTGTATGGATAACCGATCATCAATGTAGTATTGTGTCATGCTGAAAGGATGATCATGATGAAAGATATATTAAGAGATCTTTATTTTGGACAATATGTTCCAGATACTTCAAATGAATCAAATGATTATATTCAGCAGACAGAAAAAATCTAGACAATGTGCATGGTAAAATCATGGAAGCTCTCATAGAAAAATATGGAAAGGATAAGGCTGAGGAAATAGATAATGAATATACTGAAACATATGCTGAATTGAATAGCGAAGAAATGTTACAGGCATATAAATCAGAAGTCTATCTTGGAATGAAGATAATGATAGATTTATTCAAGTAAAAAAGAGAGAAGGTGAGAATGATACCAAGAATCATTGTGAAGAGTGGCTACATGAAAGGAAAAAAACATAAGGAATATTATGTCAATTATATTGCAACAAGAGAAGGCGTAGATAAATACAAAAGTGATAATGAAAACAAGAATCCTACTACAAAACAAAAGGAACTCATTGAACAGATGCTGCAGGATTTTCCCAAGTCAAAAGATATGTTTGAAGATTATGTGCATAATCCAACAAGAAGTCGAGCCAGTGAATTCATATCAGTAGTTGTAGATCAGAATATCAATGCCCTGTCAACTAGAGAAAACTATGTGGATTACATATCTCATCGACCAAGAGTAGAAAAGCTAGGCGAACATGGTCTGTTCACGGATGCAGGCATCAGTTTTAGATTGCAGGATGTTGTCAAGGAAATAGGTGAACATCAAGGAAATGTGTGGACACATATCATATCCATCAAACGAGAAGATGCACAGAGATTGGGATATGATCATGCAGAGAGTTGGATGAGCTTATGTCAGAGTTGTCGCAATCAGATTGCTGAAGCCATGAAAATAGATCCTTCCAATCTGAAATGGTATGCTGCCTTTCATAATGAAGGACATCATCCTCATATTCATATGGTTGTCTATTCTACTGATCCTAAAGAAGGATATCTGACTCAAAAAGGAATTGAAAAGATACGTCATATGTTTGCAAGTGAGATATTTCAAAATGATCTTTTGCATCTCTATAAAAATCAGACACAAAAACGTGATGAGATAAAAAAATACAGTAAAGATAGAGTCAGAAGTATTCTAAATCATATGAATTCAAAACCAATTGATAATTCAATCATTTTCCATAAAATTATTGATCTTAAAAAAAGTTTAGAAAATTATCATGGTAGACTCATGTATGCATATATTCCACAGAATTCTAAACAAATCATTCATGATATTTTAAGAGAGATGGAGAGAGAACCTCATTTAGAGGAACTGTATGATCAGTGGATGAATTATAAAAAAGATATTCATGGCAGTTATAGTGATAATCCCATAGAAAAGCTACCACTTTTAGAACAGAAAGAATTCAGAAGCCTAAAGAATATGATTCTTAAAGAAGTTATGACTTTTGATAAGAATCAATTTCTTTTAGATGAAGTCATTGAACAGAAAAATGATTTTGTTTTATTCAATGAAAATGAAGATATTAGAACTCTGCAGGCAGGAATTTATCTTGATGAAAACAATTATGAAAATATACCTTCTGCAATAAGATGGCTTGAAGATTCTGATAGTGAACTAGCTCATTATCTGCTTGGAAAGGAATATCATCAGGGAATGCATATTGATAAAGATTTAGAAAAAGCAATATATCATTTGACACAATGCCAAGATAACGAATATGCATATTACAGGGTGGCTCAGATATATGATGAAAAAAATGAAATTGAACAGGAAATTAAATATCTGAAGCAGGCATGTGATAAAAATTATGATCCTGCACTTATCAGGTTGTCTAAATTGCTCATAGAAGGAATAAAAACAGAAAAGAATATCAATCTGGCAATTGAATATCTTAAAATTGCCGATAGTCATAATAATCAGTTTGCACAGTATATGCTAGGCAAACTTTTTTTGCTTGGAGTAGATGTTCAACAGGATAAAGATCTAGCAAGAGAATATCTTATGAAATCTTCAACTCAAGGAAATATATATGCTCAATATCTGTTAGAACATATGGATGATTTTTATAATCAGTCACTGGCACTCGTGACATCACGCTTTTTCCATCATGTCAGTCGCATCATTGAAAATGAATTGAATGTTTCAAATCATATATTTCATGGAGAGCATAAACTTAGAATGAAGATACGCAATAAGCGAAGTGCACTTGGTCATAAAGAGGATGATCAGACACTTCGTTTTTAATTTTAAAAATGGAGGAATCAAAAATGAAAAAGAAACCAAAGAAAGTTTTACATCTCATAAGAGATGAAGCAATGAAAACACAATCACATAACAGTCAGATTAAAAATAGAAAACCATATAGAAGAATTTCAGGGAGATGCAGATGATATGGCTGGATTGTATTCAAAGGAACAGATAGCTCATGCCAATAATGTCAATCTTGTTGATTTTCTGAGAAGTCAGGGTGAATCATTAACGAAATCTGGCAAGGATATGAGATGGAATCGACATACAAGTGTAACTTTACGTGGGAATCAGTGGTTCGAATGGAAATCTCAGGAAGGTGGATATCCAATCCATTTTCTTCAGAAGTATTATCATTATTCTTTCAGGGAAGCGATGGAGATTCTTCTTTCAGTGGCAGGAGATATGTTAGTCAGCGAACAAAAAATTCAAGACACACAGAAAAAGGAATTTCAATTACCATCAAAAAGCACAAATATGAAAAGGGTCTTTGCATATCTGCATGAAATAAGATGCATTGATAAAGACATACTGGGAGATTTCATTAAAATGAATCTTCTGTATGAAGACGCAAAATATCATAATGCAGTTTTTGTTGGATATGATGAAAATGGTATTCCTAGACATGCTCATAAGAAAAGCACATTTTCCAATGGGAACAAATCATATAGAGGAAATGTTGAAGGATCAGATCCACGATATACATTTCATTACATAGGAAAAAATAACAAGCTGTTTGTCTTTGAAGCACCGATAGATATGCTTTCCTATATTTCTCTGCATAAGGAAAACTGGCAGGAAAACAGTTATATAGCATTGAATGGGCTGAGTATGCAGGGAATAGAATGCATGATGGAAAATTATTCTCATCTGAAAATCATTCTGTTATGTCTTGATCATGATATAGCAGGAATTGATGGAGCAGAACGTATCAAGGATCAATTAATGGAAAAAGGGTATCATGAAGTTGGTATTCTTCAACCACAGAACAAGGACTGGAATGAAGATATCAAGAAACTAAATGGAAAAGCATTTATAGAAGCAGAAGATAATCCTAGATATGAGGAAATAGAAGAACAAATTCTATCACTAAAGAAGAAATCTAATGACTATGTGTCTAGGTATATGGATTATGAGTATCTGGCTAAGCAATTTTCAAAAATATACTATACATATAAAAAAAGTGACTTAGAAAGTCTGTGCAAAAAAATAGATGAACTCTTAATCATGTCATTGAAACAGCAACATCAGTATTTGAATAAAGAATTTTCATTTTCAGGACATTCAGATGTCTGGGAAATGCTACAGAATGATTATAGAAGCTATAGAGATCATAGTAGTTTGGATAAGAATGTGAAAAACATCATGAATTCACTTAAAGATATAAAGGATTCACTTCAACAAAATGCAGATCAGAAAGCTATGATGAACAGATATAGAAAACTTTCAGAGAATATTCTTTATGCAAAGTTGAATATAAAAAGGGAGATGATAGAGATGAAAGAAATGAATGAACAAATGGGATTGCCTGAAGACAAAAGACCACAGGCGAAGATGATAGGAGAGGATGGGAATATATTCAATCTCATGGGTATAGCATCCAGATCGTTGAAAGATGCTGGATATAAGCAAGAGGCAATAGAAATGATTGAAAGAATTACAACAACAGCAAAGAGCTATGATGAGGCACTTAATATTATTTCTCAGTATGTCAATCCTGTTGGGGATGATATGGAAATGGATGAAAATGAAATTCAGTTAAGAGGTTATTGATAGATTGAGAAGTCAGATCATTTTTATATTGCTGGGAATTTTATTCTTTGTGCTTATTGGTTGTATCAGCTATTTTGGAAACAGCTATAGCCTTAATAGAATAAAATCCAAAACCGTTGGAGATGGACAGCACGGAACTGCTAGATTTGCTACATCGAAGGAAATTGATCAGACATTCTATAAGATTTCTTTTGATTCCACCAGCTGGAGAAAAGCTAAAAACTTACCAAAGATTCAGGGAATCATTGTTGGCAGTGAAATCAGAGGTCAACATACCACATGTTATGTAGATAGTGATGACATTCATATGCTGATGATTGGTGCTGCTGGTGTTGGGAAGACTGCACATTTTCTTTATCCTAACCTAGAATATGCGTGTGCAAGTGGCATTTCCTTCATTACTACAGATACAAAGGGAGATCTGTATAGAAATTATGGCGCAATAGCTAAAGATGACTATGGCTATAACATATCGGTCATAGATCTTAGAAATCCATTATATTCAGATGGAAATAATATGCTTCATATGGTCAATAAATATATGGATCTTTATAAGAGGGATAGAAATAATCTATCACTTAAAGCAAAGGCAGAAAAATATGCAAAGATTATTGCAAAGACAATTATCTTCAGCGATGGGGAAAGTGCGTCGAATTATGGACAGAACAGTTTCTTTTATGATTCAGCAGAAGGACTTCTGACAAGTGTTATCTTAATCATTGCAGAATTCTGTGATGACAGAGAAAGACATATAGTCAGTGTATTCAAGCTGGTACAGGATCTTCTCAAGCCATCAAAGATAAAGGGAAAAACACAATTTCAGATTTTATTGGATCTGCTTCCTGATAATCATAAGGCAAAATGGTTTGCTGGAGCTGCACTTAATACTGGGGAACAGGCAATGATGTCTGTTCTATCAACAGTATTATCTCGACTCAATGCATTCATTGATTCAGAGATTGAACAGATTCTCTGTTTTGAAACTACTGTCGATATAGAAAAATTCTGTTCAGAAAAGTCAGCCATCTTTCTTGTCATGCCAGAGGAAGATAATACAAAACATTTTCTCATTTCATTATTCATTCAGCAATATTATCGAGAAATGCTGACATATGCAGATGAGCATGGAGGGAGATTAGAAAATAAGGTCATCATGTTTCTTGATGAAATAGGAACAATACCAAAGATTGAATCAGCTGAAATGATGTTTAGTGCTTCCAGATCAAGAAATATATCAATTGTAGCAATCATTCAGTCACTCGCTCAGTTAGAGAAGAACTATGGGAAGGAAGGGGCAAGCATAATTGTGGATAACTGTCAGGATACTTTGTTTGGTGGTTTTGCACCTAATTCTGAAACTGCAAAGATTATGAGCGAAAATCTTGGATACAGGACAGTTTTAAGTGGATCTATCAGTAAAGGAAAGAATGATCCTTCACAGTCTCTTCAAATGATGCAAAGACCTCTAATGAGTGCAGATGAACTTAAAAGTATGCCCAAAGGACATTTTATTCTTATGAAGACTGGAAAAAATCCTATGCGAACAGTTCTTAGGCTTTTCACATTCTGGAAAATAAAACTTGATAAGAAATATGAAGTTGAAATGAGGCATCAAAGAACAGTAGAGTATGCAGATATGTACAAAATAGAAGCTATTCTTAAGCAATCCTTTAACTATGGCGATCTATTGGAATCGCATATAGATATCAATAAAACAATAAGAAAGGCAGGAATTAAAATTGAATAAAGATTATATGTATTTTTATAACAAAGTATCAAGTGCAAATGTATCTTCATCGGCAAGAACAGTGTATAGGGCATTACTACATTATGCAGATAGGAAAACATGGTCATGTTTTCCATCGATTAGAACAATAATGAATGATACAGGCATGTCAAGAAGTACAGTCATGAGATGTTTGAAAGAACTGGAACAGGAAGATTTTATATTAAGAATCAATAGATTACGAAAAAATAAGGGTAAAACCAGTAATATGTATTTTTTTAACTAATATTTTTTCTATAGGATAAATATGCCATTTTGATGATACATAGTATGTGCCAATATAATATATCTGTAACAAATTATTATAATAAAATTTATATTACAGAAAGAAATATGCTAGATGAGATTAAATAAAATCTATGATAAAAATAAAATACGATAAAAATAAAATTTTTTTCTTAGTTCTAAATGTGTAAATATTTTTATAAATCCAAAAAAGAATTTTATCTTAATGAGGAATAATATGTTTTTGAAATAAATGCTATTTAATAATAGAAATTAGAATGTTAAAGGGATATGTATTAAACAATAATATCATTGTTATATTTAAATTCCAACGTATTTTTAATAAATAAATTTGATTAAATATACAATTTAAAAATAGATAAAAATGATTATGATTAATGATATTATAACAGCTTTTATATAAGTGAATCTTAAACTAAAGATATAAGAAAAAACGGAAGTATTATGATAATACTCCCGTTTTGCTACATTGAAGAGAAACTTTTTTTGTTATTGTTGCTATCAAGTTTCCATTATAATAATTTTTAGCAGTAGCACTTGCATTGGCTACATTATTACTTTTTGTTGCACTTTTACTTGCTATTTTCCAATTATTATCATAACTCATTGCTGTTACCTCTGATTTTGTACATTTTGAAGTTAAAGAGTTATAAGTAAATGTTCCAATAACGGATACTTTCCAACGAGTTACACCTTTTGAGTCAACGTATTTAACAGTTTTTTCACCTTTTTTTGTTGATGAAGCTTTTGGAAGAAAATGATCATTGCTTTCATGTTCCAATAGTATAGTTTCATAATAAGAGCCATCTGATAAATATTCAATAGTTATTTTCTCATTTGAGGCATAAACAGAATTAAAATTGAATAAACAGCAAAATAAAATACACATATATATAATTTTCTTTTTCATAACCGCTCCTAATTAATTTATTCTATTTCTACAATTGTAGTTTCTTCATGTAAATTTAGTGATTCTTTAGCAGATTCATATAGGCAGTTCAATGTATAAATTTCAAAACAAGTATAAGATAAGATACTGATACAAAGAACAGCAACTAAAATTTTAATAAATTTTTTAAACTTTAAATGTTTTAATAATATATCAGTGTCTAAACTTTCAATATATGATGATGCTACTTCATTTGGAGTACCAAAATGATTGATCATATCCTGATAAGAACAATTATTTTGTTGTTCAGAGAACTCAATGAGGTTTTTCTTTAAAAGTTGTAAGAATTGTTTTTTATCCTTTGAAGAAAAAGAAACAATACTTTTTACATTTCTATAATATAGTTTTGCATTTCTTGTCAAATTATCAATCCTTTCTATAGTTGATTATGGAGAGGATACCTCTAAGATTTGTGTCGAATTCTTGAATACTTTCTTTTAGATATGAGATACCAGATTCTTCAATGTGATAATATACTCTAATTTTTTTGTTTACAACAACATCATGACTAGAAATATAACCTAATTTTAGTAATTGATGAACAATAGGATATAAAGTACCTTCTTTAATTTGGATTATATTATCTGATATTTCATAAATTAGTTTTACTATTTCATATCCATAGCAATCATGTTGTGATAAAACGCAGAGAACCAACATATCAAGCTTAAAAAAGTTATTAGATTTTGCCATAAAAATCACCATTAGTATATTATCATATATGTATTAGAATAACAATACTATTATAATAACAGTATAATTTATATAAAAATACTATTTACAAAATATATTAAATTGTGTTAAAGTTAGGAAGGAAAATATTTTTTAAATAAAAAATACAAGGAGGAAATTATGAAAAGAAAATTTAAAGTTTTAACTATTTTATCTATTTTAACTGTATTGGGACTTTCGCAAGTAGGCTCTATTAAAGCTGCTGAAATAGGGTATTGGGATGAAACAGATGGCTATTCTATTACAGAAAATTTGAATAGTTCAAAAGTTAGAAGTAAACCTAAACATACTGGAAAAAGTGAAAAGAAAGGAATTGGTGGAACTGATCATAAAAGAGCTGTAGGAAAAACTGAATGGGCAGGTGTATATCACTATACACGTGCAAGATTGATAGATAAAACATTAATGATCAATTGGGGAACAATAAAAGATTCTAATAGAAAATGGGGAACAGGAAAAACAACAGCCACAACTGAATGGTGGCCAATGAATCCTGATGTATATGCGCAGGCGAGAACAAATTATGGTAATTAGTAAAAAGAAATAAATTGACATGCAAAAAAACAAGAAATTTCATAATTTAACGATGAAGTTTCTTGTTTTTCGATAGCTAAAATTTTTGTTACGTTATGTTACATTAGGATTAAATATTACTAATGAAATTAACTCTAATTATTATAAGCAATTTTTAATAGGAGAAAATATAATGACTAGAATGAAAAAGCAATTAATGTTAATTACTATGTTGATTATTTTTACATTATTTATATTTATTTTCTTTAATTATCTCAATAAACAATCTTTATTAAATATAGAAAATAATCATTTATTAACTAATAATAATATTAAAATAGAAGAAACTGATAAAATGGATCTAATAAAGGATGAAGTCAATAAATTTCCATATTGGAGTTTTTCGGTCATTGAAAAAGAATATGAGAATACAATTTATGGTTTTTTTAGCAATGATTATACTAAATGTGTGCTTCCCATAGAAAAAGGAAAGATGTTTAAAAAAAATAATACAAAAGAGGCATTAGTTGGAAAAAGTATCGAAACAATAATTGTACAAAATAAGGAATATTTTACATATAATGGAATAAATTATGAAGTTATTGGTAGGATAGGATTTTCGTATAATTCTCCAATAGAAAATTATGTTGTAATAAATGATTCCTCCCTCTTTAATGAGAATAATGAAATATATATAAATAGTTTAGATAACAAAAATTTAGATTATTTAAAAAATAAATATGTCTTAGAAAGTGAAAATTTTGGATTAGAGCGATGGTTCAATATATCATATTATATAAATATTATATCTATGGTAGGATTGGCATTAATTATTATGATACCATTTTTAATTAGTGGTTTACTCGTAAAGATAACTGAGGATAGGAACAATCTTTTGGTTAATATTGGTTATAATATTACAAAATTTGTAATCAAGGATATTGTGTATATTATAGGTGGCATTTGTTTGTTGAATATAGTTTGGTATCATGTTTTTATTCCAATGAATTTTGAAATACTAGTAAAAATATTTTTTACAAATCTTTTAATGTTGATAATTATTTTAGTAGTATACTTGTTAATTGTATATAAATTTGCAAAGGGTGGGATGAAATGTTCTTGAGACTTGAAGAATTATATTTATCATTGAAAAAAAACGCTATATTATATGTAATTAGCATAATATCATTATTTTTAATAACAATAGTTTTAAGTTTTACAATTTTTTTGATGTTACAATCTTTTTCAAAAGAAAATATAATTGTAAACTCATATCATAATAAAACAATTTATACTATGCGCGATACACTCTATGAAGATGATGATTTTCAGAAATTTAAAAGTAATTACAAAAATATAGACACTATATCTAACTTTTATAATTTGGCTTATGAGAATAAAAATATTGAGTTTTTATCTGTTTTTGATCAACCTTTAGATATAGAAGATTTTAAGGGAAATAAAAAATTTTGGGAAAATAAAGAAGCAATTAGCTCTGAATATAATATTAAATCTTTACAAATGAATGAAAAGGTATTTGATTTTAACAAATTACAAATATCTTTAGGAAAAGGAATAAATTGGAAAGAAATAAAAGTATTAGATAAGAATATACCAGTCATTTTAGGGAGTGATTATAAGGAGTTTTATAAAGTTGGAGATCAATTTAATGGCAAATATTATAATAGAGATGTGACATTTGATGTTGTAGGATTTTTAAAAGATAATCAATCAATATATTATCGAGAAAATCTAGAATTTTATTTAGATGAATATATATTAGTACCATATCCTTATAAATGTGAAAAAATTACTTATGAAGATAATAGTGATAACTATTTATTTAAAAGTACGTTATATTTTGCAATGATAAATTCCGATGTATCTCCAATTGAAAGTGATATAGATATAAGTAAAACTTTAAATAATATCGCTAGTCAATCGGGTTTTTCTAATTTTACGTTATTAGGAGAGTCTCCAATACATAATCAATATCTACAGATTATCAATATTATAAAAACTCAACAAAAATTATTGTTACCTTTAATTTTAATATCATTCTTTTTTACAATAATGATTCAGGCAAACACGATTTTTATTTTAAAAAGAAAAAGACAGAATGTAAATAAATTAGTATATGAAATTGGTTTTGAATACTATGATATTGAAAAATATGTATATAAAATTCAATATATCTTATCATTCATTTTAGGAATAATGTTTGTTTGGAAGTTTGCAAATTTAATATTTCCATTTATAGTAATTTTATTATTATTGCAACATTGTATGATTTATTATATATGTAATTGGTATATAAAAAGGATAGGTGAATAAAGATGAGAATTGAAAACTTAACGAAAAAATATAAAAATCATATGAAAGAACAGACTATTTTTAGTAAGACATCTTTTGATTTTAAAGATTATAATTCAATAGCTTTATGTGGTAGAAGTGGTAGTGGAAAAAGTACTTTATTATCTATCTTAGCAGGAATTGATATAGATTATGTAGGAGATTATTTTTGGGGAGAAGAGTATTTAGAAAAAACAAGAAAAGATATGGCCAATATACGCTTAAAAAACATTTCATTAATTTCCCAAGATTTTTGTCTGTTATACGATAGATCAGTTTATGAAAATTTAGCATTCCCTTTAAAGCTTTTTGGAATGAAAAAAAAGGAGATTTCAGAGAATATTATAGATATTTTAAAATTATTAGAATTAGATGATTTGATTAATGAATATCCGGCAAAATTATCTGGTGGAGAAAAACAGAGAATTGCTATAGCAAGGTCTTTAATAATAAAGCCAGAATATATTTTTGCAGACGAACCAACTAGTGAATTAGATGAATTAACAGAGAAGAAAGTATTAGAAATATTTAAAAAATATCAGCAAGAAGGTACGAAATTTTTAATTGCAACACATAGTAAAGAAGTGGCTAATTCTTGTGAAGTCATTTACAATATTCAAAATTACAAAATTTTAATGAATAAATAAATTAGAATTCTCTGAATATTCCGGTGTAACAGAGCCATGCTGACCGCTGTTGAGAGCCACCCTGTCCGTTTTTCGGAGCCACCTATTTCGCTATGAGAGCCATTTTGATAATAAAATTAAACAATCGAAAACACCTTCTATAAGTTGTAATATTAATTTGTAGATATTTTTATCTACCTTGCAAACTTATAGGAGGTGTTTTTTATGCAAGAAATCAAAAGAATTCTAGAAAGGAGATTTAAGGGCGAAAGCCAGAGGTCGATTGCTTCCTCATTACATTTATCACGTAATACTGTTAGTAAAGTGTTTAAAGCTGCTGATCAGACTGGATTGAGCTGGGTTCAGTTTCAAACGATGGATGATAGTTCTCTCGATGAACTTCTGTTTCCTGAAAAAAAGTATGTTCCTGTTCAGCAGGTCCCAGATTTTAAATATGTCCATAAGGAACTTTTAAAGCCTGGTACAACTCTGAAAGGATTATGGGAAGAATACGTTATGTCATGTACCGATGCAAAACTTCCCTATTATCATCGCACTCAATTCAATAAGCTGTACAATGATTATGTCAAGAAGCATAAATTGACCATGCATATCAATCACAAACCTGGTGATAGAGTCATTGTGGACTGGTGTGGCAGTACCATGAATGTGTATGATCGATTAACAGGTGAAGTCACAAAAGCATATCTTTTTATTGCGACTTTACCATTCAGTATGTATACGTACGTTTATGCGTGTAAAAGCATGAAACAGGAGGAATGGATTCAACGCCATATCCAAATGTATAATTATTTTGATGGTGTGACTAGACTTTTAGTTCCTGATAATTTAAAAACAGGTGTTACTCATCACAAAAAGTATGAAGACCCTGTAATCAACAAAGTATATCAGGAGATGGCTGATTATTATGACACATCTATTGTACCTGCCAGAGTAAAGAGCCCTAAAGACAAGGCTGCGGTCGAAGGAACTGTTGGCAATGTCACCAATTATATTATAGGCAGATTACGCAACAGAAAATTCTTCAGCTTTTCTTCTCTTAATAAGGCAATTTCCATAGAACTGGATAAATTTAACAACAATCCGTTCCAAAAAAGAGAAGGATCTCGCAAGAGTGTATATGAAGAGGAAGAAAAAGAATTCATGATGCCTTTACCACCTGAACCATTTGAACTGAGCGAATGGAAAATGGCAACAGTTCAGATGAACTATCACATCAGGTTAATAAGATGAACTACTCTGTTCCTTATGAGTATGTTGGTAAAAGAGTCGAAGTCAGACAGACAAACAGCATTGTTGAGATTTATTATAAAGGAACACGCATATGCAGTCATGCAAGACTTCATGGTCGTGCAAATCAATATTCAACCAACAATGATCATATGCCCGAAAACCATAAGCTATTTGAATGGAATAAAGAAAGATTTGAAAAATGGGCAAAAGGGATTGGAGAAAACACTTACGAAGTCATTCATAGACTTATCAGCAGATATAAGGTTGAGGAGCAGTCTTATAAAAGTTGTATATCATTACTGAAACTTTCAGATAAATACAGTGCGGAAAGGTTGGAAAATGCATGTCAGTTGGCGCTTGAACACATTACACAACCTTCATTTAAAAATATTAGATTGATTTTAGAGTCTGGTCAAGACATAGAATATAAAAATAATAAAAATAGAAAACAGGTTGAAGTTGATACAAGCCATGCATATGTACGTGGTGAAGAATATTATGGAGGAAACAAAAAATGAGTGAGCAAACAATAGAGAAATTAAAGAAAATGAAATTGTCTAAATTTGCAGAGGCATATCAAGATCAAAAAGGGAAACCCGAGTATCAGAAAATGAGTTTTGATGACAGACTTACGTTACTGGTAGATTTAGAATATGATTCAAGAGTGAATCATACGATTGAAAGAAATATCAGAAATGCAAACTTTTATGATTCTACAGCATGTCTGGAACGAATCAATTATAAACCCGAAAGAAAAATCGATAAGGCATTGATAGAAGAACTTTCAACCAATCAATATATTGAAGAAGGGCTTAATGTCGTAATAGCTGGAGCGTCAGGATGTGGAAATTATGTAAAGTTAGAAATAATGTAAAGTAAGTTCAAATAAGCACGTTTT
>ERZ1643251.3364-NODE-3364-length-14851-cov-4.762368_pt1 | contig 14851 bp, 9 predicted proteins | sample MGYA00579261_ERZ1643251 | MGnify/ENA primary metagenome ERZ1643251 (study PRJEB29033, sample SAMEA4952267) | chicken gut metagenome | biome: Broiler Chicken; feature: Gastrointestinal Tract; material: Caecum | place: Ireland | collected 2018 | study: Broiler...
TGGATAATGAGATAAAACAGGCGGCAATGAATATCCCGGCCAATAGCAGATTATCAGGGAGGATATGCAGTGTCAGATTGACGGTTGCATCAATAGCTCCCATCTGCCTGGCGCTTTGTGCGAAAGCTCCGGCAAGGATGAATATCCATATCATCAGAAGGATATTCTTGTTGGCGGCTCCTACGGAGAACTGGTAGATACGCTGGTCGAGCTTCAATCCTCGCGTAATGGCAATTGCGTAACAGGAAGACACGAGGAAAGCCACAGTGATGGGTACTTTATAAAAGTCATTAACAAGAATGGAAGTTACCAGATAAAGGCAGAGAAAGACGAGTAACGGACTCAGTGCCCACCAGCTGCCATGACGTTCTTTATGTATTTTTTCTTCAGTCATAAATTGATATTGTGGTATATATTCGAACTGCAAAGATAGTAAGGAAACACATAAGTACGATAAAAGGCTCAGATTTTCATCTTTTCTTTTTCCGTTTCATCTTTTCTTTTTCCGCTTCGGAAATTAAATTCCCGTTCTTTTTTCTTCTTTCCGCTACTTTCGTGCCGTTGACAACGTAACTAATGTAGAATAGAATGACAACGACTAATTTTTCATTGTGTATTTTTTGTCTTTGCCTGCTCACATCGTGTAGTAAGGGTGAGAAGAAAACAAACGAGCTTGTACGGGTAAAAGTGGCGGAAGTGGAAATACTGGTTCCTTCTGCCGAGCGTGAATTTTCGTTTATTGCCAAACCATTCAAGGAGACCGAACTCTCTTTTCGGGTGGGCGGACCGATTGACCGTTTCGAAGTGTATGCGGGTAATTACTATCATCGGGGAGATATCATAGCTGAAATCGATTCCCGTGATTTTCGTATTCGTAAGGAACGTGCGGAAGCTGTTTATCATCAGGCAAAAGCAGAATTTGAGCGAATCAAAGTGTTGTATGAGAAAAACAACCTGTCCGCCAGTGCCTATGAAAAAGCACGTGCAGACTATACTTCTGCCAAAACTGCTTATGAAACAGCTGTAAATGAACTTGAAGATACGAAACTTATTGCTCCTTTTGACGGATATATAGGGGAAGTCTACATTGAAAAATATCAGGATGTGAAAGCGACTCAGTCTGTCGTCTCTTTTATCGATATCACTCAGTTGAAGATAGAAGCGTATGTTACTCAGGAGATCGCATTTCAAGCGAAGGAAATCAAGGAAGTGGGTATTCGTTTTGATGTTCGTCCCGAAGCAGTATATCCGGCTAAAGTGATAGAGGTTTCAAAGAGTACGACGCGCAATAATCTTTCTTTCCTGATGACGGCATTGCTGCCCAACAAACAAGGAGAATGGCCAGCCGGTATCTCAGGAAAAATGTTGTTGGACCTTCCTGCTACATCATCTGTTCCTATGGTGACTGTTCCGCAAACGGCCCTTAATCATCGTCCCACTGAAGGAGACTATGTATGGATGGTGGATCAAACGACAGGACAAGTCGTGAAGAGAAAAGTCGTTTTAGGCGAATTGCTTTCCAATGGAAAAGTAGAAGTGAAAGGCGGATTGCAGGCAGGAGATAAAGTCGCGGTGAGCAAATTACGTTTTCTTTCGGACGGAATGCCTGTAGATATCATTTCTCAGAAAGAAAAAAGGGCGGTTACCGCTCAAAAGTAAGTAGAAGAATATGAAGTTGGTAAAATATTTCTTGCAGAAGAAGTCGGTGACTATTCTGCTGTTGATATTAGTGCTGGGAGGAGGATTGTTTTCTTATGTCAAGATGGGAAAACTGGAAGATGCTCCGTTTACTATTAAGCAAGCATTGGTGATGACTCCATATCCGGGTGCTTCCCCTTCCGAAGTACAATCTCAGGTGACGGATGTATTGGAGGAATCGATACAGTCATTAGGCGAATTATATTATCTGAAAACTGAAAATCGGGCAGGCTTATCCAAGATCACGGTGTATGTAAAGAAAGAAATCCGGGCGGATGAGATGCAGCAGTTGTGGGATAAACTTCGTCGGAAGGTCAATGATGTACAGTCGAAACTTCCTGCAGGAGCCGGTCCTTCAGTGGTGAATGATGATTTCGGTGATGTGCTGGGTGTTTTCTATGGTCTGACGGGTGAAGGATATTCATATCGGGAACTGGAAAATCAGGCGAAGCTTATCAAGAATGTACTGCTCAGGGTGAAGGATGTGGCAAAAGTGGAGATTTATGGTGTACAGTCTCCAACGATTGACGTCATTCTTAATCCTTCCGTTATGGCACGGAGTGGAATCACGACTACGGATATTTCACGTGCCTTCGATGCACAGAACAGGGTAGTGGATGCCGGAGGAATTGATGCCGGCGTAAACAGAATACGGATTGAATCTACCGGTAATTTTTATTCTCTGGATGATATTCGGAATATGACTATCGTATCACGTACAGGAGAGCATTTCCGGCTGGCTGATATTGCAGAGATTGAAGAGAGTTATCAGACGCCTCCAAGTAACAAAATGCGGATTGACGGGAAACCTGCGGTAGGTATTGCTATTTCTACGATACTCACAGGAAATGTTGTCGATATGGCAGAGGCGGTAAAACAGGAGATTGACCATTTTGCAGAGACAATGCCCGAAGGTTTTGAGCTGCAGACGATTTATGATCAGGGTTATGAATCGGCAGTGGCCAATCAGGGATTTATTCTGAACCTGATTATATCTGTTGTAACGGTAGTAGCTATTCTGTTGTTTTTTATAGGATTCAAGAATGGTATTCTGATTGGCAGCGGATTGGTGTTTTCCATCTTTGCGACCTTGATTGTGATGCTATCACAAGGAATCGCCTTACAACGTATGTCACTTGCTGCCATTATCATTGCTATGGGAATGTTGGTAGATAATGCCATTGTGGTCTCCGATTCGGCATTGGTCAATATGCAGCGGGGAATGCGGAAACGGGTAGCCATATTGCGGGCTTGTTCTTCAACTTCGTTGCCCTTATTGGCGGCGACAGTCATTGCGATTCTAACTTTTTTACCTATATATTATTCGCCGCATATTACCGGTGAGTTATTGTCATCCTTAGTTGTAGTTATCGGCGTTTCGCTGATGTTCAGTTGGGTCTTTGCGCTGACGCAGACTCCTTTCTTTATTCAGGAGTTTGTCCGTCGGCCAAGACCCAACGAACTTAAGGCGGCTCTTTTTGCAGGCAAGTATTATGATAAATTTCGTTCTGCATTGAGATGGGGGATTCGTCACCGGTATGCAACGATTGGGTGTATGGTCATTATGCTGGTATTGTCGGCATGGAGTTTCAAGTTCATTCCGAAGGTCTTTGTCCCCGCATTGGATAAGCAGTATTTTACATTGGATATGTGGCTGCCCGAAGGGACACGGATTGAAGAAACAGATAAGATGGTGATGGATATGGCAGAGTATATCCGCGGACAGGAAGAAACGGAAATGGTATCTACTTATGTAGGACGGATTCCGCCGCGTTATTACTTGTCAAACGTTTCCTTTGGACCTCAATCCAACTATGCACAAATTTTGGTGAAATGCAAGACTTCGAAACTTTCCCGTCAGCTGCATGCCCGTTTGCAGGACTCTGTTTCGTTGAAGTTTCCCGAACCGTTGATTAAAGTAAATAAATTCGAGCTAAGTCCGTTAACGGAAGCGGTGATCGAGGCTCGTTTCCTCGGACCGGACCCTGCTGTACTTGATTCTCTGGTAGGGCAGGCCATTGAGATTATGCGACAAAATCCTAAAGTTGCGGATGCCCGGAACGAATGGGGGAATATGTCGATGGTTATCCGTCCGGTATATGATCCGGTGAAGGCCGGAGCATTAGGGATTACAAAAGCTTCGATGATGGAATCGGTAAAATCAATTAATGATGGTTTGCCTGTCGGTGTCTATCGGGATAATGAGAAAAAAGTTCCTGTTCTTTTGAAATCGGGTAATGTGGATATAGCGGACACCCATTCTTTAGGAGACTTTTCGATATGGAATGGAGAAAGGTCGGCTCCGCTTTCGCAGGTAACAGAACGGATAGAGACGACCTGGGAGTTTCCCCAGGTGAGAACTTATAACCGTCAGCTGTCAATGGCTGCAATGTGTGGCGTGAAACCGGGGCATACGATGGCGGAAGTACATGGAGAAATCCGGAAAGAAATAGAGGACATCCAGCTTCCTGAAGGATATACTTTCTTTTGGGATGCCCAGTATAAAGATCAGGGTGAGGCGATGCAGGCCATTGCTAAATATTTCCCATTGGCATTCCTTGCATTAGTGGTTATCCTGGTAGGGCTGTTCGGTAATTTCCGTGAACCGATTATTATTCTTTGTGTCTTGCCTTTGTCTTTGATAGGTATTGCGGTGGGGATGCTCTTGACCGGTTTTGACTTCGGTTTCTTTCCGATAGCCGGTTGGCTGGGGTTGCTTGGAATGATCATCAAGAATGTGATTGTACTGATTGATGAAATCAATGTGCAGCATCGTAGTGGAATTGATCTGTATACCTCTATTGTTGAGGCTACGGTTTCCCGAACCCGTCCGGTATTGATGGCGGCAACCACTACCATCTTCGGTATGGTCCCGCTATTGTTTGATGTCGCTTTCGGCGGAATGGCTGCGACTATTATTTTCGGACTGACGTTTGCCACGGGATTGACCTTGTTTGTCACGCCTGCATTATATTCAATGTTTTATAAAGTAAAAGGAAAATAAAGATGAAAATAAGGATATATAGCTTGTTGTTATGTGGTTTTGCTTTAGGGTCTTTGTCTGCTTTAGCCCAGCAAAGTCCTCTTCTTGAAAAGTACCGGACTATGGCATTGGATTACAATCACGACTTGAAAGCGGCTGAGAAGAATATAGCTGCCAGTATGGAAGTGGAAAAATCGGCACGGGCAGATTTGAAACCGAAACTTTCCGGAACAGCCAACTTTCAGTATACGGAGAATCCGTTGGAATTGACTCTGGATGTCCCTTCTTTAGGATTATCAAGAACAGTGGAAGGGAAACAACTGAACTATGGTGGTTCTCTTTCCATTCTGCAACCGGTCTATACAGGCGGACGAGTACTGGAATCCATCCGTATGGCACAACATCAGCAATCATTTGCCGCCAATCAGGCAAAGGCATTGAATGATGCTGTTTGCTATCAAACGGATATTCAATACTGGAGTGCCGTAGCCCGGCAGGAGATTGTGACTGTTGCCGAAGATTTTCGTAACTCAATAGCCGCTTTGGTTAAAACAATTAAAGAAAGGGTAGAGGTGGGGCTGGTTGATCCGCAGGATTTACTGATGGCGGAAGTAAAACTGAACGAAGCGGAGTACCAGTTGCTCCAGGCACAAAGTAATTTTGAAACAGGGCGGATGGCATTGAATTCTATGATTGGTGTCCGGCTGGAACATCATACGGAACTGGATTCACAGATACCGGTGGTGGTTGTCGATGATTCTACATGGTTGTCTACCGGTATGGCACGTCCTGAAATTCAGATGGCTTATGACCGGATTCGTATGGCCGAGAGTACGAAAAAGTTGAATGATTCGCAGTTCAAACCTCAGTTTTATGTGGGAATAGACGGGAGTTACTCTTCTCCCGGATATAATTTCAAGAAAGATCTGGATCCCAATTATGCTGTTTATGCAAAGGTCTCTGTACCTATTTTTGAATGGGGAAAGCGTAAAAGTGAGAAACGTGCTTCTTCTTTTCGGGTAGGTATGGCAGAAGATAATCTGAATAAAGTGATGGATCAGGTTGAACTGGAAATAGGTGTGGCACGTAAAGCCCTGTCACAAGCAATGGAACGGGTTCGTTTGAGCGAAAGTTCACTGGCGAAGGCAGAAGAGAATGAAGCGAAAGCAATAGAACGTTATAATGAAGGAAAAGTGTCAGTGGTGGAAGTGATTGACGCGCAAACCTATCGGCAGACATCGCAGGTGAATTATGTACAAGCCAAAGCTGCGGCACAAGGACACTATTCGGAGTTAATAAAAGCGCTCCACGGATATGATTGTCGATAAAAAGCACTAACTTTGTATGAAAAGAGCCAACTGTATGAATGTAAAGTTGAACACCTTATTGTATATAGCGCTGTTTTCAGGATTGGGTATATTCTCTTTCCTGTTACTGATAAATTATGCAACCTTCTCTGATCGGGTTGCCGATATGCTACATTCAGTCAGTACACTGGGGTTCTTCATACTGGCTTTTAATGTGCTGGGATATACTACCATCAGGCTGAGTTCATGGATTGATAATCAGTATGCGTTGAATCTGCATCGGCGTTGGAAGCTGGTTTCAGTCTATATTATCGTAATGGGGATGTTTCTTTTGCTGAACTACGGTTTAATGGTAACTGCCAAGTTGTTGGCAGGAGCTTCTTATCCGTTTACGTTTCCCAACGGAGGCTGGCGGATTCTTATAACTGTATGGCTGGTAGAGCTCGTCATCCTTGGATTGTTGCTGGCCAATCGTTCCATGCGTAATACGTTAAGATTACAACAGAAAGCGGCTGCCTTGCAAAAAGAGAATAATACGGCACGCTATACAGCTCTACAGAATCAGTTGAATCCTCATTTCTTGTTTAACAGTCTGAATACCTTGATTTCTGAGATTCGCTACAATCCGGCTAATGCGGAATTGTTCACCCAGCATCTTTCGGATGTGTATCGCTATATTCTTCAGTGTCAGAATCAAAGGTTGACAACATTGCGGGAGGAACTGGATTTTCTGAATTCTTATATTTTTCTGCATAGGGTTCGTTTGGGCGATTGCATTCATATTGACAACCGTATTCCGAAGACTTGTATGGAGGCTCAGTTGCCTCCGCTTACTATTCAATTGTTAGCGGAGAATGTAATCAAACATAATGTCATTCATACGGGAAAGCCGATAACTATCGAACTTTTTTATATGGAAAAGGAACGGGAACTGATTGTCAGAAACCGGATACAAACTAAAAAAACAGTGATAACTTCCGGAATGGGACTTAAGAACCTTTCTGCCCGATATATGCTGTTGTGCAACCGTGACATTGTGGTAGAAAATGACCGGAAAGAGTTTACCGTAAAAATACCTTTGCTCTATGAATAAGATAAAAGCAGCCATCATAGAAGATGAAATTCCGGCAGCCCGTCTGCTGAGGGATACGTTATTGTCTCTTCGTCCCGATTGGGAGGTACAGTTATTGCCCGGTAATATTGAAGAGGCAGTAGAGTGGTTCGGGCAGCATCTTCATCCGGATATCCTGTTTCTGGATATTCAGCTAACGGATGGCAATTCTTTTCTTTTTATAGAACAGGCGCATCCGGAGAGTATGATTGTATTTACTACTGCTTATGACGAATATGCTGTGCGTGCTTTCTCAGTGAATAGCATTGACTATCTTTTGAAGCCGATTCATGAAGACCGCCTGATGCAGACCATTCAACGTTTTGAAGGATTGACAAAGAACTACATCCATGATTTCAATCAGGAAAGCCGGATGCTGGAAATATTGCAGCAACTTTCTGCTGCGCAGGAGACCTCTGTCTCTGTGCAGAAAAAGTATCGTACTCGTTTCCTTATTTCTAGTGGCGAGAAACTATTCACCTTACAGGTGAGTGATATCGCTTACTTTTATTCGGAAAATAAGCTCACCTTTGCCGTAACCCATAAGAATCGTGAGTATCTCATTGATCTGGCACTAGACCGATTGAGTGAACAACTCGATCCGGATCACTTTTTCCGGACGAATCGTCAGACATTAGTCTGTATTGATGCCATTCAGCGTATTGAATCCTATTTCTTAGGAAAGGCAATCGTTCATGTACAACCACCTTTCAAAGATAAGATAATGATAAGTAAAGACAAGATGGCTTCATTCAGAATGTGGCTGAATTATTAGCTGTTTTGTTATCTTCCAAAAGGGAATTGATTTCCCCTATAGCAATACAATACGTTTTTGCATGATATCTGTCAGTTGCGCCTTCAACTGACGGGCATTGATAGGTTTCGGCATATACCCGTCAAAACCACTTTCCATCACCCGTTGCTCGTCTGAAGCATATGCAAAAGCCGTAATGGCGATAATCGGTACTTTGGCAGAGTACTTGCGGATTTCTTTGGTTGCTTCATATCCATCCAGGACAGGCATATTGATATCCATTAATATAATTTGTGGATTATGCTCCTTGAACATGTTTACAGCTTCCTGACCATCCCAGGCATGAAGCAGATGATAATCATATTTTAGAATAGATTCGAACAACTTATAATTGCTTTCATTATCTTCAGCAATCAAAATTACCAGCTTATCCTTTTCTATGGCAATAGGTTGTATGTCCTTTGGAAGGCTCTTCTTAACAGTCTCTGCTTGCTTGTAAGGCAAAGTGAACCAGAATGTAGAGCCGTTTCCTTCTTCTGATTCTACCCCGATTTTACCTCCCGTGTGTTCGACAAGTGTCTGGCAGATTGAGAGTCCTAAACCCGTACCTTGTGCAAATGAATTTAATTTGACGAAACGTCCAAAAATACTTTTTTGCTTATCTTGAGGAATGCCGCAACCTGTATCAGCCACATAGAAATATAATTCATTGTTCTGACGTTTGTATCCAAATCGGATACTACCTTGAATGGTGAATTTTATGGCATTCGTCACCAGGTTAATAATTAACTGAGATAACCTGTTCTTTTCTATATGTGCGAAACATGGTTCTTCAGGAGCTACGAATTCCAGTTTGACAGCATCCGATTTAAGTTTCAGTTGACACATGTTTTCCAGGTCTTTCATTAAATCATTGATTTCAACATTGGAATAGTGCAGGTCCAATGTTCCTGCTTCTATTTTTGATAAATCAAGGATATCACTGATGAGCTGCAATAATAACGTATTATTGTTTTCAATGATACTGACATATTCTTGTTTTTCCTCTTCTTCTTCGGTGGATGCCAATATACCGGAGAAACCGACGATAGCATTTAGAGGAGTACGAATTTCATGACTCATGTTGGCAAGGAAAGCAGACTTCAGCCGATTGGACTCTTCGGCACGGTTTTTGGCATTAATCAGTTCCATCTCCATTTTTTTTCGTTCAGTGATAACGAGTGAGGAGCCAACAAGAGTCAATGGTTTGCCATTCTCATCCCGCGTTTCAACGGCTGCTTGGGCTTCCACCCATTCTATCCTATGAAATCCTTTTTGTGTGCTGACTACGCGATATTCTTCTTTTACTTTTTCCGAATGACCGTCTATTAAGTTCTGATAAGCCTGTTCTACCCGTTTCCGGTCTTCCTTAAATATCTTGGAAAAATAGTGATAGTCGGGTACTGCCAGTTGTTCTTCGGCAACGTCTTTTCCTTGTGTGCTAAGTTCTATCGGTTTGTTGATGTCGCATAAAATTGTTTTACTTCGCAAATCCCATTTCCATGGCACGATATTAGCTACGTCAAGTGACATGGCGAGTTTGTTGTTGATAGTACTTAGCTTTTGTTGTGCCTTATGGAGCTCTGTGCTGTTCAGGCAAAATACATCAATCATATTATTTTGCCGGTTTGCTTTAAGTACTATATCGTAGAAGGTATCTATTTTTTTGAAATAGTAGGGGAATGTTATTACTTTATTTTCTGATAAGGCTATTTGAGTGAAGTGCAGGAAGTCCGGCATTGATTCTGGAAATATTTCACTCGCTTTTTTCCCGACAACTTCCTCTTTGCGGAAAAAGTTTTTCTCAAAATGCGCATTCACATTGCGGTAAATCAGTTCTACGGGAATGCCATTTTTATCAGCAAGCACTTCTTCCTGCATATAGAGAATGGGCATGTTATTAACTAGATTCTTATAATTTGTCATTGCGTCAATTTCTTTTTGCTGTGCTTTTTTGATGCTATTCAGGCTATGGATACGATAAAAGAATACGATTGCCAGTAATATCATAAAAGACAAGGTACCCATAATGAAATATTTGTTCTGTTTCCAGAATCCAAGCGGTTTATTCAGAAAATGTGTGTTTGGAGGACACATGGAAGGAGAGAATCCTTTACGGAGTAATATCGTATAGTTGATAATAGGTGCGCCATCTGATGGCATATAAAAGGGAATTTCTCTAGCCGGCTTTCCTGTAAGTATTTCTGAAATGGTATGAATTAATTGCTGGTTATAGTGTTTTTGGTCATAAGTATAACCACCTATCATGCCACCGTTTTCTTCTGTTATATCAGCCATATTAAGGGTGAAAATTGGAGCTGTAGTTGTTACGATAAGTTTGTGAGCATTGGTAACTAATGAAGTATTACCTGCAAATGTCGTTTTGTAGAACCAGGAAGCAAATAAAATTCCGGTTGTATTCGGATCAACATGATACAATGAATCCAATAATTGGTTCGTTGTCATTTTTTGTGGCGTGATGTACTGGTATTCAATATTAGGATTTATGGCTTTTAACTTTGTCTGTATTTCCAAATTATTGGTCTGATTGATTTCTCGCTCGTCACCGATAAATATGAATTTCTTCATATCAGGGATTATGTGAGAAATCAGTTGGATATTTTCCCGTAAATAAAGGTTTGAATATAAAAGTACCAGATTGTAGGGATCGGCAAGTTGGGAGATCGGAACACGCTCCGCTTGTGTAACTGGCTGTTTGTAGATGTAGGTGTCTTTAGGACCTATAAACTTTTCTTCCGAACAGAGTACAATAGGAATGTCTCCCCAAAGCTCTCTATATTCATCACGTAGTAATAGAGAAGGGTTTCCCAATAATATTAGCAGCCGTGGGCGATGATGCTCGTATTTCTGAGAGATCATATTCTTGAATTCTCCTAAAATCGTATCGTTATCGATCATTAAAGTATTCATATGTTCCGCATATAATGCCAGTTTTGGGTTCTTTTGAACGTACTCCGATACGGTTGAAATCATCCTGTTACTCCAAGGAGAAGATTCTGCATAGGAATTGATGCATAAAATATAGTTTGAAATATCTATGTGGTCTCTTTGTGCTAAAATAGGAGTAATAGATATGAAACATAGAAAAAATGCTAGCACATATTTTTTCATATTCATGAGAGTATGATGTTTGTGTTCGATATATTATTTATTGATTTGATACGGGCAAAAGTACTAAAAACAATCTGAAAAACGATGGCATCCAATTAAAAAATAATAAAGTAGATGTATTGTTCAAGGAATTTCGAATCCGACCTTATGCGGATGTGTAAACCAAAAATATGTAGGTGTACGAAAAAGGATACACTTGTTTTTATCAATAATTGGCCTATTGTTGTCTGTTTTTATTAATGAATGAAGCTGCAATATTTGCTTGTTAAAAGCAGAATGCGTAAATTGTTGATTATGAATGTTGTATGGGCGACTGTTTTTTCCTTTAAAACCAACGGCTCGTTGGTTTTAAAGGAAGGACCCGTTGCACACCGAGGAACGGGCCGTTGGTTTTAAAGGAAAGAATGAGTTTATTATTCAATTGTATGAACAATTCTTTTTGTGTGTGGATTTATTCCTTTCTATACTTTCCGGCATTATTTCAATGCTTCTATGACTTTCGGCAACATTGTCCAGATCGTATTCTCATCTTGTGCAGTAAAGAAGTTGCCATCTATCTCAGATTTTTCATCCGTGGCAATTCCGTTTTGAATGGCAGGTTTGGCCAGCGGATGGACAGCGACTTTTTTACCTTTTGTTATACCTGTAAAGTCAAACATCATTGCACCGGCACAGTGTCCGATCATCATCTTTCCTTTTTCTCCGAAAGTCTTGATGACTTCCATCAAGTCCACATTGTATGGCTGGTTTGCATACTGCTGGAATACAGGTATTGCATCTCCACAGGAGAATACAAGTGCATCAAATTCGTCTTCATGCCCTTTTAGATTAGCAATCACATCATCTACTATTAGGACCATTCCTGAATTGGTTTTGATCTCTTTCGTATCCGATACGGCAAATACTTTATAGGAAATGCCATTTTCGAAAAAGGCTTCCAAGTATTGGAATAAACCACAACCATTTACCGGATTCACTGCTAAAACTGCTACTTTCTTTGCCATAATCATAATTATTTAAATGGAACAATAGTTATTTTTAGTAAGTTTATTACTTTTGTGATGCAAATGTATCTACCTTAATTGAAAAATACAAGAACGAACCTTAGAATAAGGTAGTTACATGGAAGTAACTATTGTTGAAACTCAGTATAATACAAAACGTTAAAAAGATGAAAAACTTTCACCCGACAGGGAATTGCCCTGTAAGAGATGTCATAAGCCGCTTGGGAGACAAATGGTCGATGCTGGTACTGATAACTTTGAATGCGAATGGTACGATGCGTTTTAGCGATATTCATAAAACGATAGAGGATATTTCACAGCGGATGCTGACTGTTACTCTTCGTACGCTCGAATCTGACGGTTTGATTGAACGGAAAATATATGCGGAAGTACCTCCCCGTGTAGAGTATTATCTAACAGATACAGGAGGAACTTTGATTCCGCATATTGAAGGATTAGTAGGCTGGGCTTTGGAAAATATGGATACGATTCTGGAGCATAGAAAAAGTAACTGACTGGATTATGAATAAAGTAGTGGATACTGTTCTACAAAGTATTCACTATTTTATTTCATTCCATTTCGGCGGAGTTGTATTTAATAGATTGCGCACGAAGAAGTCGTAGCGTTTATGTTCACCGAAACTTTCTCCCATAGTGTGGTGAGCACCGGGAATAACCACTAACTCAAAATCTTTATTGGCTTTGATCAACGCATTTGCTACCTGCATGGTAGAAGCCGGATCTACGTTATCATCCATTTCACCTACTACCAGCATTAACGGGCGACTGAGCAAGTGAGCATTCTCAACATTCGATCCTTCTTTATATTGTTCACCAACCGGATAACCCAGCCATTGTTCATTCCACCATATCTTATCCATACGATTGTCATGGCAGCCACAGGCAGAATATGCTGCTTTATAAAATTCGGGATGAAACAGTACTGCTGTCATTGATTCCTGTCCACCTGCGGAACAACCATAAATTCCGACACGATCTATGTCCATATAAGGGTACTTTTGGGCAGCGGATTTTATCCAGGCAATATGATCGGGCAATCCGGCATCTTTCAGATTCTTGTAACATACGTTTTCGAAAGTGCGTGAACGGAAAGAAGTTCCCATCCCATCTACCATGACAACAATAAAACCGAGTTCGGCAATACCACTCATAAAGTAGTTATAAGGAATAAAGGTTTTGGGTACGTATTGATTACCCGGTCCTTGATAGATATACTCCAAAACGGGGTATTTTTTGTCAGGATCAAAATTGCTGGGACGAATGATGATTCCCCACATATCCGTTTTTCCGTCACGACCTTTGGCGGTGAATACTTCGGGAGCTTTCCAGCCTTCAGCTTCCAGACGACTGATATCAGCCGTTTCAAGTGGCATGATGACTTTTCCGTTTTTGGCATCCCGGAGTACGGCTACAGGAGCTTTGTCTACCATAGAATATACATCAACTAAATATTGCATATCTTTTGAGAACCATGCATTATGCATTCCTTCTGCCGGAGTGAGACAAGTGAGATTCTTACCGTCGAAGCCGATACGATAATAACGGATCAGGTAGGGATCTTCTTTAGCTTGTACGCCATTTGCCGAGAAATAAATAAGTTGGTTGGTTTCATCTACCCGGAGGATATCACGTACGTACCATTCGCCTTTGGTTATCTGACGAATAGGCTGGGCTGTAGTACGGTCATACATATACAGGTGATTCCAGTTGTCACGTTCACTCATCCATATCATTCGTTTTCCATTTTGTAAATCATGTCGGAAACGACGGGAATAATTAACGTATTTGTCGCTTGTCTCTTCTATTAACGGGCGTACCTTTCCTGTTGCGGCAGAAAATTCCAATACCCGGTAGACCTGATGTCCGCGCTGATTGTATTCGAAAGTGATGGCTTGACTGTCACTGTTCCATTCGGGGGCCGTAATGTAATATTGTTGAGAGAATAAATCTGTCGATGGAATCACACTGTGTCCTGTTTCCACATCGTATATGCAGGGTATCTTAAACGGAAGTTCATCGCCCGGTTTGGCATACTCTTGTTTGTGGAGTTTGGGTTGAAGCTGATCGCTTGGGGAGGATTCCACATAATATACATAGCGTTTTTCTACCGGACGAATCTTGCAGGAAGCGACTTTTTTGCTGTCGGGAGACCAGCGGATATAGGCTGAGTAATAATTTCCCAAAGTACCGTCCAGACTTAGCTGTTTTTCTTTTCCGGTAGCTGTTTCTTTTACATATATATTATGATTCTTAATGAATGCTGTATATTTCTTGTCAGGAGAGGTGACGGGAGCAGCCGTCTTTTCATCATCTGTTTCCATCCAGTGGCGTTGTTTGCGTGGAGTGGGCAGAGCACCTTCATCTGTCAGCTGATTTTTATCGATGACATACATCCAGCGATGATTGTTGAAAACGAAACGTAGCGTATCCAGTCCGTTGTTGACAGACAGACGATCCAGATAAAGAGAAGTGGCTTCTATTTTGCGTCCCGATGCCTCACTTAAAGCTGCTGCCACGAGTTTGTGGTCAAACAAGTCTTTTCTGTTTTGAGTGTCGGCATCCACTAATACATAGATACGTCCGTCGGGAGTATTTCGTACATACCAGAAATAATGCGTTTTACCAATCCACTCCGGATTGACATTGGAATAGGATACTTTGTTTGCACTGAATTTTTCTCCTGCTGAGTAAGCACGACGGTAATCTTCTATAGTACCTTGTGCGATGGCTATGTTTGTGCAGAAAAGCATGGCTGCTAATAGTAGGTTTTTCATGGCTCGTTAATTAATTTTTGCCAACAAA
>ERZ1643251.3366-NODE-3366-length-14848-cov-48.654837_pt1 | contig 14848 bp, 14 predicted proteins | sample MGYA00579261_ERZ1643251 | MGnify/ENA primary metagenome ERZ1643251 (study PRJEB29033, sample SAMEA4952267) | chicken gut metagenome | biome: Broiler Chicken; feature: Gastrointestinal Tract; material: Caecum | place: Ireland | collected 2018 | study: Broiler...
CAAGCCCGGCACCTTTAAAAGTCCAAGGGGTCACTTCCGCAGCACCCTTGCAAGCACGCATAAGACAATCCAGTCAACTGACTCCGGCACTATTAGACACACGACGGATTAAATAACTATGTCTTGCAGAATTTTGTGATACATACGGAGCTTGTCCGTAGAAACGTCCGTCATCATCTTGTCTATATCGTCAATAAGCTCCTCTCTGTCTTGAAGATGATTGTTCTGAAAAAACAGAGCCAAATCCACCTTCAAAACACTGGAAATTTTGTAAAGCAGCTCTAAAGAAGGGCGGTTCTTTCCGCACTCTATCCTGCTGAGGTGTTTGGGGTCAATACCGACAAGCTCGGACAGGGCATCCTGAGTAAAGCCTTTTGTTTTACGTAATTCGCCTATTCTTTTACCCAGTAACTTAATATCTTCCATAATGTTTATTATCGCAGTAGCAACAAAGATTCTAAACAATGTTTCATATCAAGTTTTAAAGATATATTGACAAGATTGGGCGTTAAACATACAATAAATATCAAATTATTTTTAAAATTCAATGTAAAACATCAAGTAGGTATTTAGGGCATGCAGCAAGAATCAAAAAAAGTATCAATTATAATCCCCTGTTACAATCAGTCGAAATACGTTGAAGAAGCAATAAACTCCGCCCTGTCACAAACTTACAAAAATACAGAAATTATCTGCATAAATGACGGTTCAACAGACGAAAGCGCACAAGTGATAGAAAACTGCGCAAAAAACAATCAAAAAATCATTTTTATAAACCTGCAAGAAAACAAAGGCGTTGTCACTGCAAGAAACACAGCCATCGAAGCAGCAACAGGAGAATACATTCTGCCGCTCGACGCTGACGACACAATCGAGCCGACTTATGTAGAAAAGGCAGCAAGGATACTGGATGCAAACCCGCAAATAGGCATTGTCTACTGCAGAGCAAAACTATTCGGGGCGCAAAATGGAGAATGGACTCTGCCTGAATTTGACCCAAAAGAAATAATTTACACAAACAGTATTTTTTGCTGCTCGTTATTTAGAAAATCCGACTTCAAAAAAGCCGGCGGATTCAAAGAATATATGAACCACGGATACGAAGACTGGGATTTGTGGCTTAGCTTTCTCGAACAGGGACTCAAGGTCTACAGGCTGGACGAGTTTCTTTTTAACTATCGAAAATACAAAGAACTCTCCCGCTCAAACACCTGCAAAAACCACATGCAGGAAATTTACAAAAACATTGTAAAACATCACACGGGACTGTTTCTTGCCGCAGATTCTTTTATAGAAAAGGTGTTCAAATCGTCTTATAAAAAGCTGAAAAAGTACAGGAAACTTTTTGCTATTTCTATTGCGCTAAATTTAGTTTTTGTATTGTTAATTTGTGCAAGTTTGATTTATATTGCGGGAGCAAAATAAGCTTATGAAATTAGTTTCAATAATACTGCCAACATACAACGGAGCAAAGTTCATTAAAGAATCCATAGAAAGTGTTATCAACCAGACATATACAAACTGGGAACTTATCATAGTCAACGACTGTTCTACAGACGACACCGCAAAAATTATAGAAGAATATACACAAAAAGACAGCAGAATTAAAGTCATAACCAACAAAGAAAACAAAAAACTGCCTGCATCTTTAAATATCGGATTTGAACACGCAAGCGGGGATTATTATACCTGGACAAGCGACGACAACGCTTATAAGAAAGATGCAATAAAATATATGTCCGAATTTTTGGACAACAATCAAGAAATAGACTTAATCTCCTGCAATGCCGATTTTGTAGATGAAAATGGAGTTTTTATCAATGAATTTACAACGCTGGTAAAAAACAGATGCCCGCTGCAACTCGCAAAACAATGCAATATAGGTGCTTGTTTTATGTATAGAAAAGAAATCGCAGAAAAAGCCGGCGAATATAATACAGAAATGTTTTGCGCAGAAGACTATGACTACTGGTGCAAAATTGCACTGGCAGGGCGCATTGCCTACAGCGATAAAAATTTGTACAAATACAGACTCAATACACAAAGCCTGACTGCAACAAAACAGGCAACTATCAAAGAAAAAACTCTGACCGTACAACAAAAATACAAAAAGGCACTGATTGAAAAGTACAAAAAAATAAATAAAAAATTTTATTTGCAAAAAATTATACTTCCTAAAATTGAATCTTTTATTTTCAAAAAAGAAAAAAATGGCACAGAAAAACACTATAAAATACTTGGGATAAAAATTAATATGAATAAAAAACCGAATTACTTAAATCACTACAAAAGAGCCAAAAATTGGATAAAAAAATATACGGTTGATAACAAAGGTATTGTTGTTACATCTAAAACAAAAAAGCTAATATATCCTGAAGTAAGCGGATATTTTATCCCGACCTTAATAAAATTTGGAAACAAAGAACTTGCAAAATCCTTTGGCAATTATTTAATTTCTATACAAAACTCAGACGGCTCGTGGAATGAACCATCAGGAAAAACCTCATTCACATTTGATACAGGAATGATATTAAAAGGATTGTGGGCATTAATCCAAAACGGACTTGATGAAAACAACAAATTCAAAACAGCCTTTTTACAAGGTGCGGATTATATAATCTCAAGACAGACACCTGACGGAGCCATTACAACAGAGGATTATTCCCAGTGGAACCTGCCCTATGGCAAAAAAGTTCCGGAAGCTATTCATCTGTATTGTCTGGAACCTATAATGCAAGCCGGTGAGATTTGGAATATAGAAAGTTACAAAAATTGTGTTTCTAAAGCAAAAAATTATTATCTCAAAGACGAAACATTAACTGATTTTAAGACATTATCCCATTTCAATGCATATATAATTGAAGGTTTAATCGACATAGGCGAAACCGCCAGAGCAAAAAGGGCAATGGATTTAATTTCTTTAGAACAAAAAGAAGACGGTTCTGTCAGTGCTTATCCTCATGTCAATTTTGTCTGTTCAACAGGGCTTCTGCAATATGCAATCTGCTGGTACAAACTCGGTGAAATAGAAAAAGCGGACAAGGCCTTTAATTACGCAGTAAAATTGCAAAACAAATCCGGCGGATGGTTTGGGTCTTATGGAAAAAATGCAAATTATTTTCATAAAGAAGAAATTTCTTGGGCTGTGAAGTATTTTCTTGACGCAATTTACTATGGACAAATTGCAAAGTACGGAAAATTCAGAATAGAAAACTTTTGTATTCAGGTTGGAAAAAAATGAGAATAATCTGGAGAGAAGAATTAAAAGAAAAAAGTATTATACACTTTATTGGTATAAAAATTACTTGTAAAAAAGTACCAAAAGGACTTATACAAAATAAAAAATCACAGGTCGAATTTTATTTGATAGATGCTTTTGAAATATTCCATTTTTTGCCAATATACAAAAAATTGTTATCTGACGGAATAAAAGTTTGTATAGTTGCAGAACCTTGTGCAATAAACACTTCTAAAAGCTGGTTTGATTATGAAACAGCAACAAAAATATTAAAAGACCTGAATATAGATTACAAAACAAAATGCAACCCGAATGCCAAAGTAGCCATAACGACACAAACGCCGCAAATTCTTAAAAAATATCATCACAAAAAAGCAGTTCTTTCTTATGGAATCGGATTAAATAAAAACAATTTTTCAATATCTCCTGAAACATGCAAAAACTGTGATATAAGACTGGTTCACGGGAAATATCAAAAAGAAAAATTGTCTAAATATATTAATAAAAACAAAATTTTTGAAATAGGATACCCAAAACACGAAGCATTTTTTGAGCAAAAATTAAATAAAAATGATTTGTTAAAAAAATACAATATAACAACGACAAAGCCCGTACTTGTATATTTTCCGACCTGGGATGAAGATTCTTCAATTCAATTATTCGGTGATGAAATCAATGCACTAAGAAACCAATACTACATAATAACTAAAGCTCATCACTGTACATATCGTTTGCCGGAAAAACAACAGGATAAAGATAAACTATACAAAATTTCTGACTATGTACTGGAAGGGAACTGTTCTTTTGAAGACGCAGCAATGCTCGGCGATTTTGCATTGATAGATGCAAAATCAGGTGCTTCAACAGAAGTTCCATATCTTAACAAAGAAATAAAAACCATACTTTTATCTCCTCGTCAAAATCTATATGACTATTTTAACGACGACATTATTAAAAATACTCACATAATCAACAGCCCTGATGTTTTAAAGCAGGAGATTGATTTTATAACTAAAGACAACAATATAAACACCGGTAAAAAATCGATTGAATATTTTTATAAAACACCTGCTGCTGGGTCTACAAAGTATACAGCAGACATAATTAAAGGATTCCTAAAATGAAAAGAGTAATAACATACGGAACATTTGATGTACTACATTACGGACATATAAATCTGCTAAAAAGAGCAAAAGCACTTGGTGATTATTTGATAGTCGGATTGTCCACAGATGAATTCAACAAAATAAAAAATAAAATTTCTTATTATTCATACGAACACAGAAAACTACTTCTGGAAGCGTGTAAATATGTGGACTTAATCATACCTGAAGAGAACTGGGAACAAAAAACAGATGATATACAAAAATACTTTGTTGACATATTTGTTATGGGAAGTGATTGGGAAGGAAAATTCGATTTTCTTAAGAAATATTGTCAGGTCGTATACCTTGAAAGAACGCCTGATATCTCATCAACTCAAACAAAACAATATATCAATCAAAAATTAAATAATAAAAAAAGGGGGAGGAATAATGAAAATATTAAAAAAATTAATAAGAAGCCTTTATAAAAGGCTGTGGAAAGAAGAATATAGTAAAATAAAAAATTTGCATAAAATTGACAAATTAGAAAATCTTTCCTTTTTAAATTATTGGGTTGATTACTTACAAAATAACGATATTAATAAAAAAATAGAAATTTTATTACAAAATACGGATAAAAAAAGTCAAGAAACCGTTAATATAATTATAAAACGAATTAAATTGCTCATAAGTTGTTATGGAAATAAAGACATAGTTTACGTTAATGTTAATGACATTTATACAGAAGAAGAAAAATTAAATCAAAAAGAATCAAAAAAATGTATAAAATCATACAAAAATAAAAATTGTCTGCCTTATAATTTTTACGCACCCAATATTCTTTATAATCATTGTGGTTTAAAAGAAATACAATTTGTTAAAAATTATATTAAAGGAAAAGATTTTATAGACGGAGGAGCATGTATAGGTGACTCTGCTTTTATATTAGAAAAATATTACAGTCCAAATTTTGTGTATGCATTTGAACCATTAAACGAAAATATTAAATATATAAACAAAACAATTGAAATGAATAGTCTTAAATCAATAAAACCAATTAATCTGGGTCTGGGAATAAAAACAGAAAAAATAGAACTTTCTTATGACCCTGTAAACATTAGCAGTACATCCTTACTTAGAGATAATAGTAAACAAAATGAAAAACAAACCGAAAAAATAGATATAACAACTATTGATAATTTCGTAAAAGAGAACAATCTAAACCTCGGACTCATCAAACTCGATGTAGAAGGGTTTGAAAGCAATGTTATAGCCGGAGCATTGGAATCAATAAAAAAATACAGACCGGTTATGCTGATTTCAATTTACCACACGCCGAAAGATTTTTTTGAAATCAAACCATTAATTGAATCTCTCAATTTAAATTACAAATTCAAAATCAGAAAATGTTCACCAGATACAATATATTTTGAGACTATGCTTATAGCTTATCCAAAAGAGCTTGAATCATAAAAAAGCATTTAGCACATCTGCCTCTTTAGCCATTCCATGATGAGTCCCACCAGATAGTCCTGCTGTGATTGCGTAAGCTCAACATTTTTCGGGAAATGGTGCCACTTGTTTATACAGCCTCTGCAGCAGGAAGCTGTTGCGTGTTGCGCCGTAAAAACAGGATGCCCCTTCATCGGGGTTTGTTTTCCGTCATTGGGGATGACAGCCGGTGCAATCCTTTTTGCTATAAAATCTTTTGCGTGCGATTTTATTGTATCAAACCCCTTTTTTTCCAGATATTCTCTATCCTTGTCTTTCAATTTAAACTTGCGCCTAAAGTCAGATTTTTCAAGTTTTTCAAAAATTTCGTCATAATCCATATTCCGCCCCGCTTCAGACAAAATCATTCTTATTTCTACCAAATTGTATAAAAAATTTTACACTTTTTCTAGCAAAAAATTTTAATTTCTGCTTTATAATAATATTGATGTTAATTTTTGTTTTCGCATCCAAGACATCTATTCAAAAAAACAAGCACAATTGTAACCGCAAAGGGCAGAGTATATGCAAATTAACGGCGTCCATGGGACTGTGAGCTTTAAACGCAGATTAAACAAAGAAGAAATATCGGACTACACAAAAACGCTCCAAACTGCAAAACAAAAAGCCGGCCAAAGCGGGATGTCCATCCTGATTGTGCATGACCCCTGCCTGCCGCAAAGCCCCAAATCAAACACAGGAGCAGGCAATCTTTCTTCACAAGATGCACTAAAGTTTTTTGAAACAATGAAAAACTATCTCGGCATAAATACTATAGAAATTCTGCCCCAGGGGCCTATAAAATCAAAAAAAGGTTTCTATTGCGCTTATGTTTCTTCCGCCCTGTCTTTGGGCAACCATGTAATAAACCCAGAACTGCTTTTGACAAAAGATTTTAACAACCTGATTACAAAAAAAGAGCTTAAACAAGTCGTAAAATCCAACACTTTGGAACAAAAAGATTCTATAGTAAACTACAGAAATGTCTTTGATGACGGCTCCCCATTCGACAATATGCTACAAAAAGCATTTGAACGTTTTAAAAATCTAAAGAACGATAATGGTTTAAAAAACCGATACAATAAATTTATCGAACAAAACTCCGGCTGGCTGGAAACCGTTGCCGCATACGAACGGCCGGACAATCCTGAGTTTTTTAAGTTCAAACAATTCCTTGCTGATGAACATCTGAAAATAGCAAGACAAGAACTCAACAAACGTGGACTAAAACTCATTGGCGATTGCGAAATAGGGTTTTCAAAAAGCGAGGTGGCAGCCTTCCCCGATGCTTTTATAAAAGACACCTACATTGGACTTAGAGAATGGGGGCTTCCGGCGTTGAATTATGACAATATTCTCAACCCCGACAGTGCAGCACACAAACTCCTCAAAAAGAAAGTCCAGCTTGCCGCAAGACGATATGATTCCATACGTTTTGATGTTTCGTGGGCGTATGTCACTCCCCAGCTGACACACAAAAACGGCACGGTCACACAAAAAGAAATGGGCGACTCGCTTTTAAAACTCATTGAAGGCTGGGTAAAAGAGGTCAAGGGCAATGACTTTGATGTAAACAATCTTATACACGAATTTGAAGCAAGTCCAAAAGATTTTAAAGCAATGGTCAGCGACACAGAGCTGATACAACCGCTCAAAGGCCGCAAAAAAGTTTACAGTGCTACGCACATGAGCGACAACTGGGGTTCCAACGATGCTTTTATAAACTACAGAAAATGGTCGCCGGATGAATTTGTCATTGGTGTAGGCAACCACGACCCGCAGCCGCTCAGACAAATTGCTCTTGAAATCCCTGATATTGTTACAGAAGACGGCAAACGTGTGGAAAAACGCTACAAACTCCAGCAGATAGAGCCTCTGGCTAAAATCCTAAAAATTCCGCCTCAGCTTCTCAAAGACCCTGTTGAGTTTGCAAAAGCAAAGTTTGCAGAACCTATGATGGCAATGCACAACATGGTGTTTTACATGGATGTTTTCGGCAAAAAAGAACGATTTGACATGCAAAACCTAAACAACCCCTCTGCCTATTCTCACAAAATCCCTCACGATTTTGAAAATGCTTACATAAAAGCAGTACAAGAGGGTTTCGGGTTTAATGTTATGGATTCTCTGGAAAAAGTATTCAAAGCCAAAGGGCTGGACAAAACAGAGCCGGAACTCTACAAAAAATTAATTAAATACAGAGATATTCTCCTTGAAAAAGAACCCGAAAAACTCCGTTCAAATAAAAAACTCGCTGCCGTTGGCGCAGTAGTTGTCTGTGCCGGAGCTGCAATTTTTGCTGTTCTGGTCAAAAATAAAAAGCCAAAAACTCCGCCTCAAAAAGAAGTTACACAAGCCACTATCAACACTCCACCTATCCAACCGCATCAAGATACCCTTCCTGCTGCATTTCACAAGCTTCAAACAATGCTCCCTCAAACGATTACAAATGTTTAAGCATTTTTACCGTTTCTAGCAAAAAATTTGCGTTTTATGTTTTATAATAAATAAGTGAAGTAGGAAGACCATAGTGAGGTTGTGCTATGTCAGATGATATGAATATTGATGCTTATATTACGTCGCCTTTTGCCTCTGATATAAAAAAACAGCGTGAGGCTGCTTTTGAAAGTGCAAAAAATATCAGAAAGGTTACAGAAACACCGGAAGAATACCGTATCAGGATGGCACAACAAGAAATGGCCCACCAGGAACAGCTGCGACACGAAAACACTGATGTGCTGCAGCAAAGACTCGCAAACATTGACATTGCAAACATTGCGACAAAAAACAGAGCCGCTATAGAAAATATGATTAGAGAAGCTGAGTCCATAAAATATTTTGCGCTATACAACAACTACGACATGAACGCTATCGACTTCAGGACTCTGGACAGAGCAATAAAAGCTGCCCAGCTGCGCCTCCAAAGCCTCAAAAGAGGCGAAGACAACCGTGACATCGGCACAGGGATTTATGCGGACACTTACAGAAAAGCTGCAGCAAACAACTCTATCCTTGACAAATTAACGGGCAACACGTCTTCTGCTCCAAAAACAGACTCCCAGCCCTCAAGTTTCAGACCTTCATTTTTCAAGTAATTTTATATAGTCAACTGACTCCGCTATACCACAGAATAGGTGCAAATATTAAAAGTCCAAGCATTGCACTACAATATCGGCACCCATAACAAGCTCAAGGGGTCACTTTTAATAGATTTTTCTTAATTTGTATAAAAAATATGTTTACAAAAAATCCTATACGAAGCTTTTTAGAACAACTTATCGAAAAGACATTAAAGGCGAATGTGTTTGAGGCTGTTTTAACAGCCGAGTTATGAGCCGTTGGTTTTCGATTAGTTGTTTTTAAAGTGCAGTATCGAGATTTTGAGTAAACATATTTTTATTATTTAATATTGTCAACTGATTACCTTGCGTAGATATCTTCTTTTTTTACTGCAAAGTCCGAAGGTTCATAAGAAATAAGATAATCTACCGCTTCTTGAGGCGTGTTTGCTATATAATAAAGATTTACCGCTTTTTTGTTTGCAAATTTTTGTTCAATAATTTCATCAAAAAATCTCAAAAGGTCATTATAAAACCCGTTTGTATTCAAAATTACAATAGCTTTTTGATTATACCCCAGCTGTTTTTGCACAATCATCTCGCTCAATTCTTCCAGCGTCCCGAATCCGCCGGGCAGCGCAATCAACGCATCTGACATCTCATCCATTTTTGCTTTTCTGCTTCGCATACACGGTGTAACATAAAATTCATCGCAATAATCCGAAAAAACATCCATATCTCTAAGCTTTTGAGGCATTACCCCTATGAGTCTTCTGCCGTGTTCTTTGACCTGTTTTGCACACGCCCACATCAGCCCCAGACAGCTTCCGCCATAAACCATATCCATGCCTGCATTAGCCAGCAGCGTCCCCAGTTCTGCAGCAGCTTCATAATAGCTTTTGTCCACAAAATTACAGGATGAGGCAAATACGCATACGTTGTTTATCATTACAATTCCGCTCCGTTGACTACATAAAATATAATAACATATAATCAGTTTATGACAGAAAAGACTAAAAATTGGCTATTTTACGCTGCAGTAGGGGTAATTATACTTTTGGGTGTTGTATTGAGAATTTTGTTTTATTCCTATGCACGCCCCTTCTGGAATGACGAATCCGCACTTGCGCTGAATATTATAAACAGAAGCATTACGGGTCTTTTCACCCCGCTGCATTATCAGCAGGCAGCACCTGTTTTGTTTTCGGTATTGTGCAAATTTTGTGTCTTTCTGCCCGCTGCAAAAGAATACACTCTTCGGCTTCCGGCTTTTATATTCGGGCTTTTGTCCGTGCCGGCGTTTTTTGTATTGTGCTGCAAGGTTCTGAAAAAAAACGTATCTAAAATTTTTGCCCTCTTGCTTTTCTGCCTAAATTTTCAGCTTGTCTACTATTCTCAAGAGCTAAAACAATACTCTGCAGACGTATTTTTATTTATATCTGTACTGCTTACATACTTTTATTTTGATTGTGAAAAAAGCAAAAAAGCCGCACTTTCCGCACTGAGTGTGTTTTTATCACTATGTATATGGTTTTCTTACAGTGCTGTTTTTGCAGTGTTTATAGTCCTTGTATTACTATTTTTTAAATACAAAAAAAGAATGCTCCCCTTTGCGGTTGCGCCTTTTTGCTCTATTGCTGCACTTGGGCTGTACACTATCAGGCTGCAAAAAGACATATACTTGCACAATTTCTGGGCTGACGGTTTTATTGCAAAAGATTTTTCCAATTTCAACACGATTTTAAACAACAATCTCGTCTTCTTTTTTCCGGATTTTGCAGGGAAATTTTTTGTTCTGCTATTATTTTTTGCAGGGCTGTTTTATTTACTAAAATCTGTTATAAAAAAACACGACTCACAACAAAGCCTTTTGCTTTTACTGCCTTTTGTATGCGCAATTGCTTTGTCATATTTTTCAATTTATCCGATGTATTTAAGGACAATGCTCTACCTTTTCCCTATTGCTATTCTTGTTATGGCAAAGTCTTTTGACTGCTTTAGTTTCAAAAACAAAATACTCAATTACCTTCTTGGCGGTTTTATTTTTCTGCACTTTTTTGTCTGTACTTTCAAAACGGATTTCAATCTTATATTTTTAAAAAACTATTATCTTGAGTCCACGCCGGATTTATTAAAGACTTTTGAACAAAAATCAGACAAAAACGACATACTGATTGTGCCGTATTTGACAAAAATAAACTATGAAATGTACAAAAATACAACAACGCTCGATGAAAGCCGTGTGCTTCTGGTGCAAACAGCTCTGTACGAGCCTGTTGAAATTGCACATGCCTTTGACACACTGCCAAAAGGCAGGACGTATTACATTCTTTTTACACATTCCGGCGACAAACCCGCAGAATACAAAAATCTCTGCGCTTATGCAAAAAAGCAGAGAAACGCAGAGATTTTATCAGATAAGAATCTAAATGCACTAATCAGGTTCGATAGTTAAATTACATCAACTTTTGTCCCAAATTAGTCAACTGTTAATTTTTTCTTGTTGTCTTTTTCGGCAGCCATTTTCGGTGCATCAATTTTTAATACGCCGTGTTCAAGTTTTGCTTTAGTATTTTCAACATCAATTTCCTGAGGGAAATAGATTGTTCTGGAAAATTCTCCATAACTAAATTCGCTTTTCTTGTAAGTTTTGTCACCTTCTTCTTTTTCTTCTTCTTTTTTAGCATTGATAGTGATATAGTTTTTATCAATATCTATATCAAGGTCTTCTTTTTTAACGCCCGGCAGCTCTGCTTTTACTGTATATTCTTTGTCTTTTTCTTTCAATTCAACAGGCATTGCCAGCTTGTCTTCTTCAGGGAAACCATAATCAGGGAACAAATCTTCCATATTTCTGCTCAAAATAGAGCTGATTTCATCGTTTACTGATTTCAAAAATCTGTCCGGTGTTTTTCTTATTAAAAATTTCATAATTTACTCCTTTCAATTTATTCATACTGCCAGCTGTAACAGGAATTGTAATCACTGCGCCAGCCGCAGCCTCTAACCTCTTACACTGTTATTATGGCTCTGTTTTTTAACTACCCCGCAAAAATTAACCAATTTTTAACATTTTTACAAAAAATTTTATATAGTTGCCTATTGCGCCCTGAAAAGTATAAAATTAAATAATCAGGGTCAAAAAAAGAAAACCCTTGAGCGAAAACCCGTGAGCCTAAAATAAAAATAATCTTATGAGATTCTTAAAAAAACTTTTAAAAAAAACAATATCAAAAGTATTTGCGCTTGTAATGATACTTTTATTTTTGCTGTCCGTATTTGTATTTTACGGCTGGTATGAAAAACAGATAAACAAATGCTTCGGCCTTTATTACGTATATCAGGGCGACAAAGCCTACAAAGCCCACAAACTGGAAAAAGCAATAAAACTCTACAAACAGGGGCTGGAAAAATATCCGGAACACTCGCTTGCACGATGCAACCTCGGGAACATATACGTAAAATACGAAGACTACCTCTCCGCTGTCGAACAGTACGAAAAAGCTCTTGAATACGACCCGAAATTTATCGTATGCCGTATGAACCTCGGTATTGTGTCAGCAGAAAAGCTCTCTGACTTTGACAAAGCAATTAGAGAATATCAGACCATAATAGACACAAAAAGAGTGACCTTCCACATACCGTTGATTTTTGACAGTGTAAAAAGCACCAGAGAAAACAAAACAATTGCCTGGTACAACATGGGTATTGCCTATCGTGGAAAATCAATGCTCATAGGCGAAAAAACACACGCTGCCAACGAATATCTGGAAAAAGCAATAGAAGCTTACAAAAAAGCCCTGAAACGCAAAAAACACAGCTATAACATAAACTACAACTACGCACTGGCCAACCACCTGTACGGAAACTACAAAGAAGCAGGTCTTAGCTATTGCAGAGCAATTGAAGAAGAGCCGATGGCTTTTGATGCACATTACAACCTGGCCATACTGCTCAAAAAAATCGGCAAACTGAGAGAATCTCAAGAAGAACTCGAAAAAGCAATGCTAATCGTCAACACCCAGCAAGACCCTTATATTGCAAAATACATTTTTGATATCTATTCTACTGTTGTAGAAAAATCAACAATAAACGAAGAATACAAAACCACACAGCGTGCAACAGCTCCGGAATCTCAGGTAAAAGAAGGGATGAAAACACCCCAAATCGTATCTGAAGAAGTCCAAAACGAAGACGACCCGCTCGGCGTAAATCACATCACATACGTAAACGGAAAAGTCGTTGCAGATTCTGAAGAAGCTGACAAGTTTATGAAAAAAAGCTTTAAAAAATGCACATCTAAAAAAATATTCGAAGAATACGAAGAGGACAATCTCTACAATGGCAGATATGACAGGGATTTCTAAAAACAGCTTTAACGAATTGAACTTTTTGTGGGAAGTTTCGAGCGTACTTGCCTCAAGCACTGATGCAAAAATTTTGATAGACAATTTAAAAGATATTTTTCAAAAATATTTGAGCGTAAACAATTTTCAAATATTTATAAAAGATGAAAACACCTCGACTCTGCGTGATTTTGTCAAAAACTGGATAATCATAGAAAAAAACCAGCAGCAAGAGCTGGTAGAAAATATTTTTAACCGGCTAAAATCAGTCTGTGACAGAGGTTTTATCCTCAACAACACAACAATAAAATACGATATTAAAAACAAAACAGTATTTTTTGACCTTATAAAACAAGAAAAAAATCTGATATATTTCCCTATTTTCAATGAAAAAAAACTTATAGGAATAATAGAAATCAACTTTGACGGCATAAGCGAAGATATTATAAATTCGCAGTTTTTAACTGCTTTGAGGATAGCTGTTTCGCAAATAAACACGGTTATCGTAAACAAAATCCTGAACAGACACCTGTGTGTGCATATAAAGTTCCAGAATGTAATGAAAAGTATTGCAAAACTGATAGAAACCCAGTTTGACCTGAACTATATACTGCCTATCATCGGAGAGCTTATAGACAGGTTTGTTTCCGAGCATTTGATTTACATATTTGTAAAAGACGAAAACAACAAATTCAAGCTGTTCTGGCCGCTTGATTGTCAGGACGAAAGCATTCTTTCGCTTTTGCCCAAAATGACAAAGTCAAAAGCCAGCATAATCTCAAAAGACGGAAAAACAGGTCTGTTCGCAATAAGAAACGAAGAAAAAACAGTCGGAGTAATAGCCGCAAGCAGCAATATAGACAAGCTTTCCAAAACAGAAATAGACTACCTGTCCCAATTGAGCGTGCAGGCCTCTGTCACTACACAAAGGGCAAACGCATACGCTCAGGTGCTAAAATACGCTACGCTGGATGCGCTTACGGGATTGAACAACAGAAGACAATTTGAAATCCGTTTAAAACAGGAAGTTGCAAACGCAAAACGTAACAACAAGCCGCTGTGCTGCATTATGCTAGACATAGATTATTTCAAACACGTAAACGACACGTGGGGGCATTCTGCTGGGGATTGCGTACTAAAAAATGTAGCAAAAATAGTTGCTGGCGAGCTGCGTGAATACGATATTGCTTCCCGCTACGGCGGTGAGGAGTTTTGCATACTTTTGCCCGACACAAAAATAAATGAGGCGGCTTTTGTTGCCCAAAGGCTGAGAAAAGCAGTGGAAAAAGCAGACATAAACATTTCAGAAGACGAGGTTCTCGGCACAGACTTTTTGAATGTAACGATTAGTGTGGGGGTGAGCCAGCTCGACCCCAAAGAAGAGCTGCCGGAAAAACTGCACCAGAGTGCGGACATTGCTCTTTATGAGGCAAAGCGCCGAGGCCGCAACCGTGTCGTTGTCTTCGATGAGTCGATGATATAATTACTTAATTTAAGCTTATACAGATAATTGTTAAAAGTCGACCTGCTGTTTGGTTCAAGCAAAGTGTAATACAAAATAAGAGGTATAAGACATTTACTTCTTCGTTCCGACTTCGTCGTCTGACCTCTCGCAAAACAATTCACCGG
>ERZ1643251.3367-NODE-3367-length-14848-cov-15.284797_pt1 | contig 14848 bp, 14 predicted proteins | sample MGYA00579261_ERZ1643251 | MGnify/ENA primary metagenome ERZ1643251 (study PRJEB29033, sample SAMEA4952267) | chicken gut metagenome | biome: Broiler Chicken; feature: Gastrointestinal Tract; material: Caecum | place: Ireland | collected 2018 | study: Broiler...
AGCCGGCCGGGCAAGCGAAGCGGCCGGCGGTGAGCGACCCGCGCACGGGTCGCGCGCACCCCAGCCCGCAGGCGCGTTTACAATCCGCGAAATCTGTATTATAATGGAACAAAGCAGATCAGAGCGGGGAGGAACGGAAATCTTGGAGGCCGGCGAGCGTTACAGAGTGGAAGGCAGCGTGGAGACGATCGTTTACCACAACGAGGAAAACGGGTTTACTGTGTTGGAGCTGTCAACAGAAGCAGAGCTTTTAACAGTGGTGGGCGAATTTTCGGATATTGCGGTTGGCGAGACATTGATTGTAACCGGGGCCTACACTACGCATGCCAAATATGGTATGCAGCTGCGCGCGGAAGCGTATGAACGCCTGATGCCGGCAACGGCCTCCGCGATTGCAAGCTACCTGTCGTCGGGCGCTGTTAAGGGCGTTGGGCCTGCCATCGCACGCAGATTGGTCCGTGCCTTTGGCGATGACACGCTCACAGTGATGGAACAAAATCCGGCAAAGCTCGCTGAGATACAGGGAATTTCGCCCAAAAAAGCGGAACAAATTTCCAATGAGTATAAGAAGCTTTTTGGAATCCGATCTGTAATGTTGAATCTTGAAAAATTGGGGATTCCCGCGCCATATGCTATCAAAACATGGAAAAAATATGGGACTGCGGCACAGGAAATCGTGTCGGAAAATCCCTATGCGCTCTGTATCGAGGAGATCGGCGTTCCGTTTGAGCTGGCCGATGCGGCTGCCGAACGGAGTGGATTGGCGCCGGACAGCTATGAACGGATCTCTGCGGGGCTGCTTCATGTGCTGCGCCACAATGTCTTTCATAACGGGCATACCTGTCTGCCGGAGGAAAAGCTGCTGGAGACAGCCGCGCTGCTTGTTGAGACGGATACCTATCATGTTTCGGACGCGTTGGAGGAGCTGATTGCGCGCGGCGAGCTTGTGCGGCTGGCTGTAAAGGATCGCAGCTTTCTATACTTGCCGCGCTATTATGAGGCGGAATGCTGTATCGTCAATCGATTGTCGCTGATGCTCTCCAAAGGCGCTGCGGAGCACGCGCCGGATATGGAGGAGATTCTAGGCAGGCTGGAGCGTGAAAGCGGCATCGTCTATGCAGAGCTTCAGCGTATGGCGATTGTTACAGCGGTCACATCGCCGCTGATGATCCTGACTGGAGGACCCGGCACCGGTAAAACGACGGCCATCTCGGCGATCATCCGGCTGCTCGGGCAGATGGGGGAAAAGGTGGCTTTGGCTGCTCCAACCGGCCGTGCGGCCAAGCGCATGTCGGAATTGACAGGTGCGGAATCAAAAACAATCCACCGTCTGCTGGAAGTTGATTTTGCCGATGGATCGGGCTTGACAAAATTTAAACGGAACGAGAAGAATCCGCTGCCTTTTGACGCGGTCATCATCGACGAGACGTCGATGATGGATACGCTGCTGTTTGAATCGCTTCTGCGCGCGCTGAAATTTTCATGCAGGCTGATTCTTGTCGGCGATCCGGATCAGCTTCCATCGGTTGGCGCGGGCAATATTCTGGGCGATCTGATCGCAGGCGGCCATCTGCCGGTTGTGCATCTGACGGAGATATTCCGTCAGGCGGCCAAAAGCCTGATTGTTACAAATGCACATGCAGTTGTCGCAGGGGAATATCCTCGGCTTGACGTGCGTGACAATGATTTTTTCTTTCTGCCGGATACTTTGGCGGCACATGCCTGCGCGACAGCCGCCGACTTGTGCGCGCGCCGCCTGCCGAAGCGGTACGGATTTTCCCCGATGTGGGATATTCAGGTGATTGCGCCGACGCGCGTCGGTGCAGCCGGCACGGCGGAATTGAACCGCGTGCTGCAAAATGCAGTCAACCCGCCGTCCCCCAATAAGAAGGAATATGTTTCCGGGCCGGTCACATTCCGGGAGGGGGATAAAGTGATGCAGATCCGTAACAACTACGATCTGGTTTGGCAGAAGGATGGCGGGGAGGACGGTATGGGCGTCTTTAACGGGGATATCGGCGTGATTGATTTGATTAACCGGCCCAGCGCCACGATTGTTGTACGGTTCGATGAAGACCGCCTGGCGGAATATTCATTCGATATGGCCAATGAGCTTGAATTGGCTTACGCAATCACCGTTCATAAAAGCCAGGGCAATGAATACGATGCGGTGATTCTGCCGCTGATGGAGGGAAAAAGCCGGATGTACTACCGCAGCCTGCTTTATACCGCGATTACCCGTGCAAAAAAGCTGTTGATTATCCTTGGTTCCGCATCGGCCGTTAAAACGATGGTGGACAACCACAAACGTTCGCGCCGGTATACGAATCTGCGTTACCTGCTCGACGAGGTGTGCGGTGGCTGACGCGTTTTGGGAGCAGGTATTGACGCTTTTGTTTCCGCATAAATGCTTTCTGTGCGGACGTGTGCTTGCGGGAACGGGTTGGCTGTGCGGGGAGTGTGTGCCGCCGTATGCGGGCGTATTATGTACGCACTGTGGAAAGCCGGCGGCTGATTGTATCTGCGGGCGATGCGATCCAGTTTATGCCGGTGCGACGGCGCCGCTGCTTTATACCGGCAGCGCCCGAGAAGGGATGTACCGCTTCAAATACGACGGCCGGTCATATTATGCTCCATTTTTGGCCGCGTTGATGGAGCGGCGTGTGCGCGCCGACTTTACAGATATCCCATTCGATTTTGTGACGTATGTGCCGATGCACCCGAAAAAACGCCGCCAGCGCGGCTATTGCCAGACGGAGCTGCTGGCGCGGGCGCTCGCCAAACGGCTTGGACTGCCTGTGTCCGATGGATTTATCGTGCATACGGGACTGGGCGGCGCGCAGATGGAGCAGAAGGGCTTTGATGCGCGCGAGGCAAATGCCCGCCAAGCATTTGCAGCCTGTAAAGGCAGACATATTGACGGCGGGACGGTTTTGCTTATCGACGATGTGCTGACAAGCGGCGCGACGGTACGCCGCTGCGCCGCGCTGCTGCTTGAACGCGGCGCGCAGTCTGTTTATGTAGTCACAGCGATGACGACGCCGCGTGCGCACAGAGGCTGCAAAATGCAGCGTTGAAAAAAGGCGAAAAATACGGTATAATATGCGCAGTGCAAACGCTGCAAAGCAGCGGACTGCGCATGGTACACCACAGCAAAAACCAGCTCCGCTGGTTTAGCTGCTGCTCTGCGGTTATTATACCGGTGTGCACGCAGCAACCGCCTTTCGATGGGCAATGATTCATCTTTATGGACAGGGTAATTATGCCGCATTACGGCAGGTTTATCAGCTTGCCTTTTGGGGCATAACGCGATTCATTCCGGACAAAAGATGCCGGATAAAAACCGGCGGGAGGTCTAAACATGAGTTCGATTGACATTGGAATTGACCTTGGCACCTCGACGGTGCTTGTTTACAATGGTTCGCAGGGAATTGTTCTGCGCGAACCGTCGGTTGTCGCGGTCAATACAAAAACGGGCGAAACGCTCAGCGTGGGCGCGGAGGCGCATGAGATGATAGGAAAAACGCCCGCCCGCATTACGGCGATCCGCCCGCTTTGCGACGGCGTCATTTCCGATTATAAGATGACGGAAGCCATGATTAAATACTTTATGAAGAAGGCTTGCCCAAGCAATGTGGTCAAGCCCCGCGTTGCGTTGTGTATCCCGTCGTTGATTACAGGGGTGGAGGCGAACGCCGCCGTTGACGCAGCCGGCGCGGCCGGAGCGCGCAGCGTTTATCTAATTGAGGAGCCGGTGGCGGCTGCGATCGGCGCTGGACTTGATATATCAAAGCCAAACGGCAATTTGATCCTGGATATCGGCGGCGGTACCAGCGATATCGCTGTGCTGTCGCTCAACGGAATCGTCTGTAAAAATTCAATCAAGCTGGCCGGCGATAAGTTTAATGCTGCGATCATCCGCTATGTACGCAGCAAATATAATGTTCTGATCGGCGAGCGCATGGCTGAACGGGTAAAAATTGCGATTGCGAGCGTTGACCCGGACGCGGAGAATCTGACTTATGAGATCAAGGGGCGCCATTTGGCGACGGGGCTGCCCACGCGCGTGGAGCTGTCGCGTTCGGAGCTGTATCCGGTGATGCTGGAACTTGTGGAGGAGATCCGCGCAGCGGTCCATTCTGTTGTGGAGCGAACGCCACCGGAGCTTGTCGGCGATATCTATGAAAACGGCATGGTGATGACCGGAGGCGGCGCGATGCTGCATGGGCTTGACAAGCACATGAGCGCCAAGCTGAAGATGCCGGTTGGACTGGCTGAGAATCCGGTGGAATGCGTTGCGATCGGTACAGGCCGGTCATTTGAATATATTGGCCGGCTGGTCGATGGCTTTATCACATCGTCGCCGCATAAAAATTGAATACAGGTTTTGAAATCAGCGAGCGGTTATGGCGGCTGTATAAAAACCTCCCTGAATTGGCATACTTTTAGCGATACCAATTCAGGGAGGTTTTTCATATGTCGCTGACAGCCAAGGAACTGGCCGCGATCGAGGATCAGCTTGGCGTTGAACAAACGCTGATCAAAAAATTCACCATGTATGCGCACATGGCTTCAGATCCGCAGCTGCGTACACAGTTTGAAAACAATTCGGCGCGCCATCAGAATCATTACAACCGGCTGCTTGCGCAGCTTGGGCAGGGAGGCGGCAAGTGAGTATGCGGCAAATTCCATTCGGCGACCGCGAGATGATGGAGGATGCGCTGGCAAGCCAGAAGTTTGCAGCGCACGGTTATAACCTTTATGCAAATGAATGCGCCTCCCCCGCCGTTATGGGGGAGCTGATGACGATTCTGAATGAGGAACATCAAATTCAGCACGAGGTATTTGATGAAATGCTCAAACGCGGCTGGTACACGTCAGAGCCTGTACAGCAGGCGCAGATCGATGCGTGCCGCCGCCGTTTCGGACAGAGTACAGCCTCGGTTTGACCGAAAGAGCTGGAGCGCTCGCGTTCCGGCTTATTTTTTCGGCTCCGCGCCGCAATCCTCCATATGCGAAAGCGCATATTCACAGCATTGAATAATGATTTGATTGACGGAGACATCCTTTTCCTGAGAAAGCTTTGTAATCCGTTCCAACAGACTTTTGGGGATGAAAATGGTGCGGTTGACTTTTTCCGGCTTTTCAATTTGAAACATGAACATCACCTGTCCAGATTATAGACAAGATTATAAACTATATATACAATTAAATTTTAGATTAATATTTAGATTGAAATTTAAATTATTTGGATATATAATCAAGAATGGACAATTGGATGCTGGCACGGCTTCAAAATGCCCTCATTACTTCCTGTGCGGCCAGTCGGATTCAGTTCCGAGTTTCCGGCAGTGGACGTGCAGAAAAAAGGCCCGGGAAAATCCCGGGCCTTTTCTTAAAAAACGGACGCTTTGGCGCGCCCATGCGTTTACAACTGACGCGGCCGGAGCAAAATACTACGGCTCGCGGCGGATCGCAATCTCCAATTGATTATATGGAATATGAATTCCGGCGGCGTCAAAACGCCGCTTGACCTCCTCAAGCAAATCATAATTCAGCGTCCAGTAGTCGGCTGTATCCACCCAGACACGGCACCCGATCCGGATGGCTGAATCGCCGTGCTCCACCATCCGGACAATCGGTTCAGGGTCGCTGTGCGCCAGCGGATTGTCATGCACAATTTCACGGATGATTTTTTTGGCCTGTTCAAAATCATCATCATAACCAATTGAAAATACAAGGTCGAGCCGGCGTGTCTCCTGCGCGGTAAAGTTTGTGATCTCCGCCTTGGCAACATCGCCGTTTGGGATATGTACCAGCTTGTTGTCGACGGTTTTAATCACAGTATAGTTGAGACGGATTTCCTGGACAGTTCCCTCGTTGCCGTTGATATTGACATAGTCGCCAAGTGCAAACGGCTTTGTAAAAAGGACCGACATGCCGCCCGCCAGATTGGCAAGCGAATCCTTGACTGCCAGCGAAACAGCAAGGCCAAACACGCCGAACATGGTGATCAGCGACCCGGCGGCTGAAGGCACAAGCACGGTTACAACGATGATGGCCAACAGGATATAGAGCAGCGCGCTGAGAATTGAAACGATGAAATTATGCAGCGTTACGTCCAGCCGGGAATGCTTAAGCAGATTGCGCGCAAATTTTGCGGCCCAGCGCACAAGGATGATGCCGACCAGCAGAATCAGCGCGGCCGTCAAGAGCTTGGGCAGCAGATCTAAAAATTTTCCAAGAAGATAGTGCAGCCGTGTGTTCGATGGCATCTGTGCGATGGCGTCGACCGCGCTTTGAATTTCGGCGGCGGTTGAATTTGTTTCGAGAGCATTTGCGATATCAGTTTCCATGGAAAAGCCTCCTTGCGTTTGGAATGCAGCCGCCGGACGGCGCCGCAAAAAGATGCGGCCTGTGGTCGTTAGGGCGCTTAAGTCCCGGCCTGGTGCGCTTTGATATAGGCCGACGGCGGCATTCCGGTGATTCGTTTAAATACGCGTGAAAAATAAAGTGGATCGTCGTAGCCGACGGAAGCGGCAACCGCAGAAACAGGCAGCGAGGAATGGCCAAGCAGCTCACACGCCTGTGAAATACGGAATTTAGCCAGATATTCATTGGGCGGCGTGCCAATATGCTGCATAAAGACGCGGTACAAATGGCTTCGGCTGATGCCGACAGAGGCGGCGACCGCTTCGATGTCGATATGTCCGGAATAGTTATGTGCGATAAACCGGATGGCGCTTTCGACATACTCCAGCGACAGTCCGGCGGCCGGCGCGGGCGCACCGGCCTGTTCGATGAGCAGGGCCAAAAAGATGTATAGCATTCCGATTGCGCGCAGTTCGCTTGATCGCGTGGTTCCCGACGCACGGTAAATATCGGCAATGGCTTCGCGGATTTCATCAGGCTGTTCAAACCGGACGACAGGCCGTTGGCGTGTAAAAGGAGTCTGTGCGATCATCAGACGCGCTTCCGCGCCATTGAAGCCAACCCAGCAGTATTCCCAGGGATCGGCTGCGTCGGCGCTGTAGGTTACGACAACAGATGGATAAATGATAAAGGTATCGCCGGCTTTTACGTCATGCGTAACGCCGTCGGCCGTGTAAACGCCGCGCCCGGCGATCACATGGTGAACCAGAAAATGGTCGCGCAGGCCCGGTCCCCAGGCATACAACGGCTCGCACCGCTGCGCTCCGGCGTTATAAATTGCAATCGGCAGGCTTTCGCGCGTTTTTGTTTTATAGGAATGCTTGAAAATCCCGGACGCCATGTTTACGCCCTCCCGCCATCATGAATGTCTATTGACATCATATCAGAAGTCTATGCGCCGGCGCAACAAAAATCCATAAAAATGATTGTTTTTTCTGTTGTAATAGGGCCGCCTTTGCGTTAAGCTATAGGAAACAGGAAATTTTGGACGTGACATCCGGCAGACACATCCAAAAGATGGGAGGTCAACAGATGGATACGATCGAGACGATGACAAGGATTGACAGCGGCGCATTTGATGAGGCGTTTGGCTATCTTTACAGCGAAAAAGCGCAGGAGCAGCGCGCGCGCTATAAAAATGCGGCGCTGCAGTTTGAAACATTGTTCGGCGCGGGCCGTGAGATCCGCCTGTTCAGCGCGCCGGGACGCACCGAGGTGGGCGGGAATCACACGGATCATCAGCACGGGCGTGTTCTGGCGGCGGGCGTCAACCTCGATGTGATTGCGGTGGCGTCTAAAAATGACGATCGGATCATCCGCATCAAGTCGGAGGGCTTTCCGATGGATGTGGTTGATTTGTCGGATCTGTCGGCGCGCGATGACGAGCGCAACACAGCCGCCGCGCTGATCCGGGGCGTGGCCGCCCGGCTTGCTGCGATGGGACATCCGGTCGCCGGATTTGACGCTTATACAACCTCAAACGTGCTCAAAGGCTCGGGGCTGTCGTCGTCGGCCGCGTTCGAAACGATCGTTGGAACGATGCTTGGCAGCCTGTATGCGGATGGTGCGGTCGACGCCATACAGATTGCGCAGATCGGACAGTACGCCGAAAACGTTTATTTTGGCAAGCCGAGCGGTCTGATGGATCAGATGGCCTGTTCAGTAGGCGGGTTCATTACGATTGATTTCGCCGACCCTGAAAAGCCTGTTGTTGAAAAGGTTGATTTTGACTTTGCGCGTTCCGGCTATAAGCTCTGTATCGTCGATACAGGAGGCAATCACGCCGATCTGACAGACGATTATGCGTCGGCGGCTGTCGAGATGTGTTCTGTCGCCAGGGCGCTCGGCAAAGAGGTGCTGCGGGATATCGCGCCGGAGACATTTTACGGGCGTGTCGCTTCGCTGCGCGGCAAATGCACCGACCGCGCGCTGCTGCGCGCCTTCCACTTCTACGGCGACAACGCGCGTGTGCCGCGTCAGGTCGCGGCGCTGCGCGCCGGCGATTTTGAGACGTTCAAGGCGCTTGTCATTGAAAGCGGCCGCTCATCGTTTATGTATCTGCAAAACGTTTATACCTGCAAAAATCCGGACGAGCAAGGGCTTTCGCTCGCGTTGGCCATGAGCGAACATCTGCTTGCGGGACGCGGTGCGTGGCGCGTGCACGGCGGAGGCTTTGCCGGCACCATACAGAGCTTTGTACCGGACGATCTGCTCGAAGCGTACCGGGAAAGGATGGAGTCCGTCTTTGGAGCGGGAAGCTGTCATGTGCTTTCGATCCGTCCTGTGGGCGGCGTTGAGATCACACCAAAGCTTGGCGCATAACAGCAACTGATGAACAGGAGGAATCGACAATGGCAGAATTGAGATGGCATCCGCTTACACAGGATTGGGTCATGATTGCTTCGCACCGGCAGGCACGGCCGCAGATGCCCAAGGACTGGTGTCCGTTCTGTCCCGGCTCCGGCAAGGTGCCGGAGCATTATGACGTCTATAAATACGACAACGATTTTCCAGCGTTGAGCCAGGACCCGCCCGCACCCGACGATGTGGCCAACGATTTTTTTAAAACGGCGCCGGCATATGGAAAATGCGAAGTGATCCTTTATTCGCCCGGTCATACGACAACCGTCCCGGAGCTTTCGGACGATCATATGGAGAAGCTGGTCGATCTGTGGTGCGAGCGGTTTAACGCACTGCGGCAGGATGAAGGGATCAAGTATGTGTTTATCTTTGAAAACCGCGGCGAGGCGGTCGGCGTTACGATGCCGCATCCCCATGGCCAGATCTACGGCTACTCATTTGTGCCGAAAAAGATCGAGCTGGAACTTGCGTCCTCCGGCGGTTATTTTGAAGAAAAGGGCCGCTGCCTGTTCTGCGATATGCTCAAGGCGGAGCTTGATTTTCAAAAGCGCGTCATCTTTTCCAATGAACACTTCACCGTGTTTTTGCCGTTCTTTACGGAATATCCATATGGCGTTTATATCTTCGCCAATTCGCACAAGAGCAATCTGGATGAGTTCACGCAGCAGGAGCGCCGTGCGCTGGCTGTGACGGTCAAGCACACGGTTGGTATGCTCGACAGTTTGTTCGGCTACAAGTTCCCATATATGATGTGTATGCACAACGCGCCGGTCAATGGGCCGGATGTCCATGAAAGCTATCACTTCCACATTGAATTTTTCCCGCCGATGCGCAGCGCGGACAAAATCAAATACAACGCCTCGTCGGAAACCGGCGTTTGGGCGCACTGCAATCCGACCTGTCCGGAGCAGACAGCGCAGGAGCTGCGCGAGGCATACGAACGCTACATGAAATCGCTTATGTAATTCGATTGGTAAAAGTTCAAAAAGCGCCGCCTATATGGGCGGCGCTTTTTATGTCTAAATTGTGTACGTGGAAATGAACAGGCCAAAGTTTGTTAAAATTTTTTCAAAATTTTTTGGAAAAGCAATTGCATATCACCACAAGATATTGTATAATAAATTCTAGTTTCGATTTTTTGAGGAAAGCAATTGAATTGTAGTTAATAAACATAAAAATAAAATAGCAAGGAGAATTATTATGGAAAATATGACCCTTGCGGGTGCGGTTATCATCACCGGACTCGTCGTCGTGTTTGTCGCATTGATCGGCCTGTGGTTCATTGTGGCCATTATGGGCAAGATTTTCACGGCGATTTCGCAGAAAAAGCAGCCGCAGAAGCCGGTTCAGCCAGCGCCGCCGGCGCCGAAGGAGCCGCCGAAGGCAGCGCCCCAGCAGGCGTCTGTGCAGCCGCCTGCCATCCGGGTAGCCGACGCGCCCGCGCCGGCGCCTGTGGTACAGCAGCCTGTCATGGCGGTTGAGGATGGAATTGGGGACGAAATTGTAGCGGTGATCACGGCTGCGATCGCCGCAATGACCGGTTCTCCGGTAATTCCCGTCCCGGCTGTTGAAGGGCCCGCCTTAGAGAGCGGATTTGTCGTTCGCAGCATCCGCCGCACCGAACGCACGGCGTGGTCGCAGGCAGGACTTGCCCAGAACACGCAGCCGTTTTAAACGGCGGAACTGCTTATGTTGGCAGTAATGGCATGTACGGACGAAAAACCGCATTTTAAACGAAAGGGCTGACAACATGCTTGAGATTTTCCTGGATTCGGTGCAGAAGCTGATTAACGGTTCAGGTTTTATGAATCTGACTGGCGGTCAGGCGCTGATGATTCTTGTTTCATTTGTTCTTATGTATCTTGCAATCGGCCGGGGCTTTGAGCCGCTGCTTCTGTTGCCGATCGCGTTCGGTATGCTTTTGACAAACCTGCCGATGGCAAATATGTACCATCCCGAGATCTTCATCAACGATACGGGGCATATTCTGTGGGAGCAGCTCGGAAACAGCGGCGGCCTGCTTGACTATCTGTATCTGGGCGTCAAGCTCGGAATCTATCCGCCGCTGATCTTCCTTGGCGTCGGCTGCATGACGGATTTTGGGCCGCTGATCGCCAATCCCAAGAGCTTTTTGATGGGCGCCGCGGCGCAGCTTGGTATTTTTATCGCTTTCTTCGGAGCGTTGCTGCTTGGCTTTACAGGCCCGGAGGCCGGATCAATTGGTATCATCGGCGGCGCCGACGGCCCGACGGCGATCTTTACAACAACACAGCTCGCGCCGCACCTGCTCGGCTCAGTTGCGATCGCGGCATATTCCTACATGGCGCTTGTTCCGATTATTCAGCCGCCGATTATGAAGCTGCTGACTACCAAGAAAATGCGTGCGGTCAGAATGGAGCAGCTGCGTCCGGTTTCCAAGCTGGAGCGTATTGTGTTCCCAATTCTTGTCGCGGTTGTTGTTTCCTTCCTCGTTCCTGATACGGCTCCTCTGATCGGTATGCTGATGCTCGGCAATCTGTTCCGTGAGTCCGGTGTTGCCGACCGCCTGAGCAAAACGGCGCAGAACGAGCTGATGAATATCGTTACGATTTTCCTTGGAACCACAGTCGGCGCGACCGCCAGCGCGGAACGTTTCCTGACGCCGCAGACATTGAAGATCATCGCCCTTGGCCTGTGCGCGTTCGCCATTGGCACTGCTGGCGGCGTGCTGCTCGGCGATCTGATGTGCATTATCACCGGCGGCAAAATCAATCCGCTGATCGGCTCTGCCGGCGTTTCCGCCGTCCCGATGGCGGCGCGTGTTTCGCAGAAGGTGGGGCAGAAGGAGAACCCCACGAATTTCCTGCTGATGCACGCCATGGGACCGAACGTTTCCGGCGTTATCGGTTCGGCTGTGGCCGCCGGCGTTCTGCTGGCGATCCTCAAACCGCTTGTTTAAAATAGCAATTCGATCAAAGTAAACAAAAGGACGGTCTACAGGACCGTCCTTTTCTCGTTCACAGGCAGCGCAAAGTGTGGTACAATGGGTGTTGAAACAAACTGATTACTAGGAAAAAACTTGAGGAGAGCGATATGGAACAATCATTGTCAGAACGTTTTTTATCCGTCAGGCGGCGCATCATCGACGATTTTTTTATCCAAATGAATCCAATGCAGCGCCAGGCGGTTTATGCGGTTGACGGACCGGTGTTGATTCTTGCCGGCGCGGGCAGCGGAAAGACGACCGTAATCATCAACCGCATTGCAAATATGATTCAATTTGGCGACGCATATACAAGTGCACATGTTCCGGAGCATTTGACCGAGGATGACGTTGTGTTTTTGGAGGAATACGCTGCCGGTGAAAGCTGGGATATGGACCGTGCTTTTTCATTGATTCGAAACCGGACGGTTATGCCCTGGAATATTCTTGCCATTACTTTTACAAACAAAGCGGCCGGGGAGCTGCGCGACCGTCTTGCTGCGATGTTGGGATCCGTGGCCTCGGATGTCAATGCATCGACCTTTCATTCGGCGTGTGTGCGTATTCTGCGCCGTGAGATTGAGCGGATCGGATATGGCCGGAGCTTTGCAATCTATGATACAGACGATTCGATACGCTTGATTAAAGCGGCTCTCAAAGAGCTGAATGTGGACGAGAAACGTTTTTCTCCAAGGTCTATCCTGTCAGAAATTGGACGCGCAAAAGATGAACTGCGCACACCGGCCGATTTTGCAGCGACTGTGGGGGAGGACTATCGTCTCCAGGTCGTCTCCAAAGTTTATGAGCGGTATCAGCGTCAGCTTGAAAACGCCAATGCCGTCGATTTTGACGATATCATTATGCTGACGGTGCGGGTGTTCCAGCAATATCCGGATGCGCTGGAGACGTATCGCCGCCGTTACCGCTATGTGATGGTCGACGAGTATCAGGATACGAATCATGCCCAATTTGAGCTGGTGCGCCTGCTCGCTTCTGAAAGCGGGAATCTGTGTGTCGTTGGTGATGACGATCAAAGTATTTACAAATTCCGCGGCGCGACAATTGAGAATATTTTGCAGTTCGAGGATACGTTTCCGGGCGCGCGCGTGTTCCGTCTCGAGCAGAACTACCGCAGTACAGGTACGATCCTTGACGCGGCTAACGCGGTGATTGAGCACAATACAGCCCGAAAGGGAAAGACGCTCTGGACACAAAATGATACAGGCGGCAAGGTGCGCGTCTATCGCGCGGCGGATGAAGGCGAGGAGGCGCGTTTTCTCTGCGATACCATTCAGGAGAATGTTAAAAATGGCGCGCGCTATGCCGATCATGTGGTGCTTTACCGCATGAACGCCCAATCACAGGCGATTGAGCGCGGTCTGACCAAAGCTGCGATTCCCTATAGAATCATTGGGGGACTGCGATTTTATGAGCGCAAGGAAATTAAGGATGTCGTCGCTTATTTAAGCGTCATTAACAACCAGGCCGATACGCTGCGCCTTCGCCGCATTATCAACGAGCCAAAACGAAAAATCGGCGAAAGCACCATTGCGGCTGTTGCAGAGCTTGCGGCGGGCGAGGGGAGAACCGTATTTGATGTGTTGGCCCATGCCGATGAATATGCATCGCTTGGACGCAAGGCACAGGATTTGATGTCCTTTGCCTCAATGATTCAAAAGCTGGTCGATTTGGCAGACAAGGTTTTGCTTGATGAGCTTCTGGATACTCTGCTTGAGGAAACAGGGTATCTGCGTATGCTTCAGGCACAAGGGCCTGAAGGACAGGCGCGTATTGAAAATATTGAGGAATTAAAGTCCACGATGCATCGTTATGAGGAGGAAACAGACGAGCCGTCCTTATCTGGCTTTCTGGAGGAGATATCGCTTTACACGGATTTGGACAACTACGATTCTGCCGCTGATATGGTGGTATTGATGACCATGCACTCCGCTAAAGGGCTTGAATTTGATTATGTATTTGTAGTCGGCGCTGAGGAAGGGCTTTTTCCGGGGATGCAGGCGATGAACAATCCCGAACAGATTGAGGAGGAGCGCAGGCTTGCATATGTCTCGATCACGCGTGCAAAAAAGCAGCTTTATATCTCGACAGCGGCGCAGAGGATGCTGTTTGGCCAGACAATGCGAAACCGTCCGTCACGCTTTTTGGGCGAGGTGCCGCAGCAGTTGTGCGAGGTGACGGACCAAACGGTTCTGCGGCGGCAGATGGTGGAAAATCTGCCGCCGCGCCGCCCGCGCATGACGCAGGCGGACAGAATGCTCGGCGTGGGTTATGCACCGGCTGCACAGGCGGGCGAATGCGATTGGAAGCCTGGCGATCCGGTTGTGCATAAGGTGTTTGGACCTGGCATGGTTTTGTCTGTTACGCCGATGGGTAACGATCAGCTTGTCGAAGTAGCGTTCGAATCTGTCGGAACAAAGAAGGTTATGGCGAAATTCGCGCGATTGCGCAGGAATTAACGAATGATCCGTCGATTCTTCATAGTTTATTCACGGTGATCTCCTGTTGTTCGACAAATTGCGCCAATTACTTTGCGTATAATTATTTTGTTGATCGGCGGGACTATCTGTCGAATGAATGAAAGGTGGGTTGCCGGATGGCGAAAATTAAAATGTGGATGTTAGCCTCTCTGATTGAATGGAACTGGAAACGGATCAGAAGAAACAGAAGCCGCATGGAGGCTCTGTTTGAGGCCGGTGCGCGCCACACATCCCCTGCGCTGGCGCGCCTGGACGGCCGTACGGCGGAAATCGGGTATAGGACCCGTTTGCTGGAACGTACATACCGGATACTTGCCGGATTGGACTAGAAACCTATTTGTGGATTGCTTTCCCAAAATACGTTTTGTATTGTGAAAAAGCCGTGCAAAGCACGGCTTTTTCATATGATATTTTAGCGGCATGGGCAGTCGGAAAGGGCGGCGCAGAGTTGATAAGCGAAAAGATGGCCTGCCAGAGTCAGGTAAATTGACGAATGCCTGCGGTCATGATAAAATAAATGCGCGGCATTTATTTTATCTTCATATGGCCGGGGCGATACGCGTGCGCGGCACGCTGCCGCCCTGATGGCCAATTT
>ERZ1643251.3371-NODE-3371-length-14837-cov-12.043364_pt1 | contig 14837 bp, 14 predicted proteins | sample MGYA00579261_ERZ1643251 | MGnify/ENA primary metagenome ERZ1643251 (study PRJEB29033, sample SAMEA4952267) | chicken gut metagenome | biome: Broiler Chicken; feature: Gastrointestinal Tract; material: Caecum | place: Ireland | collected 2018 | study: Broiler...
GGACAACATGAAAACCAACTTATACTAAACGAAAACGAGCATATAGAGTATTTAGATGCATTTATTGAGGACAAAATACAAGAAAAAATAGAGTATAGGAGTCTATACCCCAATTATAAATCTTTGCAAAAAGAACTAAAAGAAAACTATGGAGATGACAAAGAAAAAGAAAGAAAACTAGATTTATTAAGATATGAATTAAATGAAATAGGTTCTGCAAATTTAAAGGTTGGGGAAGAAAAAGAATTAGAAGAGCAAAGTAAAATTATGCAAAATTCCGAGAAACTACAAAATTGCTTAAATAACATAGATGTAGAATTAAACGAAAATGCAGTTACAGCAATTAGTAACAGTATTAGAAGTTTAGAAAAAATAGAAGATTGTGGAGAAGAGTATCAAAATAAACTTTCTGAATTAAAAGATGTTTATTATACAATTCAAGAACTAGCAAGAGATATATCATATATGAAAGAAGATATTTATTTTGATGAGGAAGAAAGAAGTAATATAGAAAATAGACTAGATACAATTTATTCGTTAAAAAGAAAATACGGAAATAGCATAGAAGAAATATTAGAATATAGAGACAAAATAGAGAAAGAAATAGACGAAATAGAAAACAAGGACGAATACAATAATAAATTAAAAGAAAAGATAGAAAAAATAAGAAAAGAAATGCTAAAAATAGCACAAAATATGCATAAAACAAGATTAACTTATGCAGAAAAGTTAAGTATATTAATAAACAAAGAATTAGAAGCATTAGAAATGAAAAATGCAAAATTTAGTGTAAGTGTAGAATTAAATAGTGAAGAAAAATTCAACTCAAATGGATTAGACAAAGTCACATTTTTAATTCAAACAAACGTAGGAGACGAGTTTAAGCCATTAACTAAAATTGCGTCAGGTGGAGAAATGTCTAGAATTATGCTTGCAATAAAAACTGTATTATCAGATGTAGACAAAATTCCAGTTCTAGTATTTGACGAAATAGATACAGGAATAAGTGGAAAAGCAGCAAAAGCAGTAGGAGAAAAAATGAAACTTATTGCTAAAAAACATCAAGTTATTTGTATAACACACTTAGCAACAATAGCTGCAAAAGGAGACAGCAACTACTATGTAAGCAAAAATGTTGTAAAACAAGCAACAGTAACAGATATACGCAAACTAAAAGAAAATGAAATAATAGAAGAAATAGCAAAAATGACAAATGGAGAAGTAACAGAAACATCTAAAAAACATGCAATGGAATTAAGACTAGCAAATGTTGGATAAAATTCTATATATTTGTAAACAATAAATGTAGTATTAATAAGTAATAATAAATATAGTAAGAAAAGCAACAAAAAAGAAAGCAAAATATGAAAAACTAGAAATAAGTAGGTTTAAAAAGCTTTCTTTTTTGTGTTTTTATTTCAAAAAAGCGTTTACAGATTTTAACTTATGGTATATAATATTTAACATAAAAATGAATAAGGAGAGGTTGCTTTATGGAACAAAACGAAAATCAAGAAACAGAATTAAATATGAATCATTTAATGCAAGTAAGAAAGGAAAAATTAGATAACTTAATTGCAGAAGGCAAAAATCCATTTGAAATAACAAAATTTAATAGAACACATACAAGTGCAGATATAGAAAAACATTACGACGAGCTAGAAGGCAAAGATGTTACTGTAGCTGGAAGAATTATGTCTAAAAGAATTATGGGAAAGGCTTCTTTTTGTCATATTCAAGATGCAACAGGAAAAATTCAAAGTTATGTAAGTATAAATGACTTAGGAGAAGAAAGCTACAAACAATTTAAAGAAGATGATATAGGAGATATTATTGGAATTACAGGTTTTGTATTTAAAACAAAAACAGGAGAAATTTCTATACATGCAAAAGAAGTAACTTTGCTTACAAAATCTTTAAGACCATTACCAGAAAAATTCCACGGATTAAAAGACACAGACCTACGTTATCGCCAAAGATATGTAGATTTAATAGTTAATCCAGATGTAAAAGAAACTTTTGAAAAAAGAACAAAAATTATAAAAGAAATGAGAAGAATTCTTGACGAAAAAGGATATATGGAAGTAGAAACACCAATATTACAAACAATAGCTGGTGGAGCATCTGCTAAACCTTTTATAACACATCACAATAGCTTAGACATAGACATGTACTTAAGAGTTGCACCAGAGTTATATTTAAAGAGATTGATTGTTGGTGGATTTGATAAAGTATATGAAATTGGTAGAAACTTTAGAAACGAAGGTATGGACATAAAACACAATCCAGAATTCACAAACATGGAATTATATGCAGCATATGAAAATATGGAAGATATGATGGCAATAACAGAAGAATTAATTTCTACAATTGCTAAAAATGTACTTGGAACAACAAAAATAACATATCAAGGTGTAGATATAGATTTAACTCCATCTTGGAGAAGAGTTACAATGATAGACATAGTTAAAGAAAAAACAGGAGTTGACTTTAACGAAATAGAAACAGATGAACAAGCACAAGAAGCAGCAAGAAAAGCTGGAATAGAAATAGATCCTATAAAACCAACAAGAGGAGATATATTAGCGCAATTCTTTGACGAAAAAGTAGAAGAAACTCTAATACAACCAACAATAGTTTACAACTATCCAATAGAAAATTCTCCACTTGCTAAAAAAGTTCCAGAAGATCCAAGGATGACACAAAGATTTGAGCTATTTATTGGTGGTAGAGAATATGCAAATGCGTTCTCAGAGTTAAATGACCCAATAGACCAATACGAAAGATTTTTAGCTCAAGTTAAAGCCAGAGAAGCAGGTGACGAAGAAGCAAATATGATGGATACAGATTTCGTAAATGCTTTGGAATATGGTTTACCTCCAACAGGTGGACTTGGAATTGGTTTGGATAGATTAATAATGTTACTTACAGACCAAGCATCAATAAGAGATATTTTACTATTCCCAACTATGAAACCATTAGACTAAGTCTGTATTCAAAATTTTAGTTATATAAAAATGAGAGAGGAATACTATGAAGGAAGGATTAAGTGATTTCTTAAAAATAGCATATAAGCATAATAGAGTTAAAGAACTTAAAGAAGCATTTGAAGAATTTCCAGTAGAAGAAGAGTGGCATAAAGGTAAAACAGAAAATATTTTAAAAGAAGATAAAGAAAAATATCATATTAATTATGAAATTGGAGATATTGTATTTGTTAGAGAATATAGATATCCAGATGGAGCAACTGGGAATAATCATTTCTTTGTAATTATAGATAAAGACAATACAGCAGTACCAATCGAAAATTTTGGAATGCTTATATCGTCAAACTTAAATAAACTAAAATTTAAATCGAATAAGTTATTAGAAAAAGATGACATAAATAAATTATATAAAGATAGTCTGGTAAAAACAGATGTTGTATATAAAATTTTAAACGAACAAATAGTGTTTAAAATTGGTATAGTGAATTATGAAAAAATAGAAGAGTATAAAAAAAGTTTTTATGATAGCCTAAAAGATAGTGATTAATTTAGACTAAAACGAAAGGAAAATGATTAGTGTATATAGATAAAAGATTCATATATATTATTGTAATTATAATTGCTGCATATTCAGTAATAAGTTTATTATCAAATCCTATGGCATTGCTAATATTACTATATAGCATACCAGGAGTATTAGTAGCAATAACATTTCATGAATATGCACATGCTTTTGCGGCAGATAAATTAGGAGATGATACTCCAAGATTACAGGGAAGACTTAGCTTGAATCCTTTGGCACACTTAGACCCAATAGGTTCTCTTATGTTATTATTTGTAGGTGTAGGTTGGGGAAAACCTGTACAAATTAATCCTAATAATTTTAATAGAACTGTATCTATTTCAAAAGGAGAAGCTATAGTTTCTGCAGCAGGTCCTATAATGAATTTTATACTAGCTATAGTTTTCTGTATAGTTTATTTTGTAATATATAAATTTGCTGGTACTTTTGTGGACACACAAATAGGTGGTATAGTACTATCTATTATATTATCAACAGTATATATAAACTTAGGATTAGGAATATTTAACTTAATTCCAATGCCACCATTAGATGGCTCAAAAATATTAAAAAACTTTTTGCCTTATAGAGCAAGAGCTTGGATGGAAAGTAATGAATATTTATTTTATATGATATTTTTAGCATTATGGATTTTTGGAATATTAGGAAATATAATTTCTCCTTTAATAAATATAGTAAGTGATTTACTAATAAGTGGTGTAGGAAAGCTATTTGGATTATAGATTTAAACTAAACCAACATAAATTATTAAGCTAAAATATATAAAAACTAATTTAAGTATAAAAATATATTAAAGAATTAAAGTAGCAACAAAAAATAACAACAATAAAGAGGTAATAACATATGAAAGACATATTAACTTTAGGAATTGAATCAAGTTGTGATGAGACTTCTGTTTCCATTGTAAAAAATGGAAGAGAAGTTCTTTCTAATGTTATAAATTCTCAAATAAAAATTCATGAAAAATTTGGTGGAGTAGTACCAGAAATAGCATCAAGAAACCATGTAGAAGCTATTTCTAATGTAACTAAAGAAGCTTTAAAAGAAGCTGGAAAAGAATTTAAAGACATAGATTTAGTTGCATGTACTTATGGTCCGGGCTTAGTAGGAGCACTACTTGTAGGCGTTTCATATGGTAAAGCACTAGCATATGCTTTAAATAAACCTTTAATTGGTACAAACCATATAAAGGGTCATATTGCAGCAAATTATATTTCACATCCAGAACTAAAACCTCCATTTTTATGTTTAATAATTTCAGGAGGACATACACATTTAGTACATATAAAAGATTATAATGAGTTTGAAATATTAGGCAAAACTAGAGATGACGCAATTGGAGAGGCATTTGATAAAGTGGCAAGAGTAATAGGATTAGGATATCCAGGTGGTCCTAAAGTCGATAAGCTCGCAAAAGAGGGCGAGCCGAACATAGAACTTCCAAAAACACATTTAGATAATTTGGACTTTAGCTTTAGCGGAATAAAAACAGCAGTTATAAATTTACACCATAAAAATCCAGAAATAAACAAAGCAGACTTAAGTGCAAGTTTTGAGAAAACAGTTACAGAAATATTAGTTCAAAATACATTAAAAGCTGCAAAAAGTTTAAACATTTCAACAATAGCGCTGGCAGGAGGCGTTTCTGCTAACTCATATATAAGAAATGAATTTTTAAAACTAGAACAAAGCAATAATTTAAAAATATATTATCCAGATCCAATATTGTGTACAGATAACGCTGCAATGATAGCCTCAGCTGGATATTATAGTTATATTTCTGGAGAAAAATCTGACTTAACATTAAATGCAATACCTAACTTAAAAATATAAAGATTAAAGTAAAAATATAGTAATTGGGGGAAAATAAGTGTCTATATATACAATAGGAGATTTACATCTGTCATTCAGCCAGAATAAACCTATGAATATATTTGGTGACAACTGGAATGGACATGCAGATAAAATAAGAAAAAACTGGATAGAAAAAGTAAATGAAAAAGACTATGTAATATTGCCAGGAGATTTTTCTTGGGCAATGTATTTAAAAGACACTTATAAAGATTTTGAGTATTTGGAAAAGTTACCAGGAAATAAAATATTATTAAAAGGAAACCACGATTATTGGTGGAGCGGACTTAGTAAAATGAACGAATATTTAAAAGAAAACAATTTTAATAATATAAATTTTTTATACAATAATAGTTATTTAGTAGAAAATACAATAATTGCAGGAACAAGAGGTTGGAATTTAACAGACTCAGAAGATAACGAAAAAATGTTAAATAGAGAATGTATTAGACTAAAATTATCTTTAGAAGATGGAGTTAATAAATTTGGAAGAGATAAAGAAATTATAGTATTTATGCATTATCCACCAATTAGTAAAGCTGGCATAAGTAATGGGTATACCAAAAAATATATTTCAATAATGAAAGAATATGGTGTTAAAAAATGCTATTATGGGCATTTACACGGAACATCACATAGCGAAGCAATAGAAGGAAATGTAGATGGAATAGAGTTTTATTTAGTAAGTTCAGATTATTTAGATTTTGACTTAGTAAAAGTAAAATGATAATAAAAAGAATAAGACAAAACTAGCTTAATTAATATAATTAAAGCAATTGAAGAAATTAAACCAATTAAAATAACTAAAGTAATTCAACTAATTCAACAAAATTGCATAACTAAATTAAAGTTTAGAAAGAAAATTAAGTGTAAATAGGATTTAAAAATAAGAGAAAGGACCTGATATTATGGACAAGACACATACACTAGAAAATAAGTTTAATCCAAAAGATTTTGAAGATAAAATTTATAAAAATTGGGAAGAAAAAGGATATTTTAAGCCATCAGAAGATAAAAGCAAAAAGCCATATACTATAGTAATTCCTCCACCAAATATTACAGGAAAATTACACATGGGACATGCTTTGGATGAGACAATACAAGACTTGTTAATAAGATATAAAAGAATGCAAGGATATAATGCATTATGGCTTCCTGGAACAGACCATGCAGCAATAGCTACAGAAGCAAAAGTAGTTGCAAAATTAAAAGAAGAAGGAACTAGCAAAGAAGAGTTAGGAAGAGAAGAATTTTTAAAAAGAGCATGGGAATGGAAAAAAGAATATGGTGGAATAATAATTAACCAAATAAAAAAATTAGGATGTTCTTGTGACTGGGACAGAGAAAGATTTACAATGGACGAAGGGCTTTCTAATGCAGTTAAGCATGTATTTGTTGACTTATACAACAAAGGCTTAATATACAAGGGAAAGAAAATGATAAACTGGTGTCCTTATTGTAAGACATCTATTTCAGATGCAGAAGTAGAATACGAAGAAGAACCAACACATTTATGGCATATAAGGTATAAAGTAAAAGGAGAAGAAAATAGATACGTAGTTGTTGCAACAACTAGACCAGAGACAATGCTTGGAGACACAGGAGTAGCTGTACATCCAGCAGATGAAAGATATAAAGACCTAGTTGGAAAAAAAGTAATACTTCCAATTATGAATAAAGAAATTCCAGTTGTGGCAGACGAATTTGTAGAAAAAGAATTTGGAACAGGAGCCGTAAAACTTACACCTGCACATGACCCTAACGATTATGAATCAGGAGAAAGACACGGCTTAGAAGTTGTAGAAGTATTTGATGAAAACGGAAAAATGAATGACTTAGTTCCAGAATATGCAGGAATGGATATATATGAGGCAAGAGAGAAAATAGTTGAAAAACTAAAAGAAATCGGAGCTTTAGTAAAAATTGAGGACTATACACACAATGTAGGAAAATGTTATAGATGCCATCATAGTATAGAACCAAAAATATCAGAGCAATGGTTTGTAAAAATGGAGCCATTGGCAAAGCCTGCAATAGATGCAGTTAGAAATGGCGATGTTAAATTTATACCTGAAAGATTTGACAAAACATACTTTAATTGGATGGAAAACATTAGAGACTGGTGTATATCTAGACAATTATGGTGGGGACATAGAATACCAGCATATTATTGTAAAGACTGTGGGAATATGCAGGTTTCAGAAAATGAAGTTACAAAATGTAATAAATGTGGAAGTACAAATGTAGAACAAGATGACGAAACACTAGATACATGGTTTAGCTCTGCATTATGGCCATTTTCTACTTTAGGGTGGCCAGAACAAACAGAAGACTTTAAATACTTCTATCCAACAGATACTCTAGTTACAGGATATGATATTATATTCTTCTGGGTTGCAAGAATGATATTTTCTGCTATTGAGCATACAGGTCAAGCTCCTTTTAAAAATGTATTTATACATGGTATAGTAAGAGACTCACAGGGAAGGAAAATGTCTAAGAGTCTTGGAAATGGAATAGATCCAATAGAAGTAATAGATAAATATGGAACAGATGCACTAAGATTTTCACTTATACTAGGCATATCTCCAGGAAATGATATAAGATACATGCCAGAAAAACTAGAGGCAGCTTCAAATTTTGCAAATAAATTATGGAATGCTTCAAAATTTGTTTTAGGTAACTTAGAAAATTATAAAGAAGTAGAATTTAAAGATATAGAAAAAAGTTTAACATATTCAGACAAATGGATTTTATCTAAACTAAATAAACTAGTATTAGACATTACAAATAACATAGATGGATTTGAATTAGGAGTATTTGCACAAAAAATATATGACTTCATCTGGAACGAATTTTGCGACTGGTATATAGAAATGGTAAAACCAAGATTATATAATGAAGAAGACGAAACAAAATTAGCTGCTCAATATACTTTAAATAAAGTATTAGCAGATAGCTTAAAATTACTACACCCAATTATGCCATTTATTACAGAAGAAATATACACAAAGTTGTATAATAGTGATGAAAGCATAATGATATCTAAATGGCCAGAGTATAGTAAAAATGCGGACTTCGATAAAGAAGAATTAGCAGTAGAAGAACTAAAAAATATAATAACAGGCATAAGAAATATACGTGTACAAAGAAATATACATCCTTCTAAAAAATCTAAATTAATATTTGTAACAAGCGAATCAAAAGAAGCAGTAGAAAATTCAGAATCATGGTTACTAAAATTAGGTTTTGGAAACGAAATAGAAATAAGTGCAAACAAAGAAAATTTGCCACAAAACGCAATGTCTGTTTTAGCAAATGGAATAGAATTATATATGCCATTTGAAGATTTAGTTGATATATCAGAAGAAAAAGAAAGACTACAAAAAGAAAAAGAAAGACTAGAAAGTGAAATACAAAGAGCTACTAAAATGTTAAATAATCCTGGTTTTGTAAATAAAGCACCAGTAGAAAAAGTACAAGAAGAAAAAGACAAGAAAACAAAATACGAAGATATGCTTGAAACAGTTAAAAATAGACTTAAAGAAATTGGGACCAGATCATAATTTCCTCAAATGAGAAATTGGGACCAGATCTTAATTTCCTTAAATAAGAAATTAGGACTAGATAATAATTTCTAAAAATGCGAAATAATGGACAGGTCAGTAAGTTATTGTTTTGATAAGCTTACTGACCTGTCTATTTTTTGAAATACGCTTTAGTTTGAAATATGCCTTAGTTTGGATATGACTTAATTTAATATTGTACTGACCTGTCCCTAATTTCCCAAATCGGGAAGTTGGGACCTGTCCCCAATTTCCAAAGCTCGAAAAAAGTCGAGAAGTTTTGCGATTTCGTCAAAACTTCTTATTTTTTGCTATAGGAAAAATATGGAAAAAGAATTATAATACATAAAGAAAAGAAAGGGGGATAATTTTGAAAAGTGAATATAAAGATTTGGACAAGCTATTGATTTTAAAGATAACGGAAGAAATTGATCACCATACTACAGAAAAAATAAGGAGGAAAATGGATAATGAAATTACAAGATATATGCCTAGAAAAGTTTTATTTGATTTTAATGAAGTTTCTTTTATGGACAGCGCAGGAATAGGATTAATTATAGGAAGGTACAAGGTTGCAAAACTATTCGGTGGAGAAGTAGAAATAGCAAATGCAAGACCTTCAGTAAAGAAAGTTTTAGAAATGAGTGGGATTACAAGAATAATAAAAATTAATGATGGAATAAGAATAGCAAATTAACTAAAAGGAGGTTACAAATAAAAAATGAAAGGGTTATATGATAATGAGATGAAATTAGAATTCTTAAGTAAGTCAAGTAATGAGGCTTTTGCACGAATAACAGTTGCAGCTTTTGTTTCTCAACTTGACCCAACAATAGAGGAAATTTCAGATATAAAAACTGCTGTTTCAGAAGCGGTAACAAACTGTATTATCCATGCGTATGAAGATACAGATGGAATTGTAAAAATTGTTACAAGACTTATAGGTAATACAGTTGAGATAGAAATTTCAGATAGTGGAAAAGGAATTGAAAACATAGAACTTGCAAGAAGACCTTTATATACAACTAAAGCAAATTTAGAAAGGTCTGGAATGGGATTTACTATAATGGAAAGCTTTATGGATGAAGTAGAAATTAGTTCTGTCGTGGGAATAGGAACGAAAATTATAATGAAAAAGAAAATAAAAAAGATTGAAAATACAACTGATATAAAAGAAGAATGTTGTAGCAAAACAATAGTATAAAACAACTAATAAATGCTTAAAAATAAGTATAAAATCCCACAAGAAAAATCAAAAGTAACTTAAATATAAATTTAACAAGAGTAAATGCGGAATTTATTTTTTGCAGGAGGTATTTGAGTGAATAATATGGAAAATGAAGAAGAGTTTAATAATGACATTGAAGATATTATTAAAGCTCAAAATGGTGACGAGAGTACAATGGAAAAGCTTATAGAAACAAATAAAGGACTTATTTGGAGCATTGTTCGTAGATTTAAAGATAGAGGAGTGGAAATAGATGATTTATATCAAATAGGAGTATTGGGATTTATAAAAAGTATAAAAAAATTCGATACTAAATTTGACGTTAGACTTAGTACATATGCTGTTCCATATATAATGGGAGAAATAAAAAGACATATAAGAGATGATGGACCGATAAAAATAAGTAGAAGTATAAAAGATTTAGGACGAAAAGTTATAGAATTACAAAAAGAATATATTAAAAAAACTGGGCAAGATGTTAGCATAACACAAGTTGCAAAAAAACTAAATGTAACAAAAGAAGAGGTGGCTTTAGCATTGGACAGCTTTAATCCAGTTGAATCTATATATAATGGTACGTCAGAGAACGAAGATGGATTAACTTTATTAGATACTATAAGTAGTAATGTAGATGAACAAACTGAAATTGTTAACAAATTGTCTATAAAACAAATAATGGATGACTTACAAGATGATGAAAAGCAAATAATTTTGCTTAGATATTTTAAAGGGAGAACACAAACAGAAGTTGCAAAAATATTTAAAACATCACAAGTACAAATTTCTAGATTAGAGAAAAAAGTGCTAGACAGAATAAGAGTAAAGTTATTAGTATAAATTTGGAACCATAAGTTTATAGGTAAAACTAAAAAACCTAAATATATTTACGAGGAATTAATCAGCATAAAAACTGATTATATAGATATATATGAAAAAAATTCTAATATATTTAATTGTATTTGTCTTTATTTGCTTCTTTTTACCAGTCATTTTTACTCCTAAAAGTAAAAACGTTGCAAAAACGTTAGATAATATAGACCAAAATGCCAATTTAGAAGAAACAAATAATATAGAATCTACATATGACTATAAAAACTATAAAGAGATAAATTTATATCATACATCAACTAAGAAAACCGAAAAAATACCATTGGATGAATATTTATATGGAGTTGTATCTGCGGAAATGCCTGCAAGTTTTGAAGAAGAAGCGCTTAAAGCACAAGCTGTTGTTGCTAGAACATATACATTATACAAAATTCAAAACAGTAAGCGGAAAACATAAAGGAGATAATGCAGATATATGTGACAGTTCTACATGTTGCCAAGCATGGATTTCTAAAGAGGACAGGTTAGCAAAATGGAATGAGGCAGAAAGAGAAAGCAATTGGAATAAAATTGTTAATGCTGTAAATAATACACAAGGTAAAATTATTACATATGAAGGCAAAGTAATAAATGCATTTTTCCATTCAAACAGTGGAGGAAAAACAGAAGCTCCTATAAATGTGTGGGGAGGAAGTAATTATCCGTATTTACAATCAGTTCAAACAGATGGAGAAGATGCATATAGCCAATATAAGTCAGAAGTTACATTAACTAAAGACGAATTTGTAGAAAAAATAAAAGAAGAACATAACGATTTTGAAATAGATTTTTCAAAGAAAGATTGTATAAAAATAAAAGAGAATACAGAAGGAAACAGAGTAAAAACTATACAAATTGGAAACTTAGAATTAACAGGAGTGGAGGTTAGAAATATATTTTCACTAAGGTCTGCAAACTTTACTTTTAAAATAGAGAGAGATAACATAAAATTTGAAGTAATTGGATATGGTCATGGAGTTGGAATGAGTCAGACAGGAGCAGACAGTTTAGCAAAACAAGGCAAAAATTATGAAGAGATAATAAAACATTACTATACTGGAGTAGAAATAGTAGATATGTAATATTTTTTTGTATATTTTTCTAAAATTAGTAAATAATTATATTAACTAATTTTTAAGGAGGAAATATTTTATGATGAGAAGAGATATGAGAAGAAATCAAAATGATGACAATTTTGATACAAAAAAAATATTATATATAACTGGAGCTATTTTAATACTCGCAATAATAACATTTGCAGTAGCTTTTTACATGTATAATAAACAATGGAATGAAGACTATCAGGAAATTGGACAGATAAACTCTATAACAGAAGATTATGAGGAAACTAGTAGCTCATTTGGAAAAACAGTAAACGAGTCACAAAATGAAATTACAGATAACAACACAGAAAAGATAGCAGTCAATACAAGTAAGATAGAAGAAAAAAATTCAGAAGAATCTAATGCAACAACCGATACAAGTAATAATGCATTAGAAGAAAATAATCAAAAGTCTAAAAGCAATAAAGAAAATGCAGAAGAAAAAAGTGATACCGCAGAAAACACAAAAGAAAATAATGACTCAAAAGAAAATTTAGCTACCGAAAAAAATACAGAAGAAAAAGAGAAAACTGAAACAAGTGAAGATACTAACAAAAAAGAAGAAGCCGAAAATCCAGTATTTCAAATGCCAGTGGAAGGCGAAATAATAAAAGAATTTGCAAATACTAACTTAGTATACTCAAACACATTAGGTGAATGGGTAACACATAATGGAATAGATATAAAAGCAGATAAAACAACAGTAGTAAAAGCAGCAGAAAAAGGAACTGTAAAGTCTATAAAAAACGATCCTAGATATGGACTAACAATAGTAATAGAGCATACAAATGACTATTCTACAGTATATTCAAACTTATTATCAACAGAATTTGTAGTAGAAGGAGAAGAAGTAGAAAAAGGACAAACAATAGGAACTGTTGGAAATACTGCTACATTTGAAATAGCAGACGACCCACATCTTCATTTCGAAATATTACACAATTCCGAAAATCTAGACCCAGAATTATATTTTGGAAATTAGGGACAGGTCCCAACTTCCCAAATCGGGAAATTGGGGACAGGTCAGCAAATAAATACTAGATTAAAAATTGAACTAAAAAAGCTCTAAAAAGCACCAAAAACCATAAAAACCATAAAAAATCTAAAAATCTAAAAAATATAAAAAAGCCATAAAAAGTCAAAGCTAAATTTAATAATAAAAAAGAGCAGTTTTTAATTGTTAAACACGAAATAAAAACATAATATAAAAAATAAACAGGTTATATAAGATTACTTTACTGAAATTCTTATATAATCTGTTTTTTATTGAAAAGATATAAAAGTTAAAACACAAAACTTTTAATAAAAAATAGTACACATATAATTTTTCTTTTAACATATATTTATAGAAATAAATTAATTAAAAGCAAAGAGGGGATTATATGGATGTTTTAGAAAACATAAAAGAAGAAAGAACTATAAAAAATAAAGAAAATATATTGCAAGGTAATAATGATAATTTAAAAGCTAATATTATAAGAATTATTAAAGGAAGTTTACTTTCAATTATTGTTTCTGTAATATTTCTAATTATATTTGCAATGCTACTTACTTATACAAGTTTATCCGAAAATACAATAACTCCAGTTGTTTTAGCAATAGTGGGCCTTAGCATTTTGCTTGGAAGCTATTTAAGTACTAAAAAAATAAATAAAAAAGGAATTTTAAATGGAGCAATGGTAGGCATTATATATATGCTAATTTTATATATTATATCAAGTGTAATTTTTATGGACTTTTCAATAAACGCGAGCTCTATAATAATGATAATTTGTGGAATTATAGCAGGAATTATTGGCGGTATAGTAGGTGTAAACACTAATAAAAAATAGGCTTAGTATAATTGTAAGTTTGATTTTCCATACATTAAAATATAAAAAATAGATAAAATGCAAAAAAATATAGCCAGAATATAAAAAAATATAGATAAAATATAAATAAAATGCGAATAAAATATAGACGTTTAAATTTACAAAAAAATCTTTTTAAAAAATTTGCAAAAAATGTTTACTTTTGTAAAAAAATTGTATACAATATTTCACAGAAGTGTAAAACGAAGGAAAAATATGGAAAGGGGCTTACCATAGATGAAAATTTTAATGTTAACATGGGAATATCCACCAAGAATAGTAGGTGGAATAGCTAGAGTAGTGCATGATTTATCAAAAAGATTAATTAAAGACGGACACGAGGTTACAGTAATTACATATAGAGATGGAAATGTGCCAGAATATGAAAACGACAAAGGTGTAGAGGTATATAGAGTTGATAACTACATGATACATCCAAATAATTTTATAGATTGGATTATGCAACTTAATTTTAATATGATAGCAAAAGCAACAGAGGTAATTAACAAAGAAGGTGGATTTGACGTTATACATGCACATGATTGGCTTGTTACATATGCTGCTAAGTCACTAAAACAATCATTTAATTTGCCTATGGTAGCTACAATACATGCAACAGAAGCTGGCAGAAATTCAGGAATTCATGACGACACACAAAGATATATAAATGATACAGAATGGCTTTTAACATATGAAGCTACAGAAGTAATAGTTAATAGCAATTATATGAAGGGACATGTACAAGGATTATTTGGACTTCCTTTTGACAAAATTAGTGTAATACCAAATGGAATAAATTTAA
>ERZ1643251.3372-NODE-3372-length-14836-cov-5.540694_pt1 | contig 14836 bp, 14 predicted proteins | sample MGYA00579261_ERZ1643251 | MGnify/ENA primary metagenome ERZ1643251 (study PRJEB29033, sample SAMEA4952267) | chicken gut metagenome | biome: Broiler Chicken; feature: Gastrointestinal Tract; material: Caecum | place: Ireland | collected 2018 | study: Broiler...
TGCACCGCCCGTGAATATGCAATGCGTATGATAAAGCACGTTCTGAAAGAAACGGGCATAACCGCCACGGCAGGCATAGGTACAAATTTATATCTCTGCAAAGTTGCCATGGACATAGTTGCAAAGCACGTTCCCGCAGATAGTGACGGCGTTCGCATTGCCGAGCTTGACGAGATGACCTATCGAAAAACTTTGTGGAACCACCGTCCGCTCACAGATTTCTGGCGCGTGGGAAGAGGCTATTCCAATAAGTTGGAACGCTTCGGTCTTTACACTATGGGAGACATTGCCCGTTGCTCCATAGAGAACGGCTCGCTTTACAATGAAGATTTACTCTACCGTATGTTCGGAATCAATGCCGAACTTCTCATCGACCACGCATGGGGGGTGGGAGTCGTGCACTATTGCAGACATCAAGGCATACAAACCGCAGGCAAACAGCATCAGTTCGGGGCAGGTTTTACAGGAACCATATCCATATAAAAAGGCAAGGCTTGTAATAAGCGAAATGGCGGACGCACTCGCCCTCGACCTTGTAGAAAAGCGGCTCGTCATAAATCAGATAGTGATAACGGTCGGCTATGATTGCGACAATGAGAATTATGACGGCGAGTTTACCTACGACCACTACGGCAGAAAGATACCCAAACACGCACACGGCACATATAATATGCAAATGCAGACCTCATCGGGTAAACTGATATGTAGTGCTGCGCTTGAACTCTTTGATAGGATAGTAAACAAAAATCTCAATATCCGTCGTTTGAACATAACGGTAGCAAAGGTGGTGAGAGAGGAATATGCAAGCCAACCCGCGCTTGAACAGCTTGACCTTTTCACCGATTATGAGAAGTTGAATGCTCAAAGGCAGGTACAGGAAGAAGAGAACCAAAAGGAGAAAAAGCGGCAACAGGCTGTGCTTGAAATAAGGGCAAAGTACGGTAAAAACGCCGTGCTCAAAGCCAACAGTCTTGAAGATGGCGCAACGGCAAGGGAGCGCAACAATCAGATAGGAGGACACAAGGCGTGAGTGATTACGACGATATAATAAATCTACCGCATCACCAATCTCAAAATCACCCGCACATGTCGCTGCACGACAGAGCGGCACAATTTGCACCATTTGCCGCTCTCACTGGCTATAATGATGCTGTAAAAGAGGCAAGGCGACTCACCGACAGCAAGCCCGAACTTGACGAAAATCAGCTTGAAGAACTCGATCAGAAGCTCGCCGAACTTATGACTCGCATTGTCGAGCGCCCCGAAGTGGCGGTAACCTACTTCGAGCCTGACGAAAAAAAGGAGGGTGGGGCATACATCGCCTGTGTGGGCAAGCTCAAAAAGATCGAGGGATATAAACGGCAGCTTGTCTTTGAAACTGGAAAGGAAATAGCGATTAAAAAATTATAGAACTAGTAGAAAACAGTTAGTAGCATGATAGGCGCTTCAAAAGTATTAAATGCTTTTGGGGTGTATATCTTTTTTCAAAGGCAGTTTTTTCTTTGCACAAAAATTACCAGGTAAATATTTTCTAAACATTTTTTATATAGAAAATAAACATGTACGCCTGTGGAATTCTATATTGTGAAAAATTAAAATAAAAGGGCCATACATTTGTATAGCCCTTTTTTAGAGGTTTAGTAAGTGTTTTATACCTTTAATTTTTTATCAACTATTTCCTTAAGTTCTTTTACAAAAGCTTCATACGAGACTGCACCATAATTCTTACCTGAGCGATGTCGTACAGAAATAGTTTGATTTTCAATATCTTTATCTCCGATTACTAGCATGAATGGAATTTTTTCAAGTTGAGCATTTCGTATTTTATATTGAAGAGTATTTGTACTCATATCAATGGTTGCTCTATATCCTTCTGCGAGCAATTTATTTAAAATATTGGTTGAGTAATCAAAAGCTCTATCAGTGATTGGAAGAATTCTAACTTGTTCACTTGACATCCATGTGGGGAGAGCACCAGCGTATGTTTCTATCAGATAAGCTAAAGTTCTCTCATAACATCCGAGACTTGTTCTGTGAATAATATACGGCAATTTTTTCTGTCCGTCGATATCGGTATAATACATATTAAACTTTTTTGCTAAAAGCATATCAATCTGTATTGTTACTAAGGTGTCCTCTTTTCCAAATACATTTTTATATTGTATATCTAGTTTTGGACCATAAAACGCGGCTTCACCAATACCAATTTCATAATTCACTTCTAAATCCTCAAGGATTTTTTTCATTTGTGTTTGGGCAATTTCCCATTGCTCTTGTGTTCCCTCGTACTTGAGTTTATTATTTGGATCCCATTGAGAGAATCTAAAAGTGCATTTATCTAATAAACCAACTGTTCCTAAAAAGTATTTGGACAAATTAAGACAGTTTTTAAATTCTTCTTCTAGCTGTTCGGGTCGAAGAATTAAGTGTCCTTCAGAGATAGTGAATTGACGGACTCTAATTAGTCCATGCATTTCACCAGAATCTTCGTTTCTAAATAATGTCGATGTCTCGCCTAATCTCATAGGCAATTCTTTATAACTACGTGCTCTGTTTAAAAATACTTGATACTGGAATGGGCAGGTCATTGGCCTAAGAGCAAAACATTCTTTGGTTTCATCGTTGGGATCACCAATTACAAACATACCATCTAAATAATGATCCCAGTGGCCAGATATTCGATACAACTCTCTTTTTGCAAATAAGGGTGTTTTTGTTAGCAAATAGCCATTTTTTTGCTCTACATCTTCAACCCATCGTTGCAGTAATTGAATTACCCTTGCACCTTTTGGAAGTAATACGGGTAATCCTTGGCCAATAACATCAACAGTGGTAAAATATTCAAGTTCTCGACCAAGTTTATTGTGATCACGTTTTTTAGCTTCTTCAATGGATGTGAAATAATTATCCATATCAGTCTTTTTGGTAAATGCTACACCATATATTCGAGTCAGCATTTTATTTTTTTTGTCGCCGCGCCAGTATGCGCCTGTTATACTAGTAAGCTTAAATGCTTTAATTTTTCCTGTTGAAGGAAGGTGTGGACCCTTGCAAAGATCAGTAAATGGACCTTGTTTGTAAAATGAAATTTTTGCATCTGCAGGGAGATTTTCAATAAGCTCAATCTTATACTTTTCATGAAAAGAATCCATTAATGCTATTGCGTCATTTTTTTGTAAAACAAAACGCTCAATAGGAAGATTGCTTTTTATTATTTTCTGCATTTCAGATTCAATTTTGGCTAAATCATCGTTATTTATAGGAGTGGTAAAGTCAATGTCATAGTAAAAACCATTTTCTACAGCTGGACCGATTGCAAGTTTACAAGTCGGGAAAATGGTTTTACATGCCTGAGCCAGTATATGTGCACAAGTATGGCGATATACCTGCAGTCCTTCAGGATCTTTTAAAGTAACAATTTCAAGTATATCATTATCATATAAAACTGTTTCTAAATCTACTAATTCGTTGTTAACCTTGGCGGCAACTGCATTTCGAGCAAGCCCCTCACTAATTTGTGAGGCGGCAACTAGGCAATTTGACCCTTCGGGCAACATTAATTTTTTGCCATCTTTTAGAATTATATTCATGACAATTCTCCTTTATTTAATTGCAATAATGAAAAAAAGCGTCCTTAAATAACTGCTTAAGGACGCCTAAGAAGCGCGGTTCCACCTTAATTGCATTAGTATAATGCCACTCTTGAAAAATAGTTTCTATAAAATTTACGCTAAAGTGGTTTCGAATTAGAGCATTTGCGTCGCTTTTTCACCAACAGCGATTCTCTGTAGCAAAAGGATTCTAAACTACTTGTCTTTAACGGCAAATATTATATCACATAAGAATGTTCGTGTCAATAAATTTCACGGGGTAAAGACCATGTTTTTTTATAGTCAATGCTTATTCTTGGTAAGTGGATTACTTACTACTTTGTATTCACGCATTAGTAAAGTTGACGATAGTATTGACAAATGGGTATGAAAGTGATATAATAAGATTGTTATTTAGATGGAAGATATATTTTTTCAGAGTGATTTTTTTCGGAATTATAACATTAACGAAATAAAACGGATAAATACCGGTATTGATAATCAGGTATATTTAATTAGATGTGATAAAGAGAAGTACATTGTTAGAGTCTGCAATCAACAACGCTATTGTGAAGACCCTAATAATTTCGTATATCAAGCAAATTTATTAAAGCGTTTATCAGATACTGCATTTTTTTCTGTTCCGAACATACTAAGTGTTTTTAGATATAAAGATACGCTTGCTATGATTTACCCATTTATACAAGGTAAATGCTTTATTCCAAAAACAGAGGTTGAGATAAGCTCGTTGGTGCACGTGCTTGATTTTAACAAAAAATTTAATAACTTCCCCCAATTGGATAGGTTGCAAACGATAAATTTATATTACCAAAATGTTAATGACTTGTGTAATAACCTTTCTGATATATGGGAAAGTGATATTAAAAATATTAAAGCTGAATTGCTCGGATGTTTAGATACAATTACACGTCAAAATAGAAATCTGGTTCATGGCGATTTTCATTTAGGAAACATTATTTGGAAAGGTAATGATATTGTTGCAGTATTAGATTGGGATAATTGGGCAATTGGTGATATTGAAAGCGATGTCGCTCACTGTTATATTGATCTTTTGCTTTTATCAAATGAAAAGATTGCTAGTTTATTTTTGGAGAGATGTATTAATGAACTTAAGCTTGAATACCCTAATCTAAGATTTTTTTTAAATTATGAAGCGGTATATGCAGAAGTAAATATGCATAAATGGCGGAATGGTTTCTTCGGTAAAAACTTTTCAATGTCAAGAGAGATGAGTTCAACATTATTAAATAAGGCATTTAATTTATTCTAGAATAAATTAAATAAATACAATAAGGAGGTTCGCAATGGTTAAGGAAATATTTATTGACGTTGTTGAAGAAGACATCGTTAAAGAGACCGGAAAGGCAATATGCGGAATGACTTGTAGTGGTTAACAACATGAGAACCTAGCATTGTTGGCTGGGTTCTCTTTTTGTGAATGTCTTAAGAAAAGAAACAAATATATGCAAATCATATAAGGGGTGATGGCTATGACTTTATCAAAATTTATCTATACACTTGAGGAAGGACAGCACTATTATCTAATTCAAACAAAAACAAGACGTGTTTTTGAAATAAAAAAAGAATGTTATTTACAAATTAAGAGTGGTGGGATTCCAGTCGATTATTTAGATGAGTCAGAATATAAATTATTTCAAGATGCAGAGATAATTATTCCCGATCGGCTTGATGAGGTTGATATATTAGAGAGGGATTGTATCAATAATGATAATCCTAACGAATGGCATTCATTACATATTATTCCAACGGCAGCATGTAATTTTGGATGTGACTATTGCTTCGTTTTAAAAGATAAAAAATCTAATATTTGCGATAATATGATTTCAGATGACATCTTATATTCGGGGATAGATTTCTTTTTTAATGGTAATGAAAGTAATGATGTCATAGCAACCTTTTATGGTGGGGAGCCTCTTTTAACGCCTTCTGTTATCTATAAAGCTGTTGATTATATAGAGAATACTTTAAAAAAACGAGTAAACAAGAAAATAATTACCAATGGCTCATTAATAACGCCAGAGATTGCAGAATATTTGGCGCAACATGAATTTGATGTGAATGTATCTTTAGATGGGAATAAAAAGGCTCATGATACATTTAGAGTTTACAAGTCCGGTAAATCATCGTATGATGATGTAGTGACTGGTATAAAACTACTAATGGATAAGGGTAATAGCGTCAAAGTATTAATGACTGTAGGCGATTTTAATGCAGGAGAGTTAGCAGAGTGTGTAAAAAGCATATTAGCATTAAAGCCAACTACAGTGGCGTTGAATTTGCCCAAGGCTTTACAGTATAGCGAGAACGGAATAGAAAAAAATATTGATTATGCTGGTCTGCTGGATGCATATGTGCAGTGTGTAGATATGTGTTATGACTCACATATTCCGGAGGGCCATATGGCAGATATTATTTTTGGCTTTTTACGAGAAAAGGTTCAATATAGGCCGTGCCATGGATGTGGAAAGCAAATTGCACTTACGCCTAATGGATTAATAGGACCTTGTCAAGCATATTTAGGGACGCAAAAGTATTTCATTAATATGAAGGAGTATAAGTCTATAAGTGATTTGCGGGAAAATGAAATATTCAAAAAATGGGAAGCGATTACAATGTATAGCAGTCAAAAATGTCGAAGCTGTTATCTTTTACCGGTATGCCCAGGTGATTGTCCATATGATTGGGAAAATCGAAGTGGAGATTTAACCAATCCCCCCGATACATATTGTAAATCCAGAAAAAAAATGTTCGATTATATGATAAGGAGACTTGTCCGTGGACAAGAAATTCTTTTTAAACCGAAAAAACGAGAGTAATGAGTGTGTAATGCCGTTAATTGTCGGAATGCCAATTACAACTAGATGCAATTTAAGTTGTGAGCATTGCTTAAGAAATAATAATAAGATAATAGCTAATTATATATGGGATATGTCAATAGAAGAGGCCAAAGTTCTAGCTAGTAAATTTAAAGGGAAATGTAAATTTGTAAATTTATCGGCGGGTTACGGAGAGCCTTTTTTAAATAAGAACATTAATTATATATTTGAAGTGTTCCGACAGGAAAATTTGGCAACGATTATATATACGAATGGCAAGCTACTTAACAAAACAATATTAAGTGGATTTTTTTCAGATTATTTTATTATATCAATAGATTTGTTTCATTACAAAAATATTTACGATTTGTTGTCGCGATTTAAGGATTTAGTAACCTTAGCAGACGATTTAAATTATATATTTACAAATAAATTTATAATTTCATGTGTGATTGATTCTAATATTGAAAATTATGAATTAGTAAAAAGTTTATGTGAACTTCAAATCACTCATCCAAAGATTTTTATAGAATTTCATTGGCGAATGATATATAACGATAAGCCAAGCGTGGTTAATAAAATAGATATGGGATATTTAGAGCTTGAAAATAAATATCGTTCATCGCATATTGAATTCCCAACGTTCATGCATTATCAAAATAATCATTGCAGCGATTTATGGAAATCGGCATATTTCGACCATAATGGAAATTTTAGGGGTTGTTGTGTTTTTTATGATACTTATAGAGCTTTAAATATATTTAAGATGTCATTAGAAGATATTTGGACCTCGGATGTATTAAATTACTTGCGTAATCGATGGAGGGAATGCGATGGGTTTGAGAAATGCAAGCAATGTCCAATCGGATATGGAAATGTTAACGAGTGGAGATAAATTAATTTTAACATGTAAGGAACTGTGCTCAATTGTCGCCCCGTCAGGAAGGGAAATGCCTGTATTGAAATATATTACAAATGCGCTTTTTCAGTATGGTTATCTTATTGAGGTTGATAAAATTGGTAATTTAATAGCACATAAAAAATTAAGAAAACATGTAAAAAACATTGCATTATTTGCCCATATGGATTCTGCTGGGGTAATTATAACGCGCAAATCTTTAAGCAATGAATTGTTGTGGGGAAGTTTATCAAGTTGGACAAAAGAAAAGATAAACAATCAACCTGTCATTTTTGATAATGGTGAAGAGGGAATAATACTTTATTCTGAAGATGCAACAGAAAAAAGAGTAGTTAATCATTCTAATAATTTATCAGTGGGCGCTATTGGAGCTTTTAAGCCAACAATTAAAATAGAGAATGATTATCTTATTGGAACCTTTTTAGATGATAGAGTTGGTTGCGCAATTTTAATAAATCTTGCAAAGCAATTATCTACTTCTAAAGATAATATTTTTTTTGTGTTTACTACGCAAGAAGAGGTTGGGAATAAAGGCGCAATGGCGGTTATGAATTCTCATCAGTTTGATGAGAGTTATATAATTGATACAACAAAATGTGATGTGTCAAGCTTGGGAGAAGGATATGTTAATTTAGGGTATGGGCCTACTTATAAGGTTTGTGATGGAGCAGGGTTTTGTAGTATAGAGTTAATTAGTAAAATCCGAACATTGCAAGAAAAATATAAAATTAAAATGCAAATTGAGATACTGACCTATGCAGGAAGTGACATAGCTGCATTTAGAGGTAAAGGCGACAGGAGTTTATTCTTGGGTTTATCGCTTCCTTGTGATAAGATGCATACACGAGAAGAAATAGTCGCTTTACAGGATCTAATAGGACTTTTTAATTTATTAAAATTACTTTTAAGAGAGTGTTATGGTGCAAAATATCATAATTGATCTTCATAATGGTGGACCTATAATTTATAACAAAAAATTATTGATGAGTGCACTATCAAAAAAGAAAAACAACTTGCCAATTAATCAGATTATACGAGAAATCAACAAAGAACGCGCAAATTTATTAATAGAAGGACTGTACCCAGAGTATGAAAATGCATGGTTAGTTAGCGGGGTTAATTTAGCGATTAGAACTGTTGGTATTTTTACTGATCCACCTTTTTCTATAGATGGGATAGTAGCTGATGTCGCATTAGTAAACCAGATAACAAAACACGTTAATTGGCTTGAACTAATTAAAGATAAAAATTCTTTCAGGCAAATATTTGACGAGGATAAAAAAGGCTATCTTTTAATGATAGAATCTTTGGAAGGGTTCCAACCAAAGGAAGACTTATTAGATAAACTCCAGCAGATGGATATCAAGATTGTTCAGCCTGTTTATAATTATGGAAACTGGTTTGGTGGAGGCTGTTTTGATAAGGTGGATGGTGGCTTAACGGATAAAGGAGGTCTAATTTTAAATTCGCTTAGAAAAGGAAAAATATGCATTGATCATTCGCATTTAGGAGAAACGACGTCATTTGATATTTTTAGAAAATATTATCCGTTTAACATTGCAACGCATACATTTTCTTCTAGCATATCTCCACATCGAAGGGGAAAGAGTGATTTCTTTTTTAGAAGACTAGCAGAAACTAATGGATTTGCAGCATTGACAGTAAACCCTAATTTTTTATGCAATAAGAATTTAAAAATTGAAGATGTATTTATTAGACAGGTGGCGCATTTGCTGGATATTATGGGTGAAAATAAAATAGGTATAGGAACAGATTGGGATGGGCCAATGCCAAATTTCTTAGTTGACGGACTTAATGATGCGGCGAGTAAATTACAACATAATAATTATCAGCTGGATAGACCGTCTAACTTTTATAACGGCATGTTTGATTGGGGGAATATCATTGATGTTTTAATTCATGAGTTTGGCCAGCAATTAACTCAGAGACTAATTGGTAAAAATGCTTTTGACTTTCTACTCAGCATCTTATAAAAATTATAAAGTATTAACTTATATTTTACACAAGATTTGCGTGCTATTTATTGATGCATGCTACCGTGGCTCAGTCGGTACAGCGGCTGTTTCGTAATCAGCAGGTCGAAGGTTCGAATCCTTCCGGTAGCTTTTTTGTATTAAATTGAGCCATATTTTGATGTGACGCTATTATATATTGCGTTTTGAGAGCGCATATATTTAATGTTTTATTATCAAATGTGATGGCAATTATATAAATAACTTCAATCTACTGGTAATTCATATTTGAAAACTTCAAAAAGCCCATACGAACTTAATTACAAAGAATCGCCTATAATAGATACAAAATCGATTGTAGATTATTATAATTCCAGGAGTAGTATTGAAAAATATGGATACGCAATTGATAAGGTGAGGCTATGGAAATCAGAGGAAATATTCTTTTCTAAATATATATCTAAAAATTCAAAAATTCTCGATTTGGGTTGTGGTGCGGGCAGAATAGCTATAAATCTATTTAGAAATGGCTATATAAATATCACTGGTGTTGATATTGCAGATAACTTGATTAAATTTGCTAAAAATTATTGTAAAAAAAACAGGTTAGATATAATTTTTCAAATAGGAGATGCTACGCATCTAAAATTTTTGGATAGCATGTTTGATATCGTTATTTTCTCGTATAATGGTTTGCAATCTATTCCAGGAGAAAAGAATAGGAAAAAATGTTTGGGGGAGATTTATAGAATTTTAAATCCTAACGGGATATTCCTTTTTACAGCACATGATCGGGATGATTCAAAACATCAACAATATTGGATCGAGGAAAAAAAACGATGGGATAATGGAATCCAGGATAAGCATTTAGAAGTATTTGGCGACAGATTTAGTTTGGATAAAACTGGGAAGATTGCTTTTTGTCATTTTTCAAATATTGGGGAAATGGAAAAATTACTCAGACAAAATAATTTTCAAATTCTGGAATATGCAAGACGAGAAACGCTGGCAGATGAAAGCGAAATTGTTAAAGATTTTTCAAGCGAAACTATTTTTTGGGCTTGCAGAAAAGTCGGATCGTAATTGTAGTTCATTGTTGGTAAATGTAAATTTATTTGTTATTTGAAATAAATGGCTAATGAAAAGAAGCACTGTATAAGGTAATTTGACTTTTATACAGTGCTTCTTTAATGTTGAGATACTTTATTATTCTGTTTCAAACTTGTTGATTTTATCAATCATTTCATCCATTTGAGCTTTGATAATTTTATAGATGGCGCGCTTTGCAACCCTTGTTTCGCAATATAAAATCCAGTTAAACTGAACTTCGGGTTTTGGATATTCGCCCTTAATTATCTCCACAACATCGCCAGGTTTTAGTTTTGTATGTAAAGGAACCCTTTTGCCATTAACTATGGCGCCAGCCATGTGTTCACCGAGCTCTTTATGAATGCAGAAAGCGAAGTCTATAACGGTAGAGCCTATAGGGATCTTTCGTTTTTCATGCTTAGGCGTGAAAACAATCATTTCGCCTAAAACCAGTTTATCATAGATATCATTTGGTGTAGCAATGATTAAGTCTGCATCGGTATCACCGTATTGCATAATGTTAAAATCGTTGCTTGATATTAGATGGGCACAGAAATGATTTCTAATATTATCCATAAAATAGAATTCATTTTTGCCGATATCTTCTATGGAATATTCACTCAATTTTGAAGTTGTAAATTCGGCTAATATTTCATTTAAACCCGGAATAGAATTCGGGTTTGGGGAAATAAGGTAGATGTCATATAAAAGATCTGATTGTGAAAAATCACGAGCAGCTTTGCGTTTGTCCTTTAACTGCTTAGATATTTCATAAATTGAAGGCCGAACGAGTCGAATTTCACTAAAATACTTTTTTAGTGTTTTTTCTACTGTGTTAAATGTCGGCTCAATAGAAGAGAATGCTCTAGTTTGAAGTAGCCTATCATTGATTGCTTTGTATAAATTCAATGTTTTTGCGGGCTTGATAGCTTCTTCTATTTTAAAAATGGCATTCTCAATATATTTAATAAATCTGGTCGCGTTAAAGTGATAAAGGAGAGGGAAGACATAATTTCTTGTGTCTTCTATTTTTTTCTCTTGCTTATCAACCGGCATGGCGTCGAGAGTCATTAAATTATCTAGTCTATCGGCAAATTTTATATAGAAGGCAATTTTATGTTCATTGCATTTCCTTATTATTTCAGCATAGTCCAACTCTTCGGGTGAGATGCCTTCATCAATTTTTTGCTTTTGGTCCTCAGAGACGTTTGTAACGCAGTTTATTAAGTCTGCGACATCTTTATCGAAGTCTTCTTTTGCCTGTTCATACGAGTAAGAAGTGTCTTCATATAAGTCGTGCATGATAGCAGCTTTAAGAACATCCTCATCAAACAGACGTTCGTGTATCAGGATGAGTGTCACTCTAAGCGGGTGATTGATATATGGTTCACCGGACTTTCTGACAAGTTCACCCTTATCATTAAATTTTTGTTTTTGGGGCTCTTTTTGATGATGGTTTGTATATTCCTCGGCTATCTTAATACTTTTTCTGATTTCGCTTATAGTGCTTGCATAGCCAAGCCCTAAAAAGCTACTTAATTCATGTTCAATCAGGTCAATCAGGTGCTCTTTAGATTGATAAGTATAGTCTTGATATAACGAAGAAAGTGAAAACATAGTTCGCCCTCCTATGAAATGGCTTTAGTTATCATCAGGGTTATCGTCTGGGCTATTTTCGTTTGTTCGTCTGATAGGACGAATGATGGTTTTATAAAATGTAGTGAGTTCTTGCGGTAAATAGTAATGAGAGTTGAAGATGTGCTTAGACAGTAAATCTTTAACTTCATGCTCGATGATTTGTGAAATTAACTTCAAGCGCAGATCTTCGTCAATATCGTCATTTTGTAAAAGGCTTGTCATTAGGCGTACAGCTCTTTTAGCAAGTTCTGAAAGCTTTTCATCAGGGATCCTCGAATAATTAAAACATAAAAACTTTGTTAATTCATTGAGGCTAACCGATATTGGCTCGGCAATAATAACGATAGGAAAAGTTGTTGTTTGATTGCTTTGGCCACTTGTTTGTGAAAGAGCTATCCCGCGTGCACCGATAAAATTTTTTTCAGGGTGTTTTGTGGTAATTTTCGAGGACAGGTCAAAAGACATTGATACGTGTTCGCTTTTTGACGTGTCCGACATATTGCACCAAAGCAATGTGGAGGAAAGGTAGGATGTACCAGTGAATACCGAGTGGCTATTCCCTGCTAAGGCGTCCTGGAATGAGTAACCGTCTTGAAGTAAATTGAATATATCTCTTGCTTCGCTTTCATTTTTGAAGGAGAATATACCTTGAGTCTCAAATTCGCCTTCGGCTGAGCCTTTACTTAATTGTATAATGCCGAATTGTGTTATTTTGTCGTCTGTATCCAAGCTTGTGGAATTATAGTAGCATAGGTAGTTTCCGTAAAATTTCTCGGCAAATAAAGAATTGGTCCGATTAGAATCATCATTAAATTCTTTAAGCAGGTCGTGGTTTTTAAGTTGTTCAAGTGTTATGTTTTCGCGGAAACACTTTTTAAGAACGGGATGCAGGCTACGTAACTCGTTAATATCATTCAACATCTGAACGAGGTCTTCTTCGGAAGGAGAAGTCCTGCCGTTCATATAATTTATGTAGGTATTAACCGAAATTTTTAAAACGTTAATACATACTTTTTGCTGCCCTTTAATTTTAGGCTTATAAGTTGAAAAATCGTCCCAATCACGACCAGACACTGATTTCATGTCTTCCCAGCTTATATTACGGCCACAAAAATTTTCTTGAGAGATTTTTGTTATCTCTCTTATTGCATCAATATTCTTCATAAATAAGGGGGTTACAGTTTTCATAATTTCCTCCAATGCTATCTTAAGATAAATTATACACAATTTGGCGAAAAATAGCAAGGGATGTCGTTGGAGGAAATACCCCAAATATTTAGTGTGAAAAATTTTAACCGTTGGGGTGTTTTAATTTATTTACTGTGATAATATATTGCCAACAAAAGAAAAGGAGAGATAACCATGTTTGCAATTGAACTTTACAGAAAATATCTTTATAACAGCACGCGCGGAATCAGTAATGTTGATAAAGCAAAGAAGCTTGATTTTGAAAAACAAAAAATTACTGAAATATTGGACTCTTTGCCCAACCTATTTTATAAAGACAAGGCTCTTACCGATAAGGGTGACACAACCGTATACACCTATATAAAGAGAGAAATTGTTTCCGAAATTATACGAAGGGGGAAAGATGCTGTTGTGTTCGAAAGCAGCTTCTTCCTTCGGAGCGTATTGAATGAAATAGAACAAATGAAAGATTCTATGGCGGCATGAACAAACGCCCCAGCGGTTCTGACCGTTGGGGCGTTTCCTTTATCGGCTTGGTGGGAATTAAATGTCTATTGGTATTGAATTTCAATTGTAATTACAATAAACTTAAAGCACATAAATTGAAAAGCACATAAATCAAATTGACTTGAAGACAGAAAACTTTTGCAAGTGCACTTGCAAAAAAATGCAGGAGAAAGGTTATGGCGGATGAAGAATTTAGACCTAGCGAAGATTATATTGATACGGTAAAGAACATGAATGCCCTTCATGATTTTTTCAATAAGCTGTATTTTAACGGTGAGTTGATAACACCTGTAATCACTGTAAGGCAGGATATGCGGGGTAGGGCATTCGGCTGGTTTGTCCCCAACAAGGTATGGACGGCAGAGGAGGATGGCTATGCGGGCAGCGTGGAGATCAACATGTGCTCTCAGTGGCTTAATCGTCCTTTTGAAGAAATTGCCGGGACAATGCTGCACGAGATGTGCCATCAATATGCCTATATTAAAAAAATTAAAGATACTTCACGTTACGGCTACTACCATAACAAAGAGTTCAAGTCAATCGCTGAAAAGCATGGACTCAAGGTGGAAAATACCGGACGTTATCATGGGTGGTGCAAAACTGAACTTACCGAGGAGAGCAAACATCACTTAAAGAATTTTATTCAAAACGGCAGAATCCTATATGACATTCGTACTTGTCACGAGCCTAGCTGGTTTGGCTCGGGTGACGGCGAATTAAAATTTACACGACAGAGCAAACCTTCAAGCACAAGAAAGTTAATATGTCTAACTTGCGGGATGAGTGTGCGGGCTACAAAGGATGTATATGTCCTCTGTGGGAAATGTAAAACTAGACTCATACCGGTGCCCAGCCCAGCAGACTATGACCCTGCGCAGGACAAGTCCTGGGTTGAAGTTGCTGCGGAACCAAAACTTCATTAAGGGGGCAGAGGTAGCCCCAATTCGACACTGAACTAAAGCTCACCGAGTGTGGGCTAAGGAAATAAAATCAAAAAGGAGAGGTTATTTATGGAAGCAAAAATTAGTGCTCAGGAGCTCATGGCGGTGGTAACGGATACCAACAGGAAGGTTA
>ERZ1643251.3373-NODE-3373-length-14830-cov-4.511878_pt1 | contig 14830 bp, 6 predicted proteins | sample MGYA00579261_ERZ1643251 | MGnify/ENA primary metagenome ERZ1643251 (study PRJEB29033, sample SAMEA4952267) | chicken gut metagenome | biome: Broiler Chicken; feature: Gastrointestinal Tract; material: Caecum | place: Ireland | collected 2018 | study: Broiler...
TCCTACCGGATCAAGATCAGCCTCGTTTGTAAAATAAATTCTGTATATTGTAGCACCGTTATCATTTGCTACACGGATTACAGCGCATCCTGATTCTGCAGTCGCCTGCGTGATCTCCACTTCACCCTCATCAGATTCTGCACTGACTTCCGGCATCCTGCTCAGGTCGCGCGTGAAAATCTTATACTCCTTTTTCAGCGGACTGAATATGTTCAGATTCTCCCCGTCGATCCGGATTCCCGACAGCACCGGTTTTTCCGGAGCTTTCACTGTATCCACGGCAAACCAGTCGCCTGTAGTTCCGGCATATTCTTCCGCATAAGTCAGAAGTCCGTTTGTTGTACGGTAATTTTCTGACTTCATCACAAAAGTCAGGACTCTCTTAGCCGTCCTCTGAAGTTCGCCAAGCGTAATTCCGGAATCAACCGTTCCTTCCGGACTTCCGCTGCTTACCCAGTTCTCATATGATTCTCTCAGAGACTGATCCGCATTGCCGGAACCGTAAGGCCCCTCCCCCGGCATAAGAAGATCTGTATTCGCACGCACCCTGTACGCATTATTCCAGGTATGCTCCATATAGTCACATGTACCTTCACGGATCCACCAGTCCGTCATAAGAACGCCTTCATATCCCCACTCATCCCGCAGGATTGTCTTCATCAGTTCATAATTGTAGTAAGCCCACTCTCCGTTCACCTTATTGTAGCTAGTCATAAGGTTGAGGGGCTTCGCTTCTTTGATGCAGATCTCGAATCCTTTCAGATACAGTTCCCTCTGTGCTCTCTCTGAGCAGCGGGAGTCATTATAATTTCGGTTTGTCTCCTGATTGTTCAGCGCAAAATGCTTCGGACAGGCAGATACTCCCTGCGACTGTACACCTTTCACATAATTTGCTCCCATGCGTCCTGTCAAAAGGGGATCTTCGGAAAAGTATTCAAAATTTCTTCCGCAGAGCGGATCTCTCTGGAGATTCATTCCCGGAGCAAGGATCACATCAGAACCGTTGAGCACCATTTCCTGTCCCACAAGCTGATAGAGTTCTTCCACCAGGTCATCATTCCATGTACTGGACAGACAGGTACCGATCGGAACAAGCGATGCAGAAGCTGTCAGGCGGATTCCCGACGGTCCGTCTGTTGTAGTCACAGGTACGACGCCTTTCTCTCTCAGACTCTCCGTTATACCTCCGTAAACCGCGGCATTTCCCGGTGCTCCGAGAGAACTTCCCATAGTGTAGTCTCCTCGGGTAAGGGCTTCCAGATCATCAAAATCAAGCTGTGCTACAAACTGGTCCAGCGTATATGTCCCATCATATACATCATTAAGAGTGATCACATCTTCTACATCGCTCTTGACCGCCGCGAGAAGTTCCGATTCGATCCGGTCGTGGAGATCGACCGTGGCAGTCGGGACCGGCTCATATTCGAGCACACCGTTATTGTTCACCATACGGTCATAGCCCTGCTCAACTGCATTCGCCTCTGTACACTGCTCTGTCACTCTCAGTTCCGGCTCCGTGTAAACTCCGACTTCCTTCGCATCTCTCACTGAATTTCCCACGTAGATCGGATACTCCCCGGCTTCCATTACATACGCTGATTTATGTCCGGTCTTGCCTGCATCGTCATAGGACGCCATCTGATCCGCTTTAAACGTCAACGTGATATCCTGCTGCTCGCCCGGTGCCAGTTCATTCGTCTTTGCATATGCAGCCAGGGACTTCTCCGCCTTGCCAAGCTCGCCCTGAGGGGCACCGTAATACACCTGTACAACTTCTTTTCCCGAATAAGTATCGCCGGTATTCGTAACAGTAACATCGACGCTGATGCTGCCATCCGACTCAGTCACATCTTTTGTATCAATTGCAAAATCAGTATATCCGAGTCCGTATCCGAAAGGATACATTACGCTGTCCTTGGCAAACGTCTCAAAATACCGGTATCCCACATAAATATCCTCTGCATAATTGTTATATTCTGTATTCCCGAAATTCGCAGCACTCGGATAATCTTCATAAGAATCCGCAATCGTCTGAGGCAGCTTTCCCGACGGAGCGACAGAACCGCTCAGCACATCTGCAACAGCATTTCCACTCTCCATGCCGCCCTGCCATACATACAGGATACTGTCCAGATTGTCATAGTCACTTACCCAGCTCATGTCGATCAGGGTTCCTACATTAAGCAGTACGACCACGTTCTCAAAGTTATCATTTGCTTTAGCCAGCATATCCTTTTCCAGATCTGTCAGATACCAGCTTCCCGGTTCAAGCCTGCTTTCACGATCTTCTCCGGAGGAACGCCCGATCACGACAACCGCCGTATCGCTGTACTCCGCGGCATCTGCAACCACCTCGTCATCCAGCGGCATCTCAGGGTGCGACAAAGGCCAGTTTCCCCATCCGCCTGCACTCGGAACATTCTCGCCGCACCACTTCTCATATACTGCTGCCAGTTCCTCATTGACCTGGATTGCCGGATTGTCCCGAAGTCCTTCGAGAAGGTTCACTGTATAAGGTACCTTTACATCCCCGCCGGAGCCATATCCGCACGGAAAATAATCAATCTGTACACGTCCGAATACAGAAACCTTCTCCACCGACGTACCGCCGCCGAGCGGAAGTACCTGGTTATCATTTTTCAGCATGACAATCCCTTCTGCCGCTGCTTCTCGCGCCGTATCGGCAAGTCCTGCCTGCAGTTCAGCCTTCGCCGGCATGGACGGGACACCCAGTGTTGTCACAAGCATCGCAAGCCCTAGTCCCATTGACAATATTCTCTTTTTCTTCATAAACTTCTCTCCTTTTCTCTGTTTTACAAGATGTTTTTGATCCCTCCTTATAGCTTTATTCAGTTGGATTGAGTATACCATGGGCCCTGAATCTGTTCCCATATAAAAAATTACATACTTTTTGTAATATCTTACGATTCCAGAACCTTGTTTCACACAAAAACCAGCGCGGCGGATGAGCTGTTCATCCGCCGCGCCGGTTTTCATCTTATTTTACGTTTTAGCAGAATGTCTGTTTAATCCGCCTTTCTTTTTCTCGCCAGGACTGCTGTCCCTGCCGCGAGGATCACTGCTGCTCCCCAGAAGATAACGGAAGTGTTATCACCTGTCTTCACAGACTTAGTCACAGATTCGCCTGTGTTTTCCGCCTTTTTGACAGTTCCGGCTCCGGTCTGGGCGCTTTCACCGCTGTTGCTCTGTGCAGTGTCTGCCGCATCCTTCGTATCATCCGTATTCTGCGTGTCAGAAGGCGTCTGCGCACTGCCGGTATCCTGGCTGTCGTCCGGATTCTGTGTATCATCCGGTTCCTGCGTGTCATCCGGGTTCAGTACGAGCTGATCCAGCGCGGCCTGAAGCGCCGTGACAGCTCCATCGATCTCCTCCTGTTCTGCCTCGCTGTTGTCATAGACAGCCTGCACATCGGCGAGCACACTGAGCATCGCCTGGTATGAAGATTCCTCATAGTTCGAAGCGTCCAGTCCCTGTGCCTGGGAGATCAGCTCCTCCAGCGCTGACTTGTCCGGTTTCAGTCTCAGATCGCTCATCGCCTTGAGCAGGTCTCTCCACGCCGGATCCACACTGTCCTGCATTGCATTCTCATCCGCGAGGACAGTCTGTGCGGTCTCGAGAGCTGCTGCAAACACATCTTTTCCTGTCTCCATGTACTTATCCAGATCAAGTCCTTCTGCCATGGCGACGACCTTCTCCAGATCTGTCTTGTCCCCCTGTCTGAAGGAAAGATATCCCATGATCGTCATCAGGTCTTTCCAGCTTGTGTCGATCATATCCTGGCTGACGGAAGCATCGCCCGCCTCTGCTCTGGCGAGGATTTCCTGTGCCGAAGCATAGATCTCGCTGAATCTGTCAGCAACTGCCGGTACAACTCCTGTTGTGTCTGCTGAAGATGCGATCTCGATCATATAAGCAAGGATGCTTGTGTCAAGCTCCACCGGCTCCGCCGGCTCTGCCGCCATATAGATCTTCGCGTCCGCCCAGTCAACACAGTCGTCGCTGTTGGAGCTTCCTTTATCTGCCGTCATGATCAGTGTCTGGACATCCGTCACGTCAATGCTGACGAATTTTGCCTCATCCTGCTGGATGATCGCGCCGGTATCATACAGAAGATTTTCTTCTGCAACTGAATCCTTATAGAAACGGAATGTTGCTCCGTCTCTTCCTGTTTTTCCGTATTTTACATAATCAATTCCAACCCATGTCTGGAACTGCTTCTCAACTCCTGCGTATTCGCTCAGGTCATACGCGATCTGTGCGTCTGTATTGGCGCTGATACCCTTTTCAAACGCGGTCTGGATTCCACCGATGTTCAGGCTGATGCCTGTCGTGGAAGCGCCGCTTCCGGTATCCGCTCTGTTGATGTGGATGCCGCCCCAGCCGGATACGGAATCCGCCGTATACTTCAGTACCTGATAGTCATCAGATGCCTCCATGGCGCCTTCCACTCCGTCTCCTGTCAGATAGTACACATCCTGGTCAAGCAGTCCGGCGCCTGCCGTGATCTCCGCGGAAGTGCTCACCTCTGAGCCGTCTGCCGCCGCTGCAGTGATCACTGCAGTTCCGTTGGAAAGCACGGTCACTGTCCCGTCCTCTGATACCCGAAGTACGGTATCGTCCGAACTTGTATAGGAAACTGCTTTATTTGTCGCGTCTGCCGGCTGGACATCCGCTGTTATTGTAAATACATCGCCTGCGTTCACAGTCTCCGGGATTCCTCCGAGAGTGATGCTCTCTACATGGATGACCTCGCCCGTCATCTGCCGTAAGAGCTGAAGGTCTGTCTCTGTGACCTGTCCGTCACCATCGATGTCCGCCGCGTACAGACGAAGCTGTTCAAATGTCTCTTCGCCTGACAGATGTCTTTCCAGAGCGCTGACATCGTCAGAACCGATCGTTCCGTTTGCGCTTCCGTCCACATCGCCTGTCACTGCAAGCCTTACACTGTCTTTCACATTTCCGTCCACATTCAGCTTGAGTATGTAATTAGTAGCGATCGAAGAGTCATCTCCCTCGAAGCTTGCTCCATACGGGTCTTCCAGAGTAAAGCTTCCGCCGTCTGCTTCCTCAAGCATTGCTTTCAGCTCTCCGAACGTCGTGCCTGCTGTGATGCCGTAGAGGATCTTATTGCCTGCGTCGAGCTTAACTGAAGCGCCTTCCGCCGGTCGGATCGTCTCTCCTGTTTCCTCTTCTCCTGTACTCTTGATCAGCTTCGGATCTCCCCAGGATACCATATCATGTCCGTTCTTGATATTTTTGTCTGCGTGGAGCATCACTTCTTTTGCTCCTTTGACATCCACGTCAAAGAAGTATGCGTCGTCCCCGTGTCCGAGAAGCGGTGAGCGTTCCACTTCCACTCCGTCCACCTCAACTGCCAGGTAGACTCCGTCCTGCGTCTTTGCCTTGCTGCAGTCGATGCCGCCGTATACCTGCAGGCGTTCCACATTCAGGTCAGAGATATCGAAATAAATCTCCGACTCCGCATTCACGCCGAATCCGGTCTCGAAAGTTGTCTTTTCACCGTTTACATATAGCTCAATATTGCCGCCTTCATTATCCTTGTTTGTCTGGATATCCTTGTACTCTGAGAAACTCTTTTCTTTATCATAGCCCAGCTTGGACAGCAGGATCTCTCCTGTTTCTTCCATATAAATAGTATATGTCCTGCTGTAGCCGTTTGCCGCTGTCGCCTTTACCACAGCTGTTCCCGGGAGTTCAGACGCCTGAGTGATCTCCACCTTCACACTGTCTGACGCCGGCGTCGCCGTTACCTGCGGAATATCATCTCCCACATTAGAAAGATCTACCGCATAATATGTCATATCCGTGTTGAAATTTTCAATCTCTTCTCCGCCAACCTGAATTCCAGACAACAGATTTGTTTCATCCGCCACAGTAACCTTGCTCATCTCCATGATCTGCTCTGAGCTTTCGCCGCTGAGCGCCTTGAGATGATAAGTGTATGTATAGTTCTGTGACGCAGACAGCCTGTACTGTGGCAGCGCTGCCGGTCCGCAGCTTGCTGTTCCCAGTCCCATCTGTGCATAATCGATGGTCACCACTGTATTGTCCGTACCCTCCAGCTCATAGATATGGCCTGCCTGATCCAGGTCCTCCTGCGTATAGTGAAGGGCACTCATGCTGAGCAGATGGTCCACCGCGTCCACAAGCAGTCCGTTTCCGTCCTCATCCGTCAGAGCCATGAAACGTACATCTGTCTTATTGCCCGTCTCCTGAGGATAGAGGAATTTGGTGAACTGATCGCTGACAGTGCTCTCGTACAAGCCTACATCATAGCCTGCTTTTCTGTCACTGTAGCTGTCTGACTCGCCTCTGCCGTACCAGGTCATATTCTCCAGGCTTCCGTCCAGCTGGATCCGGTTGCCCACCCGGAGCAGTTCACCCATTCCCCTCGCCGGGATAAGCGTACTCTTTACAAATACATCTCCGGAAGAGTAGACCGTATAAGTCAGGCTGTCCCTGGAGTCTGAACAGCTTGGGAGACGTCTGTCCACCGTCACATAGATCACCTTGTCAGATGCAGTCACCTGAACATTCTCTACAACCGCATCATCGTTCGCCTTCTTCCAATTCGCGTCCACAGACTCCTTCGCGTCGTTATCTGTATAAGCTCTCCAGTAGTTCGGGAGAAGCCCCTCTGCGACCATCTCTCTGCCGTCAGACTGGAAGGAGACCAGTGCGCCTGTTTCTTTATCAAAGGAAACGGACCAGTTGTCCTCAAAGCTGTCCATATCTTCTGTATCCAGCGCCCGGTTCATGTCCTGCCCGTCAAAAGCAAGCTCAAACTGTTCTTTTGCCACCTCATAGCCTTCGTCGCACCAGCTTGTAGCTGTTTTCGTGACAAAAGAAACATTTAAGAAATACTCATCTCCGATCTTTGCATCCTCCGGGATACTGTACGGGATCGTAATATCCGCGCTTGTCAGCGGTGCGATATCCACATCCGAAATCTCGCCGCTCTCCAGCACTGTCCCGTCTTTCTCAAGAGACCAGAGCATCTGATACTCGCCGGCATTCGTATCTGTACATTCATTCGTGACAGTCACGGTCTGTCCTGCCGTGTCCGCCATATCCATCTGAATCGCCTGGTAAACCCGTTTCACCTCAAGAGCTTCCGGCTGGATCGTACGGTCCGCAGAGATGATGCCGTTCTGGCAGAAGTCTCCGTTGCCTGATTTCCAGGAAGAGAAGTCTCCTGTATTCCAGTCTCCGTCATATCCCCAGTACGTCGTCTCGCCGTCCCACTCGCCGTCTTTCACCAGAGGCGTATTGAATGTCTGATCAACCCAGTCCCAGATAAAGCCGCCCTGGAGGATGCCGTAGCTGCGGATCTTCTCCCAGTAGTCTGTAAGTCCACCGCCGCTGTTTCCCATGGTGTGCAGATATTCGCACATGATAAACGGCTTCGTATAATTCGTCTTGATGCTGTCAATGGTCGGATACATGTTGGAGTAGACATCCACACCTTCATTGTCGTTCCAGCCCTGATAGTGGACAACACGGGTATCGTCATTGTTGTGGAAATAATCGATCTCTGCCTGCAGTGAATCCCCTGTACCAGTCTCATTTCCCGGCGACCACATGATCACACAGGCATGGTTCTTATCTCTCTCCAGCATATTGACGGCACGGTCCTCCGCCGCCTCCACATATCCGTCCAGGCTGCCAGGCACCTGGTACTGGCTTCGGCCGTTATGCGACTCCACATTTGCCTCATCCATCACATAGATCCCGTACTCGTCGCACAGTTCGTAGAACGTCGGATCATTGGGATAATGAGAAGTTCTCACCGCGTTGATGTTGAGAGACTTCATCATCTCGATCTCTTTGCGCATATCTTCTTCAGTCAGATACCATCCCGTGTCAGGATCATTCTCATGCCGGTTCACACCGAACAGCGTCACGATCTGTCCGTTGACGCGGAGACGCGCATCGTTCGTCCCTTTATCCGTGATCTCTACCTCCCGGAAGCCCACACGGTTCGACGTGATCTCTGTCTGCTCGCCGTTCTTCTCCAGAACAAGGACAAGTGTATAGAGGTTCGGGTGCTCTGCCGTCCATTTTGCCGGATTCGTGATCTGGCCGGACAGCGTGACAGACGTCTCGCTTTCTCCGCCAAAATCAGCCGCCGCACTCAGAGGCTCCTGAGTGACCAGATTTCCCTCTGCGTCATACAGGTATCCCTTCACTTCATATCCGTCTTTGTCTTCTCCGCTGAAGTTTCTCAGATCAACCTCTGCCTTGAGTTCCGCATTCTCATAATTTTCATCCAGATCTGTGGTGACTGTAAAATCACGGATCTCCGTATCTTCTTTTGCCGTCATATAGACATCCCGGAAGATACCGGAATATCTCAGCATATCCTGGTTCTCGATGTAGCTTCCGTCGCACCACCGGTAAACCTCGACCGTGATCACATTTTCATTTCCCTCAGAGAAATCCAGCGCATCCGTGATATCGAATTCATCCCGGGTAAAACTGTCCTCGGAATATCCGATATACTCTCCGTTCACCCAAAGGTACATCGCGGAACCCACGCCCTCAAAGTTCAGGAATATCTCCTTGCCCTCCCAGGACGGGTCAACTGTAAATGTCTTGCGGTAGGTTCCCACTGGATTGCACTCTTCGGGAGCCTGTCCGACTTTATACTGGGAATAGTTCTTGCCCTCTGCGTTCATCCACGGATAATTCTGATTTGAATAGATCACCGGATCATACTTAAAGGATCCGTCCTCATTTACATATGTCTGCCAGCTTCTCGGAACACTGATATCATCCCAGCCGCTGTCATCATAATCTGCCTGATTGAAGTCTGCGTCTTTCTCCGCGATCCTCTCAGACGGCTTCACAGCCCAGCTGAACTTCCAGTCATCCCCGTTGAGCAGCTGGTAGCAGGATGAATCTTCCCTGTCTGCCGCAAGCGCCTGTTCTACACTGTCGTACCGGTAGAAAGTAGAGCGCGCCCGCTCTCTGTTCACCTGGAAGATCCCCGGATTGTTCGTCCATTCTCTTGTATCCTCCGCAGCAAACACATTCGCCATGTCCTGTGCCGCCCCGGGAAGATACGGCAGTATGCTTCCCGCCGCAAGTGCGCCTGTCAGCAGGAAGGCAAGCAGCCTTTTTCTCTTCATAATACTTCTTCCTCCCTTTCCGGTATGCCGGCAGACTCGCCGCCGGCCCCCATTTTATTCAATACAGACAAATTATAGTCTTTCAAAAGAGAGGATTCCATATAATATTTTTCAATTATCATTCAATATTTTTATTTTTCCGTCATTTCAGACATTTTTCCCACTGTTTACCGCGCTCATTTATCAAAAGAGAACAAGAGCCGCTGGCTTTCATCGTCATACATGTTTTCTTTTGTCACGATCATCAGGGAAGTGTCGACCTCCTTTTTCTCAATGGACTGGCCGTTGATCAGATTGTACGCATTTTCCACGCCGAGATATCCCATTGCATAGGGATTCTGCACGATCAGGGCGTCTACCTCCCCGGTCTCCAGCATCCCCACGGAGACCACATTGCAGTCGAATGCCACCACGCGGGTCCTGTCCCCCAGGTTCTGCTCCTGGATCGCATAGCCTACCCCCAGGCTTGTCCATTCATTGAAGGTAGCGATCACATTGATCTGCGGATTTCTCTCAAGCATGGCAAGCGTTCCCTCCTTTGCCTCCTCCGTTGTGGAATTGACATTGATCGCATCCACGATCACCGCGCGGCTGTCCTTCGCCACAGTATCCCGGAAGCCCGCCTCCCTGGTCTGTCCATTCTCAGAGTTCTTGTCATAGTTCACGATCCCGATATTGAGCACGGGGTCCTGGCAGTCAAGGACCGCCTCTCCAGCCAGGCAGCCCGCTTCATAATTGTCCGTTCCAATATAGCATTCTACCGCGCTGCTGTTCACCTCACTGTCTATGGATACGATCTTCACACCCTCGGCCGCAGCCTCGTCCACCGCATCAGCGTTCGCCTCGAAGTCCACAGCGGAAAACACGATCGCATCAGCGCCGTCCCTGACTACATTTTCAATCATTCTGTTCTGGGCAGCATAATCCTCCTCCGCCAAAGGCGCCTCAAATGTCAGGTCAAGGTTATACTCCGTACTCGCCGCATTCGCCCCGGCCCTGACCGTTTTCCAGAAGGCGGATTCTGCCGACTTGGCGACAAGGGCTACGCTCTTCTTTCCTCCCGGGAGCTGCTGCGCATTCATCGTTCCGGTACGCTGCAGCCGGCATGCTGTCAAAGCGGTCACAAGAAAGAAACACATAACGGCCGGCAGCCGGTACCATCTACTTCTCATACTTGTCCTCCTTTATCTTCGGCATCCGTATCGTGACACAGGTTCCTTCATCCAGTTCGCTCGCGATGGTGATTCCGTACTCTTCTCCAAAATAAATCTTGATCCGGTCATTGACGTTCTTGATCCCGATCCCTGTCCGGTCTCCGGATTCTCTCTGCAGGATCTCCCTGCACATCTCTTCTGTCATTCCCACGCCGTTGTCTTCAATCTGGAAAATGATATCATTCTCTTTCAGGAAAACACGGATCTCTATCCGGCCTTCATCCGGCATCTGATTGACGCCGTGATAGATCGCGTTCTCAATGATCGGCTGCAGCGTGATCTTGTTGCAGAGGTATCCCAGACAGGACTCGTCAACATCAAAATGATAGGTAAACTGGTCTTTGTACCGTATCTTCTCAATCTTCAGGTAGCTCCGCGCATGCTGCAGCTCTTTCTCGATAGGGATCATCTCATGTCCCTTGCTGATGCTGATCCGGAAAAGATTGGCAAGCGACGTCACCATCTCCTCCGCCTCTTTATTTTGTCCGTCCTCGCACAGCCACGCGATAGCATCCAGAGTATTATAGAGGAAATGCGGATTGATCTGTGCCTGAAGCGCTTTCAGCTCTGTCTTTCTCAGACTGATCTCCTCCTGCCTCACCTTCTCCATCAGGCTCTGGATCCGGAGCACCATATGCCCGAAAGATTCTGACAGCGTTGTGATCTCAGAAGTGCCGCCTCGGATACTGTATTCAAAATTCTCCGCATCCTTCTCAAAATCCTCCATAGCTTTTGCCAGCTTTTCTGCCGGACTGGAAAAAAGCCTTGAGAGGATCCATCCGAGTACTGACGTGACCATCAGGATCACCAGGAGCATAGCAAGCAGCCGGTATACAGCGCTTTTTACCTGGGCGGTGATCATCTCATCCACATAGCACACTCCCACGATCTTCCAGCCGCTGTGCTCCATCGTATGTATCGTATAGATCGCGTCCGCGCTGATATGCGTCCCGTCCCCCTCCAGGTTCTCCGTATACTCTTCCCTCAGACCCGCGTTGATCAGCTGCTGCTGGGGGTGATATACGATATTCCCGTCGAGATCTGTCAGGAAGCAGTATCCTCTCTGCCCGATCCCCACCTCGTCAATATAATTTGCAATGTTGGAAAAACGGATATCGAGGGCGAGATGGCGGATCTCTCCCCTGCCGTCCTCGACGTCTTCATAAATAGTGACGACCCATGGATACTGATTTATAAAGATTGATTCAACATGCGGCCTGGAAATATTCAAGCTGCCTTCCGCGCCCTCCGTGTATGCTTCATACGACAGATTTGTCATATAAGAAGGCTTCAGCTTCAGTCCTGCGGTCCAGCACTGCAGCAGATTTCCGTCATCGTCATATGTAGTCACTGCGGCGATATCCGTCCTCACCTCGACAAGATTCTGCATAAAATCATTCTCATCCGGGGTATCCAGATTCTCCTTGATCAGCCCCAGCGTTGTCTCGATCTCACTGGTATAATTTTCGAGCGTGTTCTGCACCTGCACGACCGACTGCTCGCTGCTTGTGACCGCGCTCTGCTCCATGGCGTCCCGGTAGATCTGCACAAAGATCAGTATGGCGCAGACTGCGCTCACCAGCACCATGGCCATGGACAGAGCGACGAACATCTCTGAGATCGAGATCTTCTTCCAGTTTCTTCTACTCCTGCTTCTGTTCATTTGCTCTCCTGCATTCCTTGGGCGACATTCCCGTGATCTTCTTAAAACAATGGCTGAAATAGAACTGATCCCTGTATCCGCACGCCTCCGTGATCTCGCGGATCTTCATCGTCGTCCCGAGGAGCAGTTCCCGCGCTTTCCGGATCCTCCTGTCTGTCAGGAGCTCCACAAAGGTCCTTCCTGTATTCTTCTTGATCAGAGTGCTGAGATAATTGGGGGACACTCCGATCTCGCCGCTGACAGAAAGAAGGGACAGTTCCTGGTCCGCATACTTATTTTCAATGATTTCCAGCGCCTTTTCACAGATGATCTCACTGCTCTTTTTCTTCTGCGTAGAGATCAGTGATTTTGCCGCAAGACACATCTTCCGGATCGTCCTGAAACCTTCCGTCATCCGCTCTACAAGCCGCACGTCGTTGAGGGGATAGTCCTTCTGAAGCTGCTTCAGCGCCTCCTCGCCCGCCGCCACGTAGACTGCGCCGTGGACCGCCGCCGCCATCTGAAAGATCAGGACGCCGAAGTACATGACTGTAAAATTCCAGGACCTCACATATTGCTCCACTTTGTCCAGATAGCGCTCCAGTTCTTCTGTGCTCCCGCTTTTGAGCAGTCCCTCCAGGTGTTCCGTGATCTCATGGATCCGCTCCTGTCCCACATTCTGTTCCGGCTCTTCATCAGAAATAAAATAGATACGGCTTCCGCCTTCCCCGGAGTAGCTGACCGCATTCACCGCCTCCAGATAACATTCCCGGCAGTCCGTCAGTCTCTTTACACTGCGGCTGATCCCCACAAGACAGTTCAGCTTCAGCATACGTTCCACACTCTGGACGATCTCCTCGGAAAGGATATGAAGGTATTTATTGAAGCCGGACGCCGTCGCCGCCAGAATGGAGATGACCTCCCCCTTCAGATAACAGCTGACATGCCGCACATATTTCCCCAGTATCATATCTACCGCATCCGCGGTGGCTCGGGTAGTCCGGTCAGTCCCGTCCGCATCCTGTATCCGGGTCACCACCACCGCAAAGCTTAAGCTGGGGGATTCCGCGTTCCGCAGCAGCCCCACTGACACTGCCATTTCCCGCAGCTCTTTTTCTGCATCATCATTTTTCTCTATTGTGTCCAGGAGCAGCGGGAGAAGGAATTCCGACTTCTCCATCTCCTTTTTCACCCGGTCCGTCCTGGAGAACATCTCAAACTGCCTGTCCAGCTTCTTCTTCACCTTGGCAAGCTCTTTTTCCAGGTCTTCTGCGGAGATTGGCTTCAGCAGATAACTGATGATGTTGTACTGGATCGCCTCCTGGGCGTAGGAGAAATCATCATATCCGCTCAGGAACATGATCTGCACTGCCGGGCGCACCTCCCGGATCTGCCTTGCCAGCTCGATCCCATTGATGAACGGCATCCGGATATCCGTGATCAGGAGATCTGGTTCCAGCTGTTCCACCATCTCAAGCGCATCCGCGCCGTTTTCCGCCTCTCCGATCACGCGGAATCCCACGGACTCCCACTTTACATTCCTGACGATCCCCCTCCTGATCCTCTCTTCATCTTCTGCAACGATTACTGTATACATGCGCCATTCCTTTCCGTAAACAAACGATCACTTCAGTTCCACGACCGCGTAAGGCCTTTCTTCTCCATCGCAGAGTTCTACTACAATGCGCCCGTCCTCCGCCGACATCTTCGGAAAGATCATATCCCCGAGCACCGCCGACTTCTTATAGTCTACGCGGAGCTGCTTGACCACCGTCTCCTGAGGCACTGACTCCAGCGCCATCTGAACATACTGGCAGTTGTTGACATGTTCATTCGTATCGATGTGATATCTTCGCACCGGGAACGGCTCCAGGCTCTCACACTTCTCCGGCATGGCGATCTTGCGCCCCTCATAGGGCATAGAGAGCAGAGGGCATGTCCCGTACGGTTCGATCTGCTCCGCCTCCGGACGCGCGGGGCGCCCCTTTGCCAGATCCATGAATACCCAGATAGAATTCGCACAGGCAAGACGGCTGCCGCTGCTGTCGTTCATGTAGAAATTACGGTTGCCGTACAGGCCTTTGAACTCTGTCGCAAACGTCCCCACCGTGATCTCTTCCCCCAGCTTCGGATACCGCTCCACGATGACCTGCCAGTAGGACAGGACCCACGCCTTCTGCTTCTCTCTGAGATATTCCATCCCCAGCCCAACCGCCTCTGAATGAAAGGTGCTGCTGTCCTGGAAATAGTTGATCAGCGCGGGCAGGGTCATGGTCCCTCTGTGATCGATCTCGCTGTACCTCACTCTGCTCTTAAACTCATACATCGCTCTACCTTCTTTCTGTCTGCTGCTCTTCTTCTGTCTTCGCCACAAAATCATAATCCACCGTGATCACGCACTGATATCTCGGATCCACTTCTTTCATCTTCTCCGCCAGGCGTTTCGGCAGTTCTTCTCTCGTCTTTTCATCATATTCAATGGGAATCACCATGTCAAAGATCAGGTTGCTCTGACCTTCCCCCGGGACCACCCGGAAATCATGAAGGCTGCACTCCGGATCAATGGCCTTCAGTGTATCAACTGTCTTCTGCCGAATCTTCAGCACACTCTCGTCTCTCGTCTCGATCGGATCCATGTGGATGACAAGGAAGATTCCCAGCTCTTTTCCCGCATCCCGCTCGATCCGGTCAATGATCTCGTGGGACTGTTCGATATCCACGTCGTTCGGGACCTCTGCATGGATGGATGCCATGCTCCGGCCCGGTCCGTAAATAGGTACGATCAGATCATGCGTCCCCGC
>ERZ1643251.3376-NODE-3376-length-14817-cov-5.253827_pt1 | contig 14817 bp, 14 predicted proteins | sample MGYA00579261_ERZ1643251 | MGnify/ENA primary metagenome ERZ1643251 (study PRJEB29033, sample SAMEA4952267) | chicken gut metagenome | biome: Broiler Chicken; feature: Gastrointestinal Tract; material: Caecum | place: Ireland | collected 2018 | study: Broiler...
GATTTCAGCTGATTCATTAACTAAAGCATATTTTAAATTCGTCCCACCTATATCAAAACATAGATATGTTGACATGAATCATCGCCACCTTAATCAATGAATTTTGCCGTTACTTGTTTAATATATTCTGCACAAGCCTGAACTTTTGATAAATCGTCTGGAATTAATTCTGCTAAAGGCGCACGTACAGAACCAATATTAAGATTTTCGTTGATTCGTAAAATTTCTTTAGCCACTGCATACATATTGCCATGACAACTACACATTTGTGCGATAATTTCATTGACTTCAGCTTGTAACGCTTTGGCTTTTTCCCACTGATTGGTCTTTAAGAAATGATCCAACTGCAAGAATAATTGCGGCATTACTGCATAAGTGCCACCAATTCCACCTTGTGCACCAATTAGGCGGCCTGAAATAAACTGTTCATCCGGTCCATTAAAGACAATATAATCATCCCCAGCTTTACAGAAAGTTTGAATATCTTGAACAGGCATCGATGAATTTTTTACACCAATAACTCTAGGATTTTCGCGCATTTTTTCATACAAGCTTGGTGTTAAAGCGACACCTGCCAATTGTGGGATATTGTAAATGATAAAGTCCGTATTTGGTGCTGCATCACTAATATCATTCCAATACTTAGCAATCGCATATTCAGGTAATCGGAAATAAATCGGAGGAATGGCCGCAATCGCATCTACGCCCAAACTTTCTGCATGACGTGCCAACTCTTGGCTATCCTTGGTATTGTTACATGCTACATGCGCAATAATGGTTAATTTTCCTTGCGCTGCTTTGACTACATTTTCTAATACAGTTTTGCGATCTTGAACGCTTTGATAAATACATTCCCCTGAGGAACCATTGACATAAACTCCTTTAACACCTTTTTCAATAAAATACTTGGTTAATGACTGCACTCTTTCAGGACTAATTTCACCTTCATCGTCATAGCAAGCATAAAATGCCGGAATTACGCCATGATATTTCGTTTAATCTCTCATCTTATCTACTTCTTTCTAGTTTTCTAATACCTTTGTAAATCGTTTCGTAATCAATTGTGGTCGTGTGATAATCGAACCAACTACAACACTATAACACCCTAACTCAAGAACTCTTTTAAATTTTTCAGGGGTATCGATATTCCCCTCAGCAATCACCGGATGTTTCACTTTCGCTAAGATTTTACGAATTAATTCAAAATCATTCGCCTCAATCTTTGCTCCTTTACTTTGTTTCGTATAGCCTACTAGTGTTGTGCCAATGAAATCAAAACCTAACTCATCCGCATAAACAGCCTCTTCGTACGTTGAACAATCCGCCATTAGCAATTGTTCTGGATACTTAGCTTTAATTTGTGCAAATAATTCAGCTAAGGTCTGTCCATTTGGTCTGATATTACTTGTGGCATCCAATGCAATAATTTCGGGTTGAACACTCATTAACTCATCAATTTCTTTCATGGTTGCTGTAATAAAAACATCTGAGTCTTCATAATCTCTTTTGATAATGCCAATAATTGGTAAATCTACTACATTCTGGATTTCTTTAATATCTACCACACTATTTGCTCTTATCCCTTTGGCACCACCTTCTTGTGCAGCTAGGGCCATTCTTCCCATAATGAATGAAGAATGTAATGGTTCATCTTCCAAGGCTTGACACGATACAATTAGTTGATGTTTTATATTTTTAACTTTTTCATCCATCGCTTTACGCCCTCTTCCTACTTATCATTTTTCTACTTTACAATTTCTGACAAATGTACTTTTCGATCTTCGTTAATGGAAAGGGTACAAGCATCTGCAGTCGCAATTGCTTCTAAAGCAGCTTCACCAGTTAATAATTTCTCAAATTCTTCACTAACAGCTGCACCTTGCATAATTGCATGGAGATATTTCATTTCTTTATCAATTACGGATGATAACCACAATGGTGTACGTTTACCTGGTTTTCCATAAGCAATCGCCCCATCCATTTCCGTACTATGATAGATTCTTGTACGATCATCGTCTTCCTCTTGAGATTCATGAATTAGGAAGTGAGTTTCTTCACCATTTAATTTCAAAGTTCCCCCACAATTAAACATATCAAGCTTAATGGCACCTTTTGTTCCTTGAATTAATACATAATGTTCACCCCAACGATAAGCAGAACCCCATTCAAGTAATGCAAAACGTTTATTAGGGAATTCCATATTAATGAAAATCATGTCATCTTCATCACCAAAGTTTTCGCCATTATGCGCTACATTTCCACCAGTCATTGTTACTTTTTCAGGCATATCACCCATCAAAAATTGCACACAGTCTAATTCATGAATATGATGGTACAAGTGTCCGCCAGATTTTGAACGAATTTTCTTCCATGAAATAGTAGGTTGTTCTTCTTCCCAACCATTACGAGCAGTATGACAGAATAATACATCCCCAATCACACCTTGGTTAATCAGCTCTTTTGCATGATGCACCCCATTAAAGAAGTTCATAATATGTCCAGCCATAAAGGTTACATTATTCTTCTTACATGCATCAACCATTTCTCGACAGTCTTCATAGGATAAAGCAATTGGTTTTTCACAGAATATGTGTTTGCCATGTTCAGCAGCTTTAATTACTGGCTCCTTATGCAAATAATTTGGTGTCGCAACTATCACACAATCCACTTCTGGACTACTAACTAATTCATCTAAACTCGAAGCAACTTTGGCTCCTAATTCTTTAGCAATTTCTTCTGCATTTTCTGGATCGTACAGTAAAGTAATTTCTGCTCCCTCATTTTTAGACATATAGCGTGCTAATTCAGCGCCGAAATATCCTGTACCTACAACTCCATATTTTGTCATTTTTATATTCCTCCATTATGAAAATTTTATTTTAATAAATCAGCAATTTCTAAATCTACATATTGTACAACGTTACTTAAATGAAGTTCATTTCTAGACCAAGAATCATACTTTTCAAAAAATAAACCTATATGTTGATTAGGTAACTCGGTCAATGCCGAATAAGAATACCCATAATTTGGTAAATCCACATTATAATGGTATCGCCAATCAATACTATCATCTGCATTAATTAATCCAACCCATAATTGTCCACCTTTTCTTCCTACAGTTGAATTTGGCGAACTCAAAATAACGGCATCTCTACCATCAATTTTTTGTGAGTATTTAATCACAGATACTTGAGTACCATATGATGTTTGACTAATCATATCTAAATAACTTACTCCTGACCAAGTATCTCCGCTATCATAACTTGTCATATATGCAATTTTTCCAGTTGTTGTTCTAAAGAATGTACGAATTACACCTTCTCTCAGTTCTACCATCTGAGCCTCAGCCGTCGCATTTGTAAAAGGAACTGGTGCTGAACGTTTTGTAAATGTGTTTCCACCATCATCAGAAACAAGATATGTTAACTGGCCACTAGTATAGGTAGCAAAAATTAATCGATTTGTATTACTTAAAGCCAGTCCTTGACCTGGACTCAAATACGTTGCGTTATGATCGACTCCTAGAAAAGGTGGAAGTAATTTGAACTCTTTCCAAGATTCTCCACTATCTGAACTAGATGTCATTCCAATATAATTTGTAGGCACCACTTTAAATATAGAATCCTTATAAAATACATTCATCGGTACTTGCTTACCATTATGATATTCTTGTAAGTTTGAATTGACATCAAATTTCACCGAATATTGCTCTACTGTTAACGGATGTCCATTTTCTAAAACCTCATATTTTTCATTCACTTGATAATTTGTAGGTTTATTAGTAGAGTCATTGTACACAACACCATTTTCTCTAACAGTATATTGATAAGCAGATTCGCCATTTTTCTTTAACTTCAAGTAGTATTTTCCATTAACTTCTTTAAAACCAGAGTCTGAACGATTAGCATTGTTATTGCCTATTCCTGCAGGCATTACATCTGCCAGTAGGACTACTTTTCCGTTATCATCTTGAACAATCGCTGAGTCAATGAAAGAAGCACTTCCACTTATTTGTAAATTTTTTGCATTTCCTTCTCTTGGCCATTCAATTAACTGTTCTTCATAATCATTAAATTTCATTGCAAATATCGGATTGCTCCACGTTAATCCATTATCATCGCTGTAAGAAGTCGCAATATTGATTTTACTTCTTGAATCATGTGTACCTCCATAACGTGCATCAACACTAGAAAGTACCCTACCATTATTTAACGTATATAAAGTTGGTATACGAAAATAATTTGCATTAGTTGTATCACCTGATTGAAAGATTAATTTTTTATTCTCCCTAGAAAAGTGTTCAGAAATTTCACTTGAAGACAACACTCGATTAAAAATTTGGAATTGATTAACCTTACCATTCATTGTAAACGCCTGTGAACCTTCACGATTTACCGCGCCTATCATTGCATTGTTTTGTCCAGTAATACCTTTGATAGGTATAAAGACATCTACTTTTTTAGAAAAAATACATTTTCCATCAACATACATTGAATATGTTTTTTCTGTAGCATTTGCAGTAAATACAACAGTGTTTTCTACGGCATTTCCTTTATGAATTCCCCATAAAGAAGCAGGACGAGCAAAAAGATAATTCACACCTTTCTGAGCATCACGTATTTCTACACCAATCTCTCCAGAATTTCTCATAAATATATCGAAATAATTATTTCTATAACCACTATTACTATTAGATATACCAAATATAGCTTGTAATGAATTTGAACTAACCGAGTTAAAATTTAATACTATACTTTGATTATCCCCTTGAATTTTATTTAAAACCTGATTACTAATATCAATACCGGTATTATTCAAAATATAAGGACCACTTTGATAGTCTGGTGATAATTCTGAAGTAGCATAAACAATTTTATCTGTATTAACAAAAGAATATGAAAGACCTGTAAGTAACACACCTGAAAGTATAGCGACACCAGCAAACTTATGAATTTTGTTAATCATAGATATGTGTTCCTTTCTTTTATTTAACCGAACCTTCTGATAACCCACCAGCAATTTTATTTTGGATAATTGAGAAGAAAATAACTGATGGTAATACAACAATTACTGAAGCAGCCATCATATCTCCCCAATCCAATATTTCTGAACCATTTAGTGATCTTAATGCAACAGCTACAGTCATCTTACTGGTATCATTAATGAGGATTAATGCGTATAAGAATTCATTCCATGCATTGATGAATGTATAAATCGCCGTAGCAACAATCCCAGGTGCAACAATTGGTAAAACAATTCTATAAAATATTGTAAATTTATTTGCCCCATCTATTCTTGCTGATTCTTCAATACCGATTGGTACTGTTTGAAAGAATCCAACAAGTAACCATACTGCATATGGCACACTAAATGATAAATAGATAACCATTAACCCAATCAAACTGTTTGTTAATCCAACTTTAGCCATTGCAATCGAGTATGGAATCGCTAACAAAATTGGTGGGAAAATATAAGTTGTAACTAATAAACGAGACATAATCGCTCCTAATTTAGGAAAGAAACGAACTATCCCATAGGCTGCCATCGCGGAAATGATAATCGCAATAACAGTGGTTGATAAAGCAATCAACAAACTATTTTTAATATTCACAATAAAATGCAAATCATTAATTACATGAGTAAAGTAATCTAGGGTAAATGTTTTAGGCCAGAATCTTGTTGGAAATTGGGTTAGTTCCCCTTTCCCTTTAATCGAAGAAATAAAAATCCAAACAAGCGGGAATATTGCAATAATCGTCGCAATAATCAATAAAAGATGAGAAGCAAGATCTAGAAAAATATTTGATCGTTTCTTCATTATTTACGTCCCTCCTTTTCCCATTTACTAATGATACTAAAGTAAATAAAGCAAACTGCTAATAAGAAAATAAATAGTAATACTGTAACAGCAGATGCACGACCTAACATTTTCGTTCCCCAACCTAAGTTATAAGCAAAAATAGGAAGAGTCATTGTTGCGTTAGACGGCCCACCACCAGTAATTAGATAGATAATATCAAAGTTATTAAAAATCCAAACTGTTCTTAATACGACTAGCAAGCCGACAACAACTTTGATGTGTGGAAATGTAATATAACGAAAGACTTGCCACGAAGAAGCGCCATCGATTTTGGCTGCTTCAAACTGTTCTTGAGGTACTGTTTGCAATGCCGATAGTACGTTGACCATAATCATTGGGGCACCAAACCAGATATTGATAAACACTAAACAAACAAAAGCCCAAGTCGTATCAGTTAAAAACGGTGGTGCAGCATCCATCAAGCCAAGTTTTACAATCATATTTGGAAGATAGCCGTAAACACCATTTAATATCCACTGCCATGAAAAGGCAATAACAATCGTTGGAAACGCCCAAGGAACGATTAAAAGGGTACGATATAATTTCTTAAAACGTCGAACACGATGCAATGCCAACGCTAAAATAAATCCAACAAATACTTGGCCAGCTAATGAGAAAACCGTCCACTTAATTGAATTAAAAAATGCATTGAAAAAATTTGGATCAGATAATACTGCTTTATAATTATCTAAACCGACAAAACGATAGGTCGGCATAATTAAATTTTTATTTGTAAAACTAAAGAAAATACTTGAAAAAAACGGATAAATGAAAAGTAATCCGACAATGATCATTGCTGGTAAAACAAATATCCAACGTGTTAAATTTCGATCTTTAGCCATTTTCATACTCCCTTCTTTAATATTTATTAAATGAATCGGGGCTTAAAGAACAAGCCCCAATCTCAATTTTTTATTTTACTGCCACAGTTTCAAACAAATCATTTAATTGTTTTTCTGCACTCTTCGCAGCCTTCATTGGATCAGTACCGTTAGAAATAATATCTTGGAACATTTGCTCGATGATATGTTGATTTGTCATTAAACCAGCTTGGACACTAGGTTCATTTTCATATCCAATTGCAGTACCTTTTTTAGCAGCTTCTAAGATTACTTCTTCTGCATGAGCAAATTTCTTACGTGTTTCATTATCTTTATATTCAGGTAGATCTGTAATTCCGCTAATAGTTGGCAACATACCCACTGGTGTTGAATTTAAGAATTCTACATAGTTTTTATCTTTAAATAGATATTGCATAAATGCTTTAGCAACATCTTGATGTTTTGAATTTTTCCATACAACCATTGGAATATTAGAAGTTTCAATACCGTAATCTTTATCAGAGTCTTTTACTTTTGGCATTGGATAAGCATCAATAGAATCTAATAATTGTGGACTATTAGCTTGTACCCCACCAATTTGGAAACCAGAGTTAAAGTCAAATGCTGTTTTTCCTTGATAGAACAATGTTGCTTGTTGTAATACATTAAAGTTTAGTGAATCTTTAGGAGAGACTTCTTTGTACATCTTCACCCAATATTTAATACCGTCTTGAGCTAATTTACTTGTTAAATCCGCTTTCAAATCTTTAGTTAAAAGACTGCCTCCTGCGCTACGAACATAGAAATTTAAGAAACGAGTTGCCATAAAGTCATTCGTTCCTAGAGGTACAGACATGCCATAAACACCATCAGCCGTTAATTTCTTACTTGCTTCAAATAATTCATCCCAAGTTTTTGGTACTTCAATATTATGTTGTTTTAATAAATCAGTACGTACCCACATAACTTGTGCATGGGAGTATAACGGAACTGAATAATAATTTTTTCCAACTTTTGCTTCGTCTAAGGCTTTTTTATTAAAACGGTCTTGCCCAATTTCTTTAATCGTATCATTTAAAGGAACAATTGCATCTGAATTAATCATTTCCATTACTTGGTTTGGTAAAGCAGTACTGATATCAGGGACATTACCATTCGCTAAACCTGTCGTCCATTTAGTATAAAAGTCGTTCCATGAGAAAGTTTCGATTTTAATTTTTACTTTTGGATGATCTTTCATAAATTCATCCGCAGATTTTTGGATACTTTCTAAACGCGGACCTTGCGTGAAGGAGTGCCACATAACAATGTCACCAGATAATTCACCAGATTTTGATGAGCTTTGAGAATCGTCCTTCTTATCATCAGAAGAACATCCTGCCATTGCAAATACTGATGCAGCTAACCCAACTGTACATAATAGTTTGACAATCTTTTTCATAATCTAATTCCTCTTTTCTGTTTATTTTATTGCCAATTTAAATACTGCTTTTTTTACAACCTTGTCATTAACTCTGACTTTTGGTTGGTGTAAATCTTCAGGAAAGGTAATTAAACAATCACCAGGTTTTAAATGAACCAATTGCTCTACCTGACCTTGGTGAAATTCAATATCTTTTTCTTCATCATATGCTTTGGAAACTGTCGTCGAATCTTTTGTTGAAACCGCCATATCTTCAGTATTTTCAACAACTAAATGAACATCCAAATATTTGTAATGGGTTTCAAAAAAACCACCAGCAACACCATCAGCTACATAAATAAAGCAATTACCAAATACTTTATCTCCAGCAATTGGAATTTCTCCTTCAGGTAACTCTCGCCAATCATGATTCTCAAAAAATGCTACCAACTCCTTAATATAAGGATTCACTTTTTGGTACGTTCCTAAATTCTCTACTTTACTAATAATCAAACGACATTCACTTCCTATCTAAAATTGTTTGAATCGTTTCTTGCATCATTGTATTGTAATCTTTATCATCCAGTAAGATCATAGTCAGAATATCAACAATGAACATCATCGCAAATTGTGAATTTACAAAACTTGTATTATTAACAAACTTGCTGCTATACACAATTAAGCTAATATCACTATACCGAACAATTTGACTATCAATAAAACTCGTAATCGAAATCGTCTTAGCCCCGACTTTTTTTGCACTAGCTAACATATTGACGATTTCTACTGTTTGCCCAGAACTAGAAATACCTATTACTAAATCATCTGGAGTAAGTAAGGTTTGACTAATTAGCATCATGTGGGTATCCGTAAAACACGAAACATTAAACCCCATCCGAATTAACCTTTGCATAAATTCTAATGCCGTTAATCCTGAGCTACCCACACCATAAATATAAATCTTCTTCGCACGTATAATTGCTTCTATTGTTTCTGCAATATCTTGAGGATTCACTAATTTATTTGTATTATCCATCACTGTTGTATAGTAAGTATGAATAGCATCGAAAATAGTGTCTTTATTAACTATGGATTCTTGTGTACTTTCATCAACCAAATTAATTTTCATCTCAGCAAAATTGGCACAATCAATTTTCTTACAAAAACGTGTAATCGTAGCAGGAGAGGTATTTAAAATGTTTGCTAATTCAGTAATGTTCATGTTTTTTAAATGCTTTTTTTGCATGATATAAGTTGCGATTTTCTGCTCTTTAGGTGTAAATGAATGATAATTTTGCTGAATAGTATCTAAAATCATAACTCATCACCTCTATTCAATTTAATTTTGTAACCGCTAACAACGTAAATATATCATAATCTTTTTTTAAAAGAAAGATGTTTTCAATAAATTTATTAACGAAAATAATTTTCATAAAAACAAAATTTTCAAAATAGATGAAATAAATTGAAAAATCAAGCTTTTCATGAATAAAATTTTCAGTTATTTATTATATGAAAATATTTATCATTATAGTTTTTTTTACTAGATATATAAAAACAAAGAGATAAAAATTGATTGGAAAGTGTTGCTTGTATGAAGAAGTTGTATGATTTAAAGCCCAAAAAAAGACCCCCACTTCATCAGTGAGAGTCTTGAGATGTTCAGTTGAATGTTGATTACATGCGAACGGCAAAGCTTGGTGCAAAGTAGGCAACTGAGCCAACTTTAACTGATTCGCCTGGTTGTGGTGCATGGATGTATGAACCGCCACCTAAGGCAATCGCTACGTGGTAAGAATTTCCACGTGAACCCCAGAAGTAAAGGTCACCAGGTTGTGCTTGGCTAACTGGGATGACTGTACCGGCACCTTCTTGAGGAACTGTCCACCCACCAATATCACGGCCTGTTACTTGTAAGTAAACATAGCGAGTGAAACCTGAACAGTCAAACGTATCAGGTCCTTTAGCGCCCCATACGTAAGGTTTACCAATGTGTTTGTATGCTTCTGCGACGATAGCTGAACCATTTCCGCTTGGTGCAGGAGCTGGTGTGCTAGGAATCACTACATTTGATACGCCAGCATTGCTTGAGCTTGCGTTTGAACTTGTACTATTTGAGCTACTTGTTTGAGATGAACTTGAGCTTGAAGCATTGTTCGTTGAAGCAGCTGCGTTAGATGAAGTAGATACACTTGCTTGTGCTTGTTGTGCAGCTTGTTGAACTGCTGCGGCTTGTGCTTGTTGTTCACGCACACGTTTTTGTTCTGCTTCGAAGGCTGCTTTTTGTTCAGCCAAGGCTTGTTTTTCGCTTTCTTTAGTAGCTTGTTGTTCTGCTAATGAAGCTTTTAATACATTTAAGTCAGCTTGTTTTGCTTCTAATGTACCTTTTTGTTCTTCAAGAGTTGCTTGGTTTTTCGCAATTTCTTCTTGTTTTGCTTCGTTTTCAGCTTTTTTATCTTCTACTGCTTTTTTATCTGCTTTTTGTTGGTTCACTAAATCGTTGTTCGCATTCACGATTGTAGTCATTGCTTTCAAGCGACCTAAAGCATCAGTAAATGAAGTGGCATCTAATAAAGCTTTGACATAAACAGATGATTGATTGTTTACTTGAACGTCACGTGCTTGATTGCGAATCGCTTCTTCACGTTTAGCGATACGTTCAGTTAAAACTTCGATGTCCTTTTGTAATTGGACAGTTTCTTCACGTAAAGTTGATTGTTCCTTTAATAATTCATCTGCTTTTTTGTTGATTTTGTTAATACTTGATTCTAAACTATCAATTTGAGATTGAGCTTCTGATTGTTTAGATTTCAAGTCGTTAATTTCACTGTTTTTCTGTTCAATTTGAGAATCGTAATTGTCTGCAAAGGTGGCAATTGGTGCCACTAAAGTCCCTGCTAAGACTGTAGATACGATTACGACTGAAGATAAACGTTTCTTCACCATAAATTCCTCCAATTAAGTGTGTGTATTTAACACTTGTGACCTTTTCTAAGTCTAAGGTCCTATTTCTGACAATTGCTATTCTAACACAGTGAGATGTCATTCCTATAATATTAATGTTACAAATATATTTCAAATACGATAAATAAAAAAAAAGAGACTTCTTACTTAAAAAGCCTCTTTAATGGAATTAGTGTAATTGCAAACAAGATAATATTGACTAACAAGGTCGGCGCAAGATAACGCGAAATAAAGAATACCGAGGTCGTCGTGCTTAATTTAAAAAGGATTTGAATTACTAATAATATCACTTCATAACCCGTCACAAAAATAACCAGGGCAAAAAACATTGTGTATAAATTTTGATAGATAACACCATGAAAGACGTATAACAGCCATACCATAACTGTCAAGCAAACCGTATAAATACCAATAATACCAAGATAGTAACAATCATAAAATAAACCTAGGACAAAACTCAGCGCGATTGTTGGCATTTTTGGTAAGGAATAAGCAGCCCACAAAAAGACAATCAAGACTAAATGAACATTCCAAATATAGTGAAAGTTTGATAAGTTTGATAAAAAGGCGGTTAAATGCGTGTCCACCAACATCAATAAAAATAAGACCGGGGCTAAATAAAGCGGAAATTCTCTTTCTGTCATTATTCACCCACCCCTGCGGAACGTTTTACAATAGTTACCACACGTAAATCGGTACTTTCAGCCATTGGTTTGACATAAACTTTCTTGGCTAGCCCATAAGAATCAGTCACAGCTTTTTGCACTTTACCTACCATCAAATCAGCTGGTGAATTGCCACCAAGACCAGAAGTTTGCACGACATCGCCTACTTTGATATTGGCATTCCCGGTCAAATCTTCTACAATCAGCAAGTTTTGCTTTTGATCATAATCTTTCAAAATGCCAAACACTTCGCCATCAGAAGAAGAGATACGGACTGGGAAATGATTGCTTGATTCATTTTCAGAAGTCAATAGTTCCACTTTAGAAGTATGCGCATTGACCTCTAGCACGCGTCCAATCAAGCCTTTTTTCGCCATCACTGCCATATTAACCTCAATACCAGCACTCGCACCTTTATCAATCACCAAAACATCTTGCCAAGTATCTGGAGAGCGGCTAATCACGTTGGCTACTTGGGTTTCATAGCTTGTCAATGTCTCACTTAAGCCAAGTTCTTCTTTCAACTGCGCAATTTCACGCTCTTGATTCTTATTTTTTTGAACCAAATTGTCATATTGGTCGATTTTTGACTTTAATTGTTGATTTTCTTCATACGTATTCATCAAATCGCTAATATTTTCAGTGGTTTGGTGTAAAAATCTAAAAGGTGCAGTCAGAACTTTATCGACTAAACCAATTGTATCATTGACCGTAGACTGTAAGATGTTGGTTTTAGTCTGCGTATTTCTTTTCGCAATCGTCATACTCAAGACTGCTACAACCACAATGACAATAATCAAAGCGATAATAATATTTTTATTCGAATTATATTTTTTCACAAAGGCACCTCTAGCTTATAAACTAACAAATACGATTGTACCACTATTTTTGTCTAAAAAAAAGCATCCTACACACTCTTAATGGTTTTTTTGCAAATAGTCTGCATTCAGCGAGTAGCTCCTTGTCATAAAGTTGCTTGGCTGAGAAGTCTTATCTGACTGGAGCTAAACGACTCGCTTCATGCTTGTATACAAAAAGGAAGACGCAACCATTCGCCTCTTCCTTCTTCGGTCTTATTTATGATCTTTACTATAAATAACAGCCATCACGCCATCGCTAAAACTAAATTCCGCCGTTTTGCCCACGAATTCATTACTTGCATAAGAAATCGGATAGGCAATCTTTTGTTTATTTAAGGTATACTTGCTTAAATTGAGCGTTAATTCCTGCATCGGCGTCATACAAACATAAGCTAAGTAACGCATATTGGCTTTATTTTCAATCGTATAGCTGCCAGGCAAGTAATATTCAATGATATTTTGCGCATCGACTAACTCAATTTGGCGTGCATAAGGGGTAAAGCGTGGTTCAAGGACCATCCAAAAATTGGCCAAGAAGTGATCCAAGCGTCCTCCCGTTAAACCAGCCAAGCGATATTGCACATCCGGAAAGTGTTCAATCGCATATAATAAGCCTAACTGCGTGTCCGTATCATCTTTTTCGGCTGGAGATTGTTTCAAAAACTTTGCCTGTGCTTTGACTTTTTCATATTCTTCTTGACTGAGTGAATCAAAATCACCAATCGCCGCATCGAGTGACTTTCCTTGCTCCAATAGGTAAAGTGCGCCACGATCCACGCCTATATAAGCTACGTATTCTTCTTCAAATAAATTTGCCGGCCAACATTTAGGATTAGCCCCGCCAACGATTAATACTTTCATCTATTCTAACGCCTCTTTTAATGCATCGATACTAGCTTTGACATCGGTCGCATTGTAGATATAACTGCCGGCCACAAATACATCGGCCCCAGCTTCTTTACATAATTTGGCCGTTTCAGGTACAATTCCACCGTCCACTTGAATATCAAAATCTAAGTTATTCGCTGCTCTTAAATGGGCAATTTGACGAATTTTGTCCAGTGTGGATTCGATAAAGCTTTGACCACCAAAACCAGGATTTACCGTCATCACAAGCACTTGATCGACCATATCCAATACAGGGACAATCGCTGAGACGCTGGTTCCAGGATTTAGCACGACTTCTGCTTTCACACCTTTTGCTTTAATCATTTGTAATGCGCGATGAATGTGGTTGGTCGCTTCTACATGCACGCCAATAATATCCGCACCCGCATTTGCAAATTCCTCGATATAACGCTCTGGATCAACAATCATTAAATGGACATCCAAAGTCAATTTCGTCACTGGTCGCAATGCCTTGACCACATTCGGACCAAACGTAATATTTGGCACAAACTGACCATCCATCACGTCAATATGGATATAATCCGCACCAAACTCCTCGACCATTTTGACGTCTTTTTCTAAATTTGCAAAATCAGCACTTAAAATTGATGGTGCAATCTTCATCTGAAATTCCCCCTATGTTTTGCGTGATTACTTATTTTTCTTTTTTTGATAAGTCGGACGTTGATTTTTCAATTCTTGTAAGAACAACAAATAATTATCATACCGAATCTGGGCAATTTTTCCCTCGGCTAAAGCTTCTTTCACTGCACAATCTGGCTCGTGGGTGTGGCTACATTCTCTAAAGCGACACGCATCTTGTAAAACCACAAATTCTGGAAACATCTTTGGCAAATCAGTTACTTCCAAGTCAAAGAAATCAATCGAACTAAAGCCTGGAGTATCAGCTACCAATCCTTGGGCCACATCAATTAATTCCACATGACGCGTCGTATGCTTCCCTCGATTTAACGCTTCTGAGATTTCCCCAGTTTCTAAAGCAAGACCAGGCACTAATTGATTTAATAAAGTCGACTTGCCGGCCCCTGATTGCCCAGCTAATACCGTCAAACGATTTTTCAACAAAGCCTTCACTTGATTCAAGCCATCTTCATCACCGATAATCACCCGATAACCCGCTAAATGATAAGTCGCTTTAATTTCTTCAAGCAAAGTCGTATCGCCAAGTAAATCTACCTTACTTAAATAAATCACCGGCTCAATTTGCTTTTGCTCTAAACTCACCAAAAAACGGTCCAGCAAATGATAAGAAAAATCCGGTTCGACTAGACTCGCCACCACGATAACTTGATCGACATTAGCCACAGGCGGACGAACAAGCTCATTTTTACGCGGA
>ERZ1643251.3377-NODE-3377-length-14815-cov-4.493767_pt1 | contig 14815 bp, 15 predicted proteins | sample MGYA00579261_ERZ1643251 | MGnify/ENA primary metagenome ERZ1643251 (study PRJEB29033, sample SAMEA4952267) | chicken gut metagenome | biome: Broiler Chicken; feature: Gastrointestinal Tract; material: Caecum | place: Ireland | collected 2018 | study: Broiler...
TGATGCCGTCTGATTTCAAGCAAAAGTTGTAGAAAAGTTGTAGTTGTAAGCCCTATTTACTACATCTTGTGCCGTCATGTTTCGTCAGGCACTATATATTGTGGAATTTTAGTCCAATGGCTTCATCGTCGGGAAAAGCAGCACATCTCTGATTGCCGGAGAATTCGTCAAAAGCATCACCAGCCTGTCAATGCCGTAACCGATGCCGCCGGTAGGAGGCATGCCAATTTCCAGAGCGTTCATAAAATCTTCGTCAGTGGTGTTGGCCTCTTCATCTCCGGCAGCCAAAGCAGCCTCCTGGGCCTTGAACCGTTCTCTCTGGTCAACGGGATCATTTAGCTCTGAATAAGCATTGCACATCTCACGTCCGTAAATGAACAGCTCAAAGCGCTCCACATAGTCGGGCTTATCCGGCTTCCTCTTGGTAAGCGGGGAAACCTCCACCGGATGATCCAACACAAAGGTTGGCTGAATCAGATGCTCTTCAGCAAATTCCTCAAAGAACAAATTCAGAATATCCCCCTTTGCATGGCGCGCCTCATAATGAACCCCTTTTTCATCCGCAATTCTCTTTGCAGCTTCCGTGTCAGGAATCTGGTCAAAGTCCACGCCTGCATACTTTTTCACTGCTTCCACCATGGTAATACGTTCAAAGGGTCTGCCCAGATCAATCATTTCCCCTCCATAGGGAATCAGAGTGGCTCCGCAGACTTCCTGTGCCACATAGCGGAACATATTTTCCGTCAGATCCATCATACCGTAATAATCTGTGTATGCCTGATAAAGCTCCATCAGAGTAAACTCCGGATTATGCCTGGTATCAAGACCTTCATTCCTGAATACACGACCAATTTCAAAAACTCTTTCCATTCCGCCTACGATCAAGCGCTTCAAATACAGCTCCAGAGAAATGCGAAGCTTCACATCCTCATTCAGGGCATTATAATGAGTTTCAAAGGGTCTTGCGGCCGCACCACCGGCGTTTGACACCAGCATGGGAGTCTCTACTTCAAGAAAGCCCTCTTCCTCCAGATAACGGCGGATAGCGCTGATAATTTTGGAACGCTTCACAAAGGTATCTTTTACCTCCGCATTCATAATCAAATCCGTATAGCGCTGGCGGTAGCGGATATCCGTGTTTGTAAGTCCATGGAATTTCTCAGGAAGAATCTGCAAGCTTTTGGCAAGCAGAGCCACACAGGCCGCATGTACAGATATTTCCCCCGTCTTTGTCTTAAACACCTGGCCTTCAATCCCTATAATATCCCCCACGTCGTATTTCTTAAAGTCGGCGTATGATTCCTCTCCGATGCTGTCTCTGGCAACGTAGGATTGAATATTGCCGGGCAGATCCTGAATATTGCAAAAGGATGCCTTGCCCATGACGCGTTTGGACATCATGCGCCCCGCAACGCGCACGGTTTTGCCCTCCAGCTCCTCATAATGTTCCTTAATGTCCGTGCTGTGATGGGTTACGTCATATTTTGTAATCTGAAAGGGATCCTTTCCCGCTTCCTGTAAAGCTGCCAGCTTTTCCCGCCTGACCTTAAGAAGCTGACTGATATCCTGTTCCTCCACCCTGGGATTTTGTGCTTCTGCCACCTTTTTCACTCCTTATCTGTTTCTGTCCGTATGTTAATTACCTCTTTGAATTTCCAGAATTTTATAGGAAAACACTCCGGACTGGGTCTCCACTTCCACAGTATCTCCCACCTTTTTGCCAATCAGCGCTCTTCCAACCGGGCTTTCATTGGATATCTTACCCTTTAAGCTGTTCGCCTCTGTGGAACCCACAATTTTGTACTCCAGCTGCTCGCTGTACTCCAGGTCAAGAATCCTCACCTTGCAGCCGATGTTGATTTTGTCCAGATCCACCTCGTCCTCTAAAACAACCTCCGCATTCTTGAGAATTTTTTCTAATTCCTCAATTCTCGCCTCAATATCCCGTTGTTCATCCTTTGCGGCATCATACTCCGCATTTTCAGACAAGTCCCCCTGCTCTCTGGCTTCCTTGATTTTCTGTGCAACCTCCTGTCGCTTCACAACCTTCAGTTCATGCAGCTCATCCTCATATTTTCTGAGCCCCTCATAAGTCAAAATGTTTTTCTTCTCCTGCATTACAAACACCTTCCTGTTTTTAATTCATGACTCCGTCATCAATATTGGTTCCCGGCGTCATTTTATCACATAAACGAATTAACCCTGATTAACTCCCGTATTATACCCATTTTTATCAACAGTGTCAAGGCAGTACGGGCTGTTTCCATTCCTTTTTCAGCGAAAAATAGTGAACCTGAGTGTTTCTTCTCTCCAGTCTTCGCTGCTTTTCTTCCATGGAGTCCATATCCAACCAAATGCTGTCTTTTTCAATATTTCCTGAAGGAATTTGTGCTTCTCCCGAAAAATCCAGAATATTTACGGGCATTCTGGAGGCAATGCCTGCCCGCTTGAAGGATATGCCTTCCTCCAGCAGTTCCACAGCCACGGCCAGTCCATATTCCTGGTAAAAGTCCTCCACAAAATCCTGAAGCTCTTCTTCCCAGTACCGCTTGGGCAATATCCATTTCAGACTTTTCATCTTCTGTGCATGGCCGCACAAAGGATTCAGAATCGCCGGATGATAGCCAAGAATCAGAAAGTGGGGAAGAGCGGCGTATTCCAACATGTGCTCCACCCACTGTGTTTCCAGGAAAGCATCAAATTCTGGAACTCTCCACACGCTCTCCCATACTTCCCGTGCGGGATGATTCTTCCCCTCTCCCGGCTCAAACAGTTTTCTCAAGGACTCATCACAGGAATAAAAGCAATCCTCCCAAGAATTTCCTATAGTCTCCGCAATCATTCCGACCATTCCTCCTAAGGTTTTCCGCCAGAAATCATTTTCCTCCCGGAGAGCTCTCTCATACTTTTTTTTCGCAAGCGGCCTGTACAGCCGTTCCGAAATTCCTCTCCAAAGGCTTCTTTTCTCCCCAATGACTTCTTCTTTTTTTCCAAAACGCCCTCCATCTCCTGACCGGGCCAACAGAACCCCTTCATCCTCCGCCGTCTCCCAGCGTCTGAGTATCCACGGTTCCAACCCCACTCTGATCAATTCATAGTCCTTCCGGCGGTATCGATAAATTCTACAGGGCTCCCCGCCCTCTTCCTGCCGGATTTCCCCGGCATGTTTTCTTGTCCCATAAAAATAAATGATCCTGTCCATGGCATAAATATATGCTATGAAGGGGCAGGCTATGCAGAAAATCCCTTTTCCTAACCTTGGAAAATTTCCTCCACGCCTTGAAGCAATTCCTCCATGCTTTCCATGGAATTGATCATCTGGCGAAAGCGGGCGGAATGAGGCATTCCCACAGTATACCACTGAAGATGCTTTCTCATTTCTCTCACTCCCGTGTATTCCCCCTTATATTCCAGCTGCAGCCTGGCATGGCGTTCAATCAACTCTCTCTTTTCTTTGTTGTCCGGCCGGGCGGGAATCGCTTTGTTCTCCAGATATTCCCGCACCTCTCTGAAAATCCATGGATTTCCCTGGGCTCCCCGCCCAATCATAATGCCGTCACAACCCGTTTGAAGAAGCATTTCCTTTGCCGCATGGGGGCTGTCCACATCCCCGTTTCCCAGTACCGGAATCTTTACCGCCTCCTTCACAGCGCGAATAATGTCCCAGTCGGCCTTCCCGCTGTAATACTGCTGCCTTGTTCTTGCGTGCACTGCTACTGCCGCCACACCGCAAGCCTCCGCTATCCTGGCTATCTCCACAGCGTTGACATGCTCCTCGTCAAATCCCTTTCGTATTTTTACCGTCACCGGCTTTTTCACCGCTTTTACCAGGCTTTCCAGAATTTCTCCCACCAGTCTTGGATTTTTCATAAGGGCGGAGCCCTCTCCGTTATTCACTACCTTTGGCACGGGGCAGCCCATGTTTACGTCCAATACGGAGAAGGGCCGTTCCTCAATCCTTTTTGCCATCTCGCTCATAATCACGGGGTCAGAGCCAAAAAGCTGCAGGGAAACCGGGGATTCCTTGGGATGAATCTCCATAAGGCTCTCCGTATTTTTATTATTGTAATATATTGCCTTTGCGCTCACCATCTCCATGCATGTCATTCCGGCTCCCAGCTCTCGGCAGAGCAGACGAAATGGCAGGTCTGAAACACCTGCCATTGGAGCAAGAATTACATTATTTTCCAAAGTAACGCTGCCAATCTTCAATCTGCTCATTTTTTCATCCTGTTCTTGTCATAAATCATACGCAGCCCTTCCAGGGTCAATGCGCTGTCATAAATATCTATGGAGTCGGTCTCGTCCGCGATGCTTCTTCCAAGCCCTCCGGTGGCCACAACCTTTAAATCCGAAAGGCCGCTTTCCTCTTTCACCTTTTTTATAATGTACTCTGTCTGCCCAATCTGACCGTACATCAGTCCCGCCTGCATGCTGCTAATGGTTTCCTGGGCAAGTATGGACTTAGGCTTTTTGATCTCAATATTGGGCAGCTTGGCAGTCTGCTTCCACAGGGCCTCAGAGCTGATACGGATGCCCGGCGCAGTTATTCCGGCGGCAAATTCTCCCTTTTCCGTAATCAAATCATATGTTGTGGCCGTTCCAAAATCCAGCACCAAAACCGGCCCGCCGTACTTTTCATAGGCGGCCACTGCGTCCACAATCCTGTCCGCCCCAATCGCCCTGGGATCTTCAGTAACCACCTTAATGCCGGTTTTTATGCCGGGTCCGACGATCAACGGTTTTGTCTCCGTATAGCGGATGATAGCGCTTGTAAAAGAATGCATAACATCCGGCACAACGCTTGCAATTACGGTTCCCTCCAGTGTTTTTGCCTCAATCCCATAATTCTTTAAAAGCTGCGTCAGCATTACGCCGTACTCGTCGGAAGTCCTGGGCGTTTTTGTCATAAGGCGAAAGGTAGCTTCCAGTCGGTCACCGGAATAGACCCCCAGCGTCATATTGGTATTTCCCACATCTATCACTAAAATCACGACTCTTCTTCCTCCTTCAATATCTCCGTAAAGTCTTCCTTCAAAATAAAGACTCTGTAATAAAGGCTTAGGGACTGCAGCAACTCCCGGCGCTTTCTCCGAATTTCTGACACCAAAAGCCCGCTGGATATCTCGTCATAATAAATATCGTCCTCCTCTGCGCTTGTTTCCAAGGACAGGGAACCATCCTCTTCAAATACAATAGTAAAAATTCCCCCCACCTCCTCCGTAAACAGCACGCAGATAATACGGAGCTCGTCCTTTATGGAGTCCGGGATGCCATTAAAAGCCCCATTGAAATAATACTTTTTATCGTAGGCATTGGCGCCGCACAGCACCACTCTTTTCTCATCCATGTTTCCCTCTAATTCCATAGCGTTCTGACTCTGCCGAGACCCCCGATTTACACATAGCCGTAAATACCTCTCACGGATACCTCTCCCGCATAAACCTGTTTCACACCGCCGTCAGGCAGCTCCACAAGCAGCTCTCCCAATTCATTAATGCCCCCGGCCACTCCGCTGTATTTCCCCTTCGGGTCAAGCACACAGACCTCTCTGTTTCTATTTACCAGAATGGCATTATATCTGTCCTTCAAGTCTTCCAGAGTCTTCTTTTCCAGAAAAATATCATATTCCGACTCAAACGCTTTCATAATATTGGCCAGCAGGCGGCTTCTGGAGATTTTTTTCCCAAATTCACTTTCCAGGTCAGTGGCCTTTGCAGCAACCTCCGGCAGAAAGTCCTGCTTTCTCACATTGACGCCGCAGCCGATCACCACATAATGAATGTAGTCCCTCTCCGCGCTCATCTCAGTGAGAATTCCGCAAACCTTTTTGCCGTTAATTACAATATCATTGGGCCATTTAATCTCTGCAGGCTTTCTGCCGTTCTGAGGAACTCCTTCTTCATCCGCCGTGCTTTCTATTCCCCGGGCAATGGCGAAGGCCATCACCAAAGTAAGCATAGAGGCCGCAGCCGGCGGGAAATCCGGCTTCAGAATCAGGGAAAAATAAAGGTTGCTTCCAGGAGGACTGTTCCACTCCCGTCCCCGCCTGCCTCTGCCTGCTGTCTGCATCTCCGCGGCAATCAGTGTTCCGTGGGAAGCACCGTTTTCCGCATCTATTTTTGCCTGTATATTGGTGGAACCCACACTCTCATAAAAGGAAACCGGCTTTCCTGCCCATTTCGTCACTATTCTCTGCTCCAGCTCATTTTGACTGTACACGTCGTCGGCATTTGTCAGCAAATACCCCCTGTTTCTCACAGCTTCAATGGCATATCCTTCCTTTTTCAGCTGCTCAACAGTCTTCCAGATTGCCGTCCGGGACACTCCTAAAAGCCGGCTCAGCTCCTGTCCTGAAACGAATCCGTCCCTTTTTCTCAAAATCCCTAAAATCTCTTTTTTCATAATGTGGCCGCCATCACCGCTTTAATCGTATGCATACGATTTTCCGCCTCCTCAAAAACCAGTGACTGAGAGGATTCAAACACCTCATCGGTCACTTCCATCTCCATAATGCCGAAACGCTCCCCCATCTGTTCGCCGATCACAGTCTTCAGATCGTGGAAAGCAGGCAAGCAATGCATAAATACAGCTCCTTCTCCCGCATTTTCCATAATGCTTCTCGTAACCCTGTACGGGGAAAGCTCTCTGATCCGTTCCTCCCAAACCTGATCCGGCTCCCCCATAGATACCCACACATCCGTATAGATCACATCTGCGCCCTTCGTGCCGCACCCGGGGTCCTCCGTAAAGGTAATGCTTCCTCCCGTCTCACTAGCAATATCCCTGCACTGATCTGACAGTTCCCTGGAAGGAAAATATTTCTCTGTGGTGCAGGCCGTAAAATGCATTCCCATTTTAGCGCAGGCCACCATAAGCGAATTGCCCATATTATAGCGGGCGTCTCCCATAAAGGTAAGCCTGATTCCTTTCAGATGCCCAAAATGCTCCCGTATGGTCAATAGGTCCGCCAACATCTGGGTGGGATGAAATTCATTGGTAAGACCATTCCAGACCGGGACCTTGGCATACCGGGCAAGCTCCTCCACAATCTCCTGATCAAATCCCCTGTATTCGATTCCCTCATACATTCCCGCCAGTACCCGGGCCGTATCTGCAATGCTCTCCTTTTTTCCGATTTGTGAGCCGGCCGGATCCAAGTATGTAGTCCCCATCCCAAGATCATGGGCTGCCACCTCGAAGGCACACCGGGTGCGCGTGCTTGTTTTTTCAAAAATCAACGCAATGTTTTTGCCCCTGAGCGTATCAACAGGAATCCCTTTTTTCTTCTTGTCCTTGAGCTCTGACGCAAGATCCAAAAGATAAACAATTTCCTCAGGAGTAAAATCCAGTAATTTCAAAAAATCGCGTCCCTTTAAATTCATCCTTACTCCTCCCTGCCCATTTCAGCGGGCATCAATACAATATTTGAAAGTTACCTTTAAACTTTAAGCCTCTTTGATTGTATTTCGTTTTCTTATTTTATCACAGGCTGTTTTTTTTCACAATGAATTCTTTTTCACTGCTTTATGGGCTCTCACGAAAAGAATTCCCGGAAAACAGAAACCGCGCCTAAACTCCCCAGGGAAATCAGGCGCGGTTTCAACGTTTTCGTTTACTCTTATTTATGAATCACTCTTCTGAGTCATTTAATTTGCACTGGTTTCTTTCCATGCTGCCGCAAGACTTGCAATCCCCTGCAGCTCCGCAGGAAGCAGAATGGTAGTAGCCCTGCCATCCGCCACCTTCTCAAAAGCTTCCAGGCTCTTCATCTTCAGCACAGCCTCGTCGGCTCCTGCTTCCTTCAGCATCTGAATACCGTCGGCATTCGCCTGCTGTACCTTAAGGATAGCTTCCGCCTGGCCCTCCGCCTCTTTGATCATTTTTTCCTTCTCTGCTTCAGCGCGGAGAATAGCCGACTGCTTTTCTGCCTCGGCTCTCAGAATAGCAGACTCCTTTTCACCTTCCGCAACAAGGATGCTGGCCTTCTTTTCGCCCTCTGCCCTGGTAACCGCCTCACGTCTCTCACGCTCTGCCTTCATCTGTTTTTCCATGGCGTTTTGGATCTCCGCAGGAGGAATTATATTTTTCAGCTCTACGCGGTTCACCTTAATCCCCCAAGGGTCGGTGGCAATATCCAAAGCAGCCCGCATCTTTGTATTAATGGTCTCTCTGGAGGTCAGTGTCTGATCCAGTTCCAGATCTCCGATAATATTTCTCAGCGTCGTTGCCGTCAGATTTTCAATGGCCATGATAGGATTTTCCACACCGTAGCAAAACAGCCGCGGATCTGTAATCTGAAAGAATACAACCGTATCTATCCGCATGGTGACATTATCCTTTGTGATAACGGGCTGAGGGGGGAAATCCGCAACCTGCTCCTTCAGATTCACCTTTCTGGCAATCTTATCGATAAAAGGAACCTTCAGATGAAATCCCACGGACCAGGTTCCCTGATAAGCACCCAGCCGTTCCACCACATAAGCCTGAGCCTGGGGAACGATTTTGATACAGGATACCACGATCAGCAAAATCAATACTAATAATACAATCAATACTATTTCCATACTCTACCTCTTTCCGTGCCGTCAGGTAACGGCACAACCCTCTTAATATAAAATTTAATAATATCCGGCCAAATAAGCCCATATCAGTCTGAAGACTGTATGTTTGGATCTGATTTTACAATGAGCTTCACACCGGAAACCGATGTGACGATTACAGCCGCTCCCGCAGGGATTATAATTCCATCGTCGCTGCTTCTGGCGCTCCACTCCTGTCCCCCCACAGTGATCTGTCCGATGCTCTGCAGATTGTCAATCTCGCTTGTCACAATGCCCTGCCTTCCAACCAGACTCTCCACATTGGTCCTCACCCGGTCCTTGTTGAAATATTTCACTGCAACGGGCCTTGTAAAAAACAGCAAAAGCAGTGACACCAGAAAGAACAGCGCAATCTGAACGAATAACGGCGCGTGAAGCGCAGCCGCTATCAGCGCCACAGCCGCCCCTCCGCCGAACCAGATGGTGGTCAGCCCCAGCGTGGCCGCTTCTACGCCCAAAAACAAAATCAGCAAAACCAGCCAGATTATTAGCATTTCATTCATACCATCGCTCCCTTTAGAATATGACCGGGCTATCCTGATCGCTGCCCGACCTGTTTCCTTTTAATCTATGATTTCAGTTTACTACAAATCACTCTTTCCCGCAATTCCTTTTATGACACGATAGAAGGTTTATCGTTCAAAGAAGTGCTTGGAATCAAAAAAGGCGTTCGCAGGAACGCCTTTTCTCTGAAACTGATTATCCTTTTAATAGAATACGTGGTTGCCGATTACCAGACCTTCCCTGCCGTTGTTGCGGCGGAAATGAGTCAGATCGCCCACATTTGAAACTCCGGCAATGGCATCTTCAGCCGCCTGAATACAGCTTGAAGAAATATTTCCCGATTCATAAACACTGTTAAGCTTACCGGTCATGGCGGGAGTAAACTGTCCCGATGCATAAATCACACCGTGGATGCTGTCGGGATAAGCTCCGCTTCTTACACGATTCATAACCACTGCGCCCACAGCCAGCTGGCCCTCGTATCCCTCTCCGCCGGCCTCGCATTGAATCAGTGCTGCCAAAAGCATTTTCGTATCCGCATCGGTAGTGTATTCGCCATAGTTTACATGGCGCTTCGCCTCCTGCTCCGCCGCCTCTCTTGCTGCGATTTCCTCCATGGTCTCTCCGGAGTCAATCTGAAAATCAAGAAGCACAAATTCAGAGGACACATATCCGTCCTTGCCTTCATAATCAATGCAGACCCAGCCATCCTCACGATTTTCCAGAACCTCTACGATTTCCCCCTTCGGGAGAAGCCCGTGAGTGGAAGCCTCCGTGTTGGGCTCCGTCCTCACCCGCAGGGTCTCCGTATTTATGGTGGCGATCATCTTACCCACATCGTTTGCCAGGGCCTTCGCTTCCTCGTCAAACAAAAGATATTCGTCCTTCGCCCAGCCGATGATATTGCCCGACTGCAGTTTCGTCCAGCCATCCTTTCTCTCCAGAATGGTGCCTCCGCAGTCCTTATATAATTTCCCTACCTTTTCCGAATCCTCACTGGCCTCGCTTCTCACATTCAGGGCATTCTGCACATTGGCCATGACCAAGGTGGACTGCTCCTGGACGGAGGTCAGATCCAGATTCAATGCCTTTGCCGTAGCATTCAGTATCTCTGTAGTATTTGTAGCGCCGGGATCCAAAATAGCCGCCACGCCGCCGCTTAATTCATTCAGGTAATTTTGTGAGCTGCCCGCCTGAGCGGTCATGCCTGTTTCCGCCAGCAGGATTGTGGATGCTGCCAATCCCGTAAGCATTACAAGCAGCCTTCTGCTTCTTGCCATTTTTACCTCCAAATAAATACAGCTGTTAAAAAAATATCATTTTTTTAAATAATTTATTACAGATTTATTAAATTTGTTACGCAAGTTATCATAGCAGAAGCTGATTTTTTTGTCAAGTCTCGTTTTACAGGAAGCGATTCTTCCGTAAGGGACTACAGGCTCCGGGACTTTCTGATGCAGGCCTCCATGGCGTCCATTACCGCGGCTCTCATGCCTTTTTCCTCCAGTACTTTCACCGCCTGTATGGTTGTTCCCCCAGGAGAGCATACCATATCCTTCAATTCACCCGGGTGCATTCCCGTTTCCAGCACCATTCGGGCGCTTCCCAGAACAGCCTGAGCGGCAAACTCGTATGCCATTTTTCTGGGCATTCCCTCTGCCACCGCTTCGTCCGCCATAGCCTCAATAAACATAAAGACATAGGCGGGAGAACTGCCGCTGACCCCAACCACCGCGTCCATCAGACGTTCAGGGACAATATCTGCCTTCCCAAAGGACCTCAGCAGCGCCAGCACCTGCTCCATCTCCTTATCAGTCACATTTTCACTGGCGCAGACCGCCGTGCATCCCTCCAGCACCAGCGCCGGCGTATTCGGCATACAACGGATCAATTTCAGTCCGGTTCTTCCAAAAGTTTCCGTTAAAAAATTCAATTCTTTTCCTGCAACTATACTAACAATCAACGTTTTTTGGGATACATCCTCCCGGATTTCGCCGATCACCTGGGACAAAAACAGCGGCTTTACCGCCAAAAACAAAATATCCGCCTCTCTTGCCGCATCCCTGTTGGATTCTGCGATTTCCACATCAAATTTTTCCTTCATTCGTGCCCTGGCAGTCTCCACAGGGTCAAATCCAACGATATCGCAGGGCTCCACAAGCCCCTTCCCCAGGATTCCTCCAATCATGGCTCCCGCCATATTTCCCAGTCCGATAAATCCGATCTTCATTCAAACACCTCCCTGCCCGCTTTAACGGGCGTCAATTTATCATCATTGTACAATGCTTCTCTGACGATGAGCTTCATACATTACAAGCGCAGCCGCTATGGAAGCATTCAGGGATTCCACTCTTCCTTCCATGGGAATTTTGAGATATAAGTCTGCCAAAGCCGCTGACGCCGCCGTAAGCCCCCTTCCCTCGTTTCCGATCAAAAACGCAGACGGCCCTGCAAAAGATACGTTGTCATAGTAGGTTTTTCCTTCCAAATGACAGGCAAAAACGCTGATGCCATGTCCGCGCAGCTTTTTTACAGCCAGCTCCGTATTTTCCTCACACACAAAGGGAACTCTGTAAATCGATCCCATTGTGGCCCGGATCACCTTAGGATTAAAAAGATCTACGGTACCGGCGGTCAAAATAACGCCTGTGATTCCCGCCCCTTCTCCTGTTCGGACAATGGTGCCCAGATTACCGGGATCTTGTAAGCTTTCCAACACCACCAGCAGAGGATTTTCCGCTTTCAAAAGCTCGGAAAACTCATATCTCGGCTGTCGAACCACCGTCAGTATTCCCTGGGGCGTTTTGGTATCGGACATTTTTGCAAGCACCTGCGGCGATACAAGCTCATAGCCTGTTCTCTCCAGCTTTTCCCTCATAAAGGCATGATTTTTCCCCGCAGCGAGAGCATCCGAAGAAACGTAAACCTCCTGAATGCTCTCTTCCGGCGCTTCCTCAAACATTTTAAAGCCTTCCGCAATAAATACCCTGTCCCGGTGCCGCTCTCTTGCCTTCTCCCGCCATTGCACCACCTGTTTTACTTTTGCATTGGTACTGCTCGTAATCATCATTCTGCCGCCGCTTTCTCCGCCAACTGCGGTTCGGGAATTCTCCCCGTGCTATATGAAAAGCGGCTGTGCCTTTCTGCACGCCGCTTTCTTACATTAAATAGCCAAAACGTGAGCCACCTCAAACTGGTACTCGTTGATTCCCTTCTCCATATTCAAAGCGTCTTCAATATCGAAGTCCACAAACTCTCCGTGCTGGTATCCCACTACGCGGTTCGTTTTTCCCTCCAATAGGATCTCCACCGCATAGGAACCCATAATGGATGCATAATAGCGGTCCTTCGCGGTTGGACTGCCGCCCCGCTGCATATATCCCAGAATTGTAGCTCTTGTCTCAATGCCGGTGGCCGCCTCAATCCTTCTGGCCATGGAAGTGGAATGACCGATTCCCTCCGCATTGATAATAATATGATGAGTTTTTCCTTTTTTACGATTATTTATAATATTATTGATAATATTCTGTTCATTATAATCATATTTTTCAGGAAGCAGAATGTCCTCAGCCCCGTTGGCTATACCGCACCAGAGCGCAATATAACCGGCATTACGTCCCATTACCTCAATAATACTGCATCTCTCATGGGAAGATGATGTATCCTTTACCTTGTCAATGGCCTGCATAGCTGTATTAACGGCAGTATCAAAGCCAATGGTATACTCCGTGCAGGCAATATCCAAGTCAATCGTACCCGGAAGGCCGATGGTATTTACACCCAATCTGGACAACGCCTGGGCTCCTCTATAGGATCCGTCTCCTCCGATCACAACAATGCCGTCAATGCCGTGTTTTTTACAGATTTCTGCCCCCTTCTGCTGTCCCTCGGGGGTTTTAAACTCATGACACCGCGCCGTGCCCAGTACCGTTCCGCCTCTCTGAATAATATCGGAAACATGGCGCGCCTCCATGTCTATGATCTCTTCGTTTAAAAGACCCTGATAGCCCTTTTTGATTCCCTTAACCTTAATGCCTTTTGCAATAGCCGTACGAACCACCGCACGAATTGCGGCATTCATTCCGGGTGCGTCTCCGCCGCTGGTCAAAACGCCTATGGTCTTAATTTCATTTGCCATGCCGTTACCTCCTAAAGTAATCCTTTCCTCTGATTTTTTATTTTAATCCATTTCCTAACGGTTTTCAATAGGTTTTGTTAGAAATTTAACATTTTCCCGGCCAAACAAGCTGCCAAGCTTTTCCCTCAGAGTTTCATCTGCATTTACACACATTGACCTAAATTTATACATTCGAAACTGTTTTCCATTTTTGCCTATTCTAAGTTGCTCATAAAATAATGGTCCATCATTTTCTTTTTTAATAATTCTAATTGCCCCCACAACTATTGTTATTGGAATTAATAAAATTACCCCTACAACTCCTGCAATTATATCAATAAGTCTTTTTATAAGTCTATAAGCAATATTTTGTTTTTTTACTTCGCCCAATATTGGTTTAATATCTTCGTCTTCTTCTTGTTTAAGCAACATTGCTTCATTGTCCGCCATTACTATTATCCCCCTTCTAATAGTTTTGTTTTATACCCTTGAATTTTTATCATGTGCATTATTTATATTTCGTCTATTGTATTCCAGTTTTATTTATAATTTGATTACTTATGTTTTGCACAGTTTCTGAACATGTATAGTCTGTTTGATCAAATAATTCTTCATGTAATTGTTTTACGTTTTCTTCCAAGTTTACAGGCACACCATAATATACCCCACTAATTGTTGACCCCTGTGTTTTTTCTGGCCAACCATTGCTTTCTGATATATTTATATTCATAAGTGTTGGTGCTAATCCAATTATTTCTGTACTACTTATATTTGTAGATATTTTAGGAAGCATAATATTTACAAAGTTAACCAATTGGCTTATACTTAACGATTTTGCTTTTTTAAGCATTGCTTCTAATACTGTTCTCATTCTTTCTGTTCTTTTATAATCTCCACCAGATGTGTAACGAATTCTTGAATATGCTAATGCTTGTACGCCATCTAGTTTATATGTACCTGCTGTTGTTATATGGCTAGAATTATGTCCTGTTACTCTATTATTTTCATCAATATAATTATTTATATATTTTACCTCATCACTATTTATTTCTAATGTAATTCCACCAAGTGCGTCAACCGCGTCCACAACAGCATCAAAGTTAACTGTAACATATTCTTCTATATTTAAGTCTAAATTTGCATTTAATGTACTTACTGCAAGTTCTGCTCCACCATATGAATATGCATGAGTTACTTTGTCTAAATTTCTTCCTGTAAGTAATAAATATGTATCCCTATAAACAGAAACTAATTTTACTTCATTTGTTTTTTTGTTTATTGAAGCAATTATTATGCAATCACTTCTGTTTCCTCTTCCATAATCATCTGATCTTGAATCTATACCAAATAGAGCAATGTTTCTATAGTCGCTTAATTCATCTGCAACTGCATTATCAATGCTTATTGCATTTAAATCAATTTCTTCTTGATCCATTTTGCCAAGCATACTATAAATATATGTAAATCCTGCAGCTGCAATTGCTGCAACTATTACAACTAGTACTATAACTATTATTAATATTACTTTTAATACTTTTCTTTTTTTAGATTTTGGTTTATTTTCTTTTGCTTTGCTACTTTTATTTTTATT
>ERZ1643251.3378-NODE-3378-length-14811-cov-98.270466_pt1 | contig 14811 bp, 12 predicted proteins | sample MGYA00579261_ERZ1643251 | MGnify/ENA primary metagenome ERZ1643251 (study PRJEB29033, sample SAMEA4952267) | chicken gut metagenome | biome: Broiler Chicken; feature: Gastrointestinal Tract; material: Caecum | place: Ireland | collected 2018 | study: Broiler...
CCAGTAATGGGTTAAGTGATAACAGGTGTCTGGAAATATAGGGGCAAATCCAACTATATCGCTAAATAGTATTTTATTACGTACTACATTAAGCGTCTATTTGAAAAGGCATTGAGCCTAAGTTATATAATGTAACAACAGGAATCATATTGCACTATCCATGCTTCCTGTATGTTTGCGGCATGCTCCCAATAACCTTACCGAAGATGAACACCCGGTTCATCTCGTCTTTCTCGATCGGGTCCCACGGTGAGTAGCTCTTGTTATCAGAAATAACCAGCAGCTTATCCTTCATCATTTGCAGGCGCTTTACATGGGCGGTGTCGTCATACAGAAACGCATAGATACCATCACCGTCGAAAGATTTAACCGTGATATCAACGAACAGCAGATCACCTGGTTCGATCGTTCCTGACATGCTGTCACCACGCACGTTAATGATGCGGATATTTTCTGCCTTCCTACCATCGAACATGTGACGAGCATCGTCAAACGAGTACTCAACCGAGCGTAGAACTTCTACAAACTCACGGTTGATGACTCCCGGCCCGGCACTCACTTCTATATCAAGAACGTCAATCTTAAAGTATTTGGAATGGCTGACAGTTGATTGTATTGGTTGCACTGTACTGTCTGACATATTTCCAACGCCAGAAGATAACCATTCTGCGCGCACACCCAAAGCGTTCGCGATCTCCACGATTTTAGTTGTTTGGTTAGCTTTCCCTGTTTCGATTTTCTGAATAGCAGCTTGGCTAACCCCGACCAAATCCCCAAGCGCCTTTTGTGTAAGGCCTCGCGCTAATCTGGCTTCTTTAAGTCTTTCTGAGAGTGTTGTTTTCATAGACCAAATGTACAACCAAGGTTTTATTACATCAAACGAAAATGGTTGTTGACTAAAAACAACCATAGTTTTAATCTTGATTCAGATTAACCACGGAGGTTGTTATGAACCCAGCAATCAAAACAGCGATCAATATCGTTGGTTCACAAAAGAAACTGGGCGATGCCTGCGAAGTTTCACAGCAGGCCGTCTATAAGTGGCTTCACAACAAAGCAAAGGTATCCCCTGAACATGTCGGCAGCATTGTTACGGCTACTGGTGGAGTTGTGAAGGCATACCAGATTCGCCCGGACCTTCCGAAGTTGTTTCCACACACCGAAAAGAACGCAGCTTAAATTTCCATTTCACGCTCTTTAACAATAAGCAATCAACTTAACAGACTGATTAACAGTCAATTCAAACTAAAGGAATTAATTATGCAACCAATTACATACCAACAGACTAGCGGAATTACCCCGGCTGCGCTGATAAATCGTTCTCAAACAAAACAGGCGGCAGGCCACGAAAAAATCCGTGATGCCGTTCGCGCCTGGTCGGCTGCAGATATCCGCACCGGCGGGCGCGTGCTGGCGGTAAACAGCCAGACCCGGACGCTGACGCTCGACCGTGAAATCACGCTGCCATCCTCCGGTACCACGCTGATAAGCCTGGTTGACGGAAGTGGCAATCCGGTCAGCGTGGAGGTTCAGTCCGTCACCGACGGCGTGAAGGTGAAAGTGAGCCGTGTTCCTGACGGCGTTGCCGGATACAGCGTGTGGGGACTGAAGCTGCCGACGCTGCGCCAGCGCCTGTTCCGCTGCGTGAGTATCCGTGAGAACGACGACGGCACGTATGCCATCACCGCCGTGCAGCATGTACCGGAAAAAGAGGCCATCGTGGATATTGAGAACACCCCTGACGGCATGCAGAGTCAGGTGCTGCTGGCGGCGGACAGGATTGCGATGGTTAATCCTGCGAATGGCAACACAAAACCGATGTTTGTTGGTCAGGGCGATCAGATATTCATGAACGACGTGTTCCTGAAACGCCTGACGGCCCCCACCATTACCAGCGGTGGAAATCCACCGGCATTTTCCCTGACACCGGACGGAAAGCTGACCGCTAAAAATGCGGATATCAGTGGCAGTGTGAATGCGAACGCCGGGACGCTCAACAATGTCACGGTAAATGAAAACTGTACGATTAAGGGCATGCTGGAGGCGACTCAGGTCAGAGGTGACTTCGTTAAAGCTGTATCCAAATCATTCCCGAAACAGGCTGGTACGTGGGGTAACACGGAAACACCAAACGGGACGGTTACAGTCACCATCAGCGATGATCATAACTTTGACCGTCAAATCATTATTCCGCCCATTATCTTTAACGGAATAGCGTATAGCGATCCGGGAAGTGGTAATAACCCGGGAGGTACAAGATACACGGGTTATGGTTTTGAAGTTCGCAAAAACGGTGTATTAATCGCATCCAGAGAAACTAAAGGGGCCATTCCCGGTAGCTACAGTGCGGTTATTGATATGCCGAGTGGCAGGGGAAGCGTCACTCTGGAGTTTAAGGTTTTCCATAAAGGCAATCAGTGGGCAGGTAATATCACCGACTGTACGGTGATTGTGACCAAAAAAGCCGCTTCCGGCATCAGTATTCGTTGAAATTGTTATAACCCATATAAGGGCACCAGAAATGGTGCCTTTTTTATTGCAGAAAAGCGAGAGGTAATTATGCGTAAACTTTATGCCGCCATTTTGTCCGCAGCCATTTGTCTGGCCGTATCCGGTGCGCCTGCATGGGCGTCTGAACATCAGTCCACGCTGAGCGCGGGGTATCTTCATGCCTCGACGAACGTTCCCGGCAGTGATGATCTGAACGGGATTAACGTGAAATACCGTTATGAGTTTACGGACACACTGGGGCTGGTGACGTCATTCAGCTATGCAGGAGACAAGAATCGCCAGCTGACCCGTTACAGCGATACCCGCTGGCATGAAGATTCCGTGCGTAACCGCTGGTTCAGCGTGATGGCGGGGCCGTCTGTGCGCGTGAATGAATGGTTCAGCGCGTATGCGATGGCGGGTGTGGCTTACAGCCGTGTGTCGACTTTCTCCGGGGATTATCTCCGCGTAACTGACAACAAGGGGAAAACGCACGATGTGCTGACCGGAAGTGATGACGGTCGCCACAGCAACACGTCTCTGGCGTGGGGAGCTGGCGTGCAGTTTAACCCGACCGAATCCGTGGCCATTGATATTGCTTATGAAGGCTCCGGCAGTGGCGACTGGCGCACTGACGGTTTCATCGTGGGTGTCGGTTATAAATTCTGATTAGCCAGGTAACACAGTGTTATGACAGCCCGCCGGTTCAGGCGGGCTTTTTTGTGGGGGGAATATGGCAGTACGGATTTCAGGTGTACTGAAAGATGGCGCAGGTAAGCCGATACAAAACTGCACCATTCAGCTAAAGGCCAGGCGCAACAGCACCACGGTGGTGGTGAACACAGTGGCCTCAGAAAACCCGGATGAAGCCGGGCGTTACACAATGGACGTCGAGTATGGTCAGTACAGCGTCAGTCTGTTGGTGGAGGGATTCCCGCCATCACATGCCGGGACCATTACCGTCTATGAAGGTTCCAGACCAGGTACGCTGAATGATTTTCTCGGTGCCATGACGGAGGATGATGTCCGACCGGAGGCACTGCGCCGCTTTGAGCAGATGGTGGAAGAGGTGTCACGTAACGCCTCCGCGGTTGCACAGAATACGGCAGCCGCGAAAAAATCAGCCAGCGATGCCAGTGCATCAGCCAGCGAGGCGGCAACTCATGCAACCGATGCTGCAGGCTCAGCACGTGCCGCCAGCACGTCAGCCGGACAGGCCGCGTCGTCGGCTCAGTCAGCGTCTTCCAGCGCAGGAACGGCATCAACAAAGGCCACTGAAGCATCAAAAAGTGCTGCCGCTGCAGAGTCCTCAAAAAGCGCGGCGGCTACCAGTGCCGGTGCGGCGAAAACGTCAGAAACGAATGCGGCAGCGTCACAACAATCAGCAGCCACTTCTGCATCCACCGCGACTACGAAAGCGTCAGAAGCAGCCACCTCAGCCCGGGATGCGGCGGCTTCAAAAGAGGCGGCAAAATCATCAGAAACGAACGCATCCTCGAGCGCCAGTAGCGCAGCTTCCTCGGCAACGGCGGCAGGCAATTCCGCGAAGGCGGCAAAAACGTCCGAGACGAACGCTAAGTCTTCTGAGACGGCAGCGGGACAGAGCGCCTCGGCTGCGGCAGGCTCAAAAACAGCGGCTGCGTCGTCTGCCAGTGCCGCGTCAACAAGTGCCGGGCAGGCCTCAGCCAGTGCCACCGCCGCCGGAAAATCGGCAGAAAGCGCCGCATCGTCTGCTTCAACAGCCACAACGAAGGCTGGCGAAGCCACTGAACAGGCCAGCGCAGCAGCGAGGTCTGCTTCCGCAGCGAAGACATCCGAAACGAACGCGAAAGCGTCGGAAACCAGCGCAGAATCCTCAAAAACGGCTGCCGCATCGTCCGCCAGTTCGGCGGCGTCATCGGCATCATCTGCGTCTGCTTCAAAAGATGAGGCGAGCAGACAGGCATCAGCAGCGAAAGGCAGCGCCACGACAGCATCCACGAAGGCGACAGAGGCAGCTGGCAGTGCGACGGCGGCATCTCAGAGCAAAACTACTGCTGAATCCGCTGCGACCCGTGCGGAAGCTGCTGCTGATCGTGCTGAAGAGATTGCCGGTGCAGTTGCGATGGAAGACGCAAGCCTTACAACTAAAGGTGTTGTGAAACTTAGCAGTGCTGTTGATAGCACCAGTGAATCGCTGGCCGCAACGCCAAAAGCAGTTAAAGCAGCCAATGACAATGCGAATAGCAGGGTGCCATCTAACCGAAAAGTTAACGGAAAAGCACTGACTGCGGATATAACATTAACGCCGAAAGATATTGGTACTTTAAATTCAGTAACGATGTCTTTCTCTGGCGGGGCTGGGTGGTTCAAACTGGCTACGGTTACCATGCCACAAGCGAGTTCCATCGTTTACATCGCATTGATTGGTGGCGCTGGTTACAACGTCGGTTCCCCACATCAGGCAGGCATTTCAGAACTGGTTCTACGAGCAGGCAATGGAAACCCCAAAGGAATTACCGGGGCTTTGTGGAAGCGTACAGCCGTCGGATTAACGAATTTCGCCTGGATCAACACATCCGGCGATACATATGATATTTACGTTGAGATTGGCAATTATGCGACGAGTGTAAATATCCATTGGGATTGTACTGCAAATGCGTCAGTTTCTGTTTATACCTCGCCAACATATTCAGCGAGTAAGCCTTCCAGCGTTACCTATGGTGTTGTTTATACGATGTATAGCTCACATCAGAAACCTACACCATCAGATATTGGAGCACTGCCAACAACCGGAGGAACAGTTTCAGGTCCGTTGTCTGTTACAGGTGGATTAACTGGTTCATTGAATGGTAATGCAAGTACAGCCACGAAATTGCAGACGGCAAGATCTATCGGTGGAGTTGTTTTCGACGGTTCTGCAAATATTAACCTTCCAGGTGTAAACACTACGGGTAATCAGAACACCACTGGTAATGCTGCAACTGCTACAAAACTCCAGACTGCAAGAAAAATATCCGGTGTTCCATTTGATGGTTCCAAAGATATTACTTTAACCGCCGCGCATGTGGCTGCTTTTGCCAGAAGGGCAACGGATACATATGCCGATGCGGATGGTGGCGTTCCCTGGAATGCCGAATCAGGCGCTTACAATGTCACCCGCTCTGGCGACAGCTATATTCTGGTTAACTTCTATACCGGAGTCGGAAGTTGCCGGACCCTGCAGATGAAGGCGCATTACAGAAATGGTGGTCTGTTCTACCGTTCTTCAAGAGACGGTTATGGTTTTGAGGAAGGCTGGGCAGAAGTTTATACCTCGAAAAATCTTCCACCAGAAAGCTACCCAGTCGGCGCACCAATCCCGTGGCCATCAGATACCGTTCCGTCTGGTTATGCCCTGATGCAGGGGCAGACTTTTGACAAATCTGCTTACCCGAAACTTGCAGCCGCTTATCCGTCAGGCGTGATCCCTGATATGCGTGGCTGGACGATTAAGGGCAAACCTGCCAGTGGTCGGGCCGTATTGTCTCAGGAACAGGACGGCATTAAATCGCACACCCACAGCGCCAGCGCATCCAGTACGGATTTGGGGACGAAAACCACATCGTCGTTTGATTACGGAACCAAATCCACGAATAACACCGGGGCGCATACCCATAGTATTAGCGGGACTGCAAATAGTGCCGGTGCGCACCAACACAAGAGTTCCGGTGCATTTGGTGGCACGAACACGAGCATTTTCCCTAATGGTTATACCGCGATTTCAAATCTAAGCGCGGGGATTATGAGCACAACAAGCGGTAGTGGCCAGACTCGTAATGCAGGGAAGACATCATCAGATGGTGCTCATACCCACTCGCTGTCCGGCACTGCTGCAAGCGCAGGCGCACATGCACATACTGTCGGTATTGGTGCTCATACGCACTCCGTTGCGATTGGCTCACATGGACACACCATCACCGTTAACGCTGCTGGTAACGCGGAAAACACCGTCAAAAACATCGCATTTAACTATATTGTGAGGCTTGCATAATGGCATTCAGAATGAGTGAACAACCACGGACCATAAAAATTTATAATCTGCTGGCCGGAACTAATGAATTTATTGGTGAAGGTGACGCATATATTCCGCCTCATACAGGTCTGCCAGCAAACAGTACCGATATTGCACCGCCAGATATTCCGGCTGGCTTCGTGGCTGTTTTCAACAGTGGTGAGTCATCGTGGCATCTTGTTGAAGACCATCGGGGTAAAACAGTTTATGACGTGGCATCAGGGGACGCGTTATTTATTTCTGAACTCGGTCCGTTACCGGAAAATGTTACCTGGTTATCGCCGGAAGGGGAGTTTCAGAAGTGGAACGGCACAGCCTGGGTGAAGGATACGGAAGCAGAAAAACTGTTCCGGATCCGGGAGGCGGAAGAAACAAAAAACAGCCTGATGCAGGTAGCCAGTGAGCATATTGCGCCGCTTCAGGATGCTGCAGATCTGGAAATCGCAACGGAGGAAGAAACCTCGTTGCTTGAAGCCTGGAAGAAGTATCGGGTGTTGCTGAATCGTGTTGATACATCAACTGCACCTGATATTGAGTGGCCTGCAATCCCTGTTATGGAATAATAGTTTTGTGATATGCCGCAGAAACGTTATATGCAATAACGTGCTGCGGTTGGCTGATGTACTTTCGAGAGTGTATTGAATAATTTCCAACCGTCATTAATTTTATTTATTTTTTGTATGAGAGGATTTGAACCTCCGAGCCTCGACACCTTATGACAACGCGATATTGCCTTGATGACCGCCATGTGCCAAAATAACCAATTGATAAATAAGTTGATTTTAATTGGTTGGAAGCAAGTCAGGTCAAATTCAGCATTCCGCTCTCTGTATCGGATAGTTAAATTTTTCTATAACTGATAGTAATATGTTAAAACTCACACAGATAAATTATCATTGCTCAACAAGTATAATGGAGTTCCCGTGGATACAGCAGAACATGATGGCAAGTTTGCTTGGGCTAGTTTTTATGAGGCTTTTGCCAACGCGTTACTGACTTGGCGAAATCGTAGAGATGAATTAGTCAAAGGTATTCATCTAATTGCCTCGGGTGTGGAAGGAATGTCCCATCTGCAGGACAAATCTATTATGGGAGAGATCTTTCCCTTAAAAGACATTTGTCCGTTTACTACTATGGGCTTGTTCAATCGTAACTTGACCGACAGCAATCGCAAAATTATTGCTGCCAAGCTAGCGAATTTGTTGGGCGTGAACGAACCGATTCCTGACTCCTTTGCCGGAATCCCTCTGTTGAATAACCAAAAATCTTGGTTCTTTGGTTATGAAAAGTCACGCGACCCTAATGACATTGAATGCTTGTGGGAAATGTTCTCACAGGCAATGATCTTTGCGGATAACCAGAATACTAACTCTGCAGACTTCACTGCCGCATATGACATCGCTTCTACAGTAATGAATGTCGGTTGGAATCTCACCATGGGGTTGTACTGGACCCGTCCTTGGTTCTACCCCACTTTAGATAGCCAGTCGCAGTATTACATTCAGACAGTGTTAAACATTAAGATCATTAAAAACGGGGCAAAAGGTCGCTGTAGTGGACAAAGTTACCTGAGTCTTATGCGGGCGCTGAACGAGGTCTTTACCCAACCAAACTATCCGGTTCATTCTTTCCCAGAACTTTCCTTATCAGCGTGGAATACAGATCTTAGCCAGTCTAAAGATGAGGTGGCAAATAGAACGTGGAAAGCCTCTTTACTGAATAAAATTAAGGCGTTATGCCTGAAAAAAAATGGCCCTTATTTCACTGCTTCGGAGTTGGAAGAAAACTACTTGGACGTATTCAAGGTAGAGCATCCTGAGAGCAAAACTGTTACAAGCTCAATCTACTTTTATCTACAGAAACTATGCAATGATGATGAGTTAAAGTCCCTCGAGTCCGGAAATTATGAATACCTGAATTTTGAGAAAAACGAATCCCAGACGATAACTGAGGAAACTGTCGAAGAGAGTGCGCTGTTGCCAAAACTCACCCACGTTCCTTATGACATCAGTCATCTGGTGCAGGATGGCTGTTTCTTGGAAGAGGCTAAGATCCAACTCACACTTCAGCGCCTGATCGACAAGAAAAACCTGATATTACAAGGACCACCCGGAACTGGAAAAACTTGGTTAGCGCGACGTCTGGCGTACTGCTTGATGGGAGAAAAAGCACCTGAGCGTATTAGCGCGGTGCAATTTCACCCGAACCTCTCTTACGAAGACTTTATTCGAGGCTGGCGTCCAGGTAAAGAAGGGCAATTGACGCTAATTGATGGACCTTTTGTAAATGCAATCAAAACTGCAGTCAATAATCCTACCTCGAAATATGTGGTGATAATTGAAGAGATTAATCGTGGCAATCCGGCGCAAATCTTCGGTGAAACACTCACGTTGATGGAAGCAGATAAACGCACGCCGACTGAGGCATTATCTCTTTCCTATCCTAAAAATGCTGATGAAAAAATATACATTCCTGAGAATCTATATATCATCGGTACGATGAATATTGCAGACCGCTCACTCGCACTACTTGACCTAGCGCTGCGCCGTCGTTTCGCGTTTATCGATCTAAAGCCAGCTTTTAATGACGCGTGGAGAAACTGGGTAAATTATAATTACGCAATTGATTTTGACATGTTAGCATTCATCAAATCTCGACTGACGGTATTAAACGATATGCTGGCAAAAGATGTTACCTTAGGACCACAGTTTTGTATCGGTCACAGCTATGTCACCCCAGCTATCGGCCAAAAAATCAACGATGCCCAGGCTTGGTATGAACAAGTCGTTGATACAGAGATCTGCCCTTTGCTCGCCGAATATTGGTTCGATGCTCCAAATAAAGTCGATGAAGCCAGAAAAGTGTTATTAGCAAAATGACGACAATAACCGGGAGTGAGCAACATACAGCATCACGTATTCCCATGCGAAATATCTGGATGCTGATGCTGTACGCTTCAGATCTGTTTCGCCAGTTAGGGCGCAATCAGATCGCAGTAGAAGATAACCCAGCAGAAATCCCCGACCTGGTGGCGACAATCCTCCTTCATGAGATTACGCTGCGCCGACGTCGCAATTTAAATATGGGATACCAAACTTGTCATGCGGCCCTGAACCGGGTGAGAGGGCGCATTGACATACTGTATACTGCCAGTCATCAACTGCTGGAACGGGGACAGGTTGCCTGCCATTTTCAAGACATAACCCTCAACACCCCCCGAAATCGCTATGTTCGCTGTGCGTTAGAACGTCTGGCCTCAATCATAGTGAAACCGTCTTTGGCGGCAGATTGCCATTTTATGGCAATATCACTTCGCCGTGAGGGGATAAATGGAGGATATCCTGCCCCCCGCGAATTACCCTCAGTGTGGCGTTTTGGACGCCATGATGCCGCAGATAAACCGATGGTCGATGCCGCACGATTAGCTTTTGAACTGCTGATGCCGACCGAAGATCAAGGCCAATATCTTTTACCTGCGCCCTCAAATAACCTTTACTGGATGAGAAGACTATTTGAAAAAGGTATCGCTGGCTTATATCGTGTACACCTTGCCAAAACAACTTGGCAGGTCTCTGCAGGGAAAGAGCTGAAATGGGCGTTGAGCGATCAAAGTGCAGGTAGTGCAGAGATTTTCCCGACAATGAAGTCAGACATTATTCTGGAACACAAGACTGCCCAGCGGCGTATTATTATCGATACCAAATTTAATTCGATTCTGACAAAGGGTTGGCATCGGGAGCAATCACTACGTAATGGCTATATTTATCAGCTATATACCTACCTTAGAACACAGGAGAACAAGACGGATCCGCTTTCGCTCAATGCCGCTGGTCTTCTACTTCATCCAGCTGTTGGCTATATGCTTAATGAGTATGTTGTCACTCAGGGACATAAGATCCATTTTGCTACAGTAGATATGACGGTAGATGCTAAAGCAATTAAAAAACAATTGCTGGCAATAGCCCATGATTGTGCAGGAGTCGCGGTTGATGACTAACCATCCTATAAGGCACTGGCTGTAATATAATCAATAGTTTCAATTAAGTAGCTGTTATCCGTGCTTAGTCATCATATGACGCACCACGGTCTAATTTTCCTGCTCATACATTGATATATCCTTGTCGTGCCCGGAAAGTCGCAGTCCACTATGAGGTATACCGATTGCCAGCACCAAAAGCTTCTTTGTGATTATTATATCGGGGAATGCCTATTTTTTTAGTGACAATATCAGATAGCAATTAATAAGCGGTGCCGGTAATGGATGTTATGTTTAATGTATAGACACAGCCATCATAAACTAAACGTCTGTTGTTCGCTCATAACCGACATTTATCTCAGTTATGGAGGATAATTATGTATGCAGATAATGGGGCAGACAGTCGTGGAGTAAACAAGGTTTTGCACTGCTTGGCGGCATCGTTATCTTATTTTTAATTATGTGCCTCTTAACATAAGTTGGGACAAAACAGAGACACATAAGGTCTCACAAAGGTCTGCAAGGCCTCACATGTATTGAGATGTTAATAAAATGTAGACTTGTAATTTGGATATAAATGGTAGAGAAAACCTTTCCCCAAAATAAAAACGAACGTCAATGAAATCAAACGGTTGAATAAAGTTTATTTTGGCTAATAAAAAGACAATAAAATAATTTTTATCGTTAAATATCAATGACTTGAATTCATGGTTTTTATATACTGCTGCGCCATATGGGTTGGACTGAAGCGGCTGACCTGATTGTTAAAGGTATGGAAGGCGCAATCAATGCCAAGACCGTAACCTATGACTTCGAACGTCTGATGGAAGGCGCTAAACTGCTGAAATGTTCAGAGTTTGGTGACGCGATCATCAAGAATATGTAATCACTACATGTGTTAAATATTGAAACGGGCGTATAACACGCCCGTTGTTTTATTTATGTGGATATTATTAATAGCATATCGAGCATATTTATATGAAGCCCATTACTTGAGCCCATATGGGCATATTTTTATAATGCAACTATTATGTAAACATTTATTTGTTATTTTGCTTTCTCCTGGAGGACACTCTTGACTGCTTTTGAGTAAACTCCATAAATCCTTGTTGAATGGTGCGATGTGATAAATAGTAATAGGATATTCTTTATCCTTAAGGATAATACCAGACTTAACCGGTGTAAATATACTGCCAGGAGGGAGAAATATAGTAGATTGATACCAGATGATCATTTTCATATTACCCCATATGGCTGAAAAAGATATACCACATGTAGGTTGAATTACCGTGTCAATTACTATCCACTTCATTTGTTATGTCTTATCCCACGGTATTTAATATGGTTCATTAGGATGTTTATTTCTTGATTTTGCATATGAGTATATTACCCCCCCCTCAAAAAAATAAATTAATTAAAATGATGGCTTATATAAAATAAAATTTAAAGCAAGGAATCTCAATGGATGTTAAACAAAATGAGATTTTGTGAAAGCAATAAATTATTGACTTCGTTTTAGATTTGTTTAGCTATAATGTTATACATTCAAATGACTGAACATCCTGTAATTAAAACATAGCCTTTATGCTACTTTGTGCCAATTTGCTAAACATTATGGTTGCCTTTTTATATAACGATAATAATGAATATAAGCATGACATGAGAATAAGGTTTCAATTTTTGAGTTATATAGGAATGATTTAACCTGTTCCTGGCTAAAATACATATAACCGGATGATGACTAAACCAAAATACATGTGCGTTAAGTATTGAAACGGACGTGTGGCACGGCCGTTGTTTTTATAAATATGTTAACCGTTATAAAATAACGTATCAAAAGTCAAGTGATCACATTTCAAATATCAAGTTGATAGTATTAGTCTGGTGATTATTTATGGGTGACAATAAAAAGACAGTATTAATCATCCATAGAGATAGTCTCTGCACTTTTATTTCCATTATGCTAATGCCTTACTGAATTATGAAGCATTTCTTAAGTATCCAACTTTAGCTAGATTAATGGTTTATTATTTTCTACATCTTCAATATATAAAAGCGTATTATCAATGGCGTAGTAACTGCGTTTGTTATGATTAACATCAGTAACCCACCGGAAAACGCCCGCGCCTGCCAGTGTTGAACAGTATTCCCGAAATGTAGATTTTCCGCAAATATGAAGCAATGCGGCCTCTTTTATTTTAGCAGGGTTCTTGGTCGTACTAACTTTTAACAGGTTCCTGGTTCCTCTTAATAACAAAACCGTATCATCGTGAGTAATAATTCTGATGTTATCCGTAGCCAGATAATAAATGTAATGTGCAATACGGTGATGTTTTAATTCTGAATAAAACCAGGAGAAGTTTTGCTCTTTTCTCACTTGCTCAAACATCTTTTGAAAAACAACGACCTGATCCATCAGGATAATAACCTCTTGTTAGTTGTGAGACTGCGTAGTGTGCACGATCGGTTTTACCACTTCAATCTGGTCTGTCCTTTGGCTGTGATATGTACAGAGTGTGATAGAGGGAATATCTGAATTCTCCCGGTGAGCATTTTGCAACGGACCAGCTCCGGTACAAACGCTGTTGTGGGTTCAGATTATAACATTCTGTCTAAGGGGCGGGATAAAGGTGAAATTAGGGGGCATGAAAGATGACTTTATAACCTTGCTCACCCCAGTGTTGTAAAAGTTCGTTTTGCCTTCTCGTTGGTGCCATGCCTGTCCAGACAATCAATGTTTGCGTCGGGAACAGTTCCGGGCGCGGCGATTCAATGGGATCAGCAAGAACAGAAATGTGCCATCCTGACAATGATAAACGCCATGCTTCCAGCCACAATCGTGCTCTCTCTTCAACATTCCACGCCATCAGAATGGCTTCTTTACCGGGCTTACGGCGCATTTCGAAAAGCGAGGTTGCTGCGTATTCAATTAATGCGCCGTCAAACATACTGCTCATAATGCGGGAGGTGTTGTGATCAAGCACGAGACGCTGGCGAACAGGAAGGTAAACATGATTAATCAATTGATCTACTGGGTACTCTCGACCCAGTGAAATAATTCTCGCGCGTAGTTTGGCAGGATTAGCCATGCGAAGAATTGACATCATCTCTTCTTGCAGGCGGCTCCAGTCATCTTCCGTATCCTGGCTGGTGGTTTCCAGTAATGCTTTAACTTTGCCTACAGGGACGCCATTACTTATCCAACGCTTGATCTCTTCGATGCGTTGTATGTCTTCTTCATCAAAGAGTCGGTGTCCGCCTTCACTGCGCTGTGGTTTTAACAAACCGTAGCGGCGTTGCCAGGCCCGGAGAGTGACAGGATTAATCCCGCAACGTTCAGCAACATCACCAATGCTGTAATAAGCCACAATTCCTCCTTGCGGTCACAAATCTCCGTCGCCTGTACACGACCCAATAATACTTTGTACAATATACGCTAAAATTGTACAAAGTATAAATAAGATTTCAGCTAAATTGGATGAAACATTAGGTAATGGTGCCAACTTACTGATTTAGTGTATGATGGTGTTTTTGAGGTGCTCCAGTGGCTTCTGTTTCTATCAGCTGTCCCTCCTGTTCAGCTACTGACGGGGTGGTGCGTAACGGCAAAAGCACCGCCGGACATCAGCGCTATCTCTGCTCTCACTGCCGTAAAACATGGCAACTGCAGTTCACTTACACCGCTTCTCAACCCGGTACGCATCAGAAAATCATTGATATGGCCATGAATGGCGTCGGATGTCGCGCCAGTGCACGCATTATGGGCGTTGGCCTCAACACGATTTTACGTCACTTAAAAAACTCAGGCCGCAGTCGGTAACCTCGCGCATACAGCCGGGCAGTGACGTCATCGTCTGCGCGGAAATGGACGAACAGTGGGGATACGTCGGGGCTAAATCGCGCCAGCGCTGGCTGTTTTACGCGTATGACAGGCTCCGGAAGACGGTTGTTGCGCACGTATTCGGTGAACGCACTATGGCGACGCTGGGGCGTCTTATGAGCCTGCTGTCACCCTTTGACGTGGTGATATGGATGACGGATGGCTGGCCGCTGTATGAATCCCGCCTGAAGGGAAAGCTGCACGTAATCAGCAAGCGATATACGCAGCGAATTGAGCGGCATAACCTGAATCTGAGGCAGCACCTGGCACGGCTGGGACGGAAGTCGCTGTCGTTCTCAAAATCGGTGGAGCTGCATGACAAAGTCATCGGGCATTATCTGAACATAAAACACTATCAATAAGTTGGAGTCATTACCCCTTTGTCGAATACGGCCTGTAAAACGTCATCTCGCTCGTGCAGGCGCAAATCAA
>ERZ1643251.3379-NODE-3379-length-14811-cov-11.400108_pt1 | contig 14811 bp, 8 predicted proteins | sample MGYA00579261_ERZ1643251 | MGnify/ENA primary metagenome ERZ1643251 (study PRJEB29033, sample SAMEA4952267) | chicken gut metagenome | biome: Broiler Chicken; feature: Gastrointestinal Tract; material: Caecum | place: Ireland | collected 2018 | study: Broiler...
AACTCTGATATTTTTACCGGAAATTTATTTGGAAAAATCCAAAACATTAAATCGAGTTGGGTTTGGTGATTAAATGAGAACCAGAAAATCAAATAAAAAATTCAAAAGAAGGGCTAAATACGATGAAAGTTATATCCAAAGATTAAAATCAAATGTTTTAATAGAAGATATAATAAAAAAAGATTTGACTTTAGAAAAAATCGGGAAACACTTATTTGGAAAGTGCCCTTTTTGTAATGGAAATAAATCCTTTTGTGTTTCATTAGAAAAACAATTTGTTTATTGTTTTCAATGTAATGTTTCATTGGATGTCATAAGTTATCTTATGAAAACAAAAGGTTTGAGTTTTTTAAATGCAATAATAGAGATAAAGCGTTATATCAATGTAAATAATATTAAGTCATTAAAAAAAATTAGGCGTGCCTATTTGTGTACTGGGGAGATGAAAGATGGTTTAAATCCTTACAATTTAACGTCGGAAAATTTGGTTGAATGTTTAAATAAACCTAAGACAAAAGAAGTGATGTCAGATTTTCATGATATACTTGGAGAAATTATAAAGGATTATTCTGTTTTAACAATGAATAAAGAAATTGAATCTCAAAAAATTTCGATTTATATTTCAGTATTTAATGAAATATCTTCTATTGTTAAAGATTTAAAAGAAGAGTCTGCAAAAAAACTAAAAAATTTGTGCATGTATTTGATTTATATTTGTAATGAAATAAAATCAAATAATTATAATATTGGAGGTTTAGTATTAGATCTATCTTAAAGAAAAATAGGGAGACTTATTAAAGTACTTTTTAGTATTTTTATATATTAAATCAAAAAGGAAAATTAACAACATGACTTTCGGTGAAAAAGTAAAAAAAGTTCGTGAAGAATTAAAATTAAGTCAGGAAGAAATGGCAAAAGCATTGGGTGTATCGTTTGCTACGATCAATCGTTGGGAAAACGGTCATAATCATCCGACTTATGAGGCTTCGCAACGCTTTGATAAATTTTGTAACGAAAAAAATTTAGAAAAATTTAAATAAACAAATTTTTATGGCTAACTATAAGGAATAGTTATTTGAAGAAATGGTTGGTGTAATGTTATGAAAGAAATAATTTATAATAAATTGGTCAGGGATCGAATTCCGCAAATTATAGAAGAAGCCGGAAAGCGGTGCGAGACGGAAGTGTTGAGCAATGAAAGATATTTGGAAATGTTGGATAAGAAACTGGACGAAGAACTTGCCGAATATCAAACAGAAAAGAAGATAGAAGAGCTTGCCGATCTTTTGGAGGTCGTATACGCCGTTGCAGAGGCGCGGGGCTGTCCTGTTGCAGAATTAGAGCAGATTCGAACTGAAAAAAAAGAAAAGCGTGGCGCATTTGATAAAAAAATATTCCTTATAAAAGTTACAGAGGATTAAAGATGGAGGAGTTAAAATCCGTTTCAGGTAGTAGAGCGGAAGATTTGTTTATAGATCTATTTGCAGAAACATTCGGTGCAGAAAAGGCGGGGTATTTGTATTCTCAATATCCTTTTTTCGATATTTATCAGAATGCAAGGTTTGCTGATTTTGTTTGCGAAAGCGGAGTAAAAAGGATTGCTATTGAGATAGATGATGAAGCATCTCACAATCCCAAGATTGTATCGAAAGATAAGTTTGCTGATGACCTGTTAAAACAGAACAGTATGATTTATCTTGGATGGGACGTATATCGCTGGACGGTTCGGCAGATGCAAAAGCAACCTGATACGGTCAAAGACGAATTGCGGTTGTTTTTAGGCTCAGAATGCAGTTTCCGCGAAATTGAAGATTATTTACCGACACAGCGCGGACAAGCATTTGACGGGGGTAAACTGGAACTTCGGCAGTATCAGCAAGAGGCCCTTCAAAATCTTCAAAAGATGCGCGAAAACAAAGAATCTATCGCTTTATTATACCAGGCTACGGGAACGGGAAAGACGGTAACCGCAGTTATGGATGCAAAAAGTGTTGGCGGGCGAACATTGTTTGTTGCTCATACGATGGAGCTTATCAATCAGGCATATCAAACTTTTCATTCTATATGGAAAGAGGCAGATCTAGGAAAATTCGCCGATAGTATAAAGGAGCGGGATACGCTGGTAGTATGTGGGAGTATCCAAAGCATAGCTTTGAATTTGAATTTATTCAAAGAAGATGATTTTGATTACATCATTATTGATGAGGCTCATCACGCTACGGCAGACACCTATCAAAAAGTTCTTTCGTACTTTAAGCCGAAGTTTTTGTTAGGCCTTACGGCAACTCCCGAAAGAGCGGACGAGACTAATATTCTTCAAATTTTCAAAAATACGGCGCATAAGCTGGATATTCAGACGGCTGTAGAAATCGGTGCGCTTGTAAATGTTCGATGCATCCGAATCCATACAAATATCGACATGACGCAGGTACGATTTAACAGCGTACAATATAATATTCGTGATTTGGACGTCAAAATTTGCGTTACAGAAAGAAATAATTTGATTGTTAATACGTGGCTTGACTATGTAAAAGACAAGCGTACGGTGGTTTTTTGTGCTTCTGTAAAACATGCGGAACAAATAGCGGCGCTTTTTAAAGAAAAAGGTGTCGCGGCTGCAGCAGTTTCGGGGAGTATGAAAACTTCAGAAAGAAACGAGATGATAGCAAAATTTACTTCTGGTGAATTAAAGATTTTGTGCGCGTGTGATTTATTGAACGAAGGATGGGATTGCCCTCAAACAGAAGTCTTGTTTATGGCGCGGCCAACTATGTCAAAAGTTTTATATACACAGCAACTGGGCAGAGGAATGCGTCTTAGTGAAGGGAAAGATTATCTAATGGTGTTTGATTTTGTGGATAACGCAAGTCAATACAATGCACCGTATTCTGTGCACAGATTGTTCAGATTAAAAGATTACAGAGCCGGCGGGATCGTATTAGGTAAAAAGGGGCAACGCGAAGCCGAAATGAGTCTTTATGAAAAAGGAGAGCGTCCCGACGCAGTCATTGATTATCCCGTAGATGCCACGGATTATGAAGCTGTTGATATTTTTAACTGGCAGGAAGAGGCGGCGGGAATGATCAGTCAAATGGAATTTGTGCGAAGAGTAGATGTGCAATCGGAAACGATTGAACGCTATGTGCGAGAAGGAAAATTGATTCCTGATTTGACAGTTCCAATGAGAGAGTATAGGGTGTTTAAGTATTTTAAAGAAGATACTTTAAAGCGTTATGCAAAAGAATACGGTTGGACGTTGATTGATGATCAAAATCGTAAGACACTGTTTATGGAAATGGTCGAGCAGATGGATATGAGTTATTCTTATAAGCCTGTTTTGTTGAAAGCAATTTTACAAAACGCGGATAAACAGGGTCGAGTAAAGATTGACGATATTGTTGAATATTTCAGAGCATTTTATGAAGACAGGCGCGAACGTGGTAAAGTAGTTGAAAAACAAAACAGCATCTTTGCGAAAGGAAATTATACGGACAAAGAAGCTGCACGCAATATTTTATCTAATCCGTTTAAGCGATTTGAAGATATGAACATGATGCGCCATACAAAGACAATCGGGATCATTGAAGTTGAACCAACCGTCTGGAAACACCTTACCGAGGAAGATAAACAACACATTTTGAAGGTCTGCGATTTGAAGTTGAAGCAGTATTACAGGAGATAGTAATTCAACAAAAGAAGTCAAAGAGAAAAAGTTAAGGGGAAAGACAATGTAGATGCAAGATTAGCTAAAGGACATTAAATTTTTTCGAATAAACTTATAAGCGAAAATATTTATAAAAAGTAAGAAAATTCATTGAAAAGGAATGGAATCTTATGGCGTCATTGACACACGTCTGTATGTGGTCAGATAAAGGCTGGAAGCGAATTTCGGCGGAACAAGCCGCAAAATTACATCCTGGAGGGACAGTGTCTGCTCGCAGCGGCTTGTTTATGTGTGAACTTTGCGGACAATATGTTACTCTCACCGATGGGGATATTAGAACACGCTACTTTAAGCACAGCGCATTTGAAAAAAGTAAAGATTGTCCCGAAAGGACATTTGGACCCGATTATGCGGTTTCGTATAATGCGCAAGAGCATGAATTGCCGATACGAATCAAGGATGTAAGCACTTTTTCTTTCAGGTTTGAAGTTGGGTTGATTCGGGTTCCGGAAAATTTACTGACAGAGGATCTACGTGTAGAAATACGGCCGAAAGGGAATTCCGGAACTTCCTATATATTTGCTAAGGAGAGAATGAATGTCCAAGGCGTAACATATTTGCCTATTGGGGATATACCGTACGAAAAATATACGCTCAAATTACAGAATGGAGAAGATGAATTATATAAATTTTGGCCGAAAGAAATAGAAGGCATTGACTCAGACGGCACGTTATTTGATAAACAATCCGGGAAAAAACTTACACAAGATGCGGATGTAGAGATAGGAAAAGAATATTATTTGCTGAAAAGTGGCTATGACATTGATGGGAAATTATACCAAAGTATTCGCATTCATAAAGTGGCACAAAAACAGGCGCATTGGAAAAGATGGTCGTTGTATATTGTTTCTGCTGTTGCGATGGATGAAGAGGCGGCTCGGTTTTTTCTTGATTTTCATTATCGATTAACGGAAAGTCCCATTTCGATGCAGCCGGTTTGGCCACTGTTTGTTGAAGGGAATTATATAATAAAACATAATCAAGTTTCTACTCGTTTTTTGGTAAAAGGGGATGCGCTGGATATTAAAGCATTTCCTTTTGGATTTGTTCAAAATTTAAATAGGGGTGGACCATCCGGAAAATTATATGAAGTGCAATGTACCGGACGGCAACAGCTGATTTCAGCAGGGCGAGTGCGAGCTTTACAGTATACTTATTTTTGGAAAGAAGCGCTTAATGAAGAAGGTGCATGTCCGGAGTTTTCAGTAACCGATCTGAAGGGCGACAATGTTGTATCCGGTGAGAGCAATTTGCTTCCACATAAAAAATCATTGCTTTTCGAATCAGCATATGATGGACAATTGGTTATTTTCAATCAAAACAAAATTATTGAAAAAAGGAAGATTTCGGCCGGTGAAATTGCCGAATTAAACGGATTAACTTTTGGCCTAAATATTCGCTTTATTATTGGCCTTGATGTTGTTTGGCAAATCAAATTTAAAAAAACGCATGCTGCAACTGAAAGTGATGAGATAGAGATCTATAAGAAGATCACAGAAGTTACCGGTCCATTCATTCCCGTACCTCATTCTTTGCGAAATATTTTAGGCGAGATGAAGGAGTATCCGTTGTTGTGTCAATGGATAAGGAAATGTCTTCTAAATGGTACTATTTGCGAACAATCATATCGTAGATTGCAAGCAATTTACCTTAAAATAAACACGAAAAGATAAGGGGATAAACTATGAATTATATTGAGAATCTTACGCAAGAAGAACAAGAAACTCTTTGTGAGTTGATAGACGGTAAGGCTTTTAAAGCCTTGTTTATAAATAATCAACAGGCATTTTCAAGAATAAAAAAGGGGTTTAGAGCAAAATCGGTATCGGAACAACAAGCATTGGAGCTGGCTAAGTCGAATATTGATAAACGGTTTATAGCGGATTTTATTAATTATCATGTTGATAATTGGCTTCAAGAAATTCGAGAACACATAGAAAATCTTGAGCGGGAAGGCATCGAGCACAATAATGCTGTGGCTGAAACGATGATCGATTCCGTCTTTTCTAAAAACTTGGATTTATACTTTAAACTTGCCGGGAAGACGCTTGAAATAGATGATAAAGAAATGCTTTTTGAAAAAATGAAGCAGGTCGGAGCTGATCGCCAAAAAAGAGCCGAGGAAGAGAAGCATCAGAAAATTATTGAAGAAAAGGAACGGCAAATTTCTGATCAAAAGCAAGAGTTTGAACAGGAAAAAATCGCGCTGAGGAAAGAATATGAGCAGAAAATTCAAAGCTTAGAAAGAGAAAGGGAAGAATTGCAGGCTTCATTGGAAGAGGCGCAAAATAAAATTGCTGAATTGCAGAATATTCAGAATTCACCTGTCATTGTTGATAGGGATTATATAGCACAATTTGACGATACAAACTCTTCGATTTTACCTACAGTCGATAGCAATGAGATTTATTCCCTGTGCTGCGTGTTTGCGGATCATAGCGATCAAATATGGCTTATACGTTATGCGGATTTAGGGTATGACGGTGAGTATCAAATTTTTCATAGAGATGAAGACAAGCCGCCCTTTTTTAAGAATCGTGATAAACTTTTTAATAAAGATGGTCCTACTGGCGATGGCATTTTGGGCATATGGAGATGGTCTGCGCAGCCGAATGATAAAGACCCCTCTAAAGATTATATAATATCAAGATACAATAAAGAAATTAATGTTATTGAGGTGGTCGTTATCCAAGAGGCGCTAAATCTTGATGATTTAGTCGAACTAATAAAGGACGGTGTTGAATATCAACCGCACGGACGAAAAATATTGTTTTCCATTTATACCTCAGGCGGCCGATACATAGGTATTCTTTGCAATGCCAAAGATGTAAGGGCGGAAGGAGAAAAGATCACTTTTTCAGAAGAATGTAATTTTGTACCGGTTTATGAGTTTTCTGCGGAAAACATTGTTCGTTTAAATAATGGACAATTCATTTATAGATACGCATTTATTGGTCTTCCTAATAAGATTTACCGCGTGAAAAGTTCTTCAGAAATTGTTAAGCACATCGTTTTATCTTCCATTTCTTGGGATGAATATAAAGCGCGTGGAATGATTCGCGCTAATTATAGAGGTTTTAAGGATTTCTTGAATGGGATTCCGGTTGACAAAATAATAGATCAAATTAAGAGCGCATGCCGTTGCTCTGGCCCTGTTGCCAAAGATTTATTGAATGATTTTTTGAAAGAAGTAGGGAATTACGTTGATGGTGAAAGTTTAGAAGACGATATTATTCGTTCCGCTATTTCTGTAAACACAGAATTCCAAGAAAAAGCGAAGGCGCTTGTTCGTATCGATTGGGAAAATGAGAATCAAAATTTAATTTTCGAAGCGAAAAAGAATCTTGAATCGATTGACGATGAAATAAAAAACGCTCAAGAAAGGTTGACCACTGCACAAGATGCTCTTGCTATAACAAAAGCGGAAAAAGAAAAATTGGATAAAATTATAGCGGGGAAGGAGACTTTGGCAGAGGATGTTGAAAAGGCGGTAGAAACAAGAATCAACAAGGCAAGAGAGAACGCGGCTGAATTTATTGCTGAGATGGCTTTTTCATGTGTCCAAACTAAATCGGATGGAAGCAAAAAGAACCCCGTTCCTTATCGTTTGAATCCTGCTATTGAAGATGACGGCGATCTTGAGCCTCATCATTCTTGGAAGGATGTGATCGATACGGCAGCTATTGAGTTGGAAGAAGCAGGGGTCGCGAAACAATATTGCTATGGATTAGCTTCTTTTCTCTGCGCTGCATATATTGAAAAACAACCGCTTTTGCTTGTTGGGCCGAATACTTTTGATATTGTACAAGCTTTTAGTTCGGCTGTTGATGCTCATAAGTATGGTATTCTTTCCTGTGAGGGGAATTGCAATAACGAAGTCACTTCGGGAATCGGTTCCCGAGGTGAAAGTGTTGTGATTATCAATAACCTTTTTGAGAGCGGTTGGGTAAATAGGATCCCGGAAATTTTGGCGAAAAAAGACATCCTTTATATAGTGACGCATCCGTATGCGGAGGATATTCAAGTCGAACCTCATAGTATATATGGTTTTATGCTTCCCTTGTTTACCGAGTTTTTTATAGATAAAAAAGCATCCGGACGGTACGTAGGTGGTTATTTTGCAAAGGACTTTATAACTTATTCTGTTCCTAAAAAGAACGATAAGGATATAAAAGTTTTGAAAAAGTTTACTATGAGCGCTTTTGTCAGAAATAAAATCAATAAACTTGTCACGATTATGTACGACATTTATCCTGAAACGACGTCAGACGATGAGTTTTTGTTTGCGGTGTTACCGATTGCATTCGCTATGTTAAAGATGCCGGAACTTATAGATTCAATAAACGAATCGAAACAGGAAAATCCAATTTCTGTAAATTTAAGGCATGATCTTCGATATTTATTAGAGGCAGACGATGAATAAATATAACGGTTTGCTTTCAGAGGTGGCGTGTCAATATGAAATTTTAAGAGGCTCCAACGAAACAGAAATTGAATATAAAACTCGTTTGGTATATAGCATTTGCGGATTGATGGCGTATGCCTCACTTTGGGATGATTCGGAAGAGTTGGTTTCCATTACTCATCTAAAGAGAAAAATACGTGACGTATTAATCAATTATAAAGGAATATATCCGGAACTCTTTTCAAGTTTGCCATTTAAATCTGAGGAACTCGAAGATGAAATTACAGATATTTTCTTAAATACGGGAATTGTTTATCATTGTCCGAACAGGATAATTTCTTCAGCCAAACGAGAAGAACCGTTTGGGACGCTTCTCTTCCAAAGAGGAATTGCTATAGATAATATAAAATGCGTATCAGGTATCGGGTTTTATACAAAGCAAGAGGATAAGGAAGCGTCACCTGATAAGGTAAAAGAGATGTTTGGACTTGAACAGATGGATCTGCTAACATTATGGGGTACAACATTAGACACGACTACTTGGGAGACGAATCCGACGATTGGACAAAGCACGGAATATCTTCGACTAAAACCACCCTTTTCCAAAGGATATTGGGTGGACAAGCCGGATACTTCCGGGTGCGTGTCAATTCTTCGCACGGGAATGAAAGGAACGCAGTTATATTATCTTTATCGTTATGCTGGTTCTATATTAGAAGTAAGTCCGCTTCCTAAGTGGCAGGTGGAATCGTATAATTATAGAACCCTTTCTTGTGCTTGCCTTTCTGAAAAAGGGACATTGCCACCTATAGAGTATATGGATGATGGAGAATTGATACATATTCGTTTTAATTATTTACTTCCACCGCGCGAGCTTGCATTTTTAAGACTATATAGTTGGCCCGAGATATGTACATCGTTACCAAATAATTTTCAGCGAAAAATGTCAAAGCAAGTATTTGTTACGATCAAAGAGATATTTCTAAATGAGGGATATGAGTTTAAAGGAGGGATAAACTGATGCCGCACGGAGCGAATTACGTTCATAAGCAGTTGAGAACTGAGCTTGAAGACTATATAAAATCTCAATATTTCGGTAAATCCCCGATTCTATTGTCTGCGCTTAGTAAACATCTTGATGATGAAGGGTTACTGTATCAGAAACCGTTTATAGAATCGTCCCCGGCATATGTAACCGTACAAAACGGAATTGAGCAGGCCTCTCTTTTTCCGTGGCTGAAAACTTATTTTAAACTGTTGTCAGAGGCTGGCCTTGGGGTGTTTCCTTCGCCTTTTGCTCATCAGATAGCAGCGCTGGAGGCTGCGACGAAAGGGGAGAATCTATTCGTATCCACAGGTACAGGCTCCGGTAAAACGGAATGTTTTATGTGGCCTCTCCTTGCAAAAATGGCAGAGGAAGCGAGAAATTCCAAGCAATCGTGGAGACAAAGAGGTGTTCGTACGATTATTATGTATCCTATGAATGCCTTGGTCTCAGATCAGGTCAGTCGTTTGAGAAGAATGATCGGAGATCCTGATCAAAAGTTTATCAGCATATTTAGAAATGTTTGCGGAAGTGAAGTTCGTCGTCCTCAATTCGGTATGTATACTGGCCGGACGCCATATCCGGGAATAAAGCCTTTAAAGGAACAAGATAAAAAGCTAGAAAGGACTTTGGCGAGGATGTCTTTCCCGCAGGGCGATTCGGAGAAGGAATTTTTCAAACATCTTCTTAAGGAAGGAAAAATTCCTGCAAAAGTAGATATGAATCAGTTCTTGCAGGGACTGCATGAGGGTAAACATATACCCAACGATGAGGACGCGGAACTGATAACTCGTTTTGAGATGCAGCAATTTTGTCCGGATATTCTTATCACAAACTATTCTATGTTGGAATATATGTTGCTGAGGCCTAGAGAACAAAAAATCTGGGATGATACAAGAAAGTGGCTTACAATGAATCCTGAGAACAAGTTGCTGTTTGTCATTGATGAGGCGCATATGTATCGAGGTTCCTCGGGTGGGGAAGTGGCTTTATTGATTCGCAGGCTTTTCCATAAGCTAGGCATTAGCCGCGATCGTGTACAATTTATATTAACAACTGCAAGTATGCCAAATAAAAATCAACAAGACGTTGATTCAGTCATGAAATTTGCAAACGAGCTTACCGCATCAGATACTGAAACGCCGTTTTGTTACCTTACTGGAGAAAGAGAAGTTATAGACGGACGGATAAAATATGATATTCCCGCCAAACTTTTCTTGGCTTCGGATCCGGGCAAGTTTGAAGAACGAGATGATATAAGGCTTTCTGCGCTAGTATCGTTCTGGTATCAACTGGATGGATTTGATAAAAATATAACTTCATTGGAATCTATTTATAACTGGATGTACGACAATCTGGTTTATTATCGTCCTTTCAATGAACTCATCAAGCGTTGCCGAGGGAACGCGGTGTCGTTGGGAGAATTATCGTCAGGGGTCTTCCCGGATTTAGACGAAGCGGATGCGTTAAAGGCGATCAGCGTGATGCTGGCCATTGCTCCACTTGCGAAAAACAGCAAGGGCTCTATTCTTTTTCCGGCGCGTATGCATATGCTTTTTAAAGGAATCGCCGGCGTTTATGCGTGTACGAATGCCAATTGTTGTTGTTCCCATACTGAAGGTGGTCTTACATTAGGTGAAGTATATTTATCCGATGGAAATTTAATTTGCCCGCATTGCGGTAGTGTGGTATATGAATTATACAATGATAGGCGCTGTGGTGCGTTGTTTTTTAAGGGTTATATTCTTGCAGATGAAGGACTTCATGGAAATATATATTTGTGGCATTATTCCGGACAGTTAATAGATCGTAGAATGAAAGAAATACACCTTTATATTCCTGATGATGATTTTGAACTACCAGAAAAACAGGGATCGAATGCCATTAAACCGTGTTATCTTGATGTCAAAAGTGGATTTGTTAACTTTACAGATGATTCTTCTGAGGGTAAGCCTTGGATCCGAAAGCTATATTATTGTAATTATTCCTCCAAAGGGAGGCCGCAAATTATTACCTTCCCAACGTGTCCGCATTGTCGACATCAGCTTTCATCCATGCAACTCACGTCATTTAGTACCCGTGGGAATCAGTCTTTTTTCAATTTGATAAAGTCACAGTTTCAAATGCAACCGGCGGTTCCCGGGAAAGATAAAGATCCGGATCGATTCCCGAACGAGGGACGCAAGGTCTTGCTGTTTTCGGATAGCCGCCAGCGCGCAGCGAAACTGGCAAGAGATATGTCTGATGCTTCGGATATTTCAGCTGCGAGACAGTTGTTTGCAATTGCCATTAAAATGATGGAGACGCAAACTGTTGAGCAGTCAATGAATTCTCTGTATGATTATTTATGTCTTGCCGCAGGACAACGCCATGTACAAATGTTTCATGAACCGGATCGTGCAAAATTTGCAGATGATTGCACTACGGCGATGAATAGCTATAATCGGAGTGTAAAAAGAGGAAGGGAGTATACTCCGCGCTTTACGATCGCAAATGCACCGATACAAATGCAAGAATACCTACTTCGCCTGTTCGCTGGTGGATATAATACACTGTTTGACTCTGCAACATGCTGGGTTGAACCAACGGATCAGGCTTTATTTGACGCGATCGATGCTTTGGAGGACAGCCATATTACTGTAACAGAGGATCAATTTGTTGAATTTTTCAATGCTTGGTTTTTTTCAATTTGCGATACCGACACAGCGATAGGTCACACAATTAGTGATACTGTCCGGATGAATGTACGGCAAAGTCATAGTGGATATGGGCTTTCAAAAGATTGGAGTTTTTCAAAATCTATTCGGAAGATAATGGGGTGGAAAAATGATAATGAACAAGAGCTGGCATGGAAACGGGTGTTGAAAGAAACGTTTCTTGATTCTGCACAACCGGATAATGGTAAATTGTATATTGATCTTGCTAGAGTAAAACCTCGTTTTGATCCAACACATATTTGGTATAAGTGTGACAAATGTTCTGAACTGACTCCTTTTGTTTTAAAAGGGAAATGTCCAAGTTGTGGATCAGATCATGTGCATAAGATGGAAGCAGACGAATACGAAGCGCTTAGTTTTTGGAGAAAACCGGTCACAGATGCGCTTCAAGGAGAAGCAATTCATTTAATTGATACGGAAGAACATACTGCTCAGCTCTCACATAAAGATCAGAGAGATGATTTATGGAGTAAAACTGAACAATATGAGTTGCGCTTCCAGGATTTAATACAAGAGGGAGAAACGCCGGTCGATATTCTCAGCAGTACAACGACGATGGAGGTTGGTATCGATATTGGCTCCCTTGTTGCGGTAGGTTTGCGTAATATTCCACCCACTCGAGAAAATTATCAGCAGAGAGCGGGGCGTGCAGGCAGACGAGGATCCAGCTTGTCAACTATTGTTACGTTCTGCGAGGGCGGCCCTCATGATATGCTATATTTTCATGATCCGATTCCTATGTTTCGTGGAGAGCCACGTAAGCCTTGGATTGATGTAAGCAGTGAAAAACTTTTACAACGTCATATGTCCATGATTATTCTGCAGGAATTTCTTTCAGAAAACAAGACAAGCCTTGATATCGTCTCTGCAGCAGATTTTCTTAAAAACAATCTTGACGACTTTAAGAAATATCTTTCAATCTATAACATGGATAAAGACAAATTCCTTTTACCGGTTGGGACGACTTTTCATTATTCTATATTTGAGAAAGAGTTTTGTGAAAAATTAGAGGCTCTTAAAGAAAAATGTCAAGTACATCCAGAACTTTTTGGCGTGGAAGAAGGGGCAAAAGAGGATGATGCAAAAGTATTGCTGGACGCGCTTTATGAAGAAGGAATTATTCCTACATATTCATTTCCAAAGAATGTTGTAAGTACATATATACCAGATTCACAAGGAAAAATTCTTTATGAAGTTGATCGTGGCCTCGATGTTGCGATCGGGGAATATGCACCCGGCAGGGCAATAGTGGTCGATAAACAAACGTATCAAATCGGCGGATTTTATTATCCGGGAAGCGAACGTCGTCCGGGACATTCCTTGTCTCCTGCGCGTGCTTACACAGAAGATCCTAATTATGTCAAGCAAGTTTTATCTTGTCCTGACTGTGGCTGGTTTGGATTGATGGAAGAGAATACAAAGAAGTGTCCTTTCTGTGGAAATAAAAATTTGCAGCTCTCTCGTAAAATGATGCGTCCATGGGGGTTTGCACCCAAAGATGCTATTGCAATACCGGACGTGCAGTTAACAGAGGAATATACAGCCGTACAGCAACCCCTATATTCGACTTTGCCGGAAGCTGACGAAATGAAGCAAATTCCTGCTTGTAGTAATATTCGTATTGCTTCGAGAACAAATCAGAGAATTATCATGATGAATAAGGGCACCAATGATAAGGGCTTTATGGTATGTATGGATTGCGGTGCTGCTATGCCTGGCGATGACATTTCAGTTTTAGATAAGATCAATAGGCCATATAAATCTTCTTATGCTCGAAGCAGATGTCGTCATAGTAATGCATTTAACGTGAATTTAGGCTATGATTTTATTACCGATATGCTGGTTCTCGAATTCAAAATAGACGATAAGATCATCGATGCAAAACGTAATGATAATCCTTGGCTAACTCGTGCTGCGCAATCCTTAGCAGAGGCTTTGCGGCTTGCGGCGAGCAAAAAGCTTGACATTGAATTTACTGAATTGGTTACAGGTTATCGTCTTAGAACAGGAGCAGAGGTTTCATATGTAGATATCTATTTATACGATAGTTTATCAAGTGGGGCCGGCTATGCCGTCAGTGTCGCCGACATAATTAACGATTTGCTTGTTGAAGTGAAAGAATTATTAAGTTCTTGTAATTGTGGTGCTGCTTGTTCAAAGTGCTTGAAACATTATCGTAATCAATACGTTCATGGACTACTTGATCGTTTCGCTGCGCTGCAACTTCTTACTTGGGGTATGGATGGAATAAAAGCGCCTCCGTTGGCTTTAGAAACGCAAGTTAAAATGATTACGCCGTTGGCAAATATATTAAGACAATCCGGTTGTGAAATCACAACAAGTGGAGAAATTACAGCGATTGGGAAAACAGGAAGCAAAAGAGTTGTCATTTATCCAGCTATGTGGGTTGAACCTTATGAAGACAACACGGTTTTCGTAAGTGATGCTTATATAAAGTATGCAAAACCATACGCAGTGCAAAAGATTTTGGATTCTCTTGGCTGATTAGTTTAAATGGGTGAGGCATTAAAAAAGTCGGGATGGTAAATGATTTTATTGATCTCAATAAAAAATAGTATTCTATTTTTGTTTATCAAAATAGGAGATGCTGACATAAACGATCGTCCAAAAATAGCTTTTCAAGAAAAGCCGTGCAGTGAAGAGTGCGGCTTTTTTCTTGACAATCTCCCATGTCTATGTTATAATACAAACAAATGTTCGTATTTTGGGGGCAGGAGAATGGAAAAAGGCAACTGCGGAACGGGGGAAGAAAAGGTAAAGAAGAGGAAAAGGCATAATAAGCATACTCTCGGTGAAGCGGGGGATATGACAGTCCACAAGAATAAATTCGGTTTTGTGGAGATTGAAAATCCCGTGTATTACAACAATAATTACAATTACTCTCCACCGCAGTTTCTGA
>ERZ1643251.3380-NODE-3380-length-14806-cov-7.636974_pt1 | contig 14806 bp, 13 predicted proteins | sample MGYA00579261_ERZ1643251 | MGnify/ENA primary metagenome ERZ1643251 (study PRJEB29033, sample SAMEA4952267) | chicken gut metagenome | biome: Broiler Chicken; feature: Gastrointestinal Tract; material: Caecum | place: Ireland | collected 2018 | study: Broiler...
ACATGAAAATATGCACCTCCAAAAGTCTGTCCAACTTTTGGGGTGCATATCATTTCAGGGGCGTTTCGATTTATTTTCGGATTACCATATAAATGTTGAATATCAGTCAAAATGCAATTAATTTTAAATATAATAAAATTACAAAATTGTTTTTATAGCGTTTTAACTTTTAACAAACAGCAACGAAATTCTCTATTAGATATTTTTTATTACTTTCAAAAGATTTTGTAGAATATCCACATGCTTGACAAGTTATAATTATTTTATTGCAAAAACTATTAACCATGGATTCGGATAAAGATAAAATTTTACCTCCTTGTTCATCATCCATAGTATATATCGCTACCCATTTATCTTCAATATTAAGCGGTTGCTCTGGTTTAAAATTATCTATATTAAATATCCAATGATCTTTTTGCGTAACCCATGCGGCACCAATTTCCATTAATACTCCCCAACTAGCTGCAGGTTTATCTTCTTCAATACTTAAAACATTTTTGCTAGTTACAAATAACACATATATCATTTCTGTGGAGGCACTATGTATAAAGAATTTCTGCAAATAACCATATATGTCGCGTTCTGGCAGATTCGTTTCGGGATCCGGGCCATTAGAATAAATTATGTCCTCTTTAGGAATCCCGTTAAATAATAACATTTGATAAATTACATCGGCTACAATTTTATCCTTCCATGTTTTGGAAACAACTCGGCGCAGTCTGCCGTACTTAACAAAGCCGAAACGGTTGACTTTCTCTTTTTGGACGATATCGGCGCAGAAAACGTTAAAGCGGGTACGGGTTGGTTGCAAACGATAGCGTTTGACCTTATCAATACTCGTATTAATGCTAAAAAACCAACCATCTATTCAAGTAATTATCGCATCAGCACCCTAATGGCGAATTGCAATTACGAAGAACGGACGGCTCACCGAATTAAAGGCTCGTGCCTATTCGAACGGCGGTTAGACTGCGAAAATATGCGTGACCTCGTACGCAAACGAAACGAGAAAAAACTATTAAAATTTATTACCGGAGACATTTAACGTGGTAGAACTTAAAAACTCGCAAGAAAAAAGAATGAAAAATATTATAGGAATTTATGCTCAAGAAAGCGGTAACGACGGCTGGGTACTCAGCACCAAGAAATTGCAAGATATCTACAACGACGGATTGCCCAAAACCGAACGAATCGATATTATTACCACCTATAATTTGACGTTTGGATTAGAAGAATTTCTGACCCGTCGTTGCTATATTAAGCACGAGTACGAGCAAGAACCTGACGGTGCGTATGTACACTACTTGCCCTGATGGAATGCGATGAAATCAAGAAAATGGAAGACGAGAGTGGTAGGGTCTAATTGCGTTCCCTGGGGGGATGTCAAATCTCTACGATTTTTAACTCATAAGCGGGGCGGCAATCATACGTGAGTTTTCGCATAATCAAAAATCAAAGCGCAAAATCAAAAAATATTTTCAAAACTCGTTCGAAGTGGCGAAAAAGGCGATTTTAGTGACAAATCTTTAAAAAATGCTAAAAATACGCCACTTCGTTCGATTTTGATTTTTGATTTTAATTCAAACGAAAATCAAAATTTATTCAAAAAATCAAAAAATTCAAAGAACCTAAGATACGAAGAACGACGCAACAATGCAACGAAGATACGAAGATTCAAGGAAAAGGAGAAAAATATGAGCAAGAAGGAGTATTAGATGACGATTCCCAGAATGAGAACGATAACTGGAACCATAGCCGAAATTAAGGCGATAGACCCTATGACGGCGGTAACCCCTAACTGCGTTCGCACCCTTTGCAAAAGCGGTAAAATACGCTGTGTATTTACGGAGAAGAAATTTTTAGTAGATTTAGATGATTTATTTAAATGTTTTAGCGGTTTACACGACTAAATCGCTAGACTTTTCTAAAAATTTGCGGCTTTCTTTTGTTAAGGGGATTGCTACGCCCCCTTAATAAAACGCCGTAGGAGGTAATTTAATGGCAAGTATAAGCAAACGTCCCGGGAAAAGCGGTATGAACTATCGGATACAGGTCAAAATTAAGGATAGGGGTAGCGGTGAAATCAAAGTTCACTCTACCACTTGGAAACCGCCCGTCGGGCTTACCCCAAAACAAACGGAACGGGAAGTAGTGTTGTTCGCCGCCGAATACGAAACAGCCGTTAAAGCGGCAGAAACGGCGTCGGGAGAGCCGACTCAATCCCCCGAAACCACTTTCTCGGACTACGCGCTCTGGTGGCTAAAAAGGCGAAAAGACGAAGTGGCTACGAGTTATTACGTAATTGCCATATCTGATAAACTGATAGTGGTGCTGACGGAATATAAGGCTTGGTACGAAGAATACCGAGTGATGTGCGGCGATAAGTGGGAAAACAGCAACCGCCTGTTTATCGGTGAATACGGCGGAAACATTTACCCCGGTACGATAAATATGTGGATGAAAAAAATTTGTCGCTCGGCAGGGCTTGAAGAACGCACCGTTCATAGCCTTAGACATACGAATATCACGATGCAAATCGCTGCAGGCGTGCCTATCGTAACGGTGGCAGGCAGAGCAGGTCACGCAAGGACAAGCACCACGACTGATATATACAGCCACTTCCTAAAAACCGCCGACCGCTCCGCCGCCCAAAAGATAGAAGAAATATTTGAGTAGACGAAAAACCGAGGAATAAACAACACGCCTCGGTTTTTTACTGTTATTTTTCAAAGATTTCCTTTGCCGTTACAAAGAACAACAGAAGATAACTATATGATATTGATAGCACGCTCCCCGCAAGACCTTATCCTAGAAGGCGAAACTCTTGACCACTGCGTGGGACGAATGAATTACGACCAACGTTTTATTCGCGAAGCAAGCCTAATATTCTTTGTGCGAAACATTACTGAACCGGATAAGCCGTTCGTAACAATAGAGTATTCGTTACGAAACAAGAAAGTGTTGCAATGCTACGGCAAAAGCGATACAAGACCGGACGACAGCGTTTTGAATTTCGTCAATAAGAAATGGCTGCCGTTCGCCAACAGACAGTTAAAGAAAATACAAACGGCGGCGTGAGCCGCAAAGGAGAAAATACTATGAACAATTATTTCAGGATTACAGGCTACTCGGAGCAAGAAGATTTTTGCTTTATAATAGACTGCTACGGAATGTTCGAGAAATTATGGCAATTCAGCTTGTATCTACTGCAAAAAGGCTTGAAAATATTAGAAGTCGGCAGCGATACTAAATTTCTTGACGGAAACATTGCGCGCATAGAAGAAAACCCCGACAAACTCATATTACGGGCAAGTGCCAAAGGCAAGCCCGAATACACCACACAATCAATAAACGGCGTTACCTACAAAGCCGTTAAAGTCGCCGATAAAATCTACATACCCGATAGAACGCAAACTGTTTAACTAAAAACGAACACAACTGCTTAACTATGGCAATCGTACTTCGGCTCAAATCCGACGAATTCCAGAAAGGCGCGCGCAATAATCATGCTGCCGATTCTGCCCGGATGTACCCTGTCCCACGTTATGTAAGCGGGATAACGGCTTTTAAGCATCTGCCCGAAAGCCGCCTGCAAATCAATTACGGGGATATTTCTTTCCGCCGCGACTTCTTTGCATATTTTTGCGTATTCGTCCGTCCGCTTTCTCATCGGGTCGTCTTTATTAGTTTCCAGATAATAGGGCGTCATGAATATCATCTTCGCGCTCGTTTTTTCCGCCATCGAAATCAGGTTACAGCGGTATTCATCGGGCATTACGGCTTCTTCCGGCATGGTAGGGCAGTCGAACTGCCGCCAAATATCGTTGAAGCCTATAAGCACGACTACATAATCGGGATTAAGCGCGTTTACATCGGTATCCCAGCGTTTAAGCAAGTCGCGCGATGTGTTTCCGCTTATGCCCATATTTACGCAACGCAGATATAGTTCGGGATAATCGACCGAAAAAAACGTATCGATAAGCTTTACGTATCCGTTGCCGAGCGCATCCCACAGCCCTTCGCCCACGGGGCGCGCTCTGCCGTCGTCCGTTACGGAATCGCCGGCAAAAACTATTTTCTGTCCTTTTTTAAAAATCATATAACAACCTCTTTACTTTGAAATCTCTCGCTTTAAGCCAATCAAGCGTCAAATCGAACCATTTGGCGTTATCCTGCAAAAACATCTGTTCCTGCGTGAAATCCACGGTTTCTATATCGGAAGTGCTGAGCCCGTGCCCGCCCTTTTCAAAAATATGCATAGCAAAAGGCACGTTATTTTTTCTGTACGCGCCGGCAAACAAGAATGAATTTTCTACGGGCACCGCCGTATCTTCGTACGTGTGCCAGATGAAAGCCGGCGGGCAATCGGCGTCCACGCGCTTTTCCACCGACAATTTTTCATACATTTTTTCGTTCCTGCCGCTGATTACGTTCCGCGTGTATTCGTGCGTAAATTCGCCCAGCGTTATCACGGGGTAACAAAGTATCGCCGCATCCGGGCGCAATTCTTTAACGGGCTTATCAAAGGGCGTTTCGCCTTCTTTTACGGTCGCCAAAAGCCCCGTAAGATGCCCGCCTGCGGAAAATCCCAACGCCGCGACGCGGTTTTTTTCTATGCCGTATTTATCGGCGTTTTCGCGTATGTAGGCTATCGCCGCAACGGCTTCGATAAGCGGCGCGGGATATGCGGTTTCTATGCTGTAATCAAGTGTAAACGCAATGTAGCCCGCGTTCATGTACTTTATTGCGACGGGCTCGCTCTCTCTGTCCGAAACGTAAGCGTAACCGCCGCCCGCTATCACGAGCACTGCGGGGCGAATTCTTTTAGTCATTTCCTTGCTTTCGGTGCGCGCGCAAACGGTGAGATACCCGCCAGCCGCACCGTTACGGTTCAATTTGAAATAACCGTATAAATCGATTTTCTGATTTTCCAATTCAAAAACTCCTTAATTCAATTCATAATTCCGGCGTATCGGTAAACACCGCCGCGACCGTGCTTTCCGCGCCGTCCGACGAAAATACGGTTACTACGTTTGTGCCTTTTTTAAGGAAAGGCGCGGGCACGTATAACGTCTTCTGCGGTCCTTCCGCATTATTGAAGCGCCCTATATTGCGCCCGTTTATTTCTATAAAGCCCCGCGTCGCGCCGTCGATTTTCACGAACGTATCGCACGGTTTTTCCGTATCGAAGCACCCCGAGCAAAAAACGGGCATATCGGTCTTTTCGCAGCCGGCTTCGGTAAAAGAAAGACTGCTTACCGACTTCATCTCGAACGAACGGATTTCAAAGCCGAAAAGCGTAGCGTCGCCGTGTCTTACGGCGGTTACGCCCTTGCGGTCGTAAATTTCCTTTCCGTAATTTATTCTGCCGCGGTTTTCGACTAAAATATCCAGCTTCTTCTCTTTACCAAGCGTATCTATCCAAATCTCCGGCGCAAGCTCGTTGCGGTCGAACACGCAAAGCTTCTCACCGTCAACGAAAACTATCGCCCTGTCCGCAAGCCCGTCGATGTAAAGTCGGTCGGATTCCATACCGCGCGGCATAACCGTGGAATATAAAATATAGCCGTAGTTCTGCCCCACTTCTTCCATCGTCAAAGGATACGGGGACTTTATATGTTTTTCGCCGAGATTGTCGAATAAAAACGCGCGACGGCTTAAATCTATGCGCCCGTATGCGGCTTTTTCGCTGTCTTTGGCAGTCAGCGGCGGCACGGGAACGTCGTGCTTAATAAACTCGTCGCGGATTTTGTAATAATTTTCCGTCCTATCGCCGGCTTCATTTAACGGCGCGCAGTAATCGTAACTCGTCACCGTGGGCTGTAATTTGCCGCCCGCGAAATTCGCGCCGTTCATGAACCCGAAATTCGTGCCGCCGAAGAACATATAAAAATTGAAATTCCAGCCGTTTTCCAAGAAAGGCACGAAATCCTTCAATATATCCTCGGACGTCCTCGTGTGATGTTCTTCGCCCCAATGGTCGAACCAACCGCACCAGAATTCCGCGCACATTTTGGGCGTGTTAGGCGAAATCGGGTCTACGCTGCGCATGGAAACTTCCGTCCGCGAACCGAACGTTACGAAAGGCAGACACTCGTCCGTAAGCGAACCTTTGACGAGCATATTTATCCACGCGCCGTCCGCGGTGAATAACAGGCAACCCATTTTGCATTTACGGTAGATTTCGACAAGACGGCGCAGATAGCTTTTGTCGTTGCCGTAGCCGCCGTACTCGTTTTCGACCTGCATCATAAAAACGTTTCCGCCGTTTATTAAAAGATTCGGGCGGAGCTCGTCAAAAAGGCGCGTCAGATAATTTTCGACCTTTTCCATATACCGCACGTCGTTGCAGCGCACCCTTACGTTACGGTCCTTAAACAGCCACGGCGGAAAGCCGCCGGCTTCCCATTCGGCGCAGATAAAAGGACCGGGGCGGACTATCGCGTACAGCCCGAGCTCCTGCGCCATGCGCAGAAACGCGGCAACGTCGTTGTCTCCCGAAAAATCGAACTCCCCTTCCTTCGGCTCGTGCACGTTCCAAGCTATATAGGTTTCCACGGTGTTGAAGCCGCATTCCTTCAATTTAAGCAGCCTGTCGCACCAATACTCGCGCGGCATTCTGAAATAATGTATCGCGCCCGAGTACACTTTGAATTCTTTTCCGTTTAAATAAAACTCGCTGTTTTTATAAGTAAAATTTTCCATACCGTTTATTATAATTATTTTTGATTTTTCGTCAACAACTTTATTTATGTACTTTAACTACTTTGCCGCTCTTTCTCGATTCTTCCGCCGCCAGCGCGATGAGATGGCTTTCCACGGAGCTTTCAAGACTAGTCGGCGCATTCTTGCCTTCGGCTGCCATTTCGTATAAACTTTCTATAAGCATATAATCGCCGCCGCCGTGCCCGAAGGAATTTTTCAATCGTTCGGGCAAAAGCTCGTCGAAGCAATAGGAAACGGCGTTTTCCCCGAATACACAGACCTTGAAAACGCCTTCCGTTTCGTCGAACTTGATTTCGCCTTTATCGCCGTAAAAGCTCATTTTGCGCCCCATTTTTTCGGTGAACGCGATCATTTCGAGATGGGCGGAAACCCCGTTTTCGAACATCATGCTTATACTCTGGTTATCCACAACATTATTGTCGCAGGCGTAAACGCACTTGCCGTATTCGCCGCTTTCGTAAGCCTTGCGCAGCTTTTCTTCGGTATTAGGCACATTCTCGCAGACGACGTTGTAAACCCAGCTGTCTGCGGGGCAGCCGTCTTTTTTCCAATTTTCCACGTAAATGCGCTCGGCGCTGTAAGGGCACGTAAATTTATATTTACAATTCTCGCAACGGTCGGCGGCGCCTTCGGGGCGATTTTTCGCCTTGAAGCGAGACAGCCCGCCCGTCGAATAAACGCTTTCGCACCTCGCGCCGATATAATATTGCAACAAATCCAGATCGTGGCAGCATTTTTGCAAAATCATCGGCGAAGTTTGGGCGTCGTTGCGCCAATTTCCGCGCACGAAGCTGTGTGCGTAGTGCCAATACGCCACCTGTTCGGTGCTCTCAACCGAAACGAGATTGCCTATCGCGCCCGAATCCAAAACTTCCTTTATTTTCAGAAACGCGGGCGCGTATCTCAATACGTGGCAGATAAGTATCTTTCCGCCGCAGCGTTTCCGCGCGTCGAGAAGCTCGTACAGTTCTTCCCTGACGGGCGAAATCGGCTTTTCGAGCAAAATAATATAATCGAGCTCCAAGGCGCGTTTGCACATACGCACATGGTCGCGATCCTGCGTGGCTATCACGAGAATATCGCTGCGCTTTTTCTCGAAAAATTTCCGTTCGTCCGAAAACGCATTTTCGGTTTCTACGTCCCATTCCGCGGCGAAACGTTTAACTCTTTCGGGAGAGATATCGCACAGCGAAGTTATCTTAAATTTATCCTTTTGTCTGTTTATCACAACGCCGTACGCCATCGCGCCGCGCGAACCGCACCCGATAATAGATACGGTAAAAATTTTATCAGCCATTGCCGTTACCTATAAATTATTTACGCTTACCGTAAGCGCGAAGTTGCTCCATTCGAGCCGCCCCGTTTTCTTGTTTCTGCCCAAATGTATATCGGGCAAAACTTTTTCTTCAAGCTCCGGTATGCGATTTGTCTTGCCGTCCGCATAATCTTTCAGGCGCAAAGCCACGCCGCAGAGTCTTTCCTTTAATCCGCCGAGCCTAAGTTCCTGTATCTCGAAGCCCTGCGGTTTATTTTCTTTAAGCCACTGCCTTCTTAGCGTACCTATAAATACTTTTATCGCGTCGACTGTGCGATATATATCCGATATAATGCTTTCTACGGCTTTTTTGTCGTTCGCCGCATACGCCTTGCGAACCCTGACGCCGAGATTATACTTCGGTATCAACGCGCGGATAAACGCCGCGACGTTTTCGAACAAATATCCGTATTTCGATTCGGCAAGCGCTTCCGCCGCCTTTTCGGCTTTCGAAAAGCATTCGCCGTATTTCGGGGAAATCTCCGCATCGAACTGCCCGCAAAGCACGTCGTTATACAAAAACAGTTTGGTATAAGCCGCATAGTCGTCGGTAACCGTGCCGCACAGAGTATCCGCATATTCCAATTTGAGAAAATCGTCGTACGCAGTATCCGTAAGCGCGTAAAAAAGCCGGTCACGCGTTTTCTTATCTAAACCGTAAGCCTTGCAGACAAACCCCGTTATCGACGGCAGGACGGAAAAAACCGAACATTCGTTGCCGTTATCCGCCCAGGCACAATTTATAAGCTTGCGAACAAACGGAAATTTTTCCATCGTGGCGAACGCGGTATCGAATTCTTTTTCGCTGAAACCGTTCATTGGCAGAAAGCCTAAACATCTGTACGAACTGAGCGACATCCATACAGGCTTGCCGAAATCGGCGTAAAGCTTAAATTTCTCATCATAATAATCGCCGCCGTTTTCATAGCACCAGTGAGCGACTTCGACGTTTCCCGGCACTCTCGCGATGACTTCGGGCGGAATGACGAGATTCTCGTAACTGCCGCCGTTACCGCGCCGCGCAATGTTGCAGAACATATCGCCCCACATAACGCACGAAAAGCCATGGCGTGATGCTATATCCGAAACTTTATTCAGATGTTCGGTAAAAGTATCGAATACCGGGCGGTAACCGTTGCGGTCGAGATATTGCCCCCTGCCCACGTCGTGCGCCTCATCCATACCTATATGTACCCTGCGGGAAGTAAAACACTCCGAAAGCGTATCGAAGATGTTTTCGAGAAGTACTTCCACCCGCTTGTCGCCAATAAGCAGAATATCCGCGCAGTCGAAATGCGCGTCGTACTCTTTATACCAATGTCGCAAACCGTTAAAATGCGCGAGAGTCTGAATACACGGTATCAGTTCTATGCCCATTTTCAGCGCGTAAGCGTCCATTTCTTTAAGCTCGGTTTTCGTATATCTGCCGCGCATATAGCCGAACACGGGCTCGGCGTTAACTTCGTAAGTATCTTCGGTATACAGCATCGCCGCGTTATAGCCGAGCAAAGCGACTATACGTATTATTTTTTTGACTGTTTCCACCGTAGGGACGGCGTTTCTCGAACAGTCTATCATAAAGCATAAATCGTCGAAGCGGTTCGGCTCTTCGTAACGCCCGTTTTGAACAAGCCCCGCTTTTATTCGCAGCGCGGCGCGCAATACATCGGCAGGAGTATGGTAAAACACCGTACTCCCTTCGATTGCGAATTTATCGCTCTTTATAAATTTCTCGTCATCGGGAAAACTAAACCCGATTTCTTCTTTTATCGCATTAAAAACATCAAGCATACAGTTTACTTCTTTGGCTCTCTATAAATTCAAATACGGAGTGTCCTTCTCTGTAAGAGCGCGTATCGGTGGCAATGCAATCCGCTTCGAATTGGTCAATAACCGCCGCGCGCTCATAAGCGGGATAGCCGAAATCATCGAATTTAAGCACTTTAATATACATTATGCAGACGCGCTCGCCGAGTATGCGGTTGTATAACTGCTGTCCCCTTTCGGCATCGGGAAGCGCAAGGCATTTATCCAGCACTGCGTTTACTTTTTCTATCATGTTGTCTACGAAAGTCCGCGTCCATTTATCCTTCTGATCGGTATCCGGATGATAATACGCGGCATTATAGCACTTATCGGGGGTTGAATTCGCGGCGTCTACCTTAGCCACATGATTGCGGTAGGTATCGAATATATCGCGCATTTCGGTAGCTACTTCGCCGTAATAACCTTTGAAGAACTCGTTTATGGTAGCTTCCATATCGATATCCGGGTTCCAGCAGAGCTTGCCGAAAAGATAGCAGTGCAGATAGTCGAACGACGTCATGTTAGAGCCGCTTATATATTCCATAAACAGATTCTGGCAGTTAAGCAGTTCTACGTAAGTTTTGATTTCGCTCTGCATAAAGCTGAAATTATCGAAGAACGGCAGATAGTGCCCGTATTCCGCGGAATAGCCCCACACAGTGAAGTTATCGGTTATCTTAGCCCAATCCTGCAACTTTTCGAGCATTACCTTGTTTATAGAGCAGTTCGGGTCGTCTACCGCGTGGTAGTGGCAGAAACCGCCGGTGCATATGCGGATAGCCATTTTTTCGTGCGGACGGCAGCTTTCGTCGATTAGCTCGTGATTGTCGTTTACGGGAGGCTCGAAGCCCATCGAATACGCAAACGCCGAATATTTAATCTCGCGTCCGGGCTGATTTTCGGCAATCCACTCTTCAACCTTATTCACCACTTTGTTGCAGAAGCGCAACCAATATCCCGTGCCGCCGTACCTATTCTGTTCATCGCTGCAAGCAGTGCAACCGCACCAGCGGGTAAAGCCGTCCTCCTGCCCGAGGCTGATTCTGTACCCTACCCTGTCGGCATCGAGCGCTTCGGTGATTTTCTTTATGAATTCGTCGAACAAATCCTGCTTCGAAAGGCAAAGCTGAGTGCCGTCGGGATACCATTCCGGATGATTGACGCTGTATTCCGCGCGGGGAAGCAGGTCGTGCAAAGCGTGCGCGCTGCAACCTTTTACGTAGGTTTCCAAGCCGTACGTCGTGTATTTACCCGAAGAAGCGTATTCGTTTACGAAACGGTAGCGGTAAGACGAAGCGTTGTCAACCGTGTGCATTGTGCCGTCCATAAATCTTTCGGGGATAGCCGGCTTATCGGATTTATCGAAATCCTTGACCATGAGCTTTGCGTGCGTGTCGTATACTATCGCATCCTCGGCATAGGCTTCGTAGCCGACTTCGTCGTGCAGAAATTCAAACACGCCGAAAGCCGTACCGCTGTCCTTGCCGCCGCAGATATATACGTTGTTACCCTTGCGCACGACCTTGAAGCCGTCCCGCCCGAGCTCGCCAAAATCCACCTTGACGCCGCTGCCTTCGAGAAGCGCAGTCCTGCCGATTGACAGAACTTTGTCGCCCGCGGAAGCGGGTTCCTTGACGATAGGCAGTTTAGCGCCCGTGGAAAGCTCGATATATTTCTGCACTTCTTCGGCGGAATACTCGACCGCCATGGACGCGTCGCTCGGCACGAGTATCTTGTAATCGGAAACGCCGTTTTCCGCAAGAACGATATCGGTATCGGCAACTATATTTTTTCCGCCGGTTTCGTCGCCGCCTTTATCGCCGCACGCCGCTGCCGAAAAAATCATCGTAATGCAAAGTAAAAATATAAGTGATTTTTTTAATAATTTCATTTTCATCGCTCCTTTATTTAACGGTAACCGTTACGTCGAACACGGACGTGTTGTCGCTTGCGTCGGCGGCAATATAACGTACGGTGTAGTCGCCTTTCTTAGTAAACGTAAATTTACGTTCTGCGGTGATATTCTTGTAAATGCCCCTTTCGATTACGAAAACGTAATACTGCGGGTCTTCGTCGACGGAATCGTATACGACTATCTCGTTGAAGGTAATCTCTTTGCCTGCTTTGGCTGAAATCGTCGTATCGCCTTTGTAAACTATGATCGGCGCCGCTCTGTCGAAAACAAATACCGATTCCGTAACCGTGCTGACGCCGCCGAACGCACCGTTCTCCGCCCCGAACACGAGCGTATATTCGCCGTATTTTTCAAGCGCATAAGCGTCCGAGCCGCCTACCGTGCCCGTGCCCACGAGTTCGCCTTCGGGGTCGTAAAGCGTATATGTCGTTTCAACGTACAGCGTATACATATCGTACGCTTTTACGTCGGGTATTTTAAATACGTCGCCATACGTGATTTCGTTATTGTAATCGGGCACTTCTATAAAAGGCTTAACCGAGTATTCGAACTTCTGCAACTCGCCGTTGCGGTTATAAGACGCGCCCAGCATATTCTGGAATCCGACCGTCTGCAAGTGAATTTCGGCGTTTTGTTCCGCTCCTTTTAAGGTGATTTCCAGCCACAGCCTGCCGCTCGGGAAAGCGTTTTCGCCGATAACGCACACGACATTGCCCATATAATCGAGAACGGTGCCACTTACGAGATGCAACTGCATTATCGAATTCGTTCCGAATACGCCGCTCATCGCGTACTGCGCGCCGTTATAATCCACGTACGACTGTTGTTCATCTTTGTTTCTTACTTGAAGCTCGTAGGTTTCGGATAAATTCTCGTAATCGGTAAGTTTTATGACAAGCGACTTGAAGTTGTCTTTATTCGGCGCGCCGAATCGAACGGTGCAGTCGGATGCGGGCAGCGAGTTCATGAACTCCACGCTCGCGTCGCCTGCAGTCTGCGCTTTAAAGGAAATATATCTTTCCGATTCGCCGTTTTCGTTATGCCCCATTTGGGTGTTGTCGCCCGCGATAAAGTAATCCCACATATATTCGGGCTGAATAAGCTCTACTTCGTAGCTCTTTTGCAGCGGCGCTTTTTCCGCGGGCTTGCCGCTAAGATACGTGTTGTATGTTACGGTTATTTTGTTGCCGAATTTTTCTATCGTCGGCGTAAAAATTCCGTCGGTAAGCGTTTCGGATACGTTCGACTTATCGCCCTGCCCCGTAATCGTGATTTCGGTTACGGCATTAAGTTTCTGCCCGGGCAGCGTGGTATAATCGTAAGCCTTAGGCATCGGCAGCTTAACGCGTTCGCCCGTAGCGAGCTTTTTGAACATCTTGAATTCGCCGGCATATACGGGCGCGTCGTTTGCGCCTATTTCGAGAATGACCGTCTTGCCCGCCGTTCTGCCGAGATAGTCGGTTGCGGTGTACGTAACAAGGTACTCGCTAGCAAGCATGGGCACGAAAGCGTTGTTTTTAATCTCTATTTCTCTGCCGTCCGAAAGCCGCGTAACCGTTACTTCCTTTTGCAGAGCGCCGCTGCCGCCCGAATATTTAGCTTCGGGTATCGGGACTACTTCGCCCGCCTTATATTCGCTTGTAACTTCGTCTACGGCAATGCCGATCCCGTCTGCGGCGTGCTGCGCGAATACGGGGTAATCCTTATAAGCCTTGTTGCCCGCCCTATCGGTTACCTGATAACGGAACACGTATTCGCCTTCCTTCTGCGGTATATAATTCGTAACGGGCTCGGTCGAGAAGGTATCCGCACCGGGTTCTTTAACGAATACGTCGTAAGGAATCACGCCGTCGTAGAAGTCGTAAAACTCCACGTCTTTATAAAACGGGTATACCATGCCCACGTTTGCCTGCGGCAGGTTGTCGTCGTCGAGCAGGGACAAAATAGAAGGCGCGTCGTTATCGGCGAGCGTAGCGCCGTTCATCGGCTGATTTGCTACTTTAAGCACGTAATACGAAGCAGGCGTACGCGCTATGCCGCTTATCGATATGCTCATTTTTACGCGGTTGTGCGTAAACCCGGGGAAGGTCTTGCCGTAGCCCATTACTTCCCTGCCGTCTGGGGTATAATCCATGCTGAGCGGGAGCACGCAAAGCAGCTCCTGGCTTTCGCGCAGCATCCATATGGAATTGCTCTCCACGTCGTAACGGACGGAATACGGCATTGCGCGCATATCGGCAAGTTCAAGCGGCTCGCCAATCGTCGTTTCGCCGGTATTCCACGACCTGTTATTCGGTCGCACAGAATTGTGGAAGGGGCTGAAATTCATTATAAACCCTAGGTTGTAATAATCGAAAAGTTCGCTGTCGGGTTTAATTTCGTCAATAGAACTGAACCCGTAATAGAACGACCTGTTCACGCCCGTACAGGTTTCGACGAGCATACGCGAAACGGACGGGAAGTTCTGATAGAACGACAGGCTGCTTATTTCGTCGCAATACAGATGAATCCTGAACCATATATCGGGGTTATCGGCGTCCGTAAACGTGATGTACATATGGGAAAAATCGAAAGTCGATATCGGGTTGACCGCGGAAAGAGGCATCACTTCTATCAGACTGTCGTTTTTCGTAAAGCCCGAAATATCTATTATGTTGTTAAATTCCACTTTGTTGTTGTCGCTTTGGCAGGAAAACATCACTGCGTTTTTCTGCCAGGGTTCGAGGTCATCCGCAGTTACGCGCACGCGGTCGTAACCGCGGTTTTCGACACCCTCTGTAAGCCTTGCGGGCAAATCCTGATTCGCGGCGACCGTAACGCCGGCGCTTGCCGTCCATAAATCAGCGGGCGAACGCGTTTCGGCATCGTTTGCGCGAACCGACGACGGCACTGCCGCCATAACGCCTATAACCGCCGCACATAGGATTACACTTAACAAAACCGTTAAAAAGCCTCGTTTATGTTTGGTAATTTTTATCAACACTTTTATTTTCTCGTATAATAATGTTGTTTGGATTTGACCGTTCTACGGGTCAGCAACATTA
>ERZ1643251.3381-NODE-3381-length-14803-cov-4.345945_pt1 | contig 14803 bp, 15 predicted proteins | sample MGYA00579261_ERZ1643251 | MGnify/ENA primary metagenome ERZ1643251 (study PRJEB29033, sample SAMEA4952267) | chicken gut metagenome | biome: Broiler Chicken; feature: Gastrointestinal Tract; material: Caecum | place: Ireland | collected 2018 | study: Broiler...
GTTCATAAAGGGAATGGAGCAGCAAAACCAGGAAGGCCATGTCGTATGTGAGCGTCAAACGGCCAACCTGTCCGAAGCGTTCCTGCAACGCGCGGCAGAGCCCGCAATACTGCGCGCGGTAACGCGCGAGCTGCTGCTCCGTAAGGCTGGCCTTATTGGCAACAACATAACCAAACATAGGGCAAGCCTTTCATAATCTCAGCTTTTGCGGATAAAGGTATTGCCGCACTTGGGGCAGGTGATTTTGATTTTTCCTTTACCTTTCGGGGTGCGCGTTGTGATGCCGCATTGGGGGCAGCGGTAGAAGCGATACGATTTGCTTTGCACAATGCGTTCCTTTTTGCGCCGGAACCAACCGGTAATTTTATACTTAATGGAAAGGAATTTTGCATTTTCTGCATAACGCTTCGCGGTGTTCCTGGAAAACATGCGGAAATAACTGTAAACCAGGCAGAATAGGGCGATGACCCAGCAAGCTGTGCCCACATAGCCCGGGAGAAACATGGACAGGATGAGGATCACAAGGGCGGCGATGGAGAGAAAGCGCGCGAATTGATCGGCGCCATTGCGCCCTGCCATGAACCGCATCAGCCAATTTCGCATACAAAAAACCTCACTTTGATCGAGCTTATATTTTACATGGTAATACGCGTGCGGCACGAATGCAATGAAAAAGATGTGAAGCATATGGAACGAAATGTGAACTTGCGCGCATGGCGAAGGATGTTGCGCGATGGAGAAAGGGCGATTTTAATGGAATCTAAATTGACGGCACTGTATTTTCTCGCTACAATGGCGGAAAGAGGAGGGGGAACATGTACCGCATCTTTGTCGTGGAGGATGATTCGGTGATTGCCGGGGAAATCTGCCGGGAGCTTGGCGCCTGGGGATTTGAAGCGCGCAGTGCCGAAGATTTTGCGGACGTGCTGGGCGAGTTCCGCGCGTTTGCGCCGCATCTTGTGCTGATGGATGTTTCGCTCCCGTTTCACAACGGGTATTTCCGCTGCGCCGAGATCCGCAAGGAAAGCAAGGTTCCGGTGATTTTCATCTCTTCCCGATCGGATGACATGGACGTCGTGATGGCCGTCAACATGGGCGGGGATGATTATATTGCAAAACCCCTTTCCCTGGAGGTGCTCGTGGCTAAAGTGCAGGCGATGCTCCGCCGAAGCTATGATTATGAGGCTGCACCTTTGCAGCTGCGCCTACGCGATGCGGTGTTCGATGCAGGTGGATCTTGCCTTGTGCGCGCTGGCGTGCGCATCCCGCTCACGAAAAATGAGCTTGGGATTTTGCAGGCGCTGCTTGAACGGCCGGGCCGGATTGTGCGCCGGGAGGAAATCATGCTCCGCCTTTGGGAGAGCGATGCGTTCGTGGATGATAATACGCTGACCGTAAACATCAACCGCCTTAGGAAAACGCTTGCTTCCGCAGGCATAAAGGACTGCATCATTACGCATAAGGGGCAGGGGTACAGCATCGATGCATGATGTTTTTCAATACTTGAAAGCAAAATGGAGCCTTTGGGCTTTTGGATTTACCGCGATGGCGCTTGTGCCATTTATGGCCTATTTGGGCGGGCAGGATGTTGCGCTTGGGTGCTATGTTTCGCTGATACTGGGGTTCCTGCTCGCGCTGCTGCTTTTCGTTGATGGAAGAAGCTATGTAGCCCGCCTGCGCCAGCTGCGTGCCATTTGCGTCCATCTTGAAGCGCTGCCGGAGGCGCTCCCCGCACCGCAGGATGCGTTGGATGCGGCAAACCAGGCTGTAATCCGCGCGCTTGCTGTGCAGCTTGCGCAAACGAGCCGGGCGCTTGAAGCGGCGCAGCGGGAGGACTTAAGCTATTATACGCTCTGGGTACATCAGATTAAAACGCCCATTGCCGCGATGCGCCTTGTGCTGCAAAATGGCACAGTACAGGAAGCCGATGTGCTTTGCCAGGAACTGTTTAAAATCGAACGCTATGCGGAACTTGCCCTGCAATATGTGAAGCTTAGGGAGATCGCAAACGACCTTGTGATCGAGCGGTGTGCGCTGGATGGCATCGTGCGCGCCTGCGTGCGCAAATATGGGCTGCTTTTTGTGTATAAGGGGCTATCGTTGGAGCTTGCCCCGCTTACCGGAACGGTTGTAAGCGATGCAAAGTGGCTGGGGTTCGTGCTGGAGCAGCTCCTTTCCAACGCCATAAAATACACCAATGCGGGCAGCGTAAAAATTTATATGGAGCGAGGAAGCCTCGTCATCGAGGACAGCGGGATCGGCATCCGGCCGGAAGACCTGCCGCGTATCTTTGAAAAAGGCTATACAGGCTATAACGGCAGGCTGGATACCCGCGCAAGCGGGGTGGGGCTGTATCTTGCGCGGCAGGTAGCGGATGCGCTGGCCATTCGCATTGCAGTCCAATCCGAACCTGGGCGGGGCACGCGCGTAACGCTCGCTTTTCCGGATGCGGACACATTTCGCTTCCAGGAATAGAACAGAAGGCGGCTCGTGCGCGCCAGCCAATGTGACAAAACTGTAAGGTTGCAGGGTGAATTTGTAAGGTGGTTCGATGGCGGGCGGCACCTGCTTTTTGTATGATAGGGGCATGCTAGAAAACGGGGCATGCCCCTGTTAGGAGGTCATACAAAAACCATGGAGCTTTTAAAGATCCAAAACGTAAAGAAGGTTTATACAACAAAGCTCGGGCTCGTGCAGTGCGTGGCGCTTAAAAACGTGAGCTTTACGGTGCTTGAGGGCGAGTTTGTCGCAATCATGGGCGCTTCTGGAAGCGGGAAGACCACGCTTCTTAATATCATTGCTTCTCTGGATAAACCCACTTCGGGCGATGTTTCCCTCAATGGTCGCAGCTTTGCTTCTGTGCCGGATGGGGAGCTTTCCAAATTTCGGCGCGACAATCTGGGCTTTGTTTTCCAGGATTTCAATTTGCTGGATACGTTTACGCTCAAGGATAACATCCTTTTACCGCTCGTGCTTTCGCAAACTCCGGTCAAGCAGATGGAAAGCCGCCTTGCACCTGTTGCGCAAATGCTTGGCATCGATGCGCTCCTTGGCAAATATCCTTATGAGGTATCCGGCGGCGAAAAGCAGCGCGCGGCGGTTGCGCGCGCCGTGATCACAGACCCGCAGCTCATCCTTGCCGATGAACCCACCGGCGCACTCGATTCCAAAGCTTCCGTAAACCTCTTGCAGAATTTCCGCGCGCTGAACCAGCAGGCGGGGAAGACCATCCTCATGGTTACGCACAGCTCCATGGCCGCAAGCTATGCAACCCGCGTGCTGTTCATAAGGGATGGCGAGATCTTTGCGCAGCTTTACCGGGGAGAGGACGACAACCGAGCCTTTTTTGATCGCATCGTTGCGAACCTTTCCGTGCTTTCGGATGGAGGTGCGGACATTGGGTAAAGGGTTTTATTGCAAGCTTGCATGGGGTAACATCCGCCGCAGCCGCGAGGTGTACCTGCCCTATCTGATCGCCTGCGCAATCATCGGCGGCATTTATTTCCTTGTGTGCGGGTTTGCCATGTCCAAAGAGCTGCAAGCTGTTCCCGGCGGTGAATCCGCACGCGCGCTCTTCCAGATGGGCGTAATGGTGTTTACCGTGTTCGCGGCGGGGTTTCTGCTTTCGATCAACCGTTTCCTGGTCAAGCGCCGCAAGCGGGAATTCGGGCTTTATGGGGTGCTCGGCCTTTCCAAAGCGCATGTGGGGCGCATTCTGCTGCTGGAAAACGCCATCGTGCTGCTGGGCGGCCTCGCCTTTGGGCTCGTATTCGCGCTGGTTTTTGGGAAGCTCCTTTTTCTGTTGCTGCTCAAGCTGATGCACGCGCTGCCGCAGAACGCGTTTGCACCCGCCCCGGTAGCGTATCTTACCACGGCCGCGCTTTTCCTGGGGGTATATTTCATAAGCTCGCTTTACAATCTCGCACAGGTGCACCTTGCAAACCCCATTCAGCTTATGCAGAGCGAAAAACGGGGCGAAAAGGATTCCAAGCTTGTGGTTCCCATGGCGCTCCTTGGCGCGGGGATGCTGGGCGTTGCATACTATTTCGCATGGACGGTGGAAAATTCGGGAACGGCGATGGGGATCTTTTTTATCCTGGTACTGCTGGTGATCCTTGCTACCAATCTGCTTTTTACTTCCGGCAGCATCGCGGTGCTGCGCACCCTGCGCGCGAACCGGCGCTTTTACTATAAACCCAAGAACTTCGTTTCCGTTTCGGGCATGTTCCACCGCATGCGGCAAAATGCGGCGAGCCTCGCTACGATCTGCATCCTTTCCACCATGTTCCTCGTCACCCTTGCAGGAACGCTCTCCCTTTACCTGGGGCAGGAAAAAACGCTTGCGATGTATTACCCATATGATGCGTACGCAAGCGGCTATCCCATAGTGCTGGATCCTGCCGCTGCGGATGCTGCGCTTTCAGCGCTTGCGGAACAGCATGGGGTGGTGATGCATGCAGAAGAAGACGAGCTGAATTACAATGTTGCGGAGGGGGAGCCAAACCCGAACGCCACGGTTTACCCGGGTTCAAAGCTGCACTTGCAGGCGCACAGCATTGAGCTTGAGGGCGTGCTATATTTTGACTTGGAAGGGACAGAGGAGGCCTGCCAGGCATTCCTTGAGCAGGCACGGGAACTTACGATCGCTGTGGAGGATGCGGAAGCGGGCGGCGAAGTCCATTATAGTTACGGCATAGACGATATCTGGTCGGCACGGCAGTACAATTATGCTACATACGGCGGCCTTCTGTTCCTCGGTGCGTTTTTCGCCATCCTGTTCCTCGCAGTCACTGTACTCATGATCTATTTCAAGCAGATCACTGAAGGCTATGAGGATAAAGAGCGCTTCTCAATCTTGCAGCAGGTGGGCATGGATGAAGCGCAGGTGAAAGCCGCAATCAACGCGCAGGTACTCTGGGTGTTTTTCCTGCCGCTTGCAACGGCGCTTCTGCATATGGTGTTCGCAAGCCGCATTCTAACGCGCATGCTTCAAGCGTTTATGCTCTATGACTGGGTGCTTGTCCTCTGCTGCGCACTCGGCGTATGCGCGGCGTTTGCGCTCATTTATTTCATCGCGTATCGCATGACGGCGAGGGCCTATTTCAAGATCGTGAAACGCTAGAGAATGCTCGATTTTCCCCTTGACACGCCGCTTCGAATGTGATATCATACCGAAGATTTAAGGCGAACAAGGAGGGAGACGGCATGCGGCGGCGATTTGGCTTCATGGTGCGGCTGGACCGCTTTCCGGGCGGCATGTTCCGCTTTTCCCATCCTTCCAGATTTGTTGTGAAATCTTCCCTTTCTTGAAAGGGAAGATTTTTTATTGTGTTTTGTTGACTGAGAAAGGAGATTCTTATGCTCAAAGGGAAAAGCATCCTCGAACCCATGGACATGACCACCGCTGAACTGGAGGAAATCTTCGACCTCGCGGATGAGATTATCGCAAACCCACCGCGTTTTGCGCATGCCTGCGACGGCAAGCTGCTTGCAACGCTGTTCTATGAGCCCAGCACGCGCACGCGCTTTAGCTTTGAGGCTGCCATGCTGCGCCTTGGCGGGCAGGTGATCGGCTTTTCCGAGCCCAATTCCAGCTCCGTCGCCAAAGGCGAAAGCATTGCGGACACCATCCGCACCATTGCCTGCTATGCGGACATCGCCGTTATGCGCCACCCCAAAGAAGGCGCTCCGCGCGTTGCTGCAAACAGCACGGACATGCCTGTGATCAATGCGGGCGATGGCGGCCATCAGCATCCGACGCAGACGCTTACCGACCTGCTCACCATCCGCAGGCGCAAGGGCGGATTTGAAAACCTAACCGTCGGCCTGTGCGGCGATCTTAAATTCGGCCGCACCGTGCATTCGCTGATCAAAGCGCTTTCGCGCTATGCGGGCGTGAAATTCGTGCTCATCTCGCCTGAAGAGCTGCGCGTTCCAGATTATGTGCGCCGCGGTGTGCTGGAAGCCAACAACATCCCCTTCCGCGAGGTGAAGAAGATGCAGGAAGTGCTCCCGGAGCTGGACGTGCTCTATATGACCCGCGTGCAGCGCGAGCGCTTCTTCAATGAAGACGACTACATCCGCTTAAAGGACCGCTATATCCTCGATGCGGAGAAGATGCAGCTTGCAAATGAGAATATGATGGTGCTCCACCCGCTGCCCCGCGTGAATGAGATTGCCGTGGAAGTAGACAGCGATCCGCGCGCACTTTATTTCGAGCAGGCGAAAAACGGCATGTTCGTACGCATGGCGCTCATCATGAAGCTGCTTGGCATTGAAGTAGAGTAAAGAAAGGGAGGAAACAGCAATGATCGTCAACAGCATTGAACGCGGCATCGTGATCGACCACATCACCGCAGGCACCGGCAACCGCATCCTGGATTACCTTAAGATCGACACCAAAAAGAACACCATTGCCTTCATCATGAATGCAACGAGCAAAAAGCATGGCCGCAAGGATCTCATCAAGATCGAGAACGTCACGGATGTTGATCTCACGGTGCTCGGCCTGCTTGACCCAAATGCAACGGTGAACATCATTGAAAACGGAAAGATCGTAAAAAAGATCAACCTCGAACTCCCCAAAACGGTTACAAACGTAATCAAGTGCAAGAACCCCCGCTGCGTAACGAGCGTGGAGCGCAACGCGCCGCACATCTTCCATTTGATGGATGCACAAACGCGGGAATACCGCTGCGAATACTGCGACGAGATCGTCAGCATGAAAAATGAATAAGCCAAACCTTTGCATTGCCCTTGGGCGCATGGTGGACCCTGCGCTTGGGCTGGACGCTGTGGGCGAACTGTATTTGGCGGAAGGCCGCGTCTGCGCAGTCCGTGCCGAGGGCCTTTCGCTGGGCGCGCTGCCGGAAGGCGCCGTGGAACGCATCGAAGTCCCGGGTGCGCTGGTGCTGCCCGGGCTGATCGACCTGCATGTGCATTTCCGCGACCCTGGCTTGACGTATAAGGAGGACATGGAGAGCGGATGCGCTGCGGCTGCGGCGGGTGGGTTTACGACCGTGTGCATGATGCCAAACGTAAAGCCTGTAACCGATACGGCGGAAGCCGTGGCAGCGCTTCGGCGTCGTGCCAGCGGCATCAACGCTCTGCCCGTGGGCGCCATTACGATGGGGCAGAAGGGAACGGCATGCACGAACGCAGCAGCGCTTAAGGCTGCGGGCGCTTGCGCGCTCAGCGAGGACGGGCGTTCGGTTGCGGATGCTTCCGTGATGCGCACGGCCATGGCTGCTGCCGCTGCGGCAGGGATCCCCATTTTTGACCACACGGAAGAGGACACGCTTGCGGGCACTGCGGCCGGCGAGGCCTGCATGGCCGCGCGCGACCTTATCCTTGCGCGGGAAACCGGCGCCGCGCTGCACCTGTGCCACATCAGCGCGAAGCTGAGCCTTGATATGATCCGCGCTGCAAAGGCTGCCGGCTATGAAGTTACAGCGGAGACGGCGCCGCATTATTTTGTGTTCGATCAAACGCGCGCTACGGAGGGGAACTTTAAAATGAACCCGCCGCTGCGCACGGCGGAGGACGTGCTTTCCGTGATTGAGGCGCTGCAGGATGGCACGCTCGATGCGATTGCAACGGATCATGCGCCGCATAGCGCCGAGGAAAAGGAATGCGGTTATGCAAAGGCGCTCAATGGCGTGATCGGCCTTGAAACCGCGTTCCCGGTAAGTTATACTGCTCTTGTGCGGGCAGGGCATATCCCGCTTTCGCGCCTCGTTGCACTGATGAGCGCAAACCCGGCCGCCATCCTGGGCGATCCGCTGCGTGGAACGCTTTCGGTGGGTGCACACGCGGATGTCGCCGTGTTTGATGTGGCGCATCCTTACCATATCGACCCGGCTTCGTTCCGCTCCAAAGGGCGCAACACGCCCTTTGCCAGCATGGAGGTTTACGGGAAAACGCGCTTAACCATCGCAGACGGGCAGATCGTTTACCAAGACGCCTAAGCGGTTGAACGTTTTGCGTTGCCGGCCGAGTGGCTGAATAAAAGAATATTCCGTACCCATTTCGGCGGCGGTTTTTTGCCGCCGCCTTTTTCCAAGATAAAATCGAAAGGAGCCAAAGCATGATCGACGCATTGCTCTCGCGCATTGACGCGCTCAACAACCCAACCGTCGTGGGGCTTGATCCCACGCTCGAGATGATCCCATCGTATTTGCGGGAGGAGAAATTCGCGCAGTATGGCAAAACGCCTGAGGCGGTGGCGGAGATGTTCCTTGCCTTCAACCTGGCGATCCTTGAGGCTGTGCAGGGGATTGTGCCTGCGGTAAAACCGCAGATCGCCTTCTACGAGCGCTATGGCCTTGCGGGCCTTGCAGCTTATGAAAAAACGGCGGCGCGCGCCAAGGAGCTTGGCTTTTTCGTCATCGGCGACATCAAGCGCGGCGACATTGGCTCCACCGCGGCAGCTTATGCTGCGCACATTGGAGGAACGGAAATTGCGGGGGAAAAATACGACCTCTGGCATGAGGACTTTATCACCGTGAACCCTTACCTGGGTATAGATGGCATCAAGCCGTTTATCGATGCCTGCAATGAGAACGATAAGGGTATCTTTGTGCTTGTAAAAACAAGCAACCCTTCCAGCAGTCAGCTGCAGGATATTCTGGTGGATGGCAAGCCGGTGTATCTGCATGTGGCTGCGCTGGTGGACGAATGGGGCAAGGACGCAATGGGCGCGCAGGGCTACAGCCGGGTCTGCGCCGTTGTCGGGGCGCCGCACCGGGAGGAGGGCGCGCGCGTGCGCAAAGCGCTGCCGCACACGTTCTTCCTCGTGCCGGGCTATGGCGCACAGGGCGGCACAGCGGAGGATATCCGCGGCTTTTTCGATCGGGATCGCCGGGGCTGCATCGTGAACTCTTCGCGCGGGATCATCGCGGCGTACCGCAAAAACGAAAAATACGGCGAAAGGGATTTCGCAGAGGCTGCGCGGGATGCCGCATGCGCCATGCAAAAGGATATTATGGGATGAAGCGTGTGATTGCAGCGCGGCTCGCAGAAAACGCGGGGCTTGCGCCGGAGATTTTCCGCATGGTGCTGCGCCTGCCGGAAGGGGAGATGCCCGCCCGGGCAGGGCAGTTCGTGAACGTATACCTCGAGGATGGAGCGCATCTTTTGCCAAGGCCTATCAGCGTATGCCGGCAGGAAGGGAATGCGCTCACCCTCGTTTACCGCGCGGTCGGCGCCGGCACGCGGCATATGGCGCAGCTTCAGCCCGGCGCAGAGGTGCGCATCTCCTCGCCGCTTGGCAACGGCTATACGCTGCCCGAGCGCGGGCATGTGCTGCTTGTGGGCGGGGGCGTGGGCGTGCCGCCGCTCGTGCAGGCAGCGTATGAAGCGAAGGCAAAAGGCCTGCATGTTACCGCCGCCCTTGGCTATCGGGATGCGCTGTTTTTGCAGCGGGAATTCGCGGATGCATGCGATGCGCTTGCGATTGCAACCGAAGATGGAAGCGCAGGGTTCCACGGGAATGTGGTGCAGCTTCTCATGGCGCAGGCTCTGCCGGAGGATACCGCCGTGCTCGCCTGTGGCCCCAAGCCCATGCTGCGGGCGTTGCAAGCGTTTTGCGCGGCGCGGAAGCTGCCGCTGCAGGTCTCCCTGGAAGAACGCATGGGCTGCGGGTATGGCGCGTGCGTGGGCTGCGTGTGCAAACTTCGCAGAAACGGTGCAATCGTGCAAAAGCGCGTTTGCAAGGATGGGCCGGTCTTTGATGGAAGCGAGGTGGTGTTCGAATGAGCCAGGTGGATCTTCGCACCTGCTTTGCAGGGCTCTCGTTGAAAAACCCAGTCATGACCGCAAGCGGTACGTTTGCAGCGCGCGAGAGCGGCGAATTTTACGATCTTACCCGCCTGGGAGCGGTGATCACAAGAGGCGTTGCGGCAAAACCGTGGCCGGGCAACCCAACGCCGCGCATTGCTGAAACCTATGGCGGCATGCTCAATGCCGTTGGGCTGCAGAACCCGGGCGCAGAAGCCTATATTGAGAATGAGCTTTCCTACCTTGCGCAGTACGATGTGCCGGTGATCGCCAACCTGGGCGGCCACAGCGTGGAAGAATATGTTGCCGTTACGGAATGCTTGAACGAAACATCGGTTGCGATGTTCGAACTCAACATCTCCTGCCCCAACGTAAAGGAGGGCGGAATCGGTTTCGGAACCGATCCGCGCATGGCGGCACAGGTTACGGGGGCTGTGAAGCGCGCGGCAAAAAAGCCCGTGATGGTGAAACTCACGCCCAATGTAACGGACATCACGGCCATTGCCCGGGCGGTAGAGGATGCGGGGGCAGACGCCATCTCGCTGATCAACACGCTCCTTGGCATGCGCATCGATTTGAAAACGAAGCGGCCGCTGCTTGCAAACGGAACGGGCGGGCTTTCGGGCCCAGCCATCAAGCCGGTGGCGGTGCGCATGGTTTACCAGGTGCGCCGCGCGGTAAAGCTGCCAATCCTTGGGCTTGGCGGCATTTGCACGGGAGAAGATGCTGCTGAATTCCTGCTGGCGGGCGCGGATGCGGTTGCAGTGGGCACGGCAGCGCTTGTGAACCCAACAGCGCCCGTGGATGTGGTGGAAGAGCTTGCCGCGTTCATGGCGCGGGAGGGCTATGCGGATGTTGCGGCCCTCAAGGCCGCGTTTGTGGGATAGAAAGGGGAAACATATGCAGTATAAAGAGGAATTCATTGCATTTATGGCGCGCGCAGGCGTTTTGACGTTTGGCGACTTTACAACCAAGAGCGGCCGCAAAACGCCTTATTTCATCAATACGGGGAATTATAAAACCGGTGCGCAGATCGCGCGGCTTGGCGAGTTTTATGCTGCCTGCATCGAGGAAAACATGCAATCGGGCGCGTTGCCCAAGGATATTGCAGCGCTTTTTGGCCCGGCGTATAAGGGCATCCCGCTTGCGGTTTCCGCAGCGGCTGCGCTTTCGCGCATGGGAATGGATGTGAATTACTGCTTCAACCGCAAGGAAGCCAAGGACCATGGCGAAGGCGGCTCCATGGTAGGGTATCAGCCGCAGGATGGCGATAAGCTGCTCATCATTGAAGATGTGATCACCGCCGGCACAGCCGTGCGCGAAACCCTTCCGGTGCTGCAGGCTGCGGCACGGGTGCAGGTGCCGGGGCTCATCATTTCCGTGGACCGCATGGAGCGCGGCCAGGGTGATTTGACGGCGATCGAGGAGATTGAGCGCGATTTTGGCATCCACACGTTCGCGCTTGTAACCGTGCAGGACATCCTTGCATCGCTCTACGGCAAGGAGATCGATGGGCGGGTGCTTATCGATGATGCGATGCGCAAACGCATGGAATCCTATATGGAAACCTATTGCGTGGCGCACTGAGCTTAAATCGCATATTGTATGCATGCGCTTTGCATCCGGTAAGGCGCATGCGGCTTACCGTGCCCATCCCTGCGGAAGTCCTGCTTTCGCGCCGGAAAACAGCGGGCGGAAGGCTTCACTGTGGCTGCCTGCACAGGTAACGGGAGGAGCATGTCAAGGCGGACGGAGATGGGAGGAGACCCATATGGTGCGTGAAATCCAGGAAAACGAGTTAAACGAATTGCTGCAGTTATACCGGCATTTGCACGAGAAGTCCGTTCCGGCAATGACGGAGCACCTAAAAAGTACCTGGGAAGCGATCCTAAAAGATAAGAACCATCACATCATTGTGAAGGAGACCGGGCATGAGATCGTATCCTCTTGCGTTTGTATCATTATCCCGAACTTAACAAGAAATATTAGGCCGTACGCATTGATAGAAAATGTTGTTACCCGTGAAGATTGCCGCGGCAGGGGGTATGCGACGGAATGCTTGCATTATGCCAGGGAGATTGCGGAAGGGGCAAATTGTTATAAAATGATGCTGCTCACCAGCGCAAAGGAGGATGCAACACTGAAATTTTATGGGAATGCAGGCTACAACAGCGGCGATAAAACCGCTTTTATTCAATGGCTTGAATAGACTTGCCCTGTTTGCCGGGCATCCCTACAGGACTCATGCCGGCAGGCGCCGCACCCCGCACCGTTCGCCGGCAGCGAGTTTGAAAATGAAAAGCTTACTTGGAACATTTTGCTGCTTTTTTCGTTTTTATAAGTATAAAAGCATAATTTTGAAAGAGGCAGCCCACATGAAAAAGTATATAATCTTTGCTTTAGCGTTGGCTTGTATTTTGCATATAGGCATAGCCGGCTGCCAAAAAACAACCAGCGGTTCCGATATATACGCATTTCCAGAACGAACGGCGCAAATCAAATGTACGGTTTATTCACAGGGTGCAGAGAAAGAATTCGTCCTTGGCTCTGATGAACATAATCCCCATGGTTTGTCCGTAATGCCTGTTATTGCATGGTATTATGGGCTGAAACTGATTTCTTGCGACAAGCCCGAAGATGTTGAGGGAGCAGAACACTATACTTTTACTGTAAATGGCGCATCTGTTTTCAGCTATGAAGATAGGGGCAGTGAAGCATACATCATCGTTTCTGATACATGGTATAAAGTAAATAACCCATCCGCACCCCCATTGGCGAATGATTGAAGTTGCCGCTGCTGTGTTGAACTGAACACAACAGCCGAACACCGAAGAACTGACCGCTGACACACGTACCCATGTGCGAAAACTGACGCCTTTTTGAACGTCCATTTTCAAAAAGGCGGTCTCAAAAGCTGGCAAAACCTAAAACCCTTGAACAGCCACAAGCTGAAAAGGAACGAGCTGAAGCACAGCCTGCGCAGGAACGGTTAGGCTTATAGCGCCTTGCCCCGCAGCTGGCCTGTGGGGCAAGGCCTGGAAATATCGCCCGCGCGGTTGCAATCCTGCCCGGGATTTGAGAAAATAGCTTCAGAAGCAGGCTGAGCTCGCAAATATGAAAAGAAAGGAACCCGCCATGGAAACGAAGGACATCAAGCTCACAAAGCTTGCAAAATGCGCTGGCTGCGGCGCAAAAGTCGGGGCAGGCGTTTTGGCGAAGCTGCTCGAAGGCATCAAGGTGCATCAAGACCCCAATCTTCTGGTCGGCTTTGATAAAAGCGATGACGCATCGGTCTACCGCATCAGCGATGCGCTCGCACTGGTGCAGACGGTGGACTTTTTCCCGCCCATTGCCGATGACCCATACCTGTTTGGGCAGATCGCTGCACCGAACGCGCTTTCGGATGTGTATGCCATGGGTGGGGAACCGAAGCTTTGCCTCAACATAATGGCCGTCCCGGAATCCATGCCCATGGAGGCCGTGCATGCTATGCTGCGCGGCGGATATGACAAAGTCTATGAAGCGGGCGCGCTCATTACGGGCGGGCATAGCATCCATGACGATGAGCCAAAATACGGCCTTGCCGTGACGGGGTTCGTGCATCCGGAGCGAATCCTAACCAATTCCGGAGCAAAGCCCGGGGATGTGCTTTTGCTTACAAAGCCGCTTGGCATCGGCACGCTTTCCACCGCAAAGAAGGTGGATATGCTTTCCCGGGAAGGCGAGGCTTTGATGTACCGCTTGATGACGACGCTCAATAAAGCTGCGCGGGATGTGATGGTGCAGCACGCGGTGCATGCCTGCACGGATGTAACGGGATTCGGCCTTCTGGGCCATGCCTATGAGATGGCAACGGGCAGTGACGTTACGCTTGCACTTGACGTAGCGTCGATCGATTTGATTCCGGAAGCGCTGGAGCTTGCGCGGATGGGGTTTCTGCCTGCGGGCATGTATCGCAACCGCACCTTTGCGGAAATGGGCGTGGACGCGGGGGAAACGGAGCTTGCGAAACAGGATCTGCTGTATGACCCGCAAACGGCAGGAGGCCTTTTGATCGCTGTTGCGGCATCGGATGCGGATGCTCTCTATGGCGCATTGCAGGACGTTGTGCCAAGCGCACAGCGCATTGGAACGGTTGAAGCATACCAGGGCGGCAAGCGGATCATCCTTCGCTGATATTCCGGATGGCCGCAAGCGCCGCATCCACATCGGCCTCCGTGTTTGCGAACCCGAGGGAAAAGCGGACGCTCCCCCTGGGAAAGGTGCCGAGCGTTTTATGGGCGGTAGGCGCGCAATGGAGGCCGCAGCGCGTAAGAATGCCGAATTCATGCTCCAGGCGGTAGGCTGCTTCCGCGTGATCGATGGTTTTAAAATCGAGCGCGATTACGCCCACCCGCCGGGAAAGGTCGCGCGTGCCGCACAAACGGATCCCGGGCATGCCGAAAAGACCGTCGAGAAAGCGTGCAGTCAAGGCGCGTTCATGCGCGCGCAGGGATTCGATGCCCGTTTCTTCAATAAAATGGAGCGCCTGTTCAAATCCGTAGATGCCGGGCAGGTTTGGCGTGCCGGATTCAAAGCGGTCCGGGAGGTAATTGGGGAGAAATTCGCTATCCGAAGCGCTGCCCGTGCCCCCTGCGATGAGCGGCGTAAGCGCCTGTGCAAAATCATCTCGAAGCAGAAGCGCACCGATGCCAGAAGGGCCGAGAAGCCCTTTGTGCCCTGGTACGCAGAGCGCGCTTAGACGCAGCTTGCAAAAATCGAGTGGCAGATGCCCGGCGGATTGTGCAGCATCGAGCGCAAAGGCAATCCCGTGTTCTGCGCAGATTAGGCCAATGGCTTGCGCATCCTGCACCGTGCCGCACACGTTGGAAGCATGCGCAATGATGCAGAGCCGCGTATTTGGGCGGATCAGCGGTGGAATGGCAGCGGGGTCGAGTAAGCCGTCCGCATCGCATGGAATGCGGTCGAATTCTACGCCGGTGAGCTGGAGAAGAGGGCGCATGACGGCGTTGTGCTCCATCGCGCT